>Ga0210388_10002615_pt1 | contig 13984 bp, 11 predicted proteins | sample IncBWC19OmetaG_FD_155485 | JGI IMG/M metagenome (GOLD analysis project Ga0210388, IMG submission 155485) | Forest soil microbial communities from Barre Woods Harvard Forest LTER site, Petersham, Massachusetts, United States - Inc-BW-C-19-O ...
ACAGCGGCTTTCCCATTCGATCGATCTCCTCTCGTGCGTTACCGGCCGGGGCCGGGAAAAGTTTGGGCATTGTGGGTGAAACCCGAGGAAGTTGGAAGAGAAAAGCTAGCGGGCATGCGTGGAGTCGATCTTTCCTCTATTCGCCGCCCGATCTGATCGGGTGGCCGAGGAGGCTGCCGGCGGCCTCCTCGTCGTAGAGGCGCACCGAGAGCGTGTCGTCGTGGTCGGTGAAGACGCGCGTGTGGAGCGGCAGAAACCCTGGCGCCACGACCAGCAGATCGAGCGGCCCGGAGCCGCGCGGTCGCCGGATTTCCAGCGGCGCCAGGCCCAGATCCTTGCGCCCCCAGAAGACGTGCGCCTTGCGGTTGGCGTCGGCGAGCAGCTTGAGCGTCACCTGGGGGCCATCCGCGGAGCCGGACGCCACCGGCTCGGGCCCTTCGTCGGGAAGCGGCAGCTCGGGAGCGGTTGCGCCGGGCGTGGCTTGGCGCCGCGTCTCGGGCGCGTGAGGGCTGGGCGACCGGTTCGCCGGGCCGCACCCGGCGGCGATCGCCAGGGCGATCATCGTCGCGGAGAAAAATCCGCCGCCAGTCATGGCGCGTCTCCGCCGGCGCGGCTGTCGGGTGAGGTCGACGCCGTCGGGATCCTCGACGAGGCGTACTTCACGCCCGGCTTGGGGACGTAACCGGCGATCGGCTTCTGCAGCGTCCCTTTGACGGTCCCTTCCAGGACCTCGACCGGCAGGGGCGGATCGAGCTCGTAGTAGAAGCCGCGGCTCGGCAGCCGCATGTCGAAGACCTCGCCTTGGGAATAGAACGTGCGGCGAAAACCGAGCGGGATCGAGCCCACCACGCGCATCTTCCGGTGCCCCAGCACGAAACTGAAGAGACGCATCGCCTGCTGGTTGTAGAGCCGGTGACAGCCGTGCGAGAAGCGGCCGCGCAGCGACAGGTAGTCGAAGGAGCCGTGGGTGCGAATGCCGTTGTCGAAGAACTTCGGGCCGTCGGGGCCGCGCCGCATCTCCTCGTGAATGGCGGCCGCCAGGCCGTAGGCCGAGAGGTATCCGGGACCCGTCTCATCGTAATTGGTGACACGGGCGTAGATGCCGTTCACCCGCTTCTCTTTCACGAAGGAGGCGAGCGGCGACGAGGCAGGGGGGATCCAGACCGGCGCGGCGACGATGTGGTGCCAGACGCGCGGACCGACGTCGGAGCCCTTGTAGCGGTAGTACTCCTGACCGTCGGAGGCGAGCTCCTGCCGCCAGCCACCGACGGTGGTCCGCCAGCGCACGAGAGGCACCTTCTCGCCGCGCCATTTGACGAACAGGGTGAAGGTCGGAAAGCGCTCGCGCGGTTGTGGCAGGCGCTGCCCCTTGGCGTCGAACGGGAAGTCGTACCAGACGTCGCCGCGATCGATCTCGGCGGAGAGGTCCATCGCCGGGCCGTAATATTCGGGGGCCGGCGGCAGCCGCGCCGCCAGCTTGAGCCACTTGAAATCGGCGCGCGGGTGGCGACGAAAGAACGCCACCGCATCCTCGGGCGTCTCGATCCCCATCGCCAGCAGCACCGCGTCCAGCGACGGCGTCGCCAGATCGGGCACGCGGTGGCGCCCGCCGTCCGCGCCGAGATAGCTCGGGCCGCCGAGCGCGCCGCCCGGGCGATCGTCGTCGGAGACGCTGCCGTCCTCGACGAAGCCGGCGGCGTGCATGGCGCGCTCGGTGAGGACGCGCCGGAGCGCGTAGAGGTCGTTCTCGAGCGGTGGCCGCGCCAGCGTCTCCAACGTCCCGCGCTTGATGTCGGCCTGGTCCATGACCGCGTGCTTCTGCTGGAAGGAGAGCATCGCGGTGCGCATCGCGGTGTCGTAGCTGCCGCTCTTGTGCTTCGATGGATCGAGGAGCCCCTCGCAAACGAGCCGCTTCTCCGCCTCGGCGAACGCCGACCGCTCGGCGAGAAAACGGAGACGCTCCTTGACATCCTTCTCGCTGCGCGAATCAACGGCCGCCAGCGCCTCCAGCGTGGCGGCGCCGGCCGCCACGCGCGCCGCCTCCAGCCGCGTGCCGCGCGCCGCCTGCTTGCCGAGCTCCTTCGCCTCCGTGCTGGCTCCCCAGGTCCGCACCTCGTCGACCGCCAGCAGCTTCTCCGGATCGAACGCCGCCGCGCAGTCCCGCCGCGCGTCCTCGAGAAAGCGACGGCGCAGCACCGAGAGCGACGGCGGAATGCCATAGAGCTCCAGGTAGTTTCGCTCTCCGGCCGCGAGCGGCTGACCGTCGCCGTCGGTGCGATCGGCCGCCAAGCCGAGATAGATCGCGTGGTAGGGGTTGACCAGCGTGGTCCCCTTGGGGCCGGCGTGATCGTCGATCACCGACGGGACCCAGGCGTCGGAGAGATCGACGACCGTGAGCCCGCCTGCGTGCGCCGCCCCGACGGCGACCGTCCTTTCCGAGCCACCGACGACCTGAACCGCGCGCTGGTCCGCCGGGAGATCCGCAACCGCTGGCAGCACGTCGGCAGCGGGCAACGTGGCGCGCGGAGGCGATGACGATCGCGAGGGCGGCGGCGATGGGATGACGCGCGCCGAGGGCGGTCCCGCCGGCCGATCCGCCGAGCCGGGCAGCGACGGCCCGGACGATCTGGACCCGCATGCGAGCGCGAAGAGCAGCAGCGCCGCGGGGACGACGCGCGTCAGCCGTCCCCCCTGCGTGGAACCACGGATGCTTCGCGGCGGATCTGCGCTCATGTGCAAACGAATTGTCGGTCGAGGACCGTTCTGCGTACTATACGCGGCATGAAACGGACACTTTTCGCCACGTTCGCGGTCGCGCTTCTTTTGGCTATCGTCGGGCAGAGCGCCCGGGCGACCGAGGTCGGCTACTCGCGCAAGTTCGGGATCGGGGTGGTCATCGGCGATCCGACGGGCCTGTCGGCCAAGCTCTGGGTGGCGCCGACCAACTCGCTCGACTTCGGGCTCGGCCTCTGGAGCGGGGTCAACGGCGACTGTTTCCAGGCCAACGACGGGAGCACGGTCTGCGGCAACTTCGGCCACAGCAACGGCACCTTCAACATCGACTACCTCTGGCAGTCGAACATCATCCGCGGCTCGGCCCAGCTCGACTGGCACGTCGGCGGCGGCGCGCGAATGATCTGGTGGGGCGGCTGTGAGAGCAACTGCATCGCCGTCGCGGCGCGCGCGCCGATCGGCCTCGACCTGATGTTCACCAATCCGGCTTTTCTCGAGGTCTTCTTCGAGCTGGCGCCCTCGTTCTGGATCGTTCCCGACATCAACTTCGGTATCGAGGGGGGCGTCGGCGTCCGCTTTTACTTCTAGCCCCGCGCTGTCGCGCTACGCGATCGAGCCGGTCGCGTAGTCGGGAAGCGAGAAGTCGCTGGCGGCTGACCTGATCAATCGCTCGAAGGTGGCGGCCAGGAGTCGAGAGGTCAGCACGGCATAGAGCCGGTCGCGAAGCGCCACGCCGAGCCGCGTGCGCGGCGCGAAGAACTCGCCGGAGCGGATCGCGCCCTTCTGGCAACGAGTGGCATAGGGACGCAGGCGGCCTTCGTAGCGCGCCAGCGCTTCTGGCAGGTCGGTCGTCCGCGCGAGCTCGTGCGCGAGCACGTAGGCACCCACGATGGCGAGCGGTGTCCCCTGGCCGCCCAGTGTTCCTCCGTAAGCGGCGTCGCCCACCAGCACGATCCGCCCCCGCGCGTAACGCGGGAGGTGGACCGTGGCGATGGTGTCGACGTAAAGGTCCGAGCTGGCGTGGAGGCCCTCCAGAACTTCCGGCGCGCGCCATCCCATGCCGGAGAACCGAGCCTCGAGCAGGCGCTTCTGTGCGAGCGGATCGCGGGGGTGAGGGGCCCCCGAGCGATCGGTATAGACGAGCAGCGCGCGCGCCCGTTCCGGAGAGATCGGCGACACCATCAGGCCGCGGCCCGCCTCGCAGTAAGAGACGGCCGCGCGCTCGCGCCCCGACAGCGCGGCCATCCCGAAGCTGGCGATTCGGTAGCCATGATGCCGCAGCACGCGGGACTCGTCGCCGAACGCCAGCGCCCGCACGCCTGAGCGTAGGCCGTCCGCCCCGACGACCAGATCGAACGTCTCCGGCGCTCCGCGTTCGAACTCGACCGACACCAGGTCGCCACGGTCGTCGAGCCGCACGATCCGATCGTCGAAGCGGTAGCGGGTCGAGGCCAGGGTGCGCTCGTAGAGCAGGCGGCAGAGGTCACCGCGCACGATCTCGACGTCCCCGGCCATCATCGCGGCGGGCAGCGTCGCGCGAACGCGATCTCGGCGGTCGACGAGGAGCAGATCTCCCGGGCGCGTGCGCCGTTCGACGATGGCCTCCCAGAGACCCATCTGCTCGAGCACGGCGCGGTGGACGGAGCCTCGAAAGTCCACCGCCTGTCCCCCTTCGCGCAACGTCGGGGCCCGCTCGACCAGCGTGACATCGTCTCCCGCGGCCGCCAGCCAATGCGCGAGCGCGGGCCCCGCGATGCCCGCTCCGGAGATGAGAACGCGTCTTGCCGTCATGGTGTGCTCCTTCTCGGTGTTCGGGTTGCGTCTGATGTACGCAATTCCCAGGACACTGTACGCATCGCGGGCGGCGAAGGCTCGCGCCGAAGATGAAAGGGACGCACAAACTGTGCTAGAACTGGCCGATCCGCAGGACGCGAGGCCCTGGTCGCTGGCCGGCCATCTGTACTAGATCAGAACGCACCAACGAAGATGTCGCCCCAACCTCTGCCTGCGCCCTATCGACAGATCGCCGACTCGCTGCGCGCACGCATCGAGGACGGGCGGCTTCGCCCGGGCGATCCGGTGCCGTCGACACGCGCGCTCGCGCGACGATGGAAGGTCGCCCTGGCCACGGCCGCACACGCCCTGAACACATTGCGCGCGGAAGGGTGGGTGCGCACGGTGCCGCGGGTGGGCGCCGTCGTCGCCGGTCCCGAGAAGGGGAGGACTCCGCGCGGACCAGGGCAGCTCAGCCGCGCCAGCATCGTGGCAGCCGCGATCTCACTGGCTGACAGCGAAGGGCTGGGAGCGATGTCTTTTCGCGGAGTCGCCGCGCGGCTCGACGCACCGGTGACGTCGCTCTATCGGCACGTCGACGGCAAGGAGGCGCTGTTGCGGGCGATGACAGACGCCGTGCTGGGCGAGTCGTCGCTCCCCCCGACGCCGCCAGCCGGGTGGCGCCCGCAGCTCGAGGCGGCGGCCCGGGCGCACTGGGCCACGTTGCGGCGCCACCCCTGGCTGGCACGCGCCATGAGCATCACCCGGCCGCGACCGCTGGAGAACGCCGTCGCGCACGCGAACTGGGTCCTCCGCGCGCTCGACGGTCACGGCCTCGACTCGGCCGCGCGCATGGATCTGCACATCGTCCTGCACGCCTTCATTCAAGGCATGGCCGTCAACCTGGAGACGGAAGCCGAAGCCGTGAGCGAGACGGGATTGAGCGACGCCGAGTGGATGGATGGCGAGCTCGCCAGCTTCTCCGCGCTGGCCGCCACAGGCCGCTATCCCGCCTTCGCACGCGTTCTCGACGAGCTCGATTCCTCTTACGAGCCGGCGGCCGACCGCCTGTTCGAGCTGGGCCTCAACACGATGCTCGACGGCTTCGCGGCCAGGTTCGCCCGCCGCCCCAAGTGACCGGGCTCGGTTCTCGGGAGGGCGCGCAGCCTCTCTCCGCGCGACGAGCGGCGCTCAGTCGTCGTACGTTTCGATTTCGGCGAGGTCGATCTCGCCGGTGCGCTCGGAGGCGACCGGCTGGGGGATACTCCCCGCCTCGTCGACCAGCACCGGCGTCCCCGCGGCGGGAGTGGCGTTGATACCTTCGGCTTGGATCTCGGCCGAGTCGACCTCGGCCGACTCGACCTCGCTCGGCGGCAGCTCGACCGTTCCGTCGAGCATGCCACCTTGGGCCTTGGCCTTCCAACGAGCGAGCGCGCGATCCAGCTCTTCGTAGGGAATCATGGCGGTCAGTGTACCAGCTTCTTATAGCGGATCCGATGCGGTTGATCGGCCGCCGCGCCCAGGCGCCGCCGGCGATCCGCTTCGTAGTCCTGGTAGTTCCCCTCGAACCAGACCACCTGGCTGTCCCCCTCGAACGCCAAGATGTGCGTGGCGATGCGATCGAGGAACCAGCGGTCGTGGCTGGTCACCACCACGCAGCCGGCGAAACCGAGCAGCGCGTCCTCGAGCGCCCTCAGGGTATCGACGTCGAGATCGTTGGTCGGCTCGTCGAGCATGAGGACGTTCCCGCCCGAGCGCAGCACCTTGGCCAGATGGACCCGGTTGCGCTCGCCGCCTGACAGATCCTTGACCCGCTTCTGCTGATCGGTCCCCTTGAAGTTGAACCCGGCGACGTAGGCCCGGGCCGGGACCTTGCGCTTGCCGATCTCCAGGAACTCGGCCCCCTGCGCGATCTCGTCGAAGGCGGTCTTGGCGCCGTCCAGGGTGTCGCGGCTCTGGTCGACATAGGCCAGCTTGACCGTCTCGCCGATGCGCAGCGTGCCGCCGTCGGGCTTCTCCTGCCCGGTGATCATGCGAAACAGCGTGGTCTTGCCGGCACCGTTGGCGCCAATGACGCCGACGATGCCGCCGCGCGGGAGGTTGAAGTTGAGATCCTCGATGAGAACCTTGTCGCCGTAGGCCTTGCGCAGGTGTTCGGCCTTGACCACCACGTCGCCGAGGCGCGGCCCGGGCGGGATGGCGATCTCGATCGTCTCCTCGCGCTTCTGCTGCTCTTCGGCCAACAGTTCGTCATAGGCGGCCAGACGGGCCTTCGACTTGGCCTGCCGCGCCCGCGGCGAGGCGCGCACCCACTCGAGCTCGCGCGCCAGCGTCCGCTGCCGCGCCGATTCCGTCTTCTCTTCGGCCTCGAGCCGCTTCCCCTTTTGCTCGAGCCACGACGAGTAGTTCCCCTCCCAGGGAATTCCCGCTCCGCGGTCGAGCTCGAGGATCCATCCGGCGACGTTGTCGAGGAAGTAGCGATCGTGGGTGACCGCCACGATCGTCCCCGGGAACTCGTGCAGGTGGTGCTCCAGCCAGGCCACGCTCTCGGCGTCGAGGTGGTTGGTCGGCTCGTCGATGAGGAGGAGATCGGGGGCCTCCAGCAACACACGGCAGAGCGCCACCCGCCGCCGCTCGCCGCCGGAGAGCTTGTCGACCGCCGCCTCGGGCGGAGGGAGCCGAAGCGCGTCCATGGCGATCTCCAGCGTGCGGTCGAGGTCCCACCCGTTGGCCGCCTCGATCGCGTCCTGCAGCTTCCCCTGCTCCTCGAGCAGCTTGTCCATCGCCTCGGGCGTCATATCCTCGCCGAGCTTGGCGTTCACCTCGTCGAAGCGTTTGAGCAGCTTCTTGGTGTTGGCCACCGCCTCCTCGACGTTCCCCAGCACCGTCTTGCTGGCGTCGAGCTGCGGCTCCTGCGGCAGATAGCCGATCCGGATCCCGTCGGCCGCCTTGGCCTCGCCAAAAAAGTCCTTGTCGACGCCGGCCATGATTCGCAGCAGCGTCGACTTGCCGGACCCGTTCGATCCGAGGACGCCGATCTTCGCGCCCGGGTAGAACGACAGATAGATCCCCTTCAGCACCTCCTTGTTGGGCGGGTGGACCCGCCGGAGGTTCTGCATCGTGTAGATGTACTGGTGCGCCATGGCGGCGGCAGTCTAGCAGCGGATCGCGCCGATCACAGCGCCAGGACGACGACGCCGGCCGAGACCAGCGCGGCGCCGATCAAGACCCCGCGGGCCGGCCGCTCACCCTGGATGGCCCAGGCACAGAGCACGGTGAACGCCGCCGCCAGGCTGGCGAACGGCGAAACGATCGCCACCGGCGCCCGCCGGACGCCGAGCGTGATGCAGACCGAGCCCGCGGTCTCGAGGAAACCGGCCAGGGCGATCGGCAGCCAGGCCCCCCGTCGCGGGAAGGCCAACCCGATGCGAAACGCCAGCGCCAGTGGCAGCGCCAGCGCGAGATCGGCAGCGTAGACGACGCCGATCGTCCCGGCCGGGCCAAACACCGGCGAGAGCCGGCGCATGGCCGGAATCAGGACGCCGAACCCGATCGCCGCGCCGACGGCGGCCGGCAGCCATCGTTTCGAGACGATGCCCCCAGAACCGGCCCGCTCGGCCGACTGGGCGTGGCGCCCGACGACGACGGCGCCGGCGATGACCGTGGCGGAGCCGAGGAGCTGACTGGCCGTCAAGCGTTCGTGAAAAATGACCAGCGAGAGCGCCGACGAGAGGACCGCCCATGACGACATGATCGGCACCGCCAGCGTCAGCCGGCCGTGCTCGAAGGCGTAAAAGAGACAGACATAGCCGAGCAGGCCCGAGAGGCCGGCGACCGCAATCCAGACGCCGTCGCCCGCCGTCAGGGGCGGCGGGCGTTCACCGAAGAGAGTCGCCCCGAGACCGGCCACGCCGATTCCAACGAGCTGCGCCCAGAAGAGGGCTTGCAGCGCCCCGACCGCCCGCCCCGCGCGCTGCACGACGACGTTGGCCAGCGCCCAGGAGGCGCTGGCGGCGAGCCCGAGCAACATCCCGGCAAGCATCGTCCGGCAGGATAGCCGGACGGTCGGCCCATCTGTTAAAAGTCTCTGGCTTGGATCTCGCGCGCCCGCTGGTGATCGTCAATCCGCGCTCGGGGCGCGGCCTCACGGAGTCGAGCTGGGCGCGCGTGCGCGGCGCGCTCACCGACGGGCTCGGCGAGCTGGACAGCGCGTTCACGGCCGGGCCGCGAGACGCCTGCGCCGTCGCCAGGCGCGAGGCCGAGGCGGGGCGGCGCCTCATCGTCGCGCTCGGCGGCGACGGAACGATCTCCGAGGTGGCCAACGGGATCCTCGACGCGGGCGCCGGCGCGCGGACGGAGCTCGGCATCATCCCGCGCGGCACCGGCGGCGATTTCCGCCGCACGCTCGATCTCCCCCACGACATCGCCGAGGCCGCGCGGCGCATCCGCGACGGGCAGGCCCGCCCGCTCGACGCCGGCCGCGTCCACTTTCGTGGCCACTCGGGGCAGGAAGAGGTGCGCCACTTCGTCAACGTCGCCTCCTTCGGGTTCTCCAGCACGGTGGCCACCCGGGCCAACGCCTCGTCGAAGCGCTTCGGCGGGAGGATGGCGTTCTTCGGGGCGACCATCCGCGCGCTGGTGTCGTACGACAACACCGATGTCTGGCTCACCATCGGCGACCAGCCGCGCGAGCGGCGCCGGGTGCTGATGGCCGCCGTCGGCAATGGGCGGTTCTTCGGCGGCGGGATGAAGATCTGTCCCGAGGCGCGCATCGACGACGGTGCGCTCGACCTGGTCACGGTGGGCGACTTCACCAAGGGCGAGGTCCTGACCAACATCGGGCGGCTCTACGAGGGGACGCACCTGGAGCTGGACGCCGTCCAGAGCGCCCGCGTCGCCCGGATCGCCGTCGAGCCGGTCGAGGCCGACGCGCGCATCCCCATCGAGCTCGACGGCGAGACGCCCGGCCACCTGCCGGCAGTCTTCGAGGTCGTTCCGGCCGCCCTGCGCGTCCGGATCTAATGACGCCCCTTTTGGAGGAATCTTGCGACCAAATATGACCCGACTCGGATGTCTGCTCTCCCTGACGCTCGCCGCCTGCACCGGCAAGTACGTGCGCCCGACGACGCCAGAAAAGATCGCGGTGACCCCCGAGCTGACCGCGCGCGGCGGCTATCTGGTCAACCAGGTCGCCGCCTGCGGCGCCTGCCACACGCCGCGCGTGAACCTCTCCTGGTTGGAAGGCGAGCGCGCCGACGCCTATCTGGCCGGCGGCACGTTCCTCGACGATCCGTCCTACGGCCTGGCGGTGATGGTCCCCAACATCACGCCCGACGCCGAAACCGGCATCGGCAGCTGGTCCGACGATCAGATCCTGCGTTCCATCCGCGACGGCGTCGGCAACAAAGACAACCTCTTGATGCCGCCGATGCCGTTCGGGACCTGGGCCCACCTCTCCGACGACGACGCCCACGCCATCGTCACTTACATCCGCAGCGCGCCGCCGGTGAAGAACGCGGTCGACCGGACGCACAATCATTTCGCGTTCGGGGTGCGGTTCGCCAAGTCGATGGGCTTCATTCACCACAAGCCGGCGATGAACGTCCAGGCGCCGCCGCGCAGCGATCGGGTGAAATACGGCCAGTACCTGGCGCACGGCGTGGCCCCCTGCCACGACTGCCATTCGCTCACCAGCAAGGGTCCGAGCGACGACAACCTCTTCGCCGGCGCCGAGGATCCCATGGAGGAGCGGGACGTCGGCAAGGTCTGGCCGCGCAACCTGACGCCCGACAAGGAGACCGGCCTCGGCAACTACACCGCCGCGCAGATCAAGCAGTCGCTCCGCGACGGCAAGCGCCTCGACGGCAAGACGATGGCGCCGCCGATGTCCTCGCTGATTCCGCACTTCTCGGGCATGACCGACGAGGACCTCGACGCGGTCGTTGCCTATCTCCTCTCGATCCCGGCCAAGAAGCACAAGATCCACGAGCGCGAGCTGACGCCCGCCGCCCAGAAGCTGGTCGGCGAAAGCGGTTCAACCGGCGGCTGAACGGTCGGCGACGCTCAGCCGTTCGCCAGCGCGGGGACGGTGGCGCCGCTCAGCGCCGAATTGCCGAGCAGGTGGTCGCGGATGTACTTCACCGTGTCGCGCAGGGTGTCGGCCGGATCGCGTGGCTGAAAGCCGAGCTCGCGTGACGCCTTGCCCGAGTCGAAGTACCAGAAGTACTGCGCCATCTCCACGCTCTGCGGCTCGACGGGGACCTTGCGTCCGAGCTTGCGGTAGACCGCCGCCTGCGCGCGCGAGGCCAGAAAAGGAAAGTCGCCGCTGATCTTCACCTTGGGCCCGGCGATCTTCGTCAGGCGTTCGAGCCGGCCGAAGAGCTCGGCGAAGGTCCAGTTGACGGCGCCGACCAGGTAGCGCGCGCCCGGCGTCCCGCGGGACATCGCCACCGGCATCAGCGCCGCCACGTCGCGCGCATCGACGACGTTGAGCCCGCCGGCCGGCATGAGCGCGATGTCGCGGGCGATGAACTGCAAGATCGGGCGGGTCGAGCTCAGACGGTCGTCGCCGGGGCCGAGGAGCAGGCTGGGGTTCAAGGTGACGAGCTCGACCTTGTCGCCGCAGGCGCGCTTGGCCGTCTCTTCCTGATAGAGCTTGCTCGCGTAGTAAGGCCAGCGGGCCACGAGATCGAGGGGCGTGGGGGACTCCTCATCGGCGAGGTCGTCGGCGCGGCGCGAGACGGCGACCGTCCCGCTGGTCGAGGCCATCACGATCCGGCGTACGCCGGCGCGCGCCGCCGCTTCGCAGACGACGCGCGTCCCGTCGACGTGCACCGCGTACATCTTGTGCCCGTCGGCGGGCAGGTGCGAAACGAGGCCCGCCAGGTGATAGACCTCACCGACGCCGTCGAGCGCGCGGTTCACGTCGTCCGGTGAGGTGACCGAGCCTTCGGCGATCGAAACCCCCAACGCGCGCAGCCAGGCGGGCGGCGCGCTGTGGGCCAGCACCCGCACGCGCTTGGCGGACTCGGGGTCGCTGGCCAGCAGGCGCAGGAGGTGAGTCCCCAAGAAACCGGTCCCGCCGGTGACGAGCGCGATTGGGCGCGCGGAATTGGTGGCCGGCTGGGTCATGGCAGCGACCTCAGCACGCGGCGGCGGGACGAGCGGGCGCGTACGGCGATCGGGCCGAGCAGGCGTCCGTCCCAGGCGTCGCGCGCGGCGTCCGCGTCGAGCGCCGTCGCCACGCCGTCGCGCAGGTTCTCCACCACCCGCTGGGTGAACGCCGCGACCAGGCGCCACGACTCCTGCGCCGACAGCCCCTTGGTCAAGGTGGTCAGCCAGTCGAAGCTCAGGAACGGTCCGAACGAAACCGTCAGCTCGCGTGCGCGCGGGATCGCCGTTCCCTTCGGCAACGACTCGAAGCTGCCGGCGATGTGCGCCGGCAGGATGCCGACCTCGGCCCGCAGCGCCAGATAGCCGAGGCTGGGGAGAAACTCGGCCAGCTCGCCGGTCACCGAGCGTGTCCCTTCGGGGAAGACCACCATGCTGCGCCCGCGCCGCAGGACCTCGTGCGTGGTGTCCATCGACTTGCGGATCGAGCCGCTGCGCTCCATCGGCACCAGGTTGGTGAAGTGCTTGAAGTAGGCGCGCCGGTAGCGGTTGCGGAAGAAGTAGTCGGCCGCCGCCATCGACGCCAGATCCTTCCCGGCGTCGCCGAGCGCGACCTTGATGGCGCCCATGTCGAGGTGCGAAGAGTGGTTGGCGGCCACGATGAAGCTGGTGTGCTGCGGGATGTGGGTCTTCCCTTTGACCTTCGTCTCGAGCACCCGCTCGTAGAAGAGGCGCTGGGCCAGCGCCAGCCCACGCTTGCCGGCCGCCGAGACGGGCGAAGGGATGTGAATCTCGCCGTCCTCCTCGGAGACGCTCCCGGAGGCCCGCTCGCGCGCCGCTGCCACCGGGCCGCGCGCCAGCAGCTCTTGCAGCTCGGCGACGGTGCCGAGCGTGGTGATGTCGACGCTCTCGGGGAGCACGGCCCCGGAGCTCTCCAGCGCGCTCGAGAGCTCCGCATACATCAAGCTGTCGAACCCCAGCTCGCCGAAGCGGCTCCCGAGCTGCACGTCGGCGCGCTTGCGCCCGGAGACCGTGGCGACGGTGTCGAGCAGCCAGCCGACCTGCCCGCGATCGCTGGAGGCCACCGCCAGCGCCCCCTTGGTCTCCTCGGTCTTCTTGCGCAGCCGCGCGATCTCTGCCGCCACCTCGCGCCGCTTGACCGAGCGCTTGGCCGTCTTGGGCAGATCCTCCGTCCAGAAGTGCAGGCCGCGCACCCGCTTCCAGATCGGCAGGTCGGCCGACACCTTCCGGAAGTGCTCCTCGATCTTCGCCTCGATGTCCGGGCGCGACAGCGCCGGGTCATGCTCGAGATCGGGCACCACCGCGCAGGCGACCTGCTCGCCGATGCCGTCGGGGACGCCGACCACCGACAGCTCCTTGATGAAGGGGCTGTCCGCGTACAGCTCCTCGATCTCGTCGGGGTAGACGTTCTTGCCGTTGGCGTCGACGATGACGTCCTTCGAGCGCCCGACCAGATAGAGGTTCCCCTTGTCGTCGAAGCGGCCGAGATCGCCGGTGTGGAACCAGCCGTCGCGGATCGCCTCGGCGGTGGCGCTCTCGTTCTCCCAGTAGCCGGCCATCACGTTGCGGCCGCGGGCGATCACCTCGCCGACGCCGGTCGCGCTGTCGGGCTCGGCGATCTTCACCTCGATGCCGGGGAGCGGCCGACCGACCGAGCCGGCGATCGGTTTTTCCTTGGGTGAGGTCACCGAGAGGACCGGCGCCGTCTCCGTCAGGCCGTAGCCCTCGAAGAAGTTGAACCCCATCCCGTAGAACGCCTTCATCACGTCGACCGGCAGCGCCGAGCCTCCGCTGATGAGGTAACGGATGCGCCCGCCGAACCCTTCGTGGACGGGGAGAAAAACCAGGATGCCGAGATCGAACCCGGTGCGCGAGCGCAGCTCGAAGTTCGCCGCCGCCAGCACCTTCATGAACCCTTCCAAGATGGGCGACTTGTCGGCGAAGCGCTGGAACAGCCGCCGGCGGAGCAGATCCCACAGCGCCGGCACGCCGACGATGGCGGTCACCCGCCCCTGCTTCAGCGTCGATGAGATCAGCTCGCCGGTCAGCTCGGTCAGGTAGGTGACCTGGGCGCCGTGGGCCAGCGGGACCAGGAGGCCGGTGGCGAACTCGAAGGTGTGGTGCAGCGGCAGCACCGACAGCATCCCGTCGTTGACGCCGAACTCGAAGATCTTCGACAGCTCCGACACCATGAAGGTGAAGTTGCGGTGGGTGAGCATCACCCCCTTCGGTTTGCCGGTGGTCCCCGAGGTGAAGATCAACGACGCGACGGCGTCGGGGTTGGAGCGCCTGGTCAGCTTCGCGCCGCGCTCCTGCTCCACCGCCAGGTCCGGCGGTGCGCAGGTAT
>Ga0210388_10002616_pt1 | contig 13984 bp, 11 predicted proteins | sample IncBWC19OmetaG_FD_155485 | JGI IMG/M metagenome (GOLD analysis project Ga0210388, IMG submission 155485) | Forest soil microbial communities from Barre Woods Harvard Forest LTER site, Petersham, Massachusetts, United States - Inc-BW-C-19-O ...
TACGGGTGTCAGCGGACCTGGCCGGGCTCTGGGTGCTCACGGTTTACCTCGGCTCGCCGGGACTGTTCGCGCGCGCTGGTCTGCGCGGTGTTGAGGGCGTTGCCGGCCGGGTTGGCCGGACGGAAGGGATACCCGAAATGGAGGAAGCCTGACGTGCGGGTGCTCATCGTCACGCACTATTTTCCCCCGGAGATCGGCGCGCCCCAGGCCCGGCTGTCCGGGCTCGCCGCGACCTGGGCGGCGGACGGCGACGAGGTCACGGTGCTGACCGGGATGCCCAACCACCCGACTGGGGTACTGCCACCGGCGTACCGGCGGGCCGTTCGCCGTCGCGAGCGGCGTGACGGCTACCGGGTGATCCGCACCTGGCTGTACGCCACGCCCAACGAGAGGGTCGCCCGCAAGACGCTGGGCCACCTGAGCTTCATGGCCAGCAGCGTGCTCCTCGGCTGGCGGGCGAGCGGCCCGGCCGACGTCGTGGTGGTCTCGTCGCCGACCTTCTTTTCCATCCTGTCCGGCTGGCTGCTCGCCCGGCTGAAGCGGGCGCGGTTCGTAGTCGAGATCCGTGACCTGTGGCCCGCCATCTTCGTCGAGCTCGGCGTGCTGACCAACCGCCGGATCATCGGGGTGCTTGAACGGCTCGAGCTCGCCGCCTACGCCGCCGCGGACCAGGTGGTCGTGGTCAGCGAGGGGTTCCGGGCCGACCTGCTCCGGCGCGGGGTGCCGCCGGAGAAAGTCCACACGATCAGGAATGGAGTGGACCTCGGGCGGTTCACGCCCTCGGGAGGGACTTCCGGTGAGCGGCATGAGCTGCGCGCACGGCTGGGCGCCGGACCGGAAGACTGCCTGGTGCTGTACGCAGGGACACACGGGATCTCCCAGGGGCTGTCGGCGATTGCGGACGCGGCGGCTGTGCTTGACGACGCCGGCGGGGCGAAAACGGCGCGCACGGCCGACAGCACGGCCGGCCGGGCGGCGGCGCTCGACCGACGGACCATCCGGTTCGCGCTCGTCGGGGACGGCGCAGACAAGAAGCGCTTGGAGCGCCGGGTAACAGAGCTTGGCGTACGCAATGTGGTGCTGCTACCCGGGGTGCCCAACGCGGAGATGCCGGACCTGCTCGCGGCGGCGGACATCTGCCTCGTGCCGCTACGGAAGGTGCCGTTGTTCGCGTCGTTCATCCCGTCCAAGATGTTCGAGTACTTGGCCGCGGGCAAGGCGGTGGTCGGCTCGGTCACCGGCGAGGCCGCGCAGATCCTGGCGGAGGCGGGCGCGGTCGTGGTCCCGCCGGAAGACAGCGCGTCGCTCGCGGCCGCCATCGCCGCGCTGGCCGCCGACCCGAAGTTGCGGACGGAGATCGGCCGCGTGGGCCGGGCGTTCGCGGAGCGGTGCTATGACCGGGCGGCGCTGGCCCGGGAATACCGCAAGATTCTGGAGCTCGACTCGTTCGCCAGGGCGCAATGAGACTGCTGGTGACGGGCGGGAGCGGGTTCCTCGGCGGCTACGTGCTGGCCGAGGCGGCCAGCCGCGGGCATTCCTGTATCGCGTTGGCCCGCTCGCCCAAGGCCGAGCGGACGGTGGCCGCGCGCGGTGCCACGGTGCTGGCAGGCGATCTCGACGACAGTGCCGCCCTGGCCGGTATTTTCGCCCGCGCGGGCTGCGACGCTCTGGTCAACCTGGCGTCGCTCGGCTTCGGGCACGCTCCCGGAATCGTCCGCGCGGCGGTCCGCTCCGGGCTCGACCGGGCCGTCTTCGTCTCGACGACCGCGGTGACCACGACGCTTCCGGCTCGGTCGAAGACGGTGCGGCTGGCCGCCGAGAACGAGATCCGCATGTCCGATCTGAGCTGGACGATCCTGCGGCCGACGATGATCTACGGCGCGGCCGGCGACCGGAACCTGTCCAGGTTGCTCGTGCTGCTCGCTGGGCGGCGGGGCGCTACGGCGCCGCGCGGCTTGCCCCTTGTCGTGCCCGTGCCCGGCGGTGGGAGCCAGCTGCAGCAGCCCGTCCACGTGGCGGACCTTGCCGCGGCGGTGCTAACGGCGGTCGAGCGCCCGTCGGCCGCGCGCCGTCGCTACGACGTGGCCGGTCCTGAGCCAATGACATTCGCCGACGTACTGCGCGGTTCGGCGACCGCGATTGGCCGGCGGGTTCATCTCGTGCCAGTGCCGCTCGCGCCGGTGATCGCGCTGACCCGGGGCTACGAGCGGCTGAGCCGTCGGCCGAGGATCCGCGCGGAGCAGTGGCAGCGGCTGGCCGAGGACAAGGCATTCCCGATCGACGCCGCCGCCCTCGACCTGGACTACGCGCCCCGCGCTTTCGCCGAGGGCATCCGCGCCGAAGCCGCCGCCCTAGGCCTGGCCCCCGCTTCTCCGACCCTCCGACCCTCTTCCCTGTCCCGCCCGCCTGCATGTTCGCCCCCCGCACCCCGTCCTCGGCATCCCTAGTGCCGCTATCGCGACCCTCGACCCTCGACCCTCATGCGGAGATTTCATGCTCACCGCATTGCCGGCTGGCGATCTCGGCCGACTGAGCCGCACCGTCATCCAGTTGCGGCCTGCCCAGGTCGGACAACGAGTCCGGCTTCGCGCGCAGCGGATGGCCCTTCATCATTCGGTGCCGTTGGCCGCCCGGTGGCTGCTATCGGGTCAAGACCCGGCGGCCGGGACGGGCTGGCCGCGCGGATTCACCCCGCTTGACGCGCGGCTCTGGTGCGGCGGGCAGGACGGCAACGCACTTCGCGCCGGTGAGCTGCGGCTGCTCGGTGCTCCTCGGGTCATCGCCGGAGCCGGTGAGGCGGGTATCGCCAGCTGGGCGAGCGCGGACTGGGAGGCGGCAGGCGCGCCGATGCTCTGGCGTTACCACCTCTACTACTGGGATTGGGCCTGGGCGCTGGCAGGCGTGCACCACGACTCCGACGCGCAAGCGTTGTTCACCGCGATCTGGGAGTCGTGGCACTCGGCCGTCGTACCCGGCCGCGGGTCAGCCTGGCATCCTTATCCGGCGGCCCTGCGCGCGTGGTCGTTCTGCGGGATCTACCGCGACCTCGTCCATGGCGGCCCGATCGAAGGCCTTTTTCGCGGTGAGCTCGCCGCGCTCGCCGGTTTCCTCCGCCGCAGCCTGGAGACGGACGTCGGCGGCAATCACCTCATCAAGAACCTGAAAGCGCTGGTCGGCCTGGCGATCTTCTTCGGCGACGACGCGCTGCTAGCAGCGGGAATAAGCCGACTGCGCAGGCAGATCCCGGTGCAGGTGCTACCGGATGGCGGCCACTACGAACGGGCGCCGTCGTATCACTGTCAGGTGCTCGGTGATCTCATCGACGTCGCTGGCCTGCTGCGGGCTGCTGGACTTGATGAGCCGGCTCGACTCGCCGAGGCGATCGCGGCGATGCGCCGCTGGCTCGGCGCGGTACTGACTCCGCAGGGCGGTGTGCCGATACTGAACGACGGGTTCCCGGTAAGCCCCGAGCTGCTGGCCGGGATAGCACCCGCCGCGCCGCCGGCCGGCCCGCTCCACGTGCTGCCGGTCACCGGGCTCGCCCGGATCACAGCCGGCGGCTGGGACGTGCTCGCCGACATCGGGCCGCCCTGCCCGCGCGAACTGCCGGCGCACGCACATGCGGACACGCTCAGCTGCGTGGTCCACGTGGGCGCCGAACCCCTGCTCGTCGACACTGGGACCTCCACCTACGCGGCCGGGACGGCACGCGACCGCGAGCGGTCAACTGCGGCGCATAACACCGTCGAGGTTGACCACCGCGACTCCACCGAGATCTGGGGGGCGTTCCGCGCCGGCCGTCGTGCCCGCGTGTATGCCGTATCGGCCGACGCGGACGCGGACGGGGCGACGGTCGAGGCAGCGCACGATGGCTACCGGCGGCTGCCAGGCCGGCCAACGCACCACCGACGCTGGTCCATCCGCGCGGATGAGCTGCGCATCGACGACACGGTGACCGGACGGGGTCGGCATCGCGTCACCGTGCGCTGGCACCTGGCACCGGGCGCGACCCTGCGGCTGGTTCCCGGCGGTGCCGTCGTCATCACGGCGGCCGGCGAGATCGGCGTAACGGTGACCGCGACGAGCGAGCCGACCATGACCGCCGCCACCGCGCAGGTCAGCGCTGGGTTCGGCCGGACCGTGACCGCGCCGGTGTTCGCCTGCACCCTCCACCCCCAGTTGCCCGTCCGGATCAGCACCGTCTGGCGACGGGCCGAACCCCGACAGGAGTCAACGTGAAACAGATCGTCCAACCGGTCAGCGGCGGCCCGGTGACGCTGCTCGACGTGCCGCGCCCGGTGCCTGAGCCGACCGAGGTGCTGGTCCGCACGCTCTCCTCGGTGATCTCCCCTGGCACCGAGCGGGCGGTCACCGCCCTGGCGCAGTCCAGTCTGCTCGCCAAGGCGCGGGCGCGGCCCGACCTGGTCCGCCAGGTGGTCGGGAAAGCCCGCACCGAGGGGCTCGCCGCCACCCGGCAGACCGTCGTCGGCAGGCTTTCCCAGGACGTGCCGCTCGGCTACTCGGCCGCCGGGCTTGTCGTCGAGGCCGGCCGCGCGGTCACCGGCGTTCGGCCCGGCCAGCTCGTCGCGACCGGCGGGGCGGGGAAAGCGAATCACGCAGAGTTCCAGGCGGTGCCCGGGCTGCTCTGCGCCCCGGTGCCCGGATCAGTCACCGTCCAGGACGCCGCCTTCACCACGATCGCGTCCATCGCCTTGCATGGGCTGCGCATCGCGGACGTGGGGCCTGGCGCGAAGGTCGCGGTGGTGGGCCTCGGGCTGATCGGACAGCTCACCGCGCGGCTTGCCATGGCGGCAGGCTGCGACGTGGCAGGGATCGACCCGGCCGCCTTCCCGCGCGCCATCGCCTCGCACAACGGCGTGCTGGCACTCGACGAGCGCGGTGAAGAGACCACAGAACAGGTGCTTGCCTGGTCCCGCGGCCGGGGCGCGGACGCGGTGATCGTGTGCGCGGCCGGATCGTCTCCGGCCGCCGTGATGCGGGTGCCTGCGCTGTGCAGGGACCGGGCCGCGGTGGTCATCGTGGGGGACGTCGGGCTCCAGCTCAGCAGGACCCCGTTCTACGAACGTGAGCTGTCCCTGCGGTTCGCCCGCTCCTACGGTCCCGGCCGTTACGACCCGTCGTATGAGTCTTGGGGCGTCGACTACCCGGCCGGGCAGGTGCGCTGGTCGGAGGGGCGCAACTTCGAGGCCGTGCTCGACCTGCTGGCGGCAGGCCGACTCGTTGTCAGCGACCTGGTGACGCACACGTTCGACATAGCCGATGCCGCCGATGCGTACCGGCTCATCGAGGATCGGCCAGAGCCGTACCTGGGCATCCGGCTCGACTACCCGGGTACCGCCGATCCGGAGTGTCCCGTTCAGGTCAGGCGCGCCTCGGCTGCCCGGGACCGGCCGGGGGTAGGTCTGGTCGGCGCTGGCGCGTTCGCTACGGGGACGCTGCTTCCCGCGCTCCGCGACGCGGGCTTCAGCCGCCTAGTCGCGGTGTCCTCGGCCGGCGGCCTGACGGCGACCCGGGCTGCCCAGCGGCACGGCTTCGAGAAGGCCGTAGCCGGGGCGGAAGCGGTCCTTGCCGACCCCGACGTATCCGTCCTGGCGATCGCCACGCCGCATGACACCCATGCCTCGCTCACCGTCCGGGCCCTTGCCGCCGGCCGCCACGTGTGGTGCGAGAAGCCGGTCGCGCTGACCGAGGAGGAACTTGACGCGGTGCGCGCCGCGTGGCTCGAGTCCGGGCGGGTGCTCGCCATCGGCTTCAACCGCCGCTGGTCCCCGGCCGTCGCCGCGGCGCGGCGGGTGCTCGCCGGGGTGGCCGCGGCGAAGCTGGTGGTCTACCGGATCGCCGCCGGTCCTGTGCCTGCCGACCACTGGTACCACGACCCGCGTCAAGGCGGGCGGCTGCTCGGTGAGGTATGCCACTTCATCGACACCGCGCAGGCTCTCATCGGCGCGCCCGTCGAGGACGTGACCGGGCTGTTCGGGGGCGGTCCTGGTGGGCAGGCCGACGACGCGGCGATCGCACTGCGCTTCGCGGACGGGTCGCTCGCCAGCATCGGTTACGGCAGCGCGATCCCGTCGGCGGGGAAAGAGTGGATCGAGGTGCACGCGGGAGCGCGCCGGATCGTCATCGACGACTTCCGGTCGGCCACCGCTGATGGCAGGCGGCTCTGGAAGGGGCGCCAGGACAAGGGACACCACGCCCTGGCCACGGCCTTCCGGCAGGCGGTGGCCGGAGGGACGGCGCTGCCCACCGAGGACATGCTCGCCACCATGCGGGCCACCATCCACGCCACCGCGGCACGAGGCGGTCATGGATAACCGGGTCGCTAGCGGCCTTATGGCGCCGCTGCTCCGCCTGCTCGCCCCCACCCGACCCGGGGACCCTTCCCGGCTCGGTATCGACACCTTCGGAGAACATCAGTGACGACAACGATAACCATCGACATAGCAGGCGGTCAGATAGGCGGGGCCGCCAGGTACGCTGCCGAAGTCTACGGCTACCTACAGCGGTCAGCGCGTGACGACATCAGGGTGATCGGCATGAAGCGCCGCCTCACCCCGGCCTGGCTGGCCCTGCGCGAGGCGGCGGCAGTGCGGCGGAGCCGCCGGGTAGCGCTGAACAACGTCGGGTTCTTCACTCCCGGCGGGGAGCGGTGGACCCTGTTGGCGGGTCCGCTGCACTTCCTCACGCCACCGGAGATGGCCGCCCAGGTCCCCGAGGTGCGGACGAAGATATCTCGCCAGATTCCAGTCGTGCATAGGGCAGCCCGAAAATCCGATGTGCTTATCGCGCCCTGCACGGCGATGGCCGAGCGGATCACGGCTACACTGCCCGAGGTCGCCGACCGCGTGGTCGTGCGCATGCACCCGGTGTCGGCCAACCCTATCCCCCGGCAGCCGGGCGGCTCGCTGATCCTGTGCCCCGTGCTCTTCGCGCCCCAAAAGCAGATGCCCGACCGGCTCGCTGAGTGGCTCGCCGCTGTCGACCAGGTCCTGGATGAGTCGGTGCGCATGATCGTCACCGCGAACGTCACCGAGGTGCCCACATCGCTGGCAACCAGCTCGCGGCTAGAGTTCGTGGGACGGCTCGACCACAGCGACCTCTGTCACCTGTGGGCCCGCAGCCGAGCCGTCTACTTCCCGTCTGGCATGGAATCGTTCGGCTTCCCGCTAGCTGAGGCGCGGGTAAACGGCCAGCCGGTCATCGCTCAGGACACACCGATGAACCGGGAGATCGCCGGGCCAGCGCTGTGCGGTTACAAGGTCGGCGACGCGGACTCTCTGCGGCAAGCGACCGAGGCAGCCATGACCGCCCTGATCGCTCCCGACCCTGAGCCTTTCGACCCTGACGCGTACTTCGACTGGCTGTTGGGGAGCGGCCAGTGACCAGGCTCGGCGTGCGGCCCTACCGCCGCGGAGACAACCCGCCGCGGGGCAGCGTCCCGGTCAGCGTTGTGGTACTCACCCGTGACGAGGAGGCGAACATCGCTCGGTGCCTGGACTCGGTCGCGTGGGCCGATCAGGTGGTGGTACTCGACTCCGGCTCGGCGGACAACACGGTTCCGATCGCGCGCTCCCTTGGCGCGGAGGTCGTGGAGCAGGCGTGGCTCGGCTACGCCGACCAGCGCGAGTTCGCGCTCCGGCTCCCCGTGATCTGCCATGACTGGATCTACTTCGTCGACGCGGACGAATGGGTATCGCCGCAGCTGGCCGCGGAGATCGCGGAGCGGCTGACATCGACGCAGTGCGCGGCGTTCTCGCACCGGCTCCGGCTGGTCTTCATGAACACGTGGATGCGACACTCCGGCTGGTACAGCGGGTCGCGAGTGGTCCGGCTGGTCGACCGCCGGTACACGAAGTACGGCGGAAGCCCGGTGGGCGAGCGTGCCAGCGTGGACGGGCCCGTAGGGCGGCTTGTCAACGACATCGTCGACGAGGATCGCAAGGGCCTCGCGCGCTGGCTGCACAAGCACGTCAGGTACGCAGAGCTCGAACTGGAAAGACGCGGTCAGCCCGTCCCGTTGCGCGAGCGAGTGCGCCGGTTCCGGGATCGTGACCAGGGCGACACCCGGCCGCTTGCCCGGGCCATGCTCAAGGACCTCGTGTTCCCGTACGTGCCCGCCCGGCCGCTCACGGTGTTCCTTTATATGTACGTGTTTAGGCTTGGCCTGCTCGATGGACGAGCTGGCTTGCACTTTTGCTTCTTTCACGCATGGCACCAGGCCGCCGTGAGCGGGCTGGCAGTAGAGGCCGTGCGCCCGCCAGGTACTCATGCGCGGTAAAGGAGAACCACACATGCCCATCACGCACGGGAAACAAGACAGCCTTGCAAGTCAACTGGAGTCCCCGCCTCGCCTCGGAGTGCTGGTATCCCACCCAATCCAGTACCAGGCGCCCTTGTACCAGGAACTCGCCAGGCGCGGCGTCGTGGACCTAGAGGTGGCCTTCCTCAGCATCGACGGCTCACAGCCATACCACGACCGGGACTTCGGCGTCACGCTGGCATGGAACATCGACCTGCTAGGTGGGTACCGTTCCACTGTGCTTCCCCGCCGACCGCTGACAGGCAAGGCGGCCTGGCTGGCTTCGCTGCGTCGCTGGCTGCGCGGCAAGGACATCGTTGTGCTGCACGGGCATTCCGACCCAGACGTCCTGCTTGCGGCGGCCACCTGTCGACTGCTAGGCATCCCTTATCTGTTGCGCGGCGACTCACATGCGGAATCATCGGCAGGCGGCTGGCGCCGGATCGGCCGACACCTGGTGGCCGGGGCCGTTGTCCGGGCCGCAACGGCCGCACTGCCGATCGGGCAGCGCAATTCCGCCTTCTACCAGCGCTATGGGCGGATACCCCACTACCTCGCGCCGTACAGCGTGGACAATGACCGCTTCCAGGCCATGTCCGAGGCCGCGAGGCCAGCACGCGCGGAGCGGCTCGCCTCGCTCGGGCTTAACCCGGGGCGCCCGACGGTCATCTTCTCGGGAAAGCTCACTGAGCAGAAGAGACCGCTGGACCTAGTGCAGGCCATCAGCCGGTGCGACGGGTGCCTGAACCTCCTCCTACTGGGGGACGGCCCGCTGCGGGCCGAGGTAAAGGGCTATGAGGGCAGACTTCCAGTGCGCTGCATGGGCTTCATCAACCAAGCCGAGCTTCCCGGATGGTACAGCTGCGGCGATGTCCTCGCCCTTCCGAGTCGCCGCGAGCCCTGGGGCCTAGTGGTTAATGAGGGCATGGCATGTGGCCTGGTACCCGTGGTCAGCGATGCCGTGGGCTGCGCGGCTGACCTAGTCGAGGGGATCGGCGAGGTTTTTCCCGTCGGCGATGTAGGAGAATTGGCAGCGGCCCTCACCCGCGCCAGCGCCGACGCGCGGGACCGCCGCGAACGCATCCGCAGCAGGCTATCGCGGTTCACCCTCGCGCAGACAGCTAGCGGCTACGAACAGGCAGCAATGGCGCTTGGGCGGCCGCGGCGTCGCCGCGGGCGCGACCGACACCGCCTACCAGGCTGATGACCGGCGCACCGTTATCCCGGCGCCATTCGTAGCTCGCCAACACGGAAGGTAATATGTTCGACTACCCGCTGGCTGAGGCGCGGGTCAACCGGAAGCTCGTCACCGCCCTGGTTATGCCACAGAATCGCGAGGTCGCCGGCCCCGCTGTGCGGCTTCACCTGGGGCGACCAGGATTGCCTGAGGCACGCTACCGAGACGGCCCTGGCTTGCAGGTCGATCGCGAGCCTGAGCCTTCGACCCTGACACGTCCTTCGACTGGATGCCGGGGACAGCAAGTGACAGACTCGGCCTGCGGCCGTAGCAGACGGGGGACGGCCCGCCACCGAGTCACCATAGGTCCGCTCGGAATGATCATGTAGTGCCGCAGTGGTGGGACGGTCAGCGCGGCGCCGTCACAGCAACCGGTCGACCGCCAGTGCCGCGTAGCGGTCTGGAGCAAAGCTCGCGCGCGCCCAAGTGGCGCCGCACGCGCCCATCTCGCCGAGCCGGTCAGGTCGGCTCGTCAGCTCGGCCAGAACCTGGGTCAGCGCCGCCACGGTTTCGTCACGGGGCGTCGCCCCGCTCACGCCGTCCAGGTAGGCCCCAAGTGATCCGCCATGCGCGGGCCCGACCACCGCGGTACCGGCCACCTGCGCCTCAAGCAGGACAAGGCCGAACCCCTCACCGCACGACCTCCGACCCGACCGGGTTCGGGTGGCCAGGACGAACAGGTCGCAAAAGGCGAGCTGGGCGGCAAGCTCACTGTCGGTAAGCTCAGGGCGAACCGTGCACCACGGGTAGCCCCCCACGTAGGCAAGCAGGTCGGCGGATGGGCGGCCACTGCCGCACACTGTCAGCCTGACGTCGTCCCGGCCAAGCGCAGCGACCGCGGCAATGAGCTGGGGGAGGCCCTTATCGCGCCAGTCGTGGAGCCGGAATGCCGTCGTCAGCTCCAAGCCGGCCCGCCGGGGACGCTCGGCGGCGGACGCGTTGACCAGTTCGGCGAACCATGCCTTTGACAGGCCGGGAGGCAGGATGGTCGCCGTGACGCCGGGGAACAGGGCTCCGGCTGTGAAGCTGCTCACCGCGACAATCCGCGTGTCACGCCGGCGCATCAGCGAGCGTTCAAGTTGCCAGCGCAGGCTGGACCCGGAACCCCACACCTCGGCGCCGTGGCAGATAACAGAAATGCCGGATACCCGTCGAATCTGGGACAGCACCGCCGCCACGGGAAGAAGCGCCCGGTGCGCGACGATCAATCGGGCCGTCCCGGCCGATACCGGCCCGGCCACCGGGGGCAGCGCGGCGGCCGTCGCGGCGAACAGTGCCCAGTGTCCGGCCCACCTCGGGCGGGGCAGGTCAAGCCGCCGACAGATGACGCCCTGATCGGCGAACGCCGCCTCAACCGTGCGCACGTACCGTTCGATCCCGCCGCCGAGCCCCCGGGACGGGGCTAGCAACAGCACCGGGCCCTGATTGCGGTCTGGTGCCACGACCCGGCCCGCGCCGTCGGGCAGCGCCTCGAGCGCTCCTGCGGTCATGCTCGCTCGTATACAAAGAAGTCAGACCGGCAGGTCTCGGTACTCGGGCCCTTGGAGAAGTACCCGTTGCCGTTGGTCTCCCCCTGAGCGTAGGTCCGTTCCCAGAAACGCGCTGAGTCCGTGTAAGCGGGCCACTGACGCAGCGAGACTCGCCGTCCCCCGGGCAGCGGAAACACTAGGTATTTGACGTTCATGAGCGCTCCTTCGTCGAATTCGAGAGCCGGGTTGACGAAACATAAGGACATGGCGCGAATCCGTCCCCAGATACCGCCCACTGCCAGCCAGAACAAGGGCTGAATCAGCGGGTCGTCGAGAGACTGGTGATTTTTCAAGAAAATCACCCCCATAGCGCCTACCAGTACAATAAGGGTCGTTCCTACTCCGTCCAGCCGCCGAAGAAAACAAATGGCTGGCAGCAATGCCGACAGGAATACAGCACCGTAGAGGGCCACACCAATAACCCCCAGTTCAAGCCAGGTCTTCGCCAGGCCACCTTCCACTGAGGTGTAGACTCGGCCGTCCATGAAGTAGCTATCAGGGGCGCCTGGCCACGAAGTGAAGGCCGCTGATACGCCTGGCAGCACCACAGTGCCTTGAGTGGATGTTCCCGGTCCTTGCCCGATCAGCGAGGCGGGGTCGGTGAGTGAGAACATAATGGAAATTCTGCTTCCAGCGGATCCGGACACGAGGAAAGACTGGAGCATGCTTCCTCCCCAAAAAAGCATAAAACAGGTAGAACCGACTCCGGCAAGGAAGACGGTAATTCCAAGCCCGCTGCGCATTCTTTCGCTCCGCATTCCGGAACGCTTCCTGACCGCACTGGGTAGGGTTGACGCAGATACGCGAATGTGATCAAGTACTAGCACGGCAACGATTCCAATCGCGACAACGTATAGGTCAACGCGCGCGGCGGCGAATAGCAGGCCGCCGATGATTAGCGCGCCAAGCGCCGCCGAGAAGATACGCCGGAATCGCCCGTGATCTAGATGCATCAAGGCGATCCACGCAAAGAAGGCAATCAGCAGTTGTTCTGATGCCTCTTCTGCGGTAGCGAATACCGAGGAGGGAAGATAGATTTGGTTTCCCTGGAAGCTATGAAATGCAGCGTCGACAGCGATGGGCTGGAATAGCATAGGAGCCGAGGTTTTCAGAATAGCGCCGATGATTACGGTCGCGCCGATCGCGGCGCCACAGATTGTGACCAGACGCAGGACAATGGCCGCCACCCTATCGTTTTCGGTAAGTTGGACGCCAAGGTAGGCAAGCGGAACGAAGAAGACATAAGATGTCCAGCCAAGCAGCGCCAACTCAGGAGGGATCTGCTGGAAAAACGTGACGGCCACGCACCACAGCGATAGCATGAAAAGCCAAATGGGAAGGGTTCTGTTGGCTTCTCTGCTAGGCCATGCGACGCGTGGAGCGGCCTTCAGGTAGATGAGGGCGGTAATCACATAGATAATTCCTATCGCGTCGGCCTGCAGCGATGCGACTTTCCGTACACCGTCAACAGAGAGTGTGCTCAGGTACAGAATGAGCATGAGGCCGATCAGCCGAGGTCGGTGGTTTCCGAAAGCTTTCCTCCTCGCCGGAGCGATGGCATCGATCCGAATCCGCTCGATAACCCCTGTCTGCATAATCATGCCTCCAAAGGCTTGTCGCTGGCAGACTGCACTGGATGCTCTGTGTCCTCATGCTGCGTAGCCTCTGCTCGCGCTAGACGCCAGGGGCAACGGATTATCGTTGCCAGAGCGCTTCCAGTCGGAGCGAGCGGCGACGGGGAGCAAGACAGCGACGTACTCGCCACGAACGGTTGGGGCCACTGCTCGGGCGACAAAGATGCCGCCGATGCCCTGGCCACGCAGGGCCTCGGCAGCAATCCGCAGCCGCCTCGAAAGGACTCGGGTGTACAACGGCCTGCGGCGGAGGTGTGGCGGGTTGACGCCGCAGCCGGGCCAGGCCCGTCAGGTAGCGTCTCAAGCGCTCCCACGATCATGGGCGCTCATACACGAAGAAGTCAGCCCTGTGGGTCTCGGTATTCGGGCCCTTGGACACGGCCTTCAATATCCACGCCGGGAAGTTGGCCTCGACCCAGGAAGTGAAGTGCCGGTGCCGCACGTGCGGGGCAGTCCCGGTCACCTCCATATTCGTGGAGTAGATGACCACGAGCCGCTGGCCCGCCGCGAACAAGTGTCTTAGGTAGGCCTCGAAGACGGCGTCCTCGGTCAGATGGTAGACGACGTCCAGGGACATGGCCAGGTCAGCGGTGAAGACTCCGGCCCGGTCGGTGAAACAGGATCCGTCGTAAAGGAAGAAGCTCTTGGAGTCGTCGGCGGCGAACCGCCGCTGGCACAGCTCGATCGCGGTCCTTGATACATCAAGGCCGATGTAACTCGGGTAATCGGCAAGCGAGAGCTGGTTGCCGTCACCGCAGCCGAACTCGATCACGCTGCCCACTCCATAATCGCAGACCAGCTTGTTGAGGAACTGACTCTTCCCCTCGGCGAGCGCACCATAGGATCCGTTGCCGCTGGTCTCCCCCTGGGCGTAGTTCCGTTCCCAGAAATGCTGCGAGTCCGTATAAGCGAGCCGCTGGCGTAGCAGCGAGACCCGTCGTACCCCAGGCAGCGGACGCACCAGCTCTTTGACGTTCATGAACACTCCTCTGTTGGTTTCGTCGGGCAGCGCACGCAGGCACCGGAGCATCAAGGCGAGCGACACGGCATACGGGATGGAGGAGGCGATGGCCGCACCAGTCACGCCCATCATTGGGACCAGGGCGCCGAGCAGCGCCAGTGTGAAGACGACGGCAACACCCTGCGCCTTGGCCGCAGCCAGCTGGCGATGCCGACCGCTCAGCAAGTTGGCCACCACCTGGCCGCAGGTTAGGAAGATCCCTCCCGGGGTGAGGATCCACAGCAGGGGAACGGCCCCTCGTAG
>Ga0210388_10002617_pt1 | contig 13982 bp, 9 predicted proteins | sample IncBWC19OmetaG_FD_155485 | JGI IMG/M metagenome (GOLD analysis project Ga0210388, IMG submission 155485) | Forest soil microbial communities from Barre Woods Harvard Forest LTER site, Petersham, Massachusetts, United States - Inc-BW-C-19-O ...
CGAGGATGGAGTCAGGGGGAAGCGATCTTGTCACGCACAGGACGAAAGAGTGCTTGTCAGGAATACATCCGAGCGCGCGGCCATACGTCGCAACCACCGCCTGTCCGGCTGAATAGCTATTTTGCGTAAGGGCGAGCGGGGCGGCGAATTCGATAACCCGAGCCTTCCCTATGGCTGCAAGCGGCGCGAGCAGCATTGGGTCCTTCGTCCAAAACGAAGCGACTTCACCTCCCCAATGAGTCATCAAGGGCTCGACTCCGCTGTTGTCAACAGGCAGCGGGTGCGAGACACCGTAGAATTTGCCCGATCGTTCCTTCTGTTGGTCGCTGTGAAATGGGCTCTGGGCGTATAGGGCATCGGCTAACTCCGCGCCGGACGCGACCTGGGAGTCCAAGCAGGCCCGCAAGGTCGCGGGCGTCGAAAGGTGGATGCCTTCGTCACGCAACTTCTCCACCTCCTCCGCTGTGAGGCGAGCGTGGTGCCAGGCGCGTATCGTCCCTGACCGCATCCTCTCACCGATCGCCTCTTGCAGTGCGAAGAACGCGGAGGCGTAGGGTTTTCGGGACGCATGAATGATCGTTCAGGGCTACGGCCGAGATCGTGAGCCAGAAAGATCCGGTGGTCGGTGGTCATGTAGTTCCGGACCAAGTCAGCCTCATTCGCCAGAATTTCGCTGAGTTCGTCGTCGAAGGTCTTGAGGCCCCAGACGTCGATCAAGCCGGAAGCCATCAGTCCTTTAATCTTACGGCCTACGGCTCATCTCGGTTAAACAGCTCATGGCGCCGGCCCACCTTACCCGTGCAGCGTGTTGATGGGGGCGGGGTGACTGCTCTCGAAGGCTGCGATTTGCGGGGTTTGTTGCAGGATGTAGCCTAGTTCGTCGATGCCTTCTAGGAGGCAGTGCTTGGCGAAGGGGTCTACCGGGAATTCGATGGTGCGGCCGTCCGAGAGTGTCAGGGTTTGGGTGGACAGATCTATTTTTACTGGAGCGGTTGGATTCGCGAATAACTCAGCGTGGATTTCGCGGGGGACCGTTATTGGGAGTAGGGAGTTTTTCAGGGAGTTTTGTTTGAAGATGTCGGCGAAGCTGGTGCTGATTACTGCGCGGAATCCGTATTGCGTCAGGGCCCAGGGGGCGTGTTCGCGGCTGCTGCCGCAGCCGAAGTTGTCGCCGGCTAATAGGATCTGCGATTGCTTGGATTCCGGAGTGTTTAAGATGAAATCGAGTTTTGGGTTTCCTTGGGCGTCGTAGCGCCAGTCGTAGAAGAGTTGGTCGCCTAAGCCGTCTTTTGAAATTGTTTTCAGAAATCGTGCCGGGATGATTTGGTCGGTGTCGATGTTGTCGATCGGGAGCGGGACCAGGCGGCTTTCGAATGGAGTGAATTTGTTCATCGGAGCAACTCTCTTACATCTGACACTACGCCGGTGATGGCGGATGCTGCGGCGGTCAAGGGGCTAGCTAGGAACGTTCTTCCGCCTTTGCCTTGCCGTCCCTCAAAATTGCGATTGCTGGTGGAGACGCTGTATTCGCCGGGCTGGAGTTGATCGCCGTTCATGGCGATGCACATGGAGCAGCCGGCCTCACGCCAGTCCGCGCCGGCATCGCGAAAGATTTGATCCAAGCCTTCGGCTTGCGCTTGTGCTTTTACTTGCTGGGACCCTGGGACCACCATCACACGCAATCCGGGATGGACTTTTCGGCCGCGCAGGATATTGGCAGCGCTGCGGAGATCGGAAATTCGGGAGTTGGTGCAGCTTCCGATGAATACTACATCCAATGGATGGCCGAGCAGCGGTTTTCCTGCCTCGAGATCCATGTAGCGGAGAGCTTTGGCGAGGGTATCGCGCTCCAGAGGATCGGTAATGTCGCTGGGATTTGGAATGGCCGCGGTGATGGGAATGCCCATGCCGGGGTTGGTGCCGAAGGTGATCATGGGTTCGAGCGCGGAGGCGTCGAGCGAGAGGTTTTTGTCGTAGGTTGCGCCATCGTCTGTGGGCAGCTGGCGCCAGCGCGCTTCGGCCGCGGCCCAGGCTGCGCTCTTCGGTGCGTAGGGACGGCCGGCGACATATTGATATGTAGTGTCGTCGGGCGCGATCAATCCGCCGCGCGCGCCGGCTTCGATGGACATGTTGCAAACGGTCATGCGTTCGTCCATGGAAAGGGAGCGTATGGCTGAGCCGGAGTATTCGAAGATGCAGCCGGTGCCTCCGCCGATGCCGATGCGGGCGATCATGGCGAGGATGATGTCTTTGGCCGTTACTCCCGGCCTAAGGACGCCGTCCACGCGGACTTGATAGGTTTTGGGTTTGTTTTGCAAAAGGCATTGCGAGGCCAGGACGTGCTCCACTTCGCTGGTTCCGATACCGAATGCCAGGGCGCCGAATGCGCCGTGCGTAGCGGTGTGGCTATCGCCGCAGACTACGGTCATGCCGGGTTGCGTGAGTCCCTGCTCCGGGCCGATGACGTGGACGATCCCCTGCTGCGCGCTGTCCAGGCCGAAGCAAGTTATTCCGAATTCTTTGCAATTGGCTTCGAGCTTGGCTACTTGGGCGGCGGCGACTTTGTCGATGATCGGGAAGGAGCGCGGGGTGGTGGGGGTGCTGTGGTCAGTTGTGGCGATGGTGAGGTCGGGACGGCGGACTTTGATGCCGCGGGTGCGCAGGCCGTCGAAGGCTTGCGGGGATGTTACTTCGTGGACCAGGTGCAGGTCGATGTAGAGGAGCGTGGGGGCGCCCTGCTGCGCGGCTACTATGTGGTTGTCCCAGACTTTTTCGATTATGGTGCGAGGTTTCATTTTTTTTAATTGGACAAGCCGGAGGCATGTCCCACGACTGCGTCTCCTACTTCGGAGGTGGTTGCTTTTCCATGGAGGTCGGCGGTGACCTGGCCGGAATTTAGGACTCCTTCTACGGCCGCGTTCACGGCGGCAGCTTCTTCTTTCAGGCCGAAACTGTATTCGAGCATGGCGGCTACTGATCCGATGGCGCCGAAGGGGTTGGCTTTGTTTTGACCGGCGATATCCGGGGCGGAGCCATGCACCGGCTCATATAATCCCACCCAGACGCCGGAAGGTTTTTTGTCGCCGATGGATGCCGAGGGCAGCATGCCGATGGATCCGGCCAGGACGGCCCCTTCATCACTTAGGATATCGCCGAACATGTTCTCGGTAAGCAGTATGTCGAAGCGGCGAGGATTCAAGATCAATTGCATGGCGCAATTGTCTACGAGGATGTGATCGAGCGCGACATCGGGGAATTCGGCGGCGATTTCGACAACTACTTTTCGCCAGAGCTGCGAATTTTCGAGGACATTCGATTTGTCAACGCTGGTGACTTTCTTGCGGCGGTTGCGCGCCAGATGAAAGGCCATGCGCGAGACGCGGGCGATTTCAGAGCTGGAGTAAGTCATGGTGTTGACGGCGCGGGTTTCCGAGCCTTCCTGATGGATTCCGCGCGGCGTTCCGTAGTAGATACCGCCGGTGAGCTCGCGGACGATGATCATGTCGGTGCCGTCGACGAGATGATTTTTTAGGGGCGAGGAATCGAGCAGGGCTTTATAGGATCGGACGGGGCGGAGGTTGGCGTAGACTCCCAGGACTTTTCGAATGCCGAGCAGGCCTTTTTCCGGACGCTTTTCGGGTGGGGCCTGATCGAATTCGGGTAGTCCGACGGCTCCCATGAGTGTCGCGTCGGCCTGGAGGGCGAGATCGATAGTTTCTTGCGGGAGGGGCGTGCCGGTTTTGTGGATTGCCACTCCGCCTAAGAGGCCTTCGGTGAGAGAGAGTTGGTGGTGGAACTTTTTTGCGATTTGTTCGAGAACCTTAACTGCTTCGCGGGTTACTTCGGCGCCTATGCCGTCGCCGGGGAGGATTAGGATTTTTAGGTGCATTTCCGGAGTTGGCAGGCGGAAGCGCCTGCCCCACTTCTGCCTGGCTCATCTGGTTCAGATGGCTTAGTCATTGGCGGCGGCTTTCGAAGTTTCGCCTACCACTTCGTGGATCAGGGCGATTATTTCTTCGTTGCGCAGGCCTTTTTTGCGGTCGGCGATCGCGGTGAAGCGATGGTACAGGTGGTCTAGTTCTTCCTTGTTGAGCTGGAAGCCCAGATCTTCGGCGCGTTTGTGGAGCGCGTGGCGGCCGCTGTGTTTGCCGAGCACCAGTTTACTTTCCGGGACTCCGACGGTAGTGGGTTCGATGATTTCGTAGGTGGTACGTTCCTTCAAGTAGCCGTCCTGATGAATGCCGGCTTCGTGGGCGAAGGCGTTCTCGCCGACGATGGCTTTGTTGGGCTGGGGTCCAAAAGTGATGGTTTCGGCGAGCAGTTGGCTGGTGGAATAAATATGTTCAGTGACGATTTTGGTTTCGTAGGGCAGCTTGTCGGGGCGGGTTTTGAAGGCCATCACTATTTCTTCGAGCGCGGCATTGCCGGCACGCTCACCGATGCCGTTGATGGTGCATTCAATCTGGCGCGCGCCGGCTTGGACGGCGGCGATGGAATTGGCGACGGCCAGGCCTAAATCGTCGTGACAGTGGACGCTGACGATGGCACTGTTTCCGAGAGCACGCACCATCCGACCGATCAGTGCCGCATATTCTTCGGGAACGGAGTAGCCGACTGTGTCCGGAAGGTTCACGGTGCGGGCGCCGGCGGCGACTACGGCATGGCTGATTTGTTCCAGATAATCCCAGTCGGTTCGGGTAGCGTCTTCGGCGGAAAATTCGACGTCGTCGGTATGCTCGCGCGCCAGTGCGACGGCGGCGACAGCTTCATCGAGAACCTGCTGGCGCGATTTTTTCAATTTGTATTTGAGATGAATCTCGCTGGTGGCGATGAAGGTGTGAATGCGCGGGCGTTTGGCATGCTTCAGAGCCGCGGCGGCGCGTTCGATATCGGGCGTGTTGGCTCGCGCGAGCGCCGCTACCTGGGCCCATGGAAATTCGCGGCTGACGGCGTCCACCGCTTCGAAATCGCCGTCGGAAGCGATTGGGAAGCCGGCTTCCAGAACGTCGACGCCAAGTTCTACCAGTTTGCGGGCCAGCCGGAGCTTTTCCGGCACGGTCATGCTGCAACCGGGGGATTGTTCTCCATCCCGGAGGGTGGTGTCGAAGAGGTAAACGCGATTCGGCATGGGGTCCTCCAAGTCTTGCTTCAATTATGGATGCCGGCGCTTGATTTGGCAAATTTATAATGTACGCTTGTTGAATAAAATATTATGATGAGATAAACTTCGCTTATGGAACTGTATCCGCTAAAGGTCTTTCTGACGGTTGCTACCGAGAAAAGCTTCTCGAGGGCTGGTGAAAAGCTGTTGCGCACGCAGCCGGCGGTTTCGTTGGCGGTTCAGAAGCTCGAGTCGGATTTGCAAGAGCGGCTGATTGACCGTTCCGGCAAGGAGCTGCTTTTGACCGATGCCGGGCGGATTGTTTATGAATACGCGCGGCGGTTCGAGAATCTGGAGGGTGACCTGGAGGTGGCGCTGGCAGAATTGCGCGATAACTCGGCCGGGAGGCTGACGGTGGGGGCGAACGAATCCACGTCGCTGTATTTGTTGGGGCACATCGAGCGGTATCGGCGGTTGTATCCAAAAGTAAAGGTGCAAGTGAGGCGATCGCTTTCGAGCAAGATTCCATCGCAGCTGATTGATGGCGATCTGGAACTGGGGGTGATCAGCTACGATCCGGAAGACGAGCGGCTGGTGTCGATGGTGTTGTTCACGGATCATCTGGCGTTCGTGGTTTCGCCGGAGCACCGGTTCGCCAACCGGGGGAAGGTTTCCATCAGTGAATTGGGGATGGAAACGTTCATCGCTCACAATGTTTTGTCGCCTTATCGGGCCGTGGTGTTGAAGGAATTTCAGCGTCACAAGGTAGCGCTGAACATGGACGTGGAGATGCCGACGGTGGAGACCATCCGGAAAATGGTGCAGCGGAATGAAGGCGTGGCTTTCCTGCCGCGGATGTGCGTGGAGCAGGAGTTGAAACAGGACACGCTGCGGGAGGTGGGGGTGGAGGAGCTGAGCGTGGAGCGGAAGATCCATTTGGTGAGTCCGGCGAGGCGGAGTTTGAGCCATGCGGCGAAGGCTTTTTTGGAGTTGGTGAGGGGAGGCTAACGAGCTTCGAGCGTCCCTCTTGCTTCCCGGCAGATTCGTTCAAGTTTCTCTGTACAACTTGTCGAAAGAAGGCGCCTGTCGGGCGAGCGTCAGGTCGAAGGCGGCAGCGAATGCCGGCTGGTCGGCGGTCTCAGAATATTTCGAATTCGGAGGCATTCTCGCCTCAAGCCACTCCTTGCAGCCTCGGACGCCTTCGGGATCGGGATGGTCGTCGATATCCTGCGATAGCCGGCGTAGCCCTCTCAAACTTGACGCAGAGGCAAGAAACCATGCCTCGAATTCCTGATGCGCGAGAATCACCGCAATGCGTATGTCGTTCCTGGCGCTGCGGGCGCGCGCAAGAAGCGCGGGAGCAAGTTCGGCCGGGCAATCGCCCTCACTGTCGATGAGGACGACGACGGCACCGTCAGTTCCGGCCTCAATGGCAGCAAGCTGGACTGCTCTCTCGATCCCGTCGTTCTTGAGGAGGCTGCCCCTCGATTGACGTACAGGGCGTCCTATCGTAAGTTCGGGATTCATCTCGGTGACCAGTCGGCGAAACAGTACTGGAACCGCTTGGTATTCGCCGTGACCTTCTACGATCGCGACGATCCGGAAGGGCATCAGGCAGTGACCAAGCCATCGAACAACACGGACTCGATCTCAGAAGCATCCGGGACTTTCGAGGATTCTGGCCGAAGGTAGTTCATTCGCATCAATTCTCCCGGAGTGTAGAGCTCCTGCTTCAAAGCTTGACGCCCTGTATCATCCAGATGACCGATCCGTGTTGTCCCATCGACGAGCTCCACCGAAAGGATCGCGTCGGTGTCGATTTCCTTTTTGTCGAGCAGGTCAGCGCTGTGGGTAGTCGCGATAACTTGAACGCTGGAGCTGGCCTCACGCATGGCGTCGAATAATACACCCGCGGCGGCCGGATGTAAGGCGGTCTCGGGCTCTTCAAGTCCGACTACGGAGACGTCCTCCGCTCCAGCTATTCGCTGGAACAGGGCGACTAGTACCGCTAAGGACCGCAGCGTACCGTCAGATATTTGCAAAGGATGAAAGATCCCCTTGCTCTCGCGGAAATTGAGAACACAGTAACCCCCAGCCTCTGTCGGCTCGACCGCTTGAAGGGCTGGGTGGATGGCTTGGAGGTACTGGGTGATTCGTTCGAATGCGGGACTCTGCATTCGGGAGATATTGTGCACGACATTTGCAAGATTAGCACCGTCGCCAAACAGCACGCGCTCCCTGGCAGAGGGAACGGGCTGACGGAGGCTCCTGGGAACGAGGTTATAAAAGCGGCAGTCGCTGAGCAAGCGCCATAGGGCGTCCAAGTCGGGATAGTCGGGATCTTGGCCCATTCGCGGCAGCTCTAGTCTCGTGGATTTGGTACGCGGGAAATCGATTCCCTTTCCACCGACAAACCACTTCTCTCGCTCGACAGCATAGTCCTCCGCAACGCCGGGAGTGAACCGAACCGAATATGATCCTGTGATCCCTTCCGATGTAATTAGTTCGATGCGTAGACCTAGATGATTTGCGGAGGAGACACCGCGTCGGAGGACGTTGGAAAATCCTTCGCGATTCTTGAACGCTCTCTCAACAGGGCCGTTAATCGCTTCCGACAAAAAGCGCAGCGCGTCCAAGAAATTGCTCTTACCAGCGCCATTCGGCCCTACGAGGATTGACAGTGGTCCGAGCCTGACGTCACAGAACGCGATGCTCTTGAAGTTCTCCAGCACTACCCGTGTGATGAGAGCACGTCTCTCCATTGCATACCCAGTATAGGAAAGTTTATGAGGCTGTTGGCCAAGTCCAGGGAGACAATCCTGAGCTTCGTACGTCTATAGATGACGATGCGGACTATTAAATTTGTTTTGCGCAGCCTGGGGCGGAATCCCTCGCTGGTTGTTGCGGCGGTGGTTTCACTCGCGCTTGGGATTGGGGCGAATACGGCGATCTTTACGCTGACGGATCAGATCCTGCTGCGGACACTGCCGGTGAAGGAGCCGCGGCGGCTGGTGCTGTTTCAGTGGACTGGGCGGTTCATTGGCGGATCGACGCGCGGTTACGAGGATTCGTTTTCTTATTCGGCTTACGAGGAGCTGCGCGATGGAAATCCGGGGGTGTTCAGCGGGATTGCGGCGCGCTATGAAGACTCGGTGGATATCGCCGATAAAGGCGTGGCGCAACGCGGCGTGGCGGAGTTGGTGTCCGGCAACTATTTCGATGTTCTAGGCGTGCGACCGGCGATTGGCAGAACGCTGACTCCGGCTGAAGACCGGGTCAAAGACGGCGAGCCGTACGTGGTGATCAGCTACGAATACTGGCAGCGGCGATTTGGGGGCGATGCCCAGGTTTTGGGCCGGGCCATCGAGGTGAATGGACATCCCATGATCATAATCGGCGTCGCACAGCGGGGCTATTCGAGTTTTGAATCGATGAGCCCGGCGGATGTTTTCGTTCCGCTGTCGATGAAAACCGTGGTCACGCCTACTTGGGACGATCGGGCACGGCGTAACAGCATTTGGCTGAGGGTTTTCGCGAGGCTCAAGCCCGGTGAGGACGCCCGGGCAGCGGAGAACGCGATGGCTATTGCGTATCGCAACGTTCTTGAGAACGACTTGAAGACGATTGGTAAACCGCAGGCGTTTCGGGATAAGTACCTGGCGAACAAGCTGCAGTTTACGGACGCATCCAAAGGCTTCGGGGGGTTCCAAGAGCTTTTCGGGAAGCCGCTCTACGTGTTGCTGGCCATGGTGGGCACGCTGCTGTTGATCGCCTGCGTGAACATCGCAAATTTGCTGATCACGCGCGCGGCGGCGAGGCAGAAGGAGATCGCCATACGGTTGTCACTTGGAGCGACGCGGGGATCGCTGATCCGGCTGGTGATGACCGAGAGTTTGTTGGTGGCAATTGCCGGCGGACTGCTGGGCGTCCTGATCGCAATGTGGATGGCTTCGCTGCTGGTTGGCATTTTGCCTTACCAGAACATCGGCGCGGTGTTACGCACTACGCCGGACCTCCGCATTCTTGCTTTTACGGCGGGCGTGAGCTTGCTGGCCGCGATTCTTTTCGGATCGGCGCCGGCGCTGCAGGGAACTCATCCGGATTTGGCTGCAACATTGAAGAGCGAATCGGGCAAACATTCGGCGGGGGGTGGGCAGACCAGGCTGCGAAAGCTGCTGGTGTCCGCGCAGGTGGGATTATCGCTGCTGTTGCTCGTGGGCGCGGGGTTGTTTGCCCGGAGTTTGTATGCGCTGCTAACCATCAATTCGGGGATTGAGACCACGCGATTGCTGGCGGTGACGATTGATCCATCGCTGCATAGGTACACTCCGGAGCGGGCCAGACGCCTTTTTGTCGAGCTGGAAAACAGGCTGAACCGGCTGCCGGGAGTGGTGTCCGCCAGCGGAGCGGCGTATCCGGTTCTAGCGAATGTGAGCTGGCAGAACACGGTTCACATGGACGGATATCATCCTCGGGAAGGCGAAAACATGAACCCGGGCTTCAATGCTGTGCTGCCGGGATTCTTTCAGACCACTGGCGCTCGCGTAATCCTGGGCCGCGATTTTACGGAGCGGGACAGGGCAGGCGCACCGAGCGTGGTCATTGTGAACGAGACGTTCGTGAAACGATTCTATCCTCACGAGAGTCCGCTGGGACATCGGATTGGCTGGGGTGACGTTGGGCCACTCGATATGGAAATTGTGGGTGTGGCGCGGGACATGAAAGGCGGCGACCTGCGGGAAAAAGCCAAGCCGTGGACATTCACGCCGGTGCTGCAGGACGAGGCCCCCGCGGAGGTGACTTACTATTTACGCACCAATCAGGATCCGCTGGCGCTGGCGCAGGCTGCGCGCCAAAGCGTGGCCGGTCTCGATGCTTCGCTGCCCGTGTTTAATGTAAAGACGGTGGAGACGCAGATCAGAGAGACACATTTTTTGGATCGTCTGTTTGCGTGGCTCTCTATTGCATTTGGAGTGCTGGCAACGCTGCTGGCGTCGGTGGGCTTGTACGGAGTTACTGCTTATGCTGTTGCGCGGCGGACGCAGGAAATCGGAATCCGTATCGCGCTCGGCGCGTCGCGCGCCAATGTGCTGCGCTTGATTCTGCACGAAGTGTTTGTGCTGGTGGGCGCCGGCGTGGCTGCGGGAGTGGTGGCGGCGTTGGCGCTGGGCAGGCTGGTGGAGAGCCAGTTGTTCGGGATCAAGGCCAATGATCCGATGGTGATGGTGCTGGCGATTGGCGTTATCGTCGCGGTGACGGTGTTGGCTGGTTATTTACCGGCGCGGCGCGCCACCGGAATTGATCCGGTGAACGCGCTGCGGTATGAGTAAAATCGCAGAAAATTCCGGGGACACGACTTGACCCGCTAAAGCTTGAAACAGTTCGGACGCTTGCCGTCATGTCCTCGAAATTTTTCCACTTTTGCTGTTACTGCACTGCTACCGTAATCGACTGATTGGTATTGCTGTTGTTGCCGATGGTCAGCACTACCAACTGGTTCCCGGAAGCGATGTTGGATGGAATCACGGCGTTTACTTGCAAGACGCCGGAAACCAGAGTGGGCGCTTCACCCGCATAAGAAATTGTTGCGGGCTGGCCTCCGATGGTCACCGTGACATTGGCCGCCGGCACGGGAAGCGGTAGCGATGGACCGGACATGGAGCCGGTAGCGACCGGCGGTACCAGCACCCCTTCACCGGTGGCGTAAATCGAAATGGTGCTGCCCTTGGGAGCGGGATTGCCTGTATTGTTCGCACTCTCGTTTGCATTGAGAATGGCTCCCTGGCCGTTACCGGTCTGATTGGCCGAGAAGATTCCAGGAGCGGTGTTGGTGACCGCGACCATGAAGGACGCGGAGACGATACCGTCGTGGCTGACTACAACGTTGATGGCCTGGCCCAAGGGCACGTTGCCGATTTCATAGGGCACGATGGCATTCACCTGAGTAGGTCCGGCGTAAGTTAACGGCGCAAGTACGCCGTTGAAGGTCACGGTGGTGTCTCCCAATGTTGTACCGACGGTATTGTCGGTGGGAGTGAAGTTGATTCCGGGGCTGGGACCGAGATTGCCGCCGAAGATGGAGACCAGTTCGCCGGGCGAAACGGCCCCAGCCAGGAAGCTGGCCCCGTTAACAACGGAGGAGACTGCCGGAGCGGAGGGGCCGGAGACCATCAGATTCACCTTGATGGTCTGCGTGCTCCCACCCGGAATGTTGGGCGATGTTACTACCACGTTCCCGGTATAGGTTCCGGCGCCGAGCGTGTTCAAGATTGCTGTATTCAGCGCGATGCTGAGTGTCACAGGTGTAGTGCCGCTGGTGGGCGTGACCGTCACGAAATTGCCGCCAGAAACCGGAGTGAATGTTGCGGTGATAGGCACGGCGCCTCCAGAAGACGTCACCTGAACGAGCGAAGGTCCCTGCAGCGCAGTGGAGCCGATCTGGTAGCCAAAGTTCACCGTGTTGGTGGAGACCGCCAGAGTGTTGGCGGCGCTGACGGCCAGGCTGACCGGGATGTACAACGGGCTGTTTCCGGCGCCAGGTACGATGACCGTCACCACTCCGCTATACCCACCGTTGGGCAAGAGGTTGGGGCCGCCGGCCGTCACCGTGACAGTGTTGCCGGATGCCGTCGCTTGTAGCCAGCCGGTTCCCACGAAGGTGGTTACCAGAGTGCCGATGGTTGTCCCAGCCGGCACGCCGCTGATTTGGATGGTTTGGGTGGCAGCAGTTCCTCCCACCGCTTGCGTCAGCGAGACATTTGGCGGAGTGGCGCTGACGTTGGAGGCGACCACTTGCAGGTGCACGTGAATGACTTGATCCGGCAGGCCAGCTGAGGTGACGGTAACGGTTCCGTCATACCCTCCCACGCCGAGATTCGCGGCAGTGATGCCGACGATCAGATTGTTGGGCGCATTTCCGCTGTTGGGCGTCACCGAAAGCCAGGTCAATCCGATGGGATTGGTGGCGGCGGTAGCGTTGAACGGAAGCGCGCTGGAGTCCGTGCTGGTTACGGAAACCGTCTGAGTGGAGGTGTTGGCTCCGGTCAGCGCGGTGATGTAGATGTAGTTGGTGCTGACGTCGAGAAGGGCTTTGTTACTCACGGTCAGCGTTACCGGAATGGTAAGTGCCGGCGTGGATGAGTTGGGGACGCTCAGCGTAAGGTGCCCGGTGCAGACCTGCGGCGTGGTGAGGCCCGTTACGTTTACCGAAGCCACCACTTGGGAATTGTCCTGGTAAGTGAGACCGGTGGCGCCATTGATCGCCGTGGCGGACAGGAATCCGGAGCAATTGCTGGTGTCGACAGCGACCTGGAAATTGAGCGGCGAAGCGGTGCTCATGACGGTAAAGGTCTGATTGGTGGGCGCCGTCTTTCCAATTTCGTAATTGAATGTTAGAGATTGAACGGTGGCAGTAAGAAGCGGATTGCTATTTACTGTCAGAGTTACCAGGAATGATTGCGGCGAATTGCCCGCGCCGGCGGAAGTCAATGTAACGGTGTCGGTATATGTCGCGGGTGCGAGAGAGGCGAGCACAGTGGGATTCACCGAAATGGCCAGGCTCTGCGGCGTGGTGCCCGTGGTGGGAGTCACCGTTACGAAATCAACGCTTCCCGTAGTGGCGGCTGTGGAAACGGTGAAGGCCAAGGGGGTGCCAGAACTTGTGATCTGGACATTCTGAGTGGCCGGTTGCGCGCTGGTCCCAAGTTGGTAAGTGAATGTTGGACCGGTGGCGGGAACTAATAGAAGTGGATTGGCGCTGACAAGAAGAGTAACCGGGACCACTAGGAGCGGGTTAGAAGCGCCGGGTGCGGAGATATCGATTTCTCCCGTGCATGGCTGCGCGGTGGCGCCAGTTGTAAGGCCCGAGGTATTCACTTGAGCCGTGATGCTGCTCGGCGTGGCGCCACTATCCGGCGAAATTACTAGCCAACTTCCACAGGATGCGGTCTTCGAAAACGCGGTGAATGCGACAATGGCGCCCGTGCTGCTGGTGATGGAGAATGATTGCGCAGCGGGTGTATTGGTTCCTATTTGCCAGGCGAAGGCAAGTTGGCTGGAACCGACTTGGATGGCGGGCGTCCCGGCGAGAGTAACCAATACCGGCAAACTGACACCGTTGGTGCCTGGTGCATTAATGGCAACGGCTCCGCTGAATGGACCCGGGGTAGCAGGCAACGCGGTAGGATTCACGGTAACTTGCAATCCGCCGGAGATATCACCGGATGTGGGATTCACGATCAACCAATTCCCGCCGTCCGCCGTTCGGGGAGTGGCGGTGAAACTTGTCAGGCTGGTATTGGCGCTGGCCAGCGTAACGGATTGCGAGACGGGAACCGTACTGTTAACAGAAAACGGAAAGCTCAAAGAATTCGGGTTCGCGGAAATAGGGCTGGCTCCCGGCAAAGTATCCAGTTCGACGCGCACGGCAAGGGAGGCGCCGGTAGCGACTATGTTGATGAAGCCGTCGTCTGTGGCCAGGGCTGAAAGTGCCGGATTGACGGAAACGGTCACCTGGAGCGGCGTTGTTCCGCTAGAGGGAGTGACTTGCAGCCAGTTATTAGCCGAGCTGGCCGACACGGAAACGTTGGTGGACCCGGCTGAGGAAGTTATTAACAGCGCCTGCGGGGATATGGTCCCGGTTCCGGCGCTGAATGTGAGCTGGGTCGGGCTCGCTGCCAGAGTCAGCGTCCCATTTTGGGCGTTGGCCGTATCCGAAAAACACAGTAGGGCACCCAACAAGCTGCCGAGACAGACCAAAGACTTATGAGCGTTTTGCACGAGATCCTCCACGTAAGATCGAGGTGAGAAGCTTAAATTCGGACGCGGCTACGCAGGGTAGAAGCAATCTCCCTGCCAACGAATCGTTAGACCAACTGGGGTT
>Ga0210388_10002619_pt1 | contig 13979 bp, 15 predicted proteins | sample IncBWC19OmetaG_FD_155485 | JGI IMG/M metagenome (GOLD analysis project Ga0210388, IMG submission 155485) | Forest soil microbial communities from Barre Woods Harvard Forest LTER site, Petersham, Massachusetts, United States - Inc-BW-C-19-O ...
TGAAGGCCGACTCCCTGGCCGACTTGGTAACTATGGCTGCGCGGCTCGGCATCACGCGTGCACCGGAAGCCGTATGATCTCTCTGAGCCTAGATGACCGCGCCACGACCGAAAAAGTTCAGCCAACTAATTCCCGCACGTATCTCAAGCGAGTTCGCACGACGTCGCGGACAGAGCGATTGTTTCACTGCTCTACGTATCTGGCTCTGACTGCGAAGGGCGTACTCAGGAAGTTCTGCATCACCGCAGGTGTTGGTGTAGAAATTCGCTCGTGCGCCCATTGGCGAGTGCAGCCGCTGCGGCATTATAGTGCAAGCCATTATGGCGGGCGAAAGCGTGATTCTGACCCGGATAGCTGTAGACTGTCGTGTTTGGTTTGTTGGCAAGTGCGGCTTTGATTTCAGATTGCGCGGCCTTGGAAATGAACTCGTCCTCCTCGGCCAGATGCATTAGCAGTGGAGCATGAAGGCTGTCGACCTCACCCAGATACTTCTCGGTATCACCGCCGTGATAGGCGACCGCGGCGTCGGGGCTGTCGCGCACGGCCGTCAAGAAGGTCATCAACGCGCCGAGGCAATAGCCGAGGACGGCAACCTTGCCAGTGCAATCGGGCAGTTTTGCAGCGGCGTCAAGGGTGTCCTTAACATCCCTAACTCCCGCGTCCCGGTCATAGGCCCGATACAGGCGAAGGCCGTGCTGCCAGTCAGCGTCAGAGGTGACGTTGAGGTCAACGCCAGGCTCCTGGCGCCAGAACAGATCGGGTGCGACCGCGACAAAGCCTTGCTCGGCCAGTTCGTCGCAGGTCTTGCGAATGTCGGCGTTCACCCCGAACAACTCCTGCAGAACTACGATGGCTGGAGCGGGCAAAGCCTTCGGCCGTGCGATATACGCGTCAAACGCGCCATCCCGCCCTCGTATGCTGATGTGAGTTTTCATTTGTGTTCTCCTCAGACGATATAGATTCGGGCCTCGCCTATCTCGTCCGAATCGCGACGGGCTAACGAGGCCCTGAACAAGACAGGAGCTAACGGTCGACCGGCGCAGAGGTGGCAGCCTCTTCGATGAGCTTCGCTGTTTCCTTCGGGTGAGACATGTAGGCCACATGGCTCGACTTCATTTCCACAGTCTTGGCCTTGGCGCGCTTTGCCATCATGCGCTCCTGATCCGGATTGATCGATCGGTCTTCCGCGGCTACCATGTACCAGGTGGGCTTGTGCTTCCAGGCGGGATTCGTAACCTTGTGGGTGAATGAGTCGGTAGAGATCGGCACCTGCGATATAGCCATGAACTCCGCCTCATCCCGTGGAATGTCCGCTGCGAAATCGGCGACGAAATGTGCCTCGTCAATCCACCAAAGCCCGTTACTGTCAGGTTTGAAGGCTTTGGACGCCTGCGGCACGGCTTGTTCGATCGACGCACAGCTTTCACCTTCATCGAGGGCAAAGGCGGCAATATAGACGAGCGCCGCAACGTCCGGATGATTGCCGGCCTCGGTGATGATGGACCCGCCGTAGCTGTGGCCGACCAGAACCACTGGGCCGTCCATGGCGTCGATTGCGGCCTTCGTATATTTTTGATCGTCAGCGTACGAAGTCTCGGGAGGCTGCGCCACTGACACTTTGTAGCCGTCATTCTTGAGGATGTCAGCGACTTTCTTCCAGCCGGAGCCATCGGCGAATGCACCATGCACCAACACCACGTTCTTAATATGCTCTCTCATAACCATTCTCCTTTGTAGTTAACTCCACTCGGATCGTTTGATTTTCAATTTCGAGCGCCTCGCACCAAACCACTCCTTCCGGTGCGCAAAAAGTGCTTCTCACTTGACCGTAAAAACCTATCGACTACTAGTTGACGTGTGCAAAATAGCAGCCTCTTCGATGAGCTTGAGTGTTTCCTTCGGGTGAGACATGTAGGCCACATGGCTGTTGAGTGAGGCACCGCAAATCACCGAGCGACTGAACAGCTGCCGAAGTGCTCTTTCCCAACGATGGGTAACAAACTAGTTGACTCACCTGACTCTCCGTGATAATATTGACTCATGGAAACAGCTAACTTTAAATATCCCAGTAGCTTGATGGAAGCCATCAAGACATTCGCGGACCCCAAAGTCTGCCTGGACGTTGTAGCTGGTGCCAAGTGGGGTTCTCGGGGTCCGGTGTGTCCGCGTTGCGAGTCTAAGCGGCACTCGTTTCTCAAAACTCGCCTCATGTGGAAGTGCTTGGACTGCCAAAAACAGTTCTCGGTTAAGGTCGGAACGATCTTTGAAGACTCGCCGATTGGTCTGGACAAATGGCTTTGCGCCATGTGGCTTCTCGCCAACTGCAAGAATGGTGTTTCGAGCTATGAGATCGCCCGCGACCTGAAGGTTACTCAGACCACCGCATGGTTCATGGTCCACCGCATCCGCCACGCCATGCACACCGGTTCGATCAACAAAATGTCTGGCACGATTGAAGCCGATGAAACGTTTGTGGGCGGGGCGGCGCGATTCATGCACAAGGACAAGCGCGAACAGAAGATTCAGGGACGCGGACCTCACGGTAAGGAGATCGTTTTCGGACTGCTTGAGCGCAACACAGGACGCGTTCACGTCGAACATGTTTCCACGCGGCGCAAGGGCGAACTTACCAGTGCGGTTCGTCGGCACGTTCGGCGCGGCTCCGAAGTTATGACGGATGAACTGCTCTCCTACGACGGGCTTGATTCTGACTACGCCCACAAGGTTATTAACCATGCTGAGCGCTACGTTGACGGCAACGTCCACACGAACCGGATGGAGAACTTCTGGTCGCTGCTGAAGCGCTCCATCAAAGGCACGTACGTGAGTGTTGAACCGTTCCATTTGTTTAGATACCTTGATGAGCAATCCTTCCGCTATAACGAGCGAAAGTTAACGGACTGCGAACGTTTCCAGAAGGTACTTGGCGGTATCGCCGGTAAGCGCCTGACCTACGCGCGGGTGAAGGGGTGACACAGATGACAGACCCCAAAAACGACAAGGCCGAGGAAAGCACAAAGCCAGCGAAGGCAAAGAAGCCGCCTGAATATCGGCGGTTTGAAAAAATGCTAAAGCAAGTGCTCAAAGCTCCTCCGATGCGAAAATCAAAACCTTAGATGTCGACGCGTTCATAGGTTAGCCTACCCTCCAATTTAATCGGGAAGATCAGAGTTCCAGTGGTGTGCTTGTCCACTCGAACCTGCAAGCCTTCGCCATGGGATGGCATGAGGCCAATCCAACCCTTAAAACTTTGCCCGGTTTTTAGCTTTATGCAACTGAGCCCCTCGTGTTGATTAAGCCAATCATCAGCCAAATGCCCTTTGGGGCCTTCTGGAAAAAGTGCGGAGGCTAAAGGGCTCTGATACAGAACCCCTTCTTTCGACTCCCATAAAGGGGTCCAAATTTCTATATCGTCTCCTCCGTTTGTCATCACGAAGTTGACTTTGTGCCTGTAAAAATCCTTGTTGTCCGGCTTGGATGGAGAGTACCAAGAGCGTTGGAACGTCAGTATTCGGAACTTCGTGGGAAGCACGCACTCCTCTTTGGGAGGGAGCAAAGGTGCGCGTGGCAGCAATGAAGTCGACCCCGGAATCTCAAACGGTATGACCTGCGACGTGTCGTAGGATATCGCCGAGTGACCATGATACGTATATTTTACTTCTAGCGTCTTGTGGTGCCCTGGTCCAGGGTGGCGCTGGCAAACGTCACCCCACCCTGCGTCCTGATGGGCTCTGAGTTCTAATCTGTCCTTGCCGTACGCTCTGTTTTGAATAACGGTTGTCAAATCTTCAAAATACTCTGGGAAAACAGTGCAGTACCACTTTGCCGACTCTATCACGAACCCCACGGAACTCATTTCGCGTGTGGCTCTAAAGAGGGTGCGAGCAGCGAAACAATAAACACTGATGGCCGCAACCATGAAACCACCCAGGGTCCAGAGAACCGCATTCAAACTCATAAACGTGCTCCCCTCGGATCCAGGCGGGTTAAATGCGACGTAAAGAGCGACGACAGACACGCAGAACGCGAGCAGGCAGACAATGAACCCGCCGACGTTCGCCAGCGCAGCCCACACATAAAGTTTCCGCAATTCCATCCCAACATCATATCACTCCAGGTGAGTCAACTAGTTTGGTGCCATTCCATGAGCCGGTTGGAGGAGGCGCAGAACGGCAATCTTTTGATCGTTAGCGCGGATGGGTTTCTCGAATGGGACGGCCATAAGCTTGTCGCGCATCCTGAGTTGCCCTCAATATTGGGTGTGCCTCAGGACGGGCTCTTTCACGTACTGGATGACCATCGCGGGAACCGATGGTACGCGACGGCGGACGGTCTCAAACGAATCGAGAAAGGCAGTGCGCAGCGTTTCATCGGCACCGACACGGATCCGAAAGATAAAATGGCGGCGTATCGAGTTTTCGAAGACAGTAGCGGCAATCTGCTGACCTCCGCCGGAAACAGCGCTTATCGACTGTCGCGCGGTAAAGACATTATGGACCCTATTTTGCCCCAACAAGGTGGACGCGCGCTGTTTGTGGATCAGGAGGGCGACCTCTGGGTTGGAACCAACGGGCACGGGTTGAATCGCTTCAAAGAGCAAGTGGTGCACATGTTCAGCCAGAAAGATGGCTTGCCAAATACCCTTGTGATGACGGTCTTGACCGCTCACGATGGGACTCTGTGGGTTGGCAACAATTGTGGCGGTGTTTCATGGTTCGACGGGAAGCGGTTTCACACGATCGACGGCTTTCTTAACACTTGCGTGAACAGCCTTGCCGAGGATGCGAATGGTGACCTCTGGATTGGAACATATGAGGGAGTTTTCCGCCGCCACGGATCTGTTTTTACGCAATACTCCGTATACGAAGGATTGCCCGGACGAAAAGTTACGTCCATTCGTATCACACGTGACGGGTCCATTTGGATCGCACACAATGCGGGCCTGAGCCGGTTCAAAGACGGCCTTTTTCAAACGTACACGACGGTGGATGGACTTTCTAGCAATCGCGTACGAGGCATTTATGAGTATCAAGGTGCCATTTGGGCGGCAACTGTCTCGGGGCTTCACCGCCTTGATGGCGACCACTTCGTCCGGATCTCTAGCAACAGCCCGGGCGGCTTTACGATGTTGGGCGAGGATTCGGTGGGCGGACTGTACGTCGACAACGACGAGTTTGGCGTCCGGCGCTGGCAGAACGGAAACTTGTCAGGCATTCTGGTGCCTCGCTCCGCACTCGCGATGCTGACTATCGGAAAAGAAATATGGTTTTCGGGCACAGGCATCGTTCGGGTGACTCTAGATGCGTTGCGTCAGGATCTGCACAGCCCGGAAGAGCCACGGGACTATCTCGCGTTGTCCGGATCCGATGGTTTGACCCCGGCCCTAGGCGCAGTCACCGAACCTGCCGCAGCGCGCACTCCGGATGGAAGACTTTGGTTCGCTGAGTTTCAGGGAGTAGCTATGGTCGATCCCGCTAGCCTCCAACCCGCGCCCAAAGCTCAGGTTCACATCGGAGAAATTACCGTCGATCGCAAAGGTCTCCCTCCGGGAAATCAGCTCAATCTGCCCGCCGGTCCGCATCATATCGAGATCCACTTCGACACGATCGAAGTGGGTTCGCCGGAACGTACGCATCTCCAGTACCGTCTCGACGATGTGGAATCGCAGTGGTTCGATGCGGAGGCTATGCATACAGCCATTTATAACAACATCCCGCCTGGCACTCATCGGTTTCGTGTTCGCGCTTGCAATCGCGACGGTGTTTGGGACCGGACTGGAATTGGGTATGAAATCGTCCAGGCCCCCTACTATTATCAAACGCGACTGTTCCAACTGGCCGTGGTCGCGGCCGGAATTTTAGGGATGTTCTCGTTACACGCGTTTCGCCTCCGTCAGACGGCGGCCACCCTGAACTCGCGGCTGGAAGAGCGGCTCGCGGAGCGAGAGCGGATCGCTCGCGAATTACACGACACACTTCTCCAGGGATTCCAGGGATTGGTGCTCCATTTTCAACGCGTGCTTAACCAGATTCCTACTCATGAACCAGCACGCGAGACAATGAAAAGTGCATTAGCAACGGCCGACGAAGTCCTGTTAGAGGGGCGTGAACGGGTTCGGGACCTGCGCCTCGAACAAGGGGCCGCAATCGATCTCCCGGATCTGGTTGAGTCCTACGGTGAGGAACTGGCGAGGGATGGCAGCGCGAGGTTCAAGATTGCTTTGATATCGACCCCCAAAACATTGCATCCGGTAGCAGGGGACGACGTATACCAGATCGTCCGTGAGGCACTCGCAAACGCTTTCCGTCACTCCGCGGCAACGGATGTCGAAGTGGAGATTACTTACGAGCGTGAATGTCTTTCCGTAAGGGTCCGCGATAACGGCTGCGGTATAACACCCGAAATACTGATGACGGGCCGGAAAGGCCATTGGGGGCTTTCCGGAATGCGCGAACGTGCCGGAGCAATCGGAGCGAAGCTCAGCATTTGGAGCCGCCCAGGAAGAGGAACGGAGATTGATCTCGCCGTTCCGGCGAAGGTAGCTTATTTAGCCGGCCACAACGATTCCCCGTGGCAGTGGGTCAAGGAAGCATTGTTCCTCGGGAAGCGAAGCAAATGAGTGACTCGCCGCGCATCACGGTGCTCGCCGTGGACGACCACCCGTTATTTCGCTCTGGGATTGTCGCTGTGCTTCAGGACGAGCCCGACATCGTCGTGGTTGGGGAAGCCAGTAACGGTAAGGAGGCAATTGAACGCTTCCGGGTCCATCGCCCGAATGTGACGCTCATGGATCTGCAAATGCCCATAATGGATGGCATTGGCGCGATGACTGCAATACGCGTAGAGTTTCCGGCCGCCCGGTTCGTCGCCCTGACAACCTATCGCGGCGACGTTCAGGTGCTGCGTGCGCTCAAGGCCGGAGCCACCGGATATCTTCTGAAGAGCACCCTCAGGAAAGATCTTGCCGAAACGATCCGCACAGTGCACGCCGGCCGACGGTGGGTTCCCACTGAGATTGCCGCGGATATTACCGAGCACGTGGCCGAGGATGCGCTCAGCGGACGGGAAATCGAGGTCCTACGCAGGATTGCGCGGGGCACTTCCAATAAGATCATCGCCGAACAGTTAGCTATTTCCGAAGCCACTGTTAAGTCTCACGTGAAGAATATCTTGTCGAAGCTCCAGGCCAATGATCGTACCCACGCGGTGACCATCGCTTTGAAGCGGGGATTCATCGAACAATAACCCCTCTTCCAGTCTTGGGGTGAAATCGTAATCATCCGAAAGGATGATCGCGCAGTCAACTTTTTTGGGCTTTCTATCCCCGCAATGGCTCACTACTCTTGGGGTGTGCTGCGCCTGTTCTCGATATTCCCTATGGGACCACCCGGCATTGCACTGCTCCTGCTTAGAATTTCTTTGGCAGCAGCGGTCCTGGATGGCGGCCCCTCCTGTATCGAGCCCCGGCCGCCGAACTTGGTGTGCATTGCTTTAGCTGGCCTGAGCGTATTGTTGTGTCTCGGTCTCCTGACGCCGATCGTCTCCGCCATTGTCTTTGCCATCGAGCTTCTGGTGTTCTTCCTCGCCGGGGCGGGAGAGTGGCGTTTCTTCGTCTTGGTGTGTCTGACCGCCGTCGCGCTCGCAATGCTCGGACCGGGCGCATATTCAGTCGACGCGAAACTTTTCGGCAGGCGTGAAGTCGTATTCCCTCCCAGCGACAGGCCTCCCCGGAATTAACGCCTCTTCCGAACCGGCTATCCGACGATACTTTGGAGCGATTTGAGAATCATCCCGTGGGGTGATGGCTTCCCAACTAGAATCGGCCATAGTCGTTCTGTGGCGATTCACGTTAGAGCCCGAGCGATGGTCGAAAGTTTTGTTCCGCACCTTCACCCTTCGGAGTAAATTTATGCGTGCCAGTCCAATAAAAGCGTGCTCTGTCATCAACAGGGGAACCTCGGGCCAACTCATCAGCTCCCAGGCTGGCCTTCGCGAAGTCTGGAGTGCGCTGCAGATCGTCGCCCGAACTGATTCCACGGTCCTGATCCAAGGCGAGACAGGGACCGGAAAGGAATTGGTTGCGAGAACGCTGCACGAACAGGGGTTGCGCTCCAATCGTCCATTCATAAAAGTGAACTGCGCCGCCATGCCTGCCGGGTTACTGGAGAGCGAGCTATTCGGCCATGAACGGGGCGCCTTTACGGGAGCCGTCGTCCGAACCGACGGCCGCTTTTATCAGGCTCACACAGGAACCCTGCTACTCGACGAGATCGGGGACTTACCGCTCGAACTGCAACCAAAACTACTGCGTGTGCTCCAGGACCAGGAGTTCGAGCTCCTTGGAAGCTCCCGCACGATCCGGGTTGATGTTCGAGTCGTAGCGGCTACGAATCAGAACCTTCAACAAATGGTCCTTGATCGCCGGTTTCGCGCGGATCTCTTCTATCGCTTGAACGTGTTTCCAATTGTTGTTCCGCCCTTGAGGGAACGATGCAATGATATCCCGCTCCTCGTAAAGCATTTCCTTAGCACGCTCGCGTCACGCATGGACAAGGAGGTGCTGGAGGTGGCGGATAGTTCGTTAAAGATGCTCAAGTATTACTCGTGGCCCGGCAACGTTCGCGAGCTACAAAACCTGATCGAACGCGCGGTCATCCGGTCGAATGGTCGCCAATTAGAGATTTCAGCAAAGGAATTGATACGCGACAAGCGAATCGATGCCGCGCCGCCGCAAACGCTTGCGGAAGCCGAACGCGATTATATTCTCGAAGTGTTACGTCAGTCGGGAGGGGTCGTTGCGGGGCGAGACGGCGCCGCTGCGCGACTTGGTTTGCCGCGAACGACGTTGCTCTATCGAATGCAGAAGCTTGGAATCTCTCACAAACGTGCCGATGCCAGTGTGCGCGAAGCAGCTAAGGGGGTGTCGGCGTGAGGTGCGACAGCTCGATCCAATTCGCCGCAGAGACCAAAACTGGTCTGGCAACGCCGGCAGGTTTTTCGGCTTCCAAAGTATTCGCTAAACCGCAGCCGCGACTACCCATCGGCCGCGGCGGCGCACGCGCCCGAATGTTTGGATCAGCCCTAGCCGACACTTTCCGAACTTCGGACTTCGACTTTGGAGTCCTCGGCTCGCAAGAAGCGCCCGAGTTCGCGGTGACTCGAGTCCGGTTGGGTCCGACGAAGACGGAACGGGCCCGCGAATGCCCTCCCGACCAGGCGATCCTGGTCTGGGTGTCCTTGGCGCCCCCTTCGAATGGCCAATGGAAGGCACTTTACGACGGCAAGAGTGTCGGCGTGACGAGAGCGATACCCTTCGCTACGACGTTTGTCGACCTGCGCCACCGGATGGACATGTGGTTACGCGGACCTTTCGACTATCTCCACTTTTACTTGTCCGCTCGGCTGCTTGAGAGGATCGCTCTCGACTGCGGCTTGGCGCCGGGATTTCAAATGCGCGAGGCGTTCTTCGTCGAGGATCTGGTCGTCGCTCAACTGTCGAAGAACCTTCTCGCCGCGTGCAAACACGGCGAGTCCTTGGGCGAGCTTGCCCTCGATGAGATTGCCACGGTCCTGGGAGCGCACATCTTGCAAAGGCGTTCCGATCCGTCTCGACTCCTCGCGGCACGCCAGTGCGGACTGGAAACCTGGCAAAAGATCCGGACCGAGGAGATGCTGCGCGCCCGGCTTTTTGCGAACCTCACGACAGCAGATTTGGCTTCCGCATGCTCGCTTTCGGAAAGCCACTTTGCTCGCTGTTTTCGAGCGAGCTACGGGATATCCGTTCATCAACGCTTAATCCAACTGCGAATCGAACACGCCAAGCGGTTACTCTCAGACACCAGGAAATCGCTTGTGGATGTTGCACTGCAACTGGGCTTTTGCGATCAAGCTGCCTTTACCCGGGCATTCAGCCGGATTGAGCGTGTCACGCCGGCGCGGTGGCGCCGTTTCAACAGAATTGGCGGGTAATTTGCTCCTAACGCCGATTCGCACGGTTCGGCTAAACCCGCTCTAAGCTGGACCTCGCCAGGAGGAGCCCGAGCGTTGGCATTCCACCTTCAGGTTTAATCAGCTGCTGCACACTATTGCGGGTTTTTTGGCTGACCCACTCGCGATTGCAGTGCACTTGCGGGACGATTCAACACCATCTCGAAAAGATAATCGGGCCGTTGCCCAGTAGCCAATGCGCCGACGCTTTGCGAGAATAGTTTCGCCTGACGTGACAACCGAGTGCCGGCGTTGGCGATGAGGCGGCGCCGACTCAACTGAACGTAGATGCAAGCACTCAGACCCTAATCGAAAAGGCGTCCGATTCCCGTTAGTGCTACCAATCCCTCATAGACTTACAGCCCGAGAGTCACAACGCGTGGCTCTACTCCGAAAAACGCGGCCAAGTGTCCCCCAAGCTGATTTAAGAATATAAGAATACCTTGACCCTCATCCGGTAATTTGAAAGTTCCGAAAGCCGTACGCTTGCCGCTGCAGGGTCTCCATCTTGGTGCGGAATCCCTCGGTGATCGCATTGTCGCGGGTAAACCTCCACATGGCGATAACGCGGGCGTGGGGCCCGGCTTTGCTGTCCGCTCGCCGACCTTTGGCCGTTTTCACATTGGGACGGGAGCAGACTTTGGAGGACCGACCCCAGCGGTGAGTTGCAGCGAACCAACTCCCTGAGCGTGGAAGCTTCCTCCAAAGATCCAACCTAGGTATTCAGGGAAGTCTGCTCATGGCTCGACGACAGCGAAATTGTAGTATCGGGGTAAGCATCCGATGAACACCGGAATTGGCGCGAGAATGGGGCAGGAGGCTTATGATGGAAGCTCCTACGGCCGGCGTTGATGAGTTACTCCGAGCGGCAATCGAGCAGAAGCGTTTAGTTCGACTTGTTTATAAGGATAAGCCGCGTATCATCGAGCCGCACGATTATGGGATTCACAACGGCTCCGTCAAGCTTCTTGCCTTTCAGGTGGGCGGGGCCAGTCGCGGACAGCTTCCGAACTGGCGATGGATGGAAGTGAATTTGATTTCTGACGTCCATTTGCTGGACCGCACCTTTCCAGGCGGACGTCCGAATGCTTCGGGAAAGCATCACCGGTGGGATCAACTCTTTGTGAGAGTAGGATCGGCCGAGAAGGATGCAGGATAGGTCAGAGCCCAGCGGTGCGGCAACAGTTCATCGAGCCTGCTCATCGGGCAATCGGCGATACGCGAGAGCACGTCGCGGAACCAGGCGAAGGGGTCCAGCTTGAGTAACTCATAAGAGGTTATGAAACTGCGCAGCACCGCCGCTGTTTTGCCGCCGCGGTCACTGCCGAAAAAGGTCCAGTTGGCACGACCCACAGCGAAGCAGCGGAGCGATCGCTCCGTCGCGTTGATGTCAATCGACAGATCCGGGTTTTCGCAGTAGCGCGCGAGCGCGGTCCAGTTCTTCAGCGTATACGCCACGGCCTGGCCGGCCTCGCTTTTGGGCAAGAGTTGGTCCTGAATCTCCAGCAAGCACGCGCGTAGCCGCTCCAACACCGGCCGCGATCCATGTTCGCGCAGCAGCCGTAACTCTTCGCCGCAAAGGCCGCGTTCGCACGCCGTTCTTTCGACACCATAAAGCTGAGCGATCAACAGCAACACCGTGCGCATGCGCGAAGGATCGTTCTCTAAGGCCTGATGAAAGTGCCGGCGCGCGTGGGCCCAGGAGCCCACTTCCACCATCCCACGCTCTGGCCGGGTGAAGAAGGCATTGTAAGCGACATAGGCATCGGCCTGCAGGTGACCGCGATACTGTTTCAGAAACTCTTCCGGTCCGGCCCGCTCCCTGGTCGGCGTGTAATCATACACCGCCGCCACATGATCTCGATCGCCGACGTACGGCCAGATGCGCCCCTTTCGCGTCTGCGGCAGCTTCCGGTCCAGCACTTTCACCGGCGTATCATCGGTACCCACAACTTTGGACGCCAGCACGAACCGCTTCAGCCGCTGATAGAGTGGCTCCAACAGTGCGGCGGATTGCGCCATCCAGCCACACAAGGTTTGATCGGCAAGCTCTACGCCGAAGCGTCGAAACATTTTCGTTTGCCGGTGCAATGGCAAGTGGTCCGCATACTTCGCCACGATCACTTGCGCGAGCACACTGGCGCCCGCGGTACTCTTCTCGATCGGCTGAAGCGGCTTAGAGGCTGTCGTCACTGTACACGCGCAGGCGTAGGTGAAGCAGGCGTCTTCGATCACTTTCATCTGCGCGGGGATATATTCGTAGCGCTCGCTGACTACCTCGCCGATTCTCCGCAGGTCCTGATCGCAGCGCGCGCAGTGCTTGTCGGCTTCCGCGAGATCGTGCTCGATGCGCTAGCGCTTTAAGTGCCGTGGCAGCGGCTTTTTCCCGCGCGGCCTACTCTCGCCGGTCGCACCCGGCGGCGGATCGTCGCTACCATTCTCGTCTTGGTCGGCCGCTTCCGGCGCGGCTATCACCAGTCCCGCTTCGGCCGCGAATAGCGCCAGTTGCTCCCGCGAGAGCTGCTCGCTTTTGCGCCCCGTCTTGGCCTGTAACAACTGTCGGAGCAGGCGCTCGGTACGATCCAGTCGCGCGGTCACATCGACCAGCATCTTCTTCAATGTTTCCGCGTCCTGCGGCAGCGGTTTGGGATCGACCGGCACTGATTGAGTGTAACCGGAGATGTCTCTTTTCCCAAGCGGAAAGATGCGCAATCGCCAATGTTTATGAGCCTTCGGCGCTACCGCGCGAGTATCGCTTCCGCCGCTTGGCCTCGCTCAGATCGATGCCGCTCAACAACGCTCCTAACTCTTGTGCCGTGATCTCGCGCCGTACTTCATCCGCTTCAGAAAACGGCATCGCGTAGGTGCCTTCCTCCAGCCGCTTGGCCCACATCGCGAATCCGTCGCGATCCCAGTACAAGATCTTCACCCGATCCCGCCGGCGGTTCGCGAACACGAACAGATGTCCGGCGAAGGCATCCATCTGTAGCACAGCGTTCACCAGCGCATGCAGCCCATCGAAGCTCCGCCGCATGTCACATGGCGAAGTCGCCAGATACATGCGCACGCTGGCTGGAAGATGGATCATCGCGGTCCGCGCAACACGCTCAGCACCAGACGCAGTGTGGCGGCATCAACGCCCGGCACAATCCGCAACCGCTCGCCTGAAACAAGCACCCCTTCCACCGCTGCCATAGGTACTGGTGCCCGGGGACCCGTTTCCACCAGCGCGAACTTCATCGGAAGTTCGTCGGCCAGACGCTTGCGCCAGTGATAGAAGCTATACTCGCTGGTCCCGTGCCGCTGACAAAAGGCTCGCACCGACAGCCCGCTCTGCTGTTGCTTCGCGATTAACTCCCGCCAGACCGCGCGCCGAGCTTCTTGTGTCTTGGACATGTCGCCAGTATCGGTGACCGGTCGCCCCTCGCCAAGTGGTGTTCACCGGATGCTTACGTGTCGGGTAACGAAGAGCGCTTTGTCCAAGCGGGCCGAAGCGGCGGAGCAACTTGGAGAAAGCAGTGATGAGTGAAATGGAGTGAAAGGAAGTGGCTCTTCATCAGAAACGGGGGCAGGCCATGAATTCTGATTGATAAAACATTCTTGGAGGAATTGTTTTGATCAGATCCGAGCTCGTTTTAGGACTGCCCGATTACGAGTTACCGATATCCAGGTCCGCGGTGGGGCGATCCACATCTCCGCCGGATACACCGGGCCAATATCGTGTCCGCACTGCGGCCACAGCCGGCTGCGCAACAAGGGCCGCTATGGGCGGCGCGTGCGGCATGAGAACTGGGGCCTCCGGCACTGCATCGTTGAGCTGGAGGCCTCGAAATTCCAATGTCACGATTGCGGACGCTACTTCCGCGAGCGGTTTCCGGGGATTCAGCCGTGCCAGCGTTCGAGCGAGGCCTTCCAGGCGATGATCTTCCGCCAGCACCTGGACGGCATCCACCGCAGCCGCCTGGGCCGCCGCGAACGCATCGGCGCGGCCA
>Ga0210388_10002620_pt1 | contig 13978 bp, 7 predicted proteins | sample IncBWC19OmetaG_FD_155485 | JGI IMG/M metagenome (GOLD analysis project Ga0210388, IMG submission 155485) | Forest soil microbial communities from Barre Woods Harvard Forest LTER site, Petersham, Massachusetts, United States - Inc-BW-C-19-O ...
TCGAGGAGCTGGAAACCCAGGCTGAAAAAGCGGAATCGCATGAGGCTCCCGTGCTGGAAGAGGGCGCCGAGGGTGTGCGGCTGATGACCGTCCATTCCGCCAAAGGTCTGGAGTTTCCCATCGTGATTCTGGCCGACATGACCGCTAATATCGCCGCTGGCGATCCGGACCGCTTTGTCGACGCGCGCACCGGCCTCTGCGCCACTCGCCTGCTGCGCTGCGCGCCTTGGGAACTGCGCGACAACGAAACCGAAGAGCGCCTGCGCGAGCGCGCCGAGGGTGTCCGCGTGGCTTACGTGGCCGCCACACGCGCACGCGATCTGCTTGTCGTCCCCGCGGTGGGCGATCAGGAAATGGAAGGCTGGCTCAGCCCGCTGAATAAAGCCATTTACCCGCCCTGGGATCGAAGCCGTAACTCCACCACTGCTCCCGGCTGCCCCAAATTCGGGAACGCGTCCGTAATCGATCGCCCGTTTTTCTTCAACGACGAACCTTCCGTTAAACCGGGCTTACATTCCCCGCAACACGGTACTCACCATGTAGTTTGGTGGGATCCTCGCACGCTGAACCTGACGCCTCCCGCAAATCTAGGCCTCCGGCGCGACGAAATTCTCACGCCCGCTGAAACCGAATCACCCAGCCTCGCCGCCTATCGCGCCTGGCAACAGAAACGCGACCAGGTGAGCACCACCGCTCAAACCAAACAGTTCGATATCTTCACCGCCACGGAAACCAGCGAATCGCCCCGGGATTTCTCGGTTCAAGTAACCATCCACTCCGTTGAGAAAGCGGCCAATCGGCCCATCGGTCCAAGATTCGGCACGCTGGTTCACACCATCCTGCGCGACGCCCCGCTCGATGCCGATGGCGAAGCCATCAAGGCCCTGGCGCAGGTTCACGGGCGGTTACTGGGCGCGACTCCGGACGAAATCGAGCAAGCCGTCTACGCAACTCAGGGAGCCTTAGCTCACCCGTTAATAGCGAAAGCGCGAAGCGCCGCGCGCCTGCACCGCGAACTCCCCATCATCTTGAAGCTCGATAACCAGCAAGTGCTGGAAGGAATCATCGATCTTGCGTTCCTAGATCAAGGCACTTGGCAAATCGTCGATTTCAAAACCGACGCCGACCTTACCGCGAACCAAACCCACTACAAGCGCCAACTCCAGTGGTACGCCAAAGCGGTTTCAGCATTGAACAATACCCCAGTGCAAGCCCACCTGCTCAGCATCTGACACTATTCGTAAACGCACCTACGCAAACCGCAACGCACACATATAACTCCACACACGCATGTCACACCACACTGGCAAACCGCACCACGCCGCAAACCGAGCCGCGACCGCAACGGAGCGCCACCACGATCGCCCCCGCCGTTCAACACGCTCCCTCGCGGTCGCGGCTCGGTTGTTAACCCGTCCCCAGCCCCTCACTCATACCGCAGCGCAATCAACGGATCCACTCGCGTAGCACGCCGCGACGGAATGTAGCACGCCAGCACACCAATCAAAGTCAACAACGCAACCACACCAGCCAACGTAAGCGGATCGTGCGCCGAGATCCCCCAAATCTCGCTGGCCAGCACGCGCCCTACCACCACCGTGAGCCCCAATCCAACCGCAATACCGATCAGGATGTACCGTAGCCCAGCCATAATAACTTGGCCACGCACATTTCCAGGCGTTGCTCCTAAGGCCATCCGAATCCCAATCTCGTGGCTTTGTTGCGAGACCGTGTAAGAGATCACGCTATAAACTCCCACGCTCACCAGAACCAGCCCAATGCCCGCGAACGCCGCGAACAGCGTGAGACTGAATTTCGGCTGGGCAAATTCGAAGAGATCCAACTGTTCCTGAATCGTGGTGGTTTGCTGCGGCACCACGTTCCGGTCTATAGCCCAGATCTGGTCATCCATCGCTTTCACCAGCGTGGACGGATTGCCAACAGTCCGCAGGAATAGCACATAGCCGCCGTAGCTGCTGAAAGAATAAGGCGCGTATGCCTCCGGCTGCACCGCCTTCCGCAGACCGTCGTTCTTGATGTCGGAAACCACTCCGATAATCTCAAACCATGGACTGGCCACCGGCGTGGGAGCCTTCTCCAGCCCCGCCAATTTCACCTGCCTGCCAATCGGACTCTCGCCCGGGAAATATTTGGAAGCGAAGGTCTGATTCACCACCGCCACTTTGCGCATCCCTGCCACGTCTTCTTCCGACAACAGCCGCCCACCCATCAGTCGGACGCCTACGGTCTGGAAGAATTGAGCGCTGCACAGCACCATGTCGCCTTTCCATGTCTCCGAATGGGTTTTCCCGGTCACCTCAAAATCGGTATTGATCCCTCCAAAGGGTGGAAGAACCAGACCGCCCGACGCCACCGTAACGCCCGGCAGATCCTGAAGCCGAGGCAGTAGATCGCGCAGGAAGCGCGTCTGTAATTCGGGCGCTTTATAGCGCTCCATTGGCAGTTGGATTTGAGCGCTCAGCACCTTCTCTGGACGGAATCCCGGGTCCACGCCGCGCTCCAGGAAAAAGCTGCGCATCAACAGGCCCGCGCCCGCCAGCAGTACCAGCGAGAGCGCCACTTCGCTCACAATCAACGCGTTGCGCAAACGTCCCCGCCGGAATCCGCTGTTGCCGCGTCCGGTGGTTTTCAACGCTTCGTTCAAATCGCGCCCGGCTGCGCCCAGCGCCGGCGCCAATCCGAAAAGCAGCGCGGTCAAAAGAGCGGCGCCCAGAGTGGCCAGCAATACCGGACCGTTCATGCTGATGTCGGCCTCATCGGGAAAAGTAAATTGCGGCAATAGCGCGATCAGCCCGTGCAGCTCCAGCCACGCGAAAAAGCATCCCGCTATGGCGCCTGCCAGAGCCACCAGGACGCTTTCCACCATGAGCTGCCGCACCAGTCTCCAACGGCCCGCGCCCAGCGTGGCCCGGACCGCGAACTCTTTGTCCCGCGCCGTCGCTTTCGCCAGCAACAGATTCGCTACGTTCGCGCAGGCAATCAGCAGCAACAATCCAACTGCTGCGAGCAAAGTGTACAACGTAGTTCGAAATTTTCCAACCACGTTGTCCACCAGCGGCTGCGCCCGAACTTCGAACTGCTTCGGATAATTCGTGGGATAGAGTTTGGCCAACCGATGGCCCAAAATGTCCAGGTCCGGACTGGCTGATTTAGGAGTCAATCCCGGCTTCAAGTGGCCCAGCAGGAAAACAAAACTGGCATTCTGACCCGCGTCTGCCCGATTCACAAAAGTGGGCCGCCAAAGATCCGCGCCCCACCATGCGAAGCGCTTGGGCATGATCCCCACCAATGTGGTCGGAACGCCATTTAAGGTATACGTCTTGCCGAGGATGCTTCGATCCAATGCGAATTTGTTTCGCCAAGCCTTGTAACTCAACACAAACGCCGGAGGCGCTCCGGGTTTCGCATCCTCGGGCGTCAGCGCGCGGCCCAACAGGGGAGCAATACCCAGGAATTCGAAGGTGTTGCCGGTTACGCCGGCTCCGCGAAAGGATTCCGGCGCTCCGGCTCCCGTCATCAGCACGCCCTCCGACCTCAGGCCGATCATGCGATCGAACACGTGGTTCTGTTCCTGGTAATCCAGGAACTCCGGCGGCTCGAAGAATTCACGGCCAAACGAATCGCTGCTGCTGTTGTCATGAACCAGGATGGCCATCAAGCGCTGGCCATCCGTATAAGGAAACGGCTCTAGCAGTACGTTATCGATAACGCTGAAAATTGCGGTGGTCGATCCGATGCCCAGCGCCAGAGCCAACACTGCAGTGAAAAGAAAAGCCCGATCCTTGATCAGAGTCCGAATGCCGTATCGCAGGTCCTGTAAAAAAGAGCCCATACATACCTATACGGCTCAATCAGGCAAAAGTGTCCCGATTTCTTTGGGGGAGATGACAGCAATAATATCGGCAGAATAACCTGACGGGCCAAAGTGGGGCAGGCGCTTTCACCTGCCAACGCGGCTTTTCAACCGGCTGGTGTAGACGCGCTCCCCTCTAGAAGGTTAAAGTGGACGTGGACGTGCTCAGTCGATCAACGATGACTCTGGCGCGCGCGCCTCTATTCGCGCTGCTTGCTATTCCGCTTGCGGCCCAAAGTCCTGATCGACTTCTGGGCACGAACGTATCCATCGCGCAGACCAACTTCAAAGGCCGCAGCGCGATCCAGGTGATAGCCAAGCCCGTGGCGGCAAATGGCTCATCGTATGCCCTGGTAAAAGACGTGTCTTTTCGTGATGGCGTCATCGAAGTGGATTTGGCCGGCCAGCCTGCCGCCAATGCGCCGGCTCAAGTTCGTGGGTTCATAGGCATCGCTTTTCGAATCCAAGGCGACGGACGCTACGAGTATATTTATCTCCGGCCCACCAACGGCCGAGCCGGCGATCAAGTCAGGCGGAATCACTCTACCCAATACAGCTCGTATCCGGATTTCGATTACGCCCGATCGCGACAGGAGGCTCCCGAAAAGTATGAATCGTACGTCGATTTGGAGCCCGGCGTCTGGACCAAGTACAAAATCGAGGTGCAAGGCCGCTCAGCGCGCCTTTACGTACACGGAGCGGAGCAGCCCTGCCTGATCGTCAACGATCTCAAGATCGATCCGCAAGAAGGAGGAGTCGCATTGTGGGTGGGGCCTGGCACGGAGGGCTACTTTTCCAATCTGAAGATTACGGACCGGTAGACGCGCGCTGGTTGGAAACTACAATCGCGACAACATATAACACAAAAGCCACCATCACCATCCCAGTCGCGCACCAAAACGCTCCCGCCACATTTCCCGGACTGACAAAGAACGAACAAATTAACGGGCCGGTGCTAAAACCCATCAATTGCAGCGAAGCCAACAGCAGCGCCACTTGCCGTGTCTTATCCAGATCGATCAACAGACTCACTTGAAATGGATTCACCCCCAGCCACATCATTCCAAAAAGCGCGCAGATCGCGATATAGGCATAAGGGGCGTGAACCAGGCCCATCGTTATCAAAATGCCCGCCTGGACGAAGCAACTCGCCAGCAGCACCGCGCGAAAAGGCAGACGCCAGGCAATCCAAGCCACGGCAAAGGTTCCAATGATCTGAAAGATCAGGTCCGCTGCGATAGCCGTTCCCACTACACTTCCAGAAAAATGCAGATTCTCGCCAATGCGCGCCTGATATTCCCACCCCGCGCCGTTAGCGGCGTTTTGAAGAATCACTGCGCATAATCCAATGATCACCGCTGGCGTCCATACCTGCGCGGCCGATTTCTGCGGAGGCGCATCTTGAATTTCACTGCCCAGCAGAAAAGCCACGGCGATACCGATCACCGACAACACCAACAGAATCCCGAACCCGGAATCGGCGCCAAAGCGCGGCATCACCGTAGCCGGCAAAAGATAGGACGCCGCCACTTGAGGAATCGCCGAGACCATCAAAAACGTCGCGCTCAACCGCTCCGGATGCTTCCCTCGAGTGATGGCGATATTGGTGGTGGCCAGCAAGAGCCCTTCCATTAAGCCCGCGACAATTCTGGATAAAATCAGCGCCGCTGTATCGTGACTGATGTAAACCATCGCATTCGCCAGCGCCAGCGCCAGACACGCCGCCGCTATAGTGCGTCGCGCGGACCCGAATCGCAGCAACCGAGGTCCAACCGCCGCCGCCAGAGCCAGCGCCGTCACTTCCACCCAAGCCACGCGCCCCAGCGTAGCCTCGGACAACCGACCCTCCTCGGCCAGCCCTCCCAAAAGCACCGGCTGAATCCCCGTCATCATAAACGCGACGGTGCCGAGAAACAGTCCCGCGATCACGGTTCGAGTACTGGTAGGCGCGAGCCCGTCATGTTCCAGCGTAGAAATCGACATTCGCGATAAAGTGAGACTTACATTCTATCCGCGTTTATCCGCGTTCATCCGCGGCCCAAATCTATGCCCTGGACCAACCAACGCAACAAACATCTCATCGAACGCGCCCGCCGCGTAATCCCCGGCGGCATGTACGGCCATCAATCCGCAGCCATCCTGCCCGACGTGTTCCCGCAATTTTTCACCCGCGCCGACGGCGCACGCCTCTGGGATGCCGATGGCAACGAATACATAGATTACATGTGCGCCTTCGGTCCCAACCTGCTCGGCTACCGGCATCCAGCCGTAGAGGCCGCGGTTTTGGCGCAGCAGCTTCTGGGCGACACCATGAACGGACCCTCCGAAATCATGGTGGATCTTGCGGAAAGATTTGTATCGATGGTCTCTCACGCCGATTGGGTGATCTTCTGCAAGAACGGAACCGACGCCACCACCATGGCCATGATGACCGCCCGTTCGCACACCAAGAAACGAAAAATCCTGGTCGCCACCAAGGCCTATCACGGCTCCGCGCCTTGGTGCAATCCCTTTCCGAACGGCACGGTGCCCGAAGAGCGCGCGCATATCCTGCAATACCAGTACAACAACCCATCCAGCCTGGAAGAAGCATTCCACGCCGCGGGTGACGATGTCGCGGGCGTGTTTGGATCCGCTTTCCGGCACGATGTTTTCGAAAACCAAGCTCTACCCACGCGGGAATTCGCGGACACCGCGCGCAGGCTGTGCGACAAATCCGGCGCTCTGCTGATCGTCGACGATGTTCGCGGCGGCTTTCGTGTCGCCCGCGATTGCAGTTGGTCGAAGGTGGGCGTGCAGCCGGATCTGAGCGCCTGGGGCAAGGCCATCGCCAACGGCTATGCGCTCTCGGCGCTGGCCGGCTCGGAAAAAGCGCGAGCCGCGGCACAGGGAATTTTCGTCACCGGGTCCTATTGGTTCCAGGCCATCCCCATGGCCGCCGCAATCGCCACTCTCAACGAAATCCGTAACTCGGATTATCTGGAACGCACCGAAAAAACCGGTTCGATGTTGCGCGATGGCTTAGCCGCCCAGGCCTCGAACCATGGATTCAGCCTGCGGCAAACTGGTCCGGTACAAATGCCCATGATCCTGTTCGACGATGATCCCGATCTCCGCCTGGGCTACTGCTGGGTAGCCGAAGCGCTCACGCGCGGCGTCTACATCCATCCCTGGCACAACAATTTCATCTGCGCGGCGCTCACCGAACAGGACGTCAAGCAAACTCTGGATGCGACAGACCAAGCCTTCGCGGCTCTCAAGAAGCGCCGTCCAAACCTGGGGCCGGTGGAACAACTGAAAGCCCGCTTCTCCAGAACTGCTGCCAGTTGAAAACCGTTGGCAGGCGGAAGCGCCTGCCCCACTTTGGTGCAGAACTTTATCATGACAATGTACTACTAGACCTGAAAATCTTCGCAGCCTGCGACGATTTGTGGGGCGGACCCCCTGGTCCGCGGCTCTGTGGGGCAGGCGCTTTCGCCTGCCAACCGAGTAGCCACTACCTCAACTTCCGCGCCACCGCATTCATCATCGCCACGCTCTCCGCCCAACTCGCATCTTCATCCGGCAACTTCCACGCGCTGGTTTGCACAATCACGACATGCCTCACCGGATTCACATAAATCATCTGCCCGTAAATGCCCATCGCAATAAAAGCGCCTTCCGGTCCAGCAGGAACCCACCATTGATATGCGTAGCCCAAATTCCCATTCGCCGCGCTAGGTTCTAAAAATGCCGCGCCCGGCTTCGTGGATTCGCGCATCCACGCTTCCGAGACCACGCGATCGCCAGTCAACTTGCCGCCGTTCATGGCCATCAAGCCAAAGCGCCCGTAATCCCGAACTGTGGCATTGAAGCATCCAAACGCGCATTCGTCGGCCTGATTCTCTCCGCGATACAAAAATGCATCGCTCTCGGCGCCGATCTTCGCCCACAACTTTTCCTCCATGTATTCATGGAGCGGCTTTCCCGTGGCCTGCTCCAGCAGCAATCCCAGAACCTCCGTGTTGACGCTCTGATACTCAAATTTCGTTCCCGGCTTGAGCTTCGGTCTGATCGACGCCGCGAACGAATGGAACGACTCATCACCCAGCAACAACGCATTTCCAAAGCGACCGATCTCAGATTTCGGATTCAGATAAGCTTCATCGAACTTCACCCCGCTGGCCATCTGGAGCAGGTTCTTGACGGTGACATGCTTGAATCCGCTGGACGCCAGATAGGGCAGATATCGCACCACCGGATCGTTCACGCTTTGAATCTTCCCATCCTCAATCGCCGCTCCTATCAGCACCGAGACCATGGATTTCTGCATGGAATTCGACAGAAACCGCGAGCCTTGGTGCGCTAAATGGAAATATCTTTCCAGCACAATCTGGTTGTCGTGGAGAACCAGGAATCCCAGCACAAAACTCCGCTGAAAATAATCTTCCAGCGTGTAGCGTTTCGACTGCCACAGATATTCGGCCGCGAACGGTCCTACTGGCTTTTTCAACCCGTATACCCAACCGCTCCTTTCCACCGGATCGAGCCGAAAACCGAGCTGATCCATATGCTGGAACGCTGAGAAACTGCGCGGCTGGCTCATAAAAGAGAAATCCCGCGCGGATGAAGCGGGCGGGACAGCTCCAATCTCAACCAACACCAGCGCATTCGCCTCCAACTCCAGGTCCAGATGATTTCCCTCCAAATGAACCTGGCTCGGCGCCGGAAGCTTGGTCGCGGCATTCATTTTTTCCGCCTCGGCATCGGTCGGATAACGCGGGCTGCCCAACGCACGATACGCCGCCAAGGTATTTCCATGTTCGTCGTCCACCCGGCTGATTGCCGCCGCGGCGTTGTTCGGAACGTTCTCGAAATTCAACCGGACACTCTTCGTTCCTCCGGTCTTTCCGGGATCAATCAGGTTCCAAAGCGCGATAACCAAGGCTCCGTCCTTGCGCTTGGTCGCGATCACATTCGTATCCCCGTTCCGGATGCGTTCCTCACCCAGCTTGTGCAGCAAGCTGAACGCATAATAGCTCGGCTTATTGATGCCGCCCTTGGCCCTCAAACCGAACATCCCGGCAAACGGCTGCGCAATCGGCCCGCCTTCTTCGAACACATCGGAGAACGTCCAGAACGACATTGCGTCCGCCTTGCCGTCGCAGTCGCTAATCGTCTTGGCTAACGCAGGACCAACAAAAGTGGTGTCGCGCGCCTGATTCATCCCTTGGACGTTCCATTCCGTCCACAGCAGCGGCAGCGTTGGCATAGGCGAGAACTGAATCTGATTCCTCACTTTTGTCACCGCCAGGCAAACGCGGTCGTCCATGGGAATGTCCCGGCTCACGCCGAAAAGATCCTCCACCGTGTCGTCGGCGTACGCGTGGCTCGAGATAAAATCCACCGGCACATGATTCTCCGCGGCATGCTTCAGAAACTCCGGCACCCACTGCGCCGCCGCGGTCGCCGGACCGCCCACGCGCAGCCGCGGACTTACGCTTTTCAGAGCGCGCGCCGTGTGATCGTACAACTCGAAGTAGCTCCTCTCTCTGGGAATGCCATTCCAAAAATCGATATTGGGCTCATTCCACACTTCGAAGTACCATTGGGCTAGCTCTTCGGTACCGTATCGCTCCAAAAGGTGCCGGGCGAACTCCGTGATCATTCCATCCCATTTCTCCCAACTCTTGGGCGGCGAAACATTCGGCTTGTACCAGAACGGATGCAGTGCATCCGGATTGAATGCCAGCTTTTTCGGCATGAAGCTGATTTCCACCACCGGCCTCACGCCGTGCTTCAACAGCCCGTCGTAAATCTGGTCCACATAAGCGAAGTTGTACACGGGGTTGCCGTGTTCGTCTTCGTTGTAAACGCCCACTTCATCGTGCAGGATGGCGTGGAAGCGAACGTACCTAAAATCCGTTATCGCCTTAACTGCATCCAGATCCTTGAAATAGCTGTCTCTGAGCGTCAGGATGGCCCGTCCGGACCCAAACATTGCTTCCCAGAAATGTGGGAACGGATATGCCGGACCGTTGGCGTCAATCCTCACCTCCTGTTGCGCCGCCTGAAGCACCGTCCCCAGACAAAACATTAGCGTGAAGGCGTTTCGCATATTTCCATCACATCATGTTTTCGCGAGACAAGCTGGCATCGAAATGCGCCAGTTTGTCTAAGGTTCCCGGCGGAATGGCCAGCGCTTTCAGTGACCCAACTTTGGCAACTCTATTGCATTAAGCGCCGTCATGAACCGATGGATATTGAGTTTCCTGATCTTCGCCGCTTCGACGCAGGCTCAAGAGCTGGCCACCGTGCGGCCCGATAGCGGCAAGGTGGGCTCGGTTCTCCGCATCCGGGGAGCCGGCCTGGACAAGACGAAAGTGGATTCGGTTTACCTTTCGGACCAGACGCTGGACATGATGGTCAAGGTGCTGAACCAGACCGACGACTTCATCGAGTTTCGGATTCCTCCGTCGGTGAAGCCCGGCAAATTTCAACTGGTGATAAGGACCGCCGGCAAACAGCCCCACATCCTGGAACAACCCTTTTACATCAGGGTCGAGGAATCGGGTGAAGCCGCCGAAGTAGCCACCGCCTCAAAATAATCGTGGCGCACGTTCTCAGGGCAATGTCACTTAGTTTTAGAGCGCTCGCGCAAATTTTGATTCCAAAGGTCTCGGCAAGAGTGCCGAGACGGCACGCAAGAGTGCGTGCGCTACGACGTGACGCGAACACTCTTGTTTGCCGCGTCGACTCTCTAGTCGACGCCTGGCTCGATAAAACATAATTGCTCTGAAATGTGTTACATCGAAAGGCAGAGTCAAAACTAAGTGACATTGCGCTCTCAGGGTGCCACGTTCACACTCGTGTGAACGCCTGCACAATCATTAGAGTTCCTCGCTAACAGCCCAAGCGTACCCAACTCTGCGCAGCCGCAGCGTGTAGAATGAAGTGGCACTCAATCCGTACAGGCATCATCTTCAATCCCCCCTCAGCCGGTCATACAAAAAATCATGAAAAACAAGATCTTCGTCAGTATGCTGGTCACCGTTGCTATTACTGCCAGCGCTCAGGTCCCGTCGCGTCGGGCCGTGTCAAGCTACGGCAAGCTTCCTCTCAGCTTTGAGCCCAACCGAGGGCAAACTGCCTCAGCCGTGCAGTTCATCTCCCGCGGCCCTGGTTACACCATTTTCCTGAGCCCGGCCTCCGCCACCATTGCCCTTGAGCGCGATGCTCCCGAGGCCGGCGCCGTTTTACGGATGGACCTGCTCGGCGCCAACCCGGATCTCACCATCCAACCTCAGGACAAGTTGCCCGGCATCACCAACTACCTGATGGGCAACACTCGAATCAACTGGCCTACCAACCTTCCCACCTACGCGAAGACGCGGTCACGGAATGTCTATCCAGGGATCGATCTGGTCTACTACGGCACTGCGGGGCAGCTCGAATATGATTTCGTTCTCGCACCCCACGCCGACCCGGCACAGATTCGCCTGAAGTTCGCCGGCGCCACGCCAGTGGTCGACGCGTCGGGCGACCTTGTTCTCTCCTTCGGCGCGAAGGCCGCGCAAACCGAGATTCGGTTCCACAGACCCGCGCTCTACCAGCAGTTCCACGGAGTGCGCCAACCTGTGAACGGAAGATTCTCCATCGCCAACAATCGTGAAGTCAGCTTCGCAGTCAGCCCCTATGACCGCAGCCGCGAATTGGTTATCGACCCGGTGCTTGCCTACTCCAGCTTCCTCGGCGGTTCCTCGCAGCAATCGGTCATCAATGGCATGGCGATAAATGCTGCTGGCGATATCTACGTCACCGGAGTCACGAACGCGCTCGACTACCCCACTACGCCGGGCGTCATTGAACCCACCTGCCCGGCTAGCAACGGAACCTTTGACACCAAGTGCGGCCCGTCAAGTTCGTCGGCAGCCTTTGTCTCCAAGATCAGCGCGGACGGCAAGTCGCTCATTTATTCCACCTACCTCGGCGGTGGAGGCGGCGGTCCCGCGGTGGGCGGAAGCGCTGTTGGCGCAGGAGGCAGTGGCAACGATATAGGCACCGGCATCGCCGTCGATGCCAACGACAATGCCTGGGTTGTCGGCCAAACTAACTCGAACAACTTTCCAGTTACTCCGAATGCCTACAGCCTGTTCTGTGAGCCGGCATCCCAAGGCTTCAATTTCGGTACTGGCCAGAACTTCGGTGAAGTCAACGGCTGCGGCGGACCCGCCGCTTCGGGCTACGGCTACAGCGATACGTATTCACTGTTCCTGGTGAAACTCAACCCCACCGGGACCAGCATTTTGTACGGTACGTTCTTAGGCGGCACGCAAGGTGAGCTCGCGCCGCAGATTGCTGTTGACGCTTCCGGCGATGTTATTGTCGCCGGAACAGCCGATACGAATGGCCCGGTCGGAACCTTCGCGGCCACCGGACAATACCCCTTTCCCACCACCCCAACTGCGTTTCAAACCGCGGCGCCGGCGCCCAACCAGAATTATTCGGCATTCGTCACGGAATTCTCTCCGGACGGAACTACACTCCTCTACTCCACCATGTTCGGCGGACCTCACGACAACACTTACAACAACGCGCTGGCTGTGAGCGCGGGGAAAATCTTTATCGGTGGCTATACGCAGGACCCCCGGCTCCCAACCACGCCAGGCGCGATCTCCAGCACCTGTCCAGGCGGCCCAACCAGTGCGGGCCCGGACACCATTTGTTTCGGTAACAATCAAAATGCCTACGTCGCCGAATTCGATCCCACCAAGTCCGGCGCCGCATCGCTGGTCTTTTCCACCTATCTGAATGGAACCATCGCGGGGAACACCTCCAGCGTAACGGCGCTCGCGGCCGACGCGGCGGGCAATGTCTACGCTGCTGGATCTGACCAGTACAAAGACTTCCCCACCACCCCCGGAGTCTTGCAACCTACGTGCAACTCCACCAAGAACGACCAATGCGGCGCCGGCTTTGTCACCAAACTCAGCCCCACCGGAGCTCTGGTGTGGTCCACGTTTTATGGATCTCCCTCCGCCAGCGGCCAATACGGTGTCTCGGCCATTGCCGTCGACGCAAAGGATAACGTCTACATCGCCAACCTGGCGGACGGCGCCGGCGATCTTCCGCTCGCGAATGGCTTGCAGAATTACACCAGCGGTGTTGCCTACGTCACCGAATTGTCGAGCGACGGGTCACAAGTGATCTTCGGAACCTTCTACGGCGCTGGCGCGGACATCTATCCCACCGCGTTGGCTGTGGATGCCGTGGGAAGTATCTACTTTGCAGGCTATACGGCTGGTGGCATTCCCTTGGCCAATGCCTTTCAAAGCACCAACGGCGGAGGCTACAACGAAGGCTTCTTCGCCAAGATCATTTCTCCCATCCCCGCGGTAGGCGCGGTTACCAACGGCGCCAGCTTTGCCGCGGGTTCCATCACGCCCGGCGAAATTGCGACCATCTTTGGAACCAATCTCACATCGGCCTCCGCAATCAACCTTTCGCCGTCCCTCCCTCTGCCAACCAATTTCCTGGGAGTTTCGGTGAAGGTAAATGGAACGCCGGCGCCGCTGTTTGCAATCGATAACGTAAACGGCCAACAGCAGATCAATTTCCAGGTGCCTTGGAACGTCGCCAATCAAGCCACCATTCAAGTCGAAAACGACGGCATCGTCAGTCAAAGCATCACTGTGCCGGTAGTGGCCGCTCAGCCGGCTATCTTCAGCTATTCGTCGGCCGGAAAAACGTTCGGCGCCATTCTTCACGCCAACTTCGAACCGGTGAACGCAAATAGCCCGGCCGTAATCGGCGAAACAGTGCTTATCTACTCCAACGGCCTGGGCGCCGTTCAGTCCGAGCCGCCCGCCGGGACTGCCGCGAACGGTCAAGCCACGGTAGCGACGCCGGCTGTTTCCATCGGTGGCATCGCCGCCAAAGTTACCTTCAGCGGCCTGGCGCCAAGCTTCGCCGGCTTAAATCAGATCAACGCGGTCATTCCGGCAGGCGTCCCAGCCGGCAATCAACCAGTCATCGTCAAAGTCAACGGCGCAGCCAGCCCTCCGGTCCTCCTGCCCATCAGCTAGAACCACTCTGAACGAAGTGGGGCGGACCCCCTGGTCCGCA
>Ga0210388_10002622_pt1 | contig 13973 bp, 9 predicted proteins | sample IncBWC19OmetaG_FD_155485 | JGI IMG/M metagenome (GOLD analysis project Ga0210388, IMG submission 155485) | Forest soil microbial communities from Barre Woods Harvard Forest LTER site, Petersham, Massachusetts, United States - Inc-BW-C-19-O ...
TCACAGAGGGACTGCTGCAGCCGATGATTGCAAAGGCGAGGCCGATGGATAGCAGAACCGGCAGACGACGACAAACGAGCATAGATATCTCCTGGCAAATCCAGCAAGCTGCCGGTCTGAGCCCAGCGGCAGCAGACGCAGCTTCTTCGTACCGAGTTATGGCAACTCGAATGCCAATTTCTTGCCGATTTTTCGGGCTTTAGAATGTGCCGCTTGCGCTGCGGGAGGAGGCTGCGGTGTCGTCGGCTGTTTACGCGGATGCCGCGATAGATACGCTTGTATACAGGAACAGGCCCAGTGACATTCGTCATTGCCGATCAGTGACATGCGGCACTCACTTTTAGGGCACTTCTTCAGTGATCCTTGGAGTTGCATACGGTATTGGTGGAGGGGGTTATGGCTGAGACGACGTTGTTGAAGATCGGAACGAAGAAGGGCGTGTTTCCTGCGATTGGACTGTTTTTTCTGGCACCGCTGGTGGCGGAGTTTCTGCTGGGGAACCTGCCGATCAGGATGCTGCCGGCGCTGGTTCTGCTGGCTCCAATGTATGGAGGCGGGGCGCTGTTGATTCGTGAGACGGTGCGGCGGGCGGGACGCGGCTGGCCGAGCATTGTGCTGCTGGGGCTGGCTTACGGCATCTTCGAAGAGGCGTTCACCACACAGTCTTTGTTCAACCCAAACTACCTCGGCATGAATATGCATCTGCTGCAGCCGGCTTATATTCCTGCGCTGCGGATGGGCGGCTGGTGGACGATTTTTGTGCTCTCGCTGCATATGATCTGGAGTGTTTCGACGTCGATTGCACTGGCAGAGGCGGCGGTTCCGGATCGCGCGACGACTCCGTGGCTAGGTGGGATTGGGCTGGCGGTCACGGCGTTGCTGTTTGCGGCGGGGATTTCAGGGACGACGATGATCAGTTACAAGCATGACCACTTTGTTTCTTCGGCCGGACAGTTTGCGGGTGCAGCGGTTGCGTGCGTTGCGCTGGTGATTGCCGCGTTCTCTTTACGGCGGCGCAGTGCGGGAGTGGATTCGGGATGGACGCCTCATCCGTTGCTGGCGGGAGCGATGGCGCTGGTGGCCTGCTCGGTGATTCAGAACGTGCCTTCGCGGTGGAGCTGGCTGGCGGTGGCCGTCATTCTGGCTTTGGAGTTGGGATTGGGTGCGGTGTTGCTGCGGTGGTCAGAGCGGGCGGGTTGGGATCTCCGGCATCAACTGGCGTTGGCGGCGGGCGCGGCTTTGGCTTATGGGTGGCATTCTTTTGTCGAGAATCCGGTTATGGGTGGGTCGGTGCTTTCGGCGCGGGTAGGGAATGTCGTTTTTGTGGGTGGGGCTGTTGGGTTGATTTTGTTTGCTGCGCGGCGGGTGGCGGCGTTCGCTGGCGAGGGTGGCGGGAGATCAGGGAGGGTGGAATCCCACGTCTGAAAATCCAGACGTGGGGATCCCGGTTGGGCTAAGCCTCCTGGGAATTCGGGGGCTTCGCGTTGGTCTTGTGCGCGGCGGGATGGCCGTGTGTTTATCGATTTGTAGCCGTCGCAGCTACCGATCGACCACGGCGACGCCCTGGGGCCGGGTCCCGGCGGGCACGTTGAAGGTGATGGGCGTGCCGGTTTCGTCTATCGTGCCATCGTTTCGCACGGACAGAGTGTGCAGGACGTTGCCTTGTCCGGCAGGAAGGGAGGCTGAGGTGCGCTGGGAGATGGTGTAGATGGACTTTCCGTTTTCCGAGAGGGAGATCTGAAAGGCATTGCCGACGCCCTGGAGCGTCAGGGTCTGGATTTCTACGGGAAATTCAGGGTCGCTAGCGTCGTAGACGCTTACCTGGTTGGTGGCGGTGTCGGTGGTGTAGAGGCGTGTGCCGCTCCGATTCGAGCGAATCCAGCAGATACCCTGGCCGGCGTTGGGGACAGACCGCAGGAATTTCAGTCCTCCGTTCTGGTTATATCGGTAGACGCCAATTTTATTCGCGGTGACGTAGCCAACATAAAGGATGGGCGCGCCGGGGTTGCTCCACAGTCCAAGAGGCAGACGCGGCGTGGTTGCTCCGAATTCCGAGGCTGGCATCGCGATCGAGGGAAGCGCGTGGAGCTGGCCTTGCCAGTCAAGCTGGAAGGGATTGAGCAGGCCACCCAGGAAGTCATCGCCGAACATCAGGTTAGCGCCCGGAACCACGAAGCCCTGCGAGGGAGAGGTTCCCGCGGCTACGCTTACAGTTGCCTGGAAGGGACGCGAGCTGTCGTTGGTGTTGTCGCCGATGGGGGCGAGGATGCCGTCCGGCTCGACGTGCATGGCGGTGTAATTGGGCAGGATGGTGGAGGGTCGGGCGAAGTCGCCGCTCTGGTTGGCGACATAGAGGATATTTCCGTTGAGAGCCAGGCTGACTGGATCGTTTCCTCCGGAGGGGAAGGGCGAGCCATTGACGGGCGTAAGCGAGCCATCGCCATTGATGTGAAAGACGGCGATGCTGTCACTGCCGGCGTTTACCGCGAAGAGCAGGGTGCCCTGAGGATTGGTGATAACCTCCTGGTCCGAATCAAACGGGCCGAGGTTCGGTCCGGTGTACTGCACGCCTGCCCCTCCGGTGAGAAAGGGCGAGCCGGGGAGCGGGGTCAGATTGCCGCCGCTGCCGAGACGAAAGGCATAGATGGAATTGCCATTCGGTGCGCTGATATTGCTTTCCACGTAAACGTATTCGCCGGAATCGCTGGCATGAAGCGCTGAGAACGAACCGACAACACAGGTTGCGGCTATACCGAGCGAGAGAATGCTTTTTCGCATGGCTGGGGGCTCCTTAAAAAAGAGTTGCAGGCGCACTGGAAATGCGCGGCACGTCTGCCCATGAGAGAGCGTTCCCCGTGCATAGTTACAGAGGGTTGAAGAAATTCATTATTGAATGACAATTCCGGCGAGCGTTCGTTGGGGTGCAGGACCGCTGGTCGAGGTTCCGGCGCTCATGGGGCCGGTTAATGTGGCTTTCTGGTTGCGCGGGCGCTATTCTAGCCGAAGGAAGCTTGAACCATCGGTGAATGTTGCGTTGACCTTGGCGAAGAATTGACGTATTCTAAAGTCCTTGCGCAGTCTGCGTCTGCCTGGCTGTATTACCGCAGTTTGGCCGGGATGTGAACGTGGGAAACCGATGGAGTTGAATCTGCGCCAGCCTCACGCGAACAGCATTCTGTAAGCTGCGGGGAAGTTTCAGGTCCGCGGCAGCTTTTTGCGCGTGGGCAAATTACGTTTTGGCGAGTCTGGTGCTCGCGATAGGGCTGAGGAGAAGGAAAGAGCGATGTCGACATATATTCCGAGCGCGCACGAGATTGACCGCAAGTGGTTTGTGGTGGACGCCAGCGGCAAGACCCTGGGACGCCTGGCAACCGAGGCGGCAAGCGTGCTGGCCGGCAAGAGAAATCCGAAGTATGTGCCTTATATCGACATGGGTGACCACGTAATCGTCATCAATGCCGAGAAGGTGCGTTTGACCGGGCTGAAGAGCCAGCAGAAGGTATATCGCCGTTACACGGGTTTCCCGGGCGGTCTGCGCGAAGAGTCGTTCGTTCGCCTGCTGGAGCGCAAGCCGGAAAAGATCGTCGAGGAAGCGATCAAGGGCATGCTTCCGAAGACCAAGATGGGCCGCAAGATGGCCTCGAAGCTTCAGGTTTACAAGGGCGACAAGCATCCTCACGAGGCGCAGAAGCCTGTGCCGCTCGAGATCAACGCGTAAAGATTCAGCAGCACAAGCTACGGCATTTCTTAAAGAGAGATCAGGACAGAGAATGGCAGATTTGGTTCAGTACTACGGAACGGGACGGCGCAAGTCGGCGATTGCCCGCGTTTTCCTTCGCCCCGGCAGCGGCAACTTCCAGGTCAACGGCAAGGGTCATGACGTCTACTTCGTTACCGAGCAGCAGCGCGTTTCGGCGATTCGTCCGCTGATCCTGACCGAGCTGAAGGGCACCTTCGATGTGGTGACCACGGTTCGGGGCGGCGGCGTGAGCGCACAGGCCGATGCGGTGAAGATGGGTATCTCCCGCGCCCTGCTCGAGTTCAATGCCGAGTTGCGCAAGCAGCTTAAGACGGAAGGGCTTCTGACCCGCGATGCGCGCCAGAAGGAGCGCAAGAAGTACGGTCAGAAGGGCGCCCGTAAGCGGTTCCAGTTCTCGAAGCGCTAGTTTGTGGTTTTCCCACTCTATCGGTCCAGATGCTGGACCGATAGAGTGGGGCACCCGGCACACGTTTTGGTACAGGTTTCAGGTAGTTAAATTTTCCCTAGAGGGAATCAATCCCGGCATTGATACCGCCGGGATGCAATCCACAGAGGAGGCTGTTTGGCCACTATCACCATGAAGGAGCTGCTCGAAGCAGGTGTTCACTTCGGGCATCAGACGAAGCGCTGGGATCCGCGGATGAAGGAATACATCTTCGGCGAGCGCAACGGCATTTACATCATCGACCTGCAGAAGACCTTGAAGATGTTCAAGGAAGCCAGCAAGTTCGTCACTGATCTGACGAGCACGGGCAAGGTCATCCTGTTTGTCGGCACCAAGCGGCAGGCGCAGGATGCGATCGCCGAAGAGGCGACCCGCTGCGGCATGTTCTATATCAACCAGCGCTGGCTGGGTGGACTGCTGACCAACTGGGTCACGGTGCAGAAGTCGGTGAAGCGCCTTCAGGAACTGGACGATATGGCCACGGACGGCCGCTACGAGCTGCTGACGAAGAAGGAAGTCATCAAGCTGGAGCGCGAGCGCAAGCATCTGCAGGCCAATCTGGCCGGCATCAAGAATATGCGCCGGCTGCCTGATGCACTCTTCATCGTGGACTCGAACAACGAAGCCATTGCCGTGAAGGAAGCCCGTAAGCTGGGTATCCCGGTGGTTGCGGTGGTTGACACGAACTGCGATCCGACGGTTGTGGACCACGTGATTCCGGGCAATGATGACGCGCTGCGCGCGATCCGTCTGTTCACCTCGAAAATCTCCGATTCGGTGATCGAGGGTGTGCAGATTTCGGGCGACAAGGCGTACGCCGAGGTGGCTGGAGTTACCACGCAGACCGACATCGAGGCTTCGGCTGAGGGTGCGACGGAAGCTCCGGTTGAAGAGGCTGCTGCCGAGACGGAAGTTGTCGATCTCGAAGCGGCGCTGGGCGGCGGAATCCGCAAGGCTCCGGCGATCGTTGCGGCTCTGGAAGAGGCCGAGGCGGCTGAAAGCAGCTATTAAGACTTTTGAAATAGCCTGAAGGCTGTTGAGAGGTTGACGAAAGCGTGGCTGCGTTGTTTCCAACGGCCACGCTTTCTTTTATGCCCGCTGCATTCACCGTCTATTGACGCGCCATGATGCCGCGTTCATGGGATTCTAAAATCGAAGGAATGGGTAAAAGGGATGTCTACTGTGACTGAGAAGATCGATGCGAAGCTGGTAAAGCAACTGCGCGACAATTCGGGCGCGCCGATGGGTGACTGTCTCAAGGCTCTGCAGGAGTCGAAGGGCAACATGGAAGACGCGTTCGTCATTCTGCGCAAGCGCGGTATGGCATCGGCCGCGAAGAAGGCTTCGCGCACCACGAACGAAGGCGCGGTGGGAACCTATATTCACGCGGGCGGAAAGATCGGCGTGCTGCTCGAAGTCAACTGCGAGAGCGATTTCGTAGCTCGCACCGAGGACTTCCAGGAGCTGCTGAAGGACATCGCGATGCATATCGCGGCGACCGATCCGCGGTACATCCGCAAGGAAGATGTGACCGCCGAGGACCTCGATCGCGAGAAGGATATCTATCGCGCGCAGGCAGCGGCGACGGGCAAGCCAGCTCCGGTGGTCGAGAAGATCGTCGAGGGCAAAATGAGCAAGTTCTACGAGGAGGTCTGCCTGCTGGAGCAGCCCTTCATCAAGGAACAGACGGTGGCCATCAAGGACCTGATTGCGACCAAGGTGGGCAAGCTAGGCGAGAACCTTTCGGTTCGCCGCTTCGCGCGCTTCAAGGTGGGCGATCCGAACTGGACCGTTGCGCAGGTGAAGGCTGTGGAAGAAGCGGCCAGCTAGTTAGCGGGTCAGCTTGTCAGCAAATGAAAGCCCTGGGATTTTCCCTAGGGCTTTTTTATTTGCGCTGATCTTTTCGAGAGTCCTCCTTAGGGTCTTATTACTGTGGGAAGGAAATGATCAGTTGGTCCAGCGGCAGCGCGTTGTAGACGGGACGCGGGGGATTGACGGGAGTGATGGCGAGCGGCGTGCCATTGGCTTCGGCTTCGTCGAAGGGCCAGATGCGAGAACACTAGGCGGAGCGATACTTTGGCGGTGAGCGGGGACAGCGGGATGCAGTATGATCGCTGCGATGTTCTTTGACTAGATCATGACTCCGGAACGCTGGCGGCAGGTGGAGCAGCTCTTTCAGCAGGCTCTTACTCTTGAGCCGGAGCGCCGAGGCTCGTTTCTGGCCCAGGCTCCCGACGAGGAGATCCGGCACGCCATTGAGATGCTTCTCGCGCAGAGCAGCCCGCGCACGTCTCCGGTGCCGGTTTCCGAAATCGTTGCTCCACTCACGGAACTTGCGGTGGGAGCGCGGCTGGGGCCTTACGAAGTCGCCGGGATCCTGGGCTACGGCGGGATGGGCAAAGTCTATCGCGGAGTGGATACGCGGCTGAGCCGGCCGGTGGCGATCAAGGTTTCGGCAGAGATTCCGGGAGCCAACTTCAAGCGCGAGGCGCGCGCTATCTCGGCGCTGAATCATCCGCACATCTGCACACTGTACGACGTTGGGCCCAACTACCTGGTGATGGAGCTGGTGGAGGGCGAGTCGCTGGCGCAGCGGCTGGACAAGGGGCCGATGCCGGTGAACGAGGTGCTGCGCTGCGGGGAGCAGATTGCGGCGGCGCTGGCGGCGGCGCATGCGCGCGGGATTATCCATCGCGACCTGAAGCCGGGCAACATCATGCTCACCGCGATCGGCGCGAAGGTACTGGATTTCGGGCTCGCGAAGATCATCCTTCCGGTTGCGGAGACTCCGTCGTACTCGACGACAACTCAGAGCGTGATCGCGCCGGGAACGATTCAGGGAACGCTGGCTTATATGGCTCCGGAGCAACTGGAAGGGGCGGAGTGCGACGCGCGCACGGATATCTTCTCGTTCGGACTGATCCTCTTCGAGATGACCACAGGCAAGAAGGCATTTCCCGCCGCCAGCCAGGCCACGCTGATTGGCGACATCCTGCATCGCCAGCCGGATTTGCGCCTGCTGGAGCCTCCGGGGCTGAAGGCGATCGTAGAGAAATGCGTGGCCAAGAAGCCCGAAGACCGCTGGCAATCGGCGGCTGAGGTGGAGCAGGCGCTGCGAGTGGTGGAGAAGACTCCCACGGCTTCATTGACGGAGATACGCGGGGGCGTGTCGCGTCCTTCGCGCGGATTCTGGATGAAGGCATTGGCCGTTGCGGCGATTCTGATCATTCTGGGTGCTTCGGGCGCTGGCCTCTGGATGAGGATGCGGCGGCCGCACGCGGGCGGTCCGGTTACGGTCACACCGCTGGGCGAGTATGCGGGAATGGTGGAGCAGCCTTCGCTTTCTCCTGATGGAAGCCATGTGGCGTTCTCGTGGAATGGAGTAGACCCGCAGAACTTCGATGTCTATGTGAAGGCCATTGGTGCAGGCGGTGCCTTGAAGGGCGCGCCGCTGAGGCTGACTACCGATCCGGCGGATGATTTCGCGCCGGCGTGGTCGCCGGATGGCAACTCCATCGCCTTTCTGCGACAGGTTGGTGGAGGGGACCACTATTTGGTCTTGCTGGTTCCTGCGCTCGGCGGTCTGGAACGGAGGCTTACCGAGGTGACGCTGGCAGATACGTCGCAGCTTTCGGGTCCTTATCTCGCGTGGCTGGGCGACGGACAGTCGCTGGTCATTACCGATGCTTCGGCCTCGGGAGTGGAGAGCTCGATGTTTCTGCTTTCGGTGAACACGGGACAGCGGCGCCAGATCAGCTTTCCTCCCCCGGGTGATGTCGGCGATCACTGCGTATCGGTTTCTCCGGATGGGTCCGAGCTACTGTTTCAGCGCGGGGGCCTGCGGCCGGAGTGGAGTGGCACGGCCTATCTCCTGCGGCTTGGCGGAGGGACGGAGAAGAAGGTTCCGGTGGAGTCAGCGGTGAATGAGTGCGCGGCGTGGGCTCCCGATGGACAGCGACTGGTCTATGCGGCCGGCCTGGGTTTGTGGACGGCACCGGCGGTGAATACCGGGACGGCACCGAAGCTGGTGATCGAAACGGGGCGGGGGAGCAACTGGCCGGCGGTTGCCCACAGAGCCAATCGAATGGCCTATGCGCGAAGAGTAGGCGGCGACATCGAGATGTGGAAGATGGGCATAACGCCCAGCGGTGAGACGTCGGGGAGCGCGACGAAATTTGCCAGCGCCTGGCGCGACGAGTTTACTCCGTCCTATTCTCCCGATGGAACGAAGGTGGTCTTTACTGCGGGGCGCGGGTCCATGTCTGAAATCTGGGTTTGCCTGCGCGACGGTTCGGAATGCAAGCAGCTTACCTGGACTGATAGCGCGAATACCGGTGATCCGAGCTGGTCTCCGGACGGGCGATTTATCGCCTATTACTCGACGCTGCATGGGAGAGCGCAGATCTATATCACCCCTGCGCAGGGTGGCGATGCCCGCGGGGTGACTCCGCCAGACGAGGACGCGGTGCGTCCATCGTGGTCGCGTGACGGTAAGTGGATCTACTACAGTTCGCGGAGGACGGGCAGCTTTCAGGTGTGGAAGGTTTCATCGCAGAGCGGCCATCCAGTGCAGGTGACGACACATGGCGGCTACGCGCCAGTTGAGTCGCACGATGGCAAATGGCTCTATTACGTCAGCAATGGAGAGAGGGAATCCGGTCTCTGGCGCATGCGCGTTTCCGGCGGCGAGCCGGAGGCGGTGCTGCCGGCTGTCCTCTATCGCAACTTTGCGGAGGTGGATCGCGGAGTTTATTTCATTGCCACCTCGGAAGAGGGTGTGGCGATCCAGTTTCTGGATTTTGTATCGCGCAAGACGCATGTAGTTGCGCCGGTGCGCAACGGCTACCTTGGTCTGGCGGTTTCGCCGGACGAAAGAACTCTGCTTTATACGCAGATCTCTCCGGCGACGAGCCAGATTTATCTGATCGACAACTTTCGCTGAGCAATGTATGTAACGCAATTAGTTACATTTGGCTGATGTCGATCATGTTGTCTTCCGGGTTGCGATCGATGAGCTTGTTGTAGGGGTCGATGCCGGCTCTGGTTGGCTTCTGATCGACGACGAATGTGATTGTTGAATCGTTCTGGCTGATCCACTGCTTTTCTACGTGGATGGGCTGCTCGTGGTCCTTGGTGCCGGAGAAGACTCCTACTTCGATGAGGTCGTGGATGGGGACTTCGTGCTCGGCGCCGTCTCCGTTGGCCTTCAGCTTGTGGGCCTTCACCGTCATTACGACTTTGTATTTATGGTCGGGCGTCTCCTGCCAGGTGGCGGTGACGGCGCGATTGTCGTAAAGAGTGATGCTCTCGAACATGTCGGTGACCAGGTATTGCAGATCGGGCGGCGTAGCGGAACGCAGGGCGGCGACGAAGCCTCGCGTATCTGGGTACGGCGGCTTGCTGTAGCTGTTCTGCTTGAGGTAGCCGCTGAGCGCGGCATTGAGCTGGTCTTCGCCGATGTAGTCGCTGAGGGCATAGAGCACGAGCGATCCCTTCTGGTACCAAACGTAGGGCTCATTCTGCACGAGGACGAGAGGCGGTTCGTGGCGGACTTCTCCGGCGCGACCGCGCAGGTAGCCGTCCAGTTCATGACGCAGGAAGCGGCGCATCTGCGCGTCTCCATATTTGTGCTGCATGACGCGCAGCGCAGAGTACTCGGCGAGGCTTTCCGACATCATGTTCGAGCCCTGCACGTCGGCGCCGATGAGCTGATGGCCCCACCACTGGTGGGCGAGCTCATGCGCGGTGACGAAGTAGGTGAAGTCGATGTCTTCGGGCTTGAGGACGCGGCCGATGAATCCGATGCCTTCCGAGTAGGGAACGGTGTTGGGGAAGGACTGCGCGAAGTCACGATAGCGCGGATATTCGAGGATGCGGTACTGGGCGAACTGGTAAGGGCTGTAGTACTTCGTGTAATAGTCGAGGCCGCCTTTGGATGCGGCGAGCATCTTTTCGACATCGTAGGTGTGCTGAGGCGTGTAGTAGACCTCGAGGTTCACGTTCTGCCACTTGTCGTGCTTCACAGAGTAGCGGCCGGAGAGATAAGAGAAGAAGTCGTTGATGTCCGTCGAGCCCATGCTGTACTCGTAGTAATTTCGACCATTCTCGGACCAATGTTTCTGGAGATAGCCGGGAGAGATGGCGATCTGGTCGGCCGAGGTGCTGACGACGGTGTGATACGTAATCCAGTCGGAGTCAGGACGGAAGAGATTGAGCTGCGAGTAATAGTCATCCCCGCGCGGCGCCATCTCCTGATAGGGGCCAAGTTTCTCTTCGCGGCGACGCACGGGGTTATCGATCTCGACGTTGCGGGTGTAGCCGAGATAGGGGAAGTAATCGGAGTCGAAGAATGAACCGTTGTATGCGAGCTCGGCGCGCTCGCCGCCATCCTTGAACCCGTGCGAGGTGTAGGAGCACTTGAAGTCCATGCGCATCTTGTCGCCCGGGGCGAGGGGTGTGGAGAGATGGTAGATGGAGTACCAGTGCGCCTTGTCGTTCAGCGTCTGCTGTGTGGGGCGGTCGAAGCGGATTTCGTCGATGGAATCGCGCTGGCCGGTGATGTGAATATCGCTGATGGGCTGCGTGCTGCGGTTTTCGAGGATGTACCAGCCGGTTGCCGAGAAAGAGCGCCGGTCGGGATAGATGTTCACCGTGGTGTCGACGGCGGTGATCTTGGGGAGCGGTTGTTTCTCGTACTTTTTGTAGAGCTTCTCGTACTCGGCCTGGAGATGACGGTTGTATTTCGCGGTGCGGAATTGGTTTAAAACGTGAGTGTTGTAGTAGAACCAGCCTCCGCTGGCGATAGCGATGAGGATGAGAAGTGCGGAGACGGGCACGAGGCCGGTGAGACGCTGGCCAGCGTCGTGGATGCGGGCCTTCCAGGAGAGATCGCTGCCGCGGCGATGCAGGAGGATGGCGACGATGCCCAAGAGCCCTCCTATGGCCAACCAGTAGACGAGAGACCATGTGAGAGCGGCGACGAAGTGGCCGTATCCGTTCATGTCGGAGTAGGTGTAGGGCGTGATCTCTCCGTAGAGGACGAGACGGTTTTCGATGCCGACGCGGTAGAGCACGGGAATGAGGATGAAGAATCCGATGACCAGGCCGTGGCCCATGAACTTGTTGCCGACGAGGGTCTGCACGAAGAGGGCGAGCAGGACGTAGATGAGGATCTGCGCGAAAGCGAGGAGGTAGAGCTCCTTGAAATACTCGATCAGCTCGAAGTGGTAATAGCCCTGGATGGCCTGCGAGAAGACGCCGCAGAAGAGGACGACGGTGAGCAGGATGAACTCGACGGCGGCGAGGGCGCAAAACTTGCTGAGCCAGTCGATCCATTCGCGTGAGGGAAGGGCGTCGTGAATCTGCTCGAAGCGGGTGTCTCGCTCGCGCCAGATGAGCTCGCCGGCGTAGAGGGTGGAGATGATGAGGAAGAAGAGCATGGCGGGGCCTTCCACCGCCTGCAGCATGAGGAAGGTGACGGGCCATACATTCTGCTCGCTGAAGCGGCCGGCGAAGTGTCCGTTGATCATGACGTAGACGATCATGACCAGGACGATGGCCCAGAAGGGGATCTCGCGGACGATGTTGCGGACGCGGAGGCGAGTGAGGCTGAGGAACTGGAGGAAGCTGGTGCGGGCGTCGAAGAGCTGATGAACGCTGGGGAGTAAGACACCGAAGCGGGCGCGGACAGGGCGAACCTCTTCCTGCTCGACCTTTTTCTTCTTGCGGGAGGCGCGCGCAGTGAGCGCTTCGGCGGACATGGGAAAGAATATCCATGTGACGGCGAGGGAAAGTACGCCGACGCTCAGCCAGACGATGCGGTTCCAGAGGAACATCCCGGTCCAGGTGGGGATGAGCGTGTTGCGCTCGACGACGGTCCAGTAGCGGGTGATGTTTTCTACCAGCAGAATGCCTAGGGGATCGAAGACCGAGGGCCAGTAATAGTTGAGGCTGCGGGTCTGAGAGATGGAGATGAAGAGGATGAGATAGGCGACGAAGAGGACGACACCCTGCAGATAGACGGTGACGATCTTGCGGGTGAGAGCGGCGACCATGAAGAAGAGGCTGCCGATGAAGAAGACCTGGATAGCGATAAAGGAGAAATAGAGCCGGGCGAACATCGCGAGGTGGATGGCTCCGATGCGGGTGTGGTCGGCCCAGGGCGCGAAGCAGCCGACGATTTCACCCAACGGCAGGCCGGTGAAGATGAGCAGGGTGATGATGAGGGAGCCGGCCCAGCGTCCGCCGAGATAGGCGAACTTGGTGATGGGCTTGGTGAAGATGAGCTGGTAGGTATCGCGCTGGAAATCGCGCAGGATCGATGTTCCGAAGATGGCCGACATGACGATGATACCGAAAGCCGAGAGCTGGGTGAAGATCTGCAACGTGGAATAGGGGCCGTTGAGAAGGACTTTGCCCGCGCCGATGGGGCCGAAGTCTTCGGCCGCGACGGAGAGGAAGGCGACCAGAAACCAGAGCAGGAAGTAGACGTAGGTCGAGATGCTCTTGATGCGAAGCTTGAGTTCGAACAGCAGAAAATCCAGAAACATATCTCTTCTCCTCCTTTTCCCTCGCCGGTCAGTTGGGCTTGGTGCTCTGTGCGGTGTCGCGGTCGACTTTGAGGAAGTAGACATCTTCGAGGTTGGCCTCGACCGGATGGAAGCCGCTTCCAGGATCGGTTTCGGAGTAGATGCGGACCTCGTGAGCGCCGCCTAGTAATTGGACGGAGACGATCTGGAGCTGGGCTTCGATTGTGGCCAGTTCGCCTTCGTCGGTGACGAGCTTGCTCCAGATGCGATTGGAGAGCGTGTTCAGCGCTTCGGAGGGCGCGCCTTCGAGGACTACCTGTCCGTTGCTGATGATCGCCATGCGGTTGCAGAGCTCGCGGACGTCTTCGACGATGTGGGTGGAGAGGATGACGATGACGTCGCGTCCGATGGAGCTGAGGAGGTTGAGGAAGCGATGGCGCTCGACGGGGTCGAGGCCGGCGGTGGGCTCGTCGACGATGATGAGCTTGGGATTGGCAAGCAGGGCCTGGGCGATGCCGAAGCGCTGCTTCATGCCGCCGGAGTAGGTGCTGAGCGCCTTCTTGCGCGACTCCCAGAGGTTGGTCTGCTGCAGGAGGGCTTCGACGATGGATTTGCGCTCGCCGCTGCTGGTGATGCCCTTCATGACGGCCAGATGGTTGAGCATGTCCAGCGCGGAAATTTTGGGGTAGACGCCGAATTCCTGGGGCAGGTAGCCGAGCAAACGGCGAACTGTGTCCTTCTGCTTGAGGACATTGATGCCGTCGAGCCAGATTTCGCCCTCATCGGGCTCCTGAAGGGTGGCGATGGTGCGCATGAGGGTGCTTTTGCCGGCTCCGTTCGGTCCGAGGAGGCCGAACATGTTGTTTCCGACGGTGAGGTTGAGTCCCTTGAGCGCCTGTACGCCGTTGGAATAGGTCTTGCTCAGACCGGTAATGGTAAGTGGCACAGTATCTCCCCCCGCTTTTTGTGGATCGGCATTGGGCCGTGGGGCCGCTTGCTTTCTGCTTGTGGAAAAGAAGTATACGTGCAGAGGTTGGGAGGGGGCGGCTTATTTTGATTGATGGCTCCGGTGACGTTTGTTCGGGCGAGGCGAATGCGATTGACGAGATCGGCGGTTGCGCGAGCGAGAAGCAGGTCCTTCGACTGCGTCATCGCTTCGCAACGACTCCGCTCAGGATGCCAATTTTTGTGCGGGATTTTGAGCCAGAGGTGTAGCTGTCTGGCGAACCTGTTTTTGAGC
>Ga0210388_10002624_pt1 | contig 13971 bp, 9 predicted proteins | sample IncBWC19OmetaG_FD_155485 | JGI IMG/M metagenome (GOLD analysis project Ga0210388, IMG submission 155485) | Forest soil microbial communities from Barre Woods Harvard Forest LTER site, Petersham, Massachusetts, United States - Inc-BW-C-19-O ...
CGCACTTTTCTCTTCAGAAGTGCTACATGTTGCGGGATTGCTGAGCCATAGCGAATCCATCGATGTCGCGTCGATGCAGTTTTACGGACGGCTAGCAGTTCGCCATGTGAAGCAGGCAGCGGCAAAAGGCGCTCGCATTTACCACTATCGCGCAGGATTTGGCGGAGAGTCCGTCGCCGTTGCGAGAAAATGCGGCATGTTCACCCTGTGCGACCATTCCATAGCCCATCCCTCGGCGGTTGATGCGCTGGCGAGGAACATGGGGAGAATGCCGGCTCAGGAGGAGATGGTCAATCTCAGCCCATTCTGGAGCCACATTCTCCGCGATATAGAACAGGCTGACGCTGTACTGGTAAATTCGCAGTTCGTCAAAGACACATTCGAGCACGCCGGCCGGAATCACATTCCCGTACACGTCATTTATCTGGGAGTTGACGATTCCTTCCTGACTCATCTGCCAGAGCGGGGGAGTGCTTCGGAAGAATTCCGCTTGCTGTTTGCGGGAACTTTCGAAAAACGCAAAGGCGCAGAGGTACTTATGGACGCGATGGGCCGCCTTGACAACCTGCCATGGCAGCTCGAAGTTGCAGGCCAAGTTAGCCCTGCCCTTGTAACACGAAGCCGGAGCTTTTTCTCTGACCCGCGTGTCAATTACTTAGGTTATATGTCTCTGCGCGACCTTGCATCAGCGATGACAAGGGCCGATGTCTTCGTCTTTCCATCCCTTGCTGAAGGGTCTGCCAGAGTTGTCTTCTATGCACTTGCGTGCGGCTGCTATGTCATTACAACTCCGAATAGCGGCTCGATTGTCGAGCAGGGAACTCACGGAGCCGTTGTGCCCCCTGGCGATAGTTCTGCATTAGCGGATGCCATTGAATATGCTCAGAAGAACAGGGACGAAGTCTCAAGAATCGGCAAGAACAATGCGCAGCTAATCAGAACGAGTTATATGCAGTCCAGTTACGGTGACAAGCTCTGTAGCCTTTACAAGAAGGTGCTCGGAGAAGCGGAGGCGCGAATCAATTGAGCAAGTTATATCTGGGGTCATATCTGGGGACGATACGAGGATGAAAGCCGTCGAGCGGTTGTGTGAGCATACGCATATCCCGCACTTACTTCGCGTTACGCTTTGGCGACCTAAGATTCAAATATAGACGGACCAATCCACTTCTTCGCGGCAGATACCGCGGGAGGCGGAAAGCTCAGCAGATATAGGTCGGAGGAACCTGGATGGTCGGCAAGCTTTACAAGTATGCACATGCGGTTGAGACGCGTCTGTTTCAGATGTACGAACTGTCTCTAATGAAGGGAAAGGGCAGTTCCTTTGGATCGAGATTCCGGCGCCAGATTTGGAAGTCGCCTAGCCAGACCGAGGACTGGGTGAATATCGCGCGCTTTTTTGACCCAGACGATCGTCTCCTGCTGGTAGACGTCGGAGCAAATGTCGGCGACTTTACTTCGACGTTTTTGTCCATTTATAAGAGCGCCCGGTCTGTGTGCTTCGAGCCGGTCAGTTCGACGTTTCAAGGCCTCGCGAAGAGGTTTTCCGGCGACACCCGGGTAGAGACGCACCGGATCGCCCTTTCGGATGCGGACGGCAGTGCGGAAGTCTACCTTCACGACGATAGCGCCCTTTGCACGCTTACCAAATACACCAGCCAGGCAAACGAGTTCTACCTATCGGGAGCGACGCAATCGGAAAAAACGGAGACTCGACGACTGGACAGTCTTCAATTGCCAACAGGGCACGATCGTTTGTTTGTAAAAATCGATGTTCAAGGGTTTGAGATCGAGGTAATTCGTGGGGCCATGCAGACGTTGAGCCGTACGGATGCCGTTCTTATTGAATGTTCTTTCGCCGATGAATGGGAGGGCAAAGAACCTTCATTTTCCCCTGCATGCGCCTTGCTGATGCAGTGCAACCTCTATCCCATCATCTTCCAGGACTACGGCCGCAGAATTTCGAATTATGCCTTTGAGCGCGACGTGTTATTCGTCAGGCGCGAGTTACTGTCGAAAATCTGGTTCAGCAACTATTCTTCAAGTTGATTTCTGAGCATGAGACAGAACGCTCTGGCGAGCCTAAATAGCCACGCAGCCAAATGCGATGCGAGGATGAAAGCCGTCGAGACCACGAAATTGATTACGCCTTCTGGAGGCGAATGAGCCGCACTGAAAGAGCCGGCAAAGGATTTGCAGCCTCCATAGTCCAGTTCTGTGCACAGATGCTGGTCCAGGTGTTGTTGGCGCCAATTGTGCTGCGGGTCGCGGGCCGGGAAACTCTCGGCGCATACGCTGCGATCATGCAGGCGCTTAACTTCTTGTATTTGTTCGATGTGGTTGGAGACTGGTCGCTGGAACGTTTTCTGGCGCAAGCAACCGGACTGAATGACGGAGGCGCGCGATTCAGGACTCTGTTCACCACAGCTCGTTCTCTTTATTGGATCATCAATAGCTTTTTTGCTATTGCGACGCTGATCTTTAGCGTGTTCCTCGGGCGCATATTTCACCTTTCGCCTGCGGTGGCCCTGGAGGCCAGGCACGCACTCTGGGTTATTGCCATTTGGTCGATCATTCGCGTTCCGCTCATGGCATATGGCACGGCGATGATCGCCACGCAGGACATTGCCGCCGCAAATATGATTTCTGCGCTTGGCAGCTCGTTGAGAGCGCTGGCTTCTCTGGGCTACGTTCTTGCAGGCGGCGGCCTATTCGGTCTGATGCTTGCGGGAACTTCGGCGGAAGCTATTTCACTTCTCTTCTATCGCAGACGTTTTCGCAAGATGAATCCTGGACTCATACCTAAGTGGGGCTTGCCGGATAGAGCGCTGCTGCGAGAGATGATCAAATTTGGCGCAAACGCCGCGATCCTTAATGTCGGAAATATGCTTTGCTTCAGTTCAGGAAACGTAGTGGCCGGCCTGACTGGCGGCGCCGTGGCCGCCAGTTGCTTTTACTCAACCCAAATGCCGGCGATTATGACGAATAACATGCTTGGCCGCTTGAACGAGAGCGCCACGCCGGCGTTGAATGAGTTATTCGGCCGTGGGGAAATCGATCGGGTGCGAATGGTGTTCTCACGGCTCATCCGCCTGCAATTGTTTCTCGTGCTTCCACTGAGTGTGGGCGTTTTACTCTTCAATCGGGATCTTGTAACGGCTTGGGTTGGAGAAAGACAGTATGCCGGTAATATGCTGACTATCTTTCTGAGTATTTACTGTGTAATTAACGCCATTCAAGGAATCGCCTTAAGGTATTCATACGTTTTTGGCTGGATGCGCTTGCTGGCCACGACCTCCATCCTGCAGGGAATAGCTGGTTTCGGTTTGGGGCTCTACCTTAGCCGCATCATGGGCCTGGGCGGTATCGGAGTGGCGTTGGTTGCATCGGTGATTCCCCAGGTAGTGATCCTGTTCTACAAAATTGGCCAAAGCCTTTCCGTTGATGTGGGGAGCGCGCTTGTCCGATGTGTGCTTCGATCCGCGTTCCCTCTGATCGCGGCTTCCGCAGTGGGCCTGGCTGTCCATTCCTATGTTTCGATTCGCACACATCATTTTGGCAGCCTGCTGGCAGAATGTCTCTCCTTTGCCGCGACGTATTTCTTGCTCGCATATTTTATGTTTCTGGTCGACCGGGATCGAGACGACCTGAAACTACTCGCGAGAGGATTGGCGAATCAGAGCTTTGGAATGGGCGCGCGCGTCTCACGCGCCCTCGGAATAACCTCGTAACGCGGCGAGAGCCTCGGCTGAGAGACGCAAACTACCGTATCCGACGGAAGAATGCGAAGTAGATCGAGGGCGAATTCAGCCGGTGGTAAATCAGCTTGCAGCCAATAGGAATATGGAAAATTCCGCCAGACTCAAACCCATGAAGAGCGCATTCAATTCGCAGGGGAACAATCTCGATTTTCTCCGCCTTGTTTTTGCGGTTACCGTGATCTTTTCGCACAGCTACCCCCTTTGCTTGGGCATGCAAACAGAGACATACGGGGCCGGCTCTTCAGTCACGGAGCCGATGTTGCGTTTCTCTCACGGACAGACAACATTAGGTACTGTCGCCGTTGATGCGTTTTTCATTATCAGCGGATTCCTGATCGCCAATAGCTTCCTCCGGTCGCGATCTCTTCTGACCTACTTCAGGAAGCGGATAGCGAGGATCTATCCTGGGTTTATCGTTTGCATGCTGGTCCTTGCCTTCGTAGTTACGCCGATCGCCGGCGGGGCCTTTGCCTACCAGGGTCTTTCCGACCGTCTTGCAGATTTCATCGGTCGCACCTCGCTTTTATGGAATATCAATCTCGCACACTCGTTTGTTCACAATCCCCTTCCGAACGTAATCGATGGGGCGGTGTGGACCATTCCATGGGAATTCGCCTGCTATATCGGCCTGGCTGCAATGGGAGTGGCGGGCTTGCTTCATCGCCGGCATTTTACTCTTCTGATATTCTGCGCCATGCTTCTCTACTTTCTGGTTAGCGAGATCATAGTATGGATTGGAATCCCCCCTGCAGCACATTGGACCAGCTTCTTCGACCCTCACCTATATGTAGACCTGCGCGGGATGCCGATGTGCTTTACTGCAGGGACGGTGTTTTACCTGTATCGGGAACGCATTCCGCATAGAAATATCTTGGCGATAGTTTCTGCCTTTGTTCTGATATGTTCCTGTTTCATTCCCTATACGTGGGTGCTGTGTTCGCCGCTGGCAGGCACGTATCTGATCTTCTGGTTCGCATTTCATCCAAGAATCCGTATCCATCATTTTGCTCGATATGGAGACTTCTCATATGGAACATATCTCTATGCCTTCACAGTGCAGCAACTAATCGTTCAGGCACTCGGGAGCACCGTGCGACCGTTTACTCTTTTTCTCCTTGCGACCCCGCCATCGCTGATCGCGGGTGTCTTGAGTTGGTATGGCGTGGAGAGATGGTTTCTTGGAGCGCGTAGACGGCACGGCGCGGATGCTCCAATTCTTCCGGTCGCCGCGGTCGATTGAGGCGCCAAACAAGTTGACTTTAGGCTGCCTCTCAATCCATTAAGTGCTCGGCAATCTGGTCTACGCGAGCCAAATCGAATCCTGAGGTCGGAATCGCTCATCCCGCTCAGATGAACGGGTGTCGGACCGAAAGAGCAAATACCTGCTTCGGAAATACAGGCGAAGGAGTCGTAATGTCAAAATGGTCCATAGATTCCAGGTTCGGCGAACGTGTCAGAATAGCGCTATCCATCCCATTTTCCTTTAAGAACTGGGCCGCTGTTTATAGAAATATTCTCAGTGATGTGCCCATCTCGCGGCTTGAGTTGCGAACTGGGGAGATCATTCGCGGAAGGGAAGATACGCAGTTGTGGATCCACTACAATGACATCTGGAATAAAGCGGCATACACACAGCGTTTTGCGGTTCCTAAGGGCGCAACGGTAATTGATATAGGGGCGAATGTGGGGATTTTTGCCCTCCTTGCCGCTAAGTCCGCACGATTGGTTCACGCATTCGAGCCGGAGCCTCGCAACTACGATCTAATCCAGCAGAACTGCCACGGCAAGTCCAACATAGTCATACACAACGAAGCTGTCGGCGCAACCGATGGAACCGCGTCGTTATCTATTGGGTCGTCTTCTACAGCGTTCAGCTTATATGGCGACGCGGCGCAGACGCGCCCGGTATCCGTGCGAACGTTGTCAAGTGTTTTCAGCGATTACGATATTGAGTACTGCGATTTCCTAAAACTCGATTGCGAAGGGGCGGAGTATCCAATCCTATTGGATTCGCCCCCAGAGATCTTCAGTAAGATTGGTTTACTCGCAATGGAATACCACGATCATCTTTCGACCCACACCCATCAGGATATCGTCGACCGTCTGCGCATGTTGGGCTTTCAATCCGCCGTCTATCATGTCAGTGGAACCTTTGGAATGATCGCGGCATGGCGTGACTCTGCCACAACCTTACCAGGGTCTTCAGAGAGGCAGCGTCCATCAACCGCTGCCCAACCTGCTTAGAGACGCATAGATTGCCGGCAGTCCTCGTCGCGCCCTCTTGTGTATCTCCGGGTCTTCCAACATGCGCCAAGAAAAATGGACAGTCTGAAGCGGATTGAAGAGGGAACAGCCGAGGTCCTTGTTCCTCGAGCGTTCGAGTGGTGGACATTTCTCGCGCTTGCTACCGACCCGTTCGGCCGCTTCGATCATCTTTCTTTTGTTTCGAGACTGAGCGATCACTCGAACATAGCTGTCGTCGACGTGTCCCGGTTATCGGAGTCGATTCCGCTCCTGAAAGATAAGACCTTGGTGATCGTCGTTCTGTTTGATGGTTATCATGGCTATCGGCATAGAGAGTCGCTTTTCTTAGGTCTGTCAGGACTCTCCGGGAAAATCGAATTGCGTACTGTTGGGGAGCCGATGGAATTGAAAGGAGATACCCGGTTTGACTGGCGCCCTCTCTTCACACAACAACCTGAAATCTATCGCAACAAAGAAGCAATATCCGATTGGATGCGCAAAGTGTCGTTTTCTCGTCCGTTCGGAAAACTCATGCTCATACACCGATCGAAGCTAATAAGCGCGAAGGTGCTACTTCAGTTGATCGGGCAAAACCGAATTCAGGAATACAAGCGAACGAAGTACGTTTATTGCGGAGATTCGGGCCTGGCGACTCTGGAAAAGCATTCCGCAATCTACGGTATCGAACGCGGAGCGATTCCCAAGGACTTGGGAGCAGGTAGTTTGTCTGTGTCAGACCTGGTATCGCTGTGGGTAAATGCTCTCCATCGCACTAACGGCCATTGGACAAACCGAATTGTGATGAGAGCGTTACTTCGATTTATTGCGCTGAACACATTGGTAGTGAAGAGAGGACGCGAACTCTTCCTCAATTTCTTCCCGGAGCCCAACATTAACGCATATCAGGCCGGGATGTTCTTCAAGAACCACCTGTTCCTCGATTTTGGTGGAATCCTGGGAGATGAAGCCATTTATCCGCGATCGGCCGATATGTTGCTATTGAATCGAAGCGTGATTCGATTTGATCTGGTGCCGCCCGCACTTGATTTGCGGCGCCTGGAAGCAGGTGATCTTGAGGGGATAGATCGAATCGTCAAGCGCTATCAGGATTTCGTGATCTCCACACTCGATAACCCTGGAATTCTTTGGGCCTGAATCGCATGTCGATTCAGCCGTGAGGAATGAAATGGCCGTCGTTACTCGTGGCCATCATATCCAACGGATTCTCATAGTTTCATGTTTAAGTAGCCGCAGCCGACCGGAGAAAAATTCTGTCGGGTTTCCTCGCTGAGACCCACCCGACGGCACTGGTTCGCGGAGTACTTTCGCTCCTATTCACTCCAGCACTCAGAGATAGTACGGACATGGCTCACTCAGGGATGGCACAACCGGTCGGACAGAGCATGACTGTCGAGCGCTCGCGCGCCAGTCATTTAAACGGCTATGACGTTCTGACCTTCATGATCCCGTGCCTGATGTTTCTCAAGATCAATGCAGTCGGCGTCTTAATCGGGTCCGATCTGATGCTTTTGTTCACCTTTATTTATCTCGCTCTTCGCGGCAAACTCCGGGTTTCATCTCCGATGGCAAAGAGATTTGTGGTTCTTTGCTCGCTGTGGCTGGTTTCACAAATTGTGACAGACATCGTACGGGGATCGGCGTTTGTGGATTACGTACGAGGGTGGAGCAATATCGGGCTCACGCTCATCAATTTTGCGGTTATTTACACACTGGTGTATGGAAGATGGCGACGGATCGTTCTCTATGGGTGGGGAGCGGTTGCGGGCGGCCTGCTCAGCTACTTTACTGTCCGAAGCGATCCTGCTTTCTCCGGTTATCCGTGGAAATTCATCTTCTCCTATCCGGTGACTCTGGCCATTTTCTTGATCGCATCCCGCAAGGAATGTCGTGGTCATTGGCCTATTACATTGAGCGTCCTGATTGGTATTGTCAATCTTGGTCTGGGGTCTCGTGGCGAGGGAGGATTTTGTCTGGCCGCAGCCGTATACCTTCTGGTGGTTCGCTATCTGCGAGGGAAGAACGCAGGAAGCTCCAAGATGAAGTTTCGAACTGTTGCGGTCATCGCAGCTTCGCTAGTCGCGGGCGCTTTTTGCGTTTACTTCGCTTACGGATATGCGGCCTCAACCGGAATTCTGGGTGAGGATGCAAGGGTGAAGTACGCGGCGCAATCGAGCGGAAAATATGGAGTGTTGCTAGGGGGACGATCAGAGTTGTTTGGTTCTATCCCCGCCATTTACGATTCGCCGATTCTGGGACATGGTTCATGGGCGAAGGATCTGAAGTATTTAATCATCCGGAGGCGGGCGATGGCCCTGCTGGGGTATCAAAATTTTGAGGATACCCCCGAACAAGACATCGTATCCGGCATTATCCAAACGCATTCTTATCTCCTTGGCGCGTGGGTCTATGCGGGTATTCTCGGCGCGATCTTCTGGGCCTGGGTTTGGGTGATCGTGCTCAAGGTGCTTGTGAGGGCCTATCCTCCCAAGTTCGTGCTGCCGGCCATGGTGCCATGGATGGCATTTGAGCTGCTTTGGGCGATCTTGTTTTCTCCGTACGGTGTGGGACAGCGCATCATGGCTCCATACTTCATCGTCATTTTTATAGGCTATCTCAATATCAAATCGCGTAGGGCGGTCTCCAGTGGGGCCCAAATGACTGTAGCCAGGATTCAAACAGCGTGACCCGGGTAAGCATCGTTACTATTTCGTTCAATCAACAGGCTGGTTCGCCTTTGTCGAACAATTCTGTAGCGCATACCGCACTCATGAACGGAGCATAACTGGTACGAGAAGCTATCGCGAGCGGCTCCGACGTTCTCATGAAGAGATTTTTTCCACGGTGATGGGAAGGCCGCCGGGAAAGGCCGACACGGCGATCAGTTTTGGCGATCGGATCCTTCGGAAAATCCTGAACCCCAGGGACACCTGGGAGCGGATTCTCCGCGGGCTTCTCTTCGGCCCGCTCGCTAAGCAGTTGACGCCTTCAGGAGGCGTGCCAGGCGGTTTGAGGAAGAGGCTTTGTGAAGGTACTCGTTACAGGTGGATCTGGGTTCATCGGCTCGAATGTCGTCGACGTGCTTCTGGAGAGCCGAGATCATGTCCTGAACTACGACCTCAAGGCGCCCAGGGTGGATCATCATCGGGAGTACTGGTTTCAAGGCGATATTCTCGATCCGGAGCTTCTTTATCGTTGTATTGAAAGCTTCGCACCCGATGCGGTCATTCACTTGGCGGCAAAGGCTGATATCAATGCCAACGATTGGTCGGATTATTCATCCATACATATAGGAACGAGGAATCTGTGTGACGTAATCGATCGCTACGGCAACCTCGACACACTGGTTAATATTTCCACTCAACTCGTGATCGGCCCGGAGCACCGTCCCCGATCGTTGCTTGATTATCGGCCATACACGATGTATGGAGAGGCAAAGGCCTTCGCCGAGAGCCTGCTTCTGCAGTGGCGGTCTCCGACCCATTGGCTCACCGTGCGCCCAGCGAATATTTGGGGACCTTACCACCCCTCTTTTGCCGATGCGATCTTCAAATACTTACGTCAGCGAGTCTATCTGCATCCTGACGTGCGCGAGCCGGTCATGCGCGGTTATGGCTACGTAAGAAACACGGCTGAGCAGGTGGTCGCACTGATGCGGTGCAATCGGTCACAGACGGATCGCCAGGTGTTCTACGCAGGCGATGCCGTGCTGGATTCTGCCATTTGGGTAGATGCCTTCGCTATGGCGTTGACCGGTAAACGGTCACGACGAATGAAGCTTCCGATATTGCGAGCTATGGGATGGGGCGGGGATATCGCGATGAAACTTGGGGTTCGACCGCCGATTGACTCCGGACGCGTGATGCGCATGACACATTCCTATACAGTGCCGCTTGAGCCGACGCTGGCGCTTACCGGAACGCCTCGGGTTCCGCTTGAGGAAGGAGTCGCGGAAACCGTGCAGTGGCTTAATGGACTGCCGGGCTAGGGCTCAATTGTGATTGGATGTCGAATTGCGGAGGCTAATGTTTGAGGCTGCTTTTTCTTGTGCAGAATTTCCGGCAGGGGTGGGGTGGCGCCCCCGAGTCTGCGCGATTGATGGCGAATTTCTTAAAGCCTCGGGGTGTCGATTGCGACGTATTTGATTCTGGTTTCATTTGCAGCGACATTGGCAAACTCACCGTTCTCCCCGAACCCCGCTCGGTGTTTCCTAGGTTCAACTTAAAATCAACGCAAAGTTACGACGCAATATTACTGACGGGCCCGTGGCAAAATCCCTTCCATCTTTGGCGGGTTTTGGCGCAGCGAGGCAAGGATCAGCCGCTGTTCTATTTGCCGCGCGGCGGGTTAGCGCGCATCGACTTTGAATTACGAAAAAGCGGAAAGAAAAAGGCGTATTTTCTTGCGATCGAGCGGCGCTTTCTTGACGCCTCGAATGGTGTCATCTTTTCTTCTGAAGCGGAGCGCACGGAAACCATTGCAGCTGCTCGCGGGCGCAGGCCCGAATATGTCATACCCGATTTCATCACCGCTCCCAGGCAGGAGGTGCGGAGTGAGAGTCACTCGAGACAGAAGGTTGTAACCTTCGGTATTCTGGCGGAAATCAGTCGACGCAAAGGGCTGATGCCGCTTGTTGAAGCATTTGTTGCTTGGGGCCGCGAGAACCATTTGCAAGACGGTGTTCGCCTTATCGTCGGCGGAGCGCCCCGGCCTGGCAGTGAAGGCTATTTGGAAGGGGTCAGTACGATTCTGCGCAAGAGTAATTCTAAAAATGTGGAGCTGCGCGGCCCAGTACCCCACTCTCAGCGCGATCAATTCTATCGCGAAACCGATGTAATGGTGATCCCGAGCTTCTTCGAGTCCTATGGACTTACGGTGATTGAGGCGCTCGCGTTTGAATGTGCGCTGTTGGTAGCTCCTAAGGTCGGTATCCTGGAATTTATTCCGGCCCACGAATCTCTAACAATTATTCCCGGCAAAGATGTAGCGGCTATCAAAGCTGGCCTAAACCAAGCCTATCTTGCTGCAATTCAGCCGGATCGTGTTCGAAGAAGGCCGAGTCTTGCGTTCGGCCAAATGGTTGCCGATGCAATCAATAGCCGGGCACTTAGGGCTTGGACTGACTTACTCAAAATCAGTGACTCAAGTGTTTGAACCCGGATTTCCTTTTTGAAGTGGGTATAAGTAATGCCACTGTCGCGGACTCTTCGACCTATGCAGCGCCGGAGCTTCAACCCAGAAAGTGATAGATCGATTATGGCGTCGCTTCGATCTCCGCTTTCGCGCGCCGTCGCCGTTGTTGCCGCCGTCACCATCGCGGCACATTTGGCCTTTATCGACCTGCCGTCGATTAATTTCGAGTGGGCATTTATCGACGCCGCTCGTTATTTTGGTCTGCACCAGCAGGAGTTGCTCGTGCGTTACTTCGCGGTTGAGGCCAATCCACTTGGCTTCCCGCTGCTTGCCTATATCATTCATCTTATTTTGCCATTTCTAAAAATGGATATCTTTCCGCGTCTTCTCGCCATATCTGGGTTTGCCTTTCTTGCATTTGCTCTCCTGCGAATCAGCGAGCGCGTAGGCATCGCTTTATCGGCGCCACTCCTCGCGGCGATCGTCTTCCTGAATCCCCTGATTTGGACCTTCGGAGGGCGTGGCACGGCGGATTTCTTACCTGCGGCGCTTGCCTTATGTGCTGTGGCTTTGTTTTGGGACGCACCAGACAGCGCCCGAATACGTATCCTCGCCATTGTCCTCTTCGGCCTCGCGATTATCATGAAATATCATGCAGTTCTGCTGCTTCCACTTGTCTGGTTGGAGGATTTGAGCCGCCCTGGAGCAAATCATAAAAACGCATTCGTTCGGTTATGCGTAATTTCTTGCGCGATTCTGTTGGGGCCTGCGATTTACATTGTGGCAGTGAAACATTCCTTAGGCTTTTGGCTTGCGCCGCCGCTCTATCAGGGAATACATCACCTTTCACTGACGCCGAGTTTCGTTATCACTAATTTCGTCAGCTATTCGGGATATATTGGTCTGCTTCTCATACCGTTTTCATTTCTGCCCTTATGGAAACTTGCGCGTTCGAGGTCGGGCATAGTCAAGATTGCCGGCGCCGTGCTGTTTCTGTTCGCCCTTGGCTTTTTCGTTGTTGTTCCGAATGGGGAAATGAATTTTGGTCCGCTTGATACCTATTTGACCCCGCGTATTGTGGGCGGCTGCTTTGCTTTATGTGCTGGCCTTTTGCCCCTGTGCATTGCGGATGGGATTCAGAGTGATAGCATCAACCCTTCAAACCTGCGTTACATGATTTGCCTTGCGGCGGGGATACTTCTATTTATCGGTGTTCTGTCGTTCACGCGCCCAGCGCAACGCTATCTGCTATTTGTCTTGCCCCTGGCTTATTGTTTTGTCGCGCGGGGCATGGTGGGGCGGAGACTGATCGTCACGTTCGTGATCGTCGTGAGCATTGCGTTTAATGTCTTCATTTACGCCAATCAATTGGCTAAGGGGCAAGCTTCGGCAGAAATGATGAGACAGATTCGTGACGACGGATACCTGCCTTTAACCGAGCCCGGAGCATTAGTACTTCAAGACGGCGACCAGTTTTCTTTGGAATACAACCCGCCGGCTCGATATATCGTCGTCGACGGAAAAGCGGCCGACGCGATAGTGGTGGTTGATAAGAGACCTTTTCCTCATGTACATAAGGCTTATTCGCTCGTGCTCGAAAGCAGCCCGTCCAATCACAGTCAATAGCACGACCGCTTGCCGGCAAATTCGATTGGGCGGTATGTGACTGCGAAGACAATCTGACCTATCTATTCACTCCGGAATATATCCGAATCAACGGTTCATTGATATTCATTGGCTTTGCCCATCTCGTGATGCCTATTCTTCGGTATCGCGCGTTCAACTGATTGAGCGCTACTAAGGTTACCAACATGCGAATTCTTGTGACTTTCTTTTGTGGTCACGCCTTTCCTTTTGACCTTGCCAAAGAACTGGCCCGACGGGGCCATAGCGTTTTATATCTCTATTTTGCCGATAACTCGTCGAGTCCGGATGCGGATCTCGCTTCCTGGCCGGGCCCTAGATTGAATCTTCAGATTGATGGGATACATCTTCCCATAAAATTCTCGAAGCATTCCCTCCTTACAAGGCGAAAGGCCGACGTTGCTTTCGGAAAAGCAGTTGCCGCTAGAATTCTTTCCTTTCGTCCCGACATAGTGCTTTCCGGGAACACACCGCTCGACAGTCAAACGATAATGCTGCGCGTTGCCAAGCGAGCGAAAGCAAAATTCATTTTTTGGCAGCAAGATGTCTATTACCTGGCCGTTCGCTATGTAATTAAGAAGAAGTTGCGCATGCTGTCGTATATAGCCGGGGCGTATTATGAGCAACTTGAGAAGAAACTACTCAAGAAGTCGGATGGCGTAATTTGCATCGCGCCCGAATTTGCGAAGCTTGTGACGGATTGGGGCGTTGAGCCTTCGCGCGTCTTTACGATTGAGAACTGGGCCGCACTTGACGATGTTTCTCCAATGGACAAGAACAATGAATGGTCACGAGCGCACGGAGTGGATCGGAAATTCTGCTTTATGTACAGTGGCACGCTCGGGATGAAGCATCGCCCGGAGCTGCTTTTGGCGCTGGCTCGCTATCTGGAGACTATAGATAATGCTTGTTTGATCGTAATCGCCGGAGGCCCGGGCGCCGATTGGCTCCGCGAGAATGCGCAAGCGGTCCGTAAGGATGTTCTGACACTCTTGCCGTTTCAACCCTATAAGAGAATGTCCGAGGTGCTGGGTGCATCCGACGCGCTTATCGCCCTGCTCGATTCTGAAGCCAGCACATTTGCCGTACCCTCCAAGATCCTCTGCTATCTTTGCGCCGGCCGTCCGCTGATTCTGGCGGCTCCGCGAGACAACCATGCGGCCTCGGTAGT
>Ga0210388_10002625_pt1 | contig 13969 bp, 9 predicted proteins | sample IncBWC19OmetaG_FD_155485 | JGI IMG/M metagenome (GOLD analysis project Ga0210388, IMG submission 155485) | Forest soil microbial communities from Barre Woods Harvard Forest LTER site, Petersham, Massachusetts, United States - Inc-BW-C-19-O ...
TGTCCGCGCGGATGAACAAATCCGTTCGCAGGCCGCCCTGCTCGACATCACCCGCGATGCGATGTTCGTGCGCGATTTTTCGGACCGGGTTTTGTTTTGGAACGACGGCGCCCACGCGCTTTATGGCTGCCCGCCCGCCGAGGCGATGCGTTGCACGAGCACGGAATTACTTGCCGACGCCGATCCTGCCGAAGTGTCCCGCGCACTGGCCGCCGTGCAGCTGAGCGGCGAATGGACCGGCGAATTGAAGCAAAAATCCCGCGGTGGCCGCGAGTTGCTCGTGCAAAGCCGCTGGACCTTGATGCGCGAACATGACGGTAAACCGAAAGCCATCCTCGTCGTCAATACGGACATCACGGAAAAGAAACAGCTTGAATCCCAGTTGCTTCGGAGCCAGCGGCTGGAAAGCATCGGTACGCTCGCCAGCGGCCTTGCTCATGATTTAAACAACGTGCTCGCCCCGATGATGATGGCGGTGCAGCTGATCAAGGAAAATACCCAGGACGAGGGCATCAAGGCGTGTTTCCAGACGTTGGAAACCTGTTCGCGACGCGGTGCGGACATCATCCGGCAGGTGCTGATGTTCGCGCGCGGAGTTGAAGGCCAGCGCATTTTGTTGAACCCTAAGCACCTGATCGATGAGATGTTGCGCATCGCAAGGGAAACCTTCCCGCGCTATATCGAGGTCACCTCGGATATTTCCAAAAAGCCATGCATTTTGCTTGGCGATGCCACGCAGATCCAGCAGGTGATCATGAATCTGTGCGTCAACGCCCGCGATGCCATGCCGAACGGCGGCACATTGACCATCGCCCTCGATAAGAAGGACCTGGACGAGGCCGGCGCCAAAATCCATCCGAAAGCGAAAGCTGGAAGCTACGTCGTCATTTCGGTTTCCGACACCGGCACGGGCATTCCGGCGGAACTGCTCGATAAAATCTTTGATCCATTTTTCACGACCAAGCCGGTGGGGCAGGGCACGGGGCTTGGATTGCCGACGGTCCTGGGCATCTCCGAAAATCATGGCGGCTTTGTGCACCTCGAAAGCGTCGTCGGCAAAGGCACCACCTTCCGGATTTTCATTCCCGCCGCGCCGATGGACAGCGAAGCGGTGGAAAAAAATTCCAAGACCGGTAAAGCTCTGCGAGGCAACGGTGAGTTGATTCTCGTGGTGGACGACGAGCCGGCGGTGCGCCGGCTGGCGAGCGCAATTTTGGTGCGCAACGGTTATCGCACGGTGACCGCCGCCGAGGGCCGGGAAGGCGCGGCGATGTATTCCAAACAACGCGATGAAATCCGCCTGGTGATCAGCGATGTGATGATGCCGCAGCTCGACGGTCCCGGAATGCTGCGCGAACTGCGTCGTGCGGGCAGCACCCTGAAGAGCATCGTCATCACCGGACTGGGCGAGGAAAATCGCATTGCCGACGCCAAATCGGCCGGGGCGGACGTGATCTTGCACAAGCCGTTCACGGCGGATGAATTGCTGACGGAGGTGAAACAACTCCTCAGCGGATCATGAGCCTGGCAATCAACAGTCCGGGGACGGAACCTTCGATGACGGCGCAGCTTTCGGATGCCGATTACGATTTTTTGTGCCGGTTGATTTATGACCGCAGCCGGATCCATCTCGGGCCGGACAAGCGCGTGCTGGTGGGTTCGCGGCTTTCGAAGCGGCTGCGCCAGTTGAAGCTGCCCGGTTACGGCGAGTATTGCGCCCGGCTGCGTTCACCCGCCGGCGCGGATGAATTGCAGATGGTGATCGACCTTATCTCGACGAACCACACGCATTTTTTCCGCGAACAGAAGCATTTCGAGTTTTTGCGTGAAAAGATTTTGCCCGCATGGAAATCAGATGCGGCCGCCCCCCGCGAAACCTTTCGCGTCTGGAGCGCGGCGAGTTCCACCGGCGAGGAGTCGTATACCATCGCCGTGACGCTGGCGGAAAATCTCGCCCCGGCGGAGACGGGTACGTGGCGCATCGATGCCAGCGACATTTCAACGCGCGTGCTGGATGTCGCCCGCCGCGGCGTTTACGATGCGGAAAGGCTGGCGGGAATGAGTCCCGAGATGGTGCGCCGCCATTTTCAGATTGGCATGAACGAGTGGAAGGGCCAATTTCGCGCGAAGCCGGAATTGCGCGGGTGCATCCAGTTCCACCATTTGAACCTGCTGGAGCCGCCGTATCCATTTACCGGGCCTTTTCACGTCATCTTTTGCCGCAACGTGATGATTTACTTCGACCGGCCGACGCAGACCGACCTGGTCGCGCATCTTACGAAATGGCTGTTGCCCGGAGGTCATCTGTTCGTCGGCCACTCGGAAAGCCTTGGCAATATCAAACATGCTTTGAAGGCCGTGCAGCCGGCGGTCTATCAAAAATCGAAAACCTAGAAAGTTTTCAAGCTTCCCCTGCCGCCACCGATATTGAAGGGATGGCGACTGAAAAAAATTCGACCGTGGCGGCCGCGCGGCTGGCCGGAAAATACCTGACGTTCAAGTTGCAGGCGGAAGCCTACGGCATCGATGTGCTGAAGGTGCGCGAGATCATCCGGCTCACGGCCATCACCACCGTGCCGCAGATGCCGGCGCATATCCGCGGCGTCATCAACCTGCGCGGCAAGATCATCCCCGTGATGGATCTGCGCGTGCGGTTCGATTTTGCGGCGACGAACACCGGGCAGACGTGCATTGTGGTGGTGCAGCTCAAGCTGCCCGACGGCAAGGCGGCGCAGATGGGCATGATCGTGGACGGCGTCGAGGAGGTCATCAACATCGCGGACAGCGACATCGAAGCCACCCCGAATTTTGGCGGACAAATCTCGACGGAATACATCACCGGCATCGCCAAGGTGAAGGGCGTGGTGAAATCGCTTTTGAACATTGATGCCGTCGTCACCGGCGGATCTCCCGGCGGCGCGATGACCACTTTCGTCTGAAAGCCGGCAATGGAAAAAAAGATTCTCAATCTCAGGCAGCGCATCATCCTCATCGTGTTCGCGGCCACCGTGCCGCTGGCGGTGATGACCGTGTGTGTGCTTCACTTCTCCACACAACATCCGGCCACGCCCGCCGCCAACGCCCCGGCGGCTTTTGATTTTCACGTCGAATGGATTGGAGACTTGTTGATCGGCCTGATGCTCTTGTTGGGCGCGGTGGTCGTCTGGTTCAACCTGCGGGCGGTGGAGGGAAGTTTTGCCGGACTTATCTCCGAACTGGCCGAAAATTCCAATAACTTCGTCACCGCCGCCGGCCAGATTTCCGAGTCCAGCCGCGGACTGGCGGAAGGTTCGAGCGAACAGGCCGCGTCCATCGAACAAACCAGCGCCTCACTGGAGGAACTGGCGGCGATGACCCGGCGCAATTCCGAACACACGGAAAAAGCCAACCAGCTTTCCAGGGAGACCTGCGCCGCCGCCGACCTCGGCGCCACCGACATGCGGGCGATGAGTGCTGCGATGAACGCGATCAAAACCTCCGGCGACGAGATCGCCAAAATCATCAAGACCATTGATGAGATCGCTTTTCAAACGAACATCCTCGCGCTCAATGCCGCGGTCGAGGCCGCGCGTGCCGGCGAGGCCGGCATGGGCTTCGCCGTGGTTGCCGGCGAGGTGCGCACCCTCGCGCAACGCAGCGCCGGTGCCGCCCGCGAGACCGCGCAAAAAATCGAGAGCGCCATCGGCAATACGGAAAAAGGTGTCACCCTTTCCGCCAAGGTTTCCGCCGCCCTGGACGGCATCCTGGCCAAGGCCCGGCAGCTCGATGAACTCGCGACGGAAGTCGCCGGCGCAACGCGCGAACAGGCACAGGGCATTTCGCAGATCAGCACCGCCGCCGGCCAGATGGACAGGGTCACCCAGGGCAATGCCGCCACGGCGGAGGAATGTTCGGCCGCGGCCATGGAATTGAATTCGCACGCGCAAGCGATGAAACGCGCGGTCGGCGACCTCATCGTCGTCGTCCACGGCCGGGAAAATCCGACCATGGTCGGGCCCGGGAGCATCAGGAATGTTTCCCGCGCTCATTCTCCGGCGGCATAAAATTTCTTCCGCCGGTGCACGGCATTCTGAAATTCCGCTCGAAAACGGCTTCAAAAACTTCTGAAACGGTCCACGAGGCCGCCTTGTTTGTGGACATGAGCGAAAAAACTAAAGCTTTGAAAAGTCGCGCCGATTTGTCGGCAAATTGAATCAATCAATGATCAAAACCAAATCCAACCTCAAGATGTGGCTGCCCGTCGCGGCGGCCGTTGTGGCCGCGCGCGGAGCGCAGGCGTATGAACTCAACCTCGGCACGAACATGCCGCCCGTGGACTTTCACGGTTTCGTCAGCCAGGGCCTGCTCTCCTCGAGCAGTTACAATTACCTTGGCGATTCGAAGGGCGGCGTGGACGGAAACTTTTTCGAGGGCGGCATCAACGCCTCGTTCAATCCGTTCCCGCGCACGCGTATCGCGGCGCAGGGTTTCATGTATGACATGGGTGACGTGGGCCGATACGCGCCGTTTCTCGACTATGCGCTGGCGGAATACACCTTCAGCGATTATTTCGGCATCCGCGCCGGCCGCATCCGCCGGCCCGCGGGAATTTACAACCACATCCAGGACGTGGACCTGGCGCGCACGTTCGTACTGCTGCCGCAGGGAATTTACGACTCGCGCTGGCGCGACTGGAGCGCCGGCCTGGACGGCGCCGACCTGTTCGGCAACATCCCGTTGTCCAAGGCGGGGAGCGCATCGTATGAATTTTACGGCGGCGCGGTGAATTACTCCGATCACGGCGGCGTGGCGACCTATATTGAAAACGGCCTGCCGCCCGCGCCCTATGGTTCGTTCAAAGGCATCGGCACCACGCCCGTCGTCGGGGGCCAGTTGTGGTACAACACGCCGCTGGATGGCCTGCGTGTAGGCGCGTCGCTCTGTCTTTTTGACGGCTTCAACTACGATGTCACCGTCAAGCCACCGTTCGGTCCGGGTCTGATGCACACGACCGGCGATGTGTTGATGCAGCAATATTCCGCCGAATACCTCTGGAAGAACTGGACGTTTCAGGCCGAATATTACACCTACACTTTCACCGGCACGGAATATGCCCCCGGTCTGGGCGGCATGAAGGTCGGCAGCTCATCCGACATGCCGCAGACGTGGTATGTCGCCGCCTCCTACCGCTTCAACAAATATTTCGAGACCGGCGCGTACTACACCGAGTTCCGCGATTTTAGCACTGTCAAGACCAGCCCGGACGGCTATCAGCACGACCTCGCGCTCTGCCTGCGCGTGGACCCGAAGGACTGGTGGACGTTCAAGATCGAAGGCCACTACATCGACGGCACCGGCCTGCTGCGCGACAACGACACGAACCCCGTCCGCAACAGCAACGGCTGGTTCATGCTCGCCGTGAAAACCACCCTCAGCTTCTGACCTGAAAATTCCTACGACCATGAAATCAAAATTGTTCAAATTTGGATTGCTGGTGGCCGCCTTGAATTGGGGGATCGCCCGCGCCCTCGCGCTCGACGGCGTGGTGGTCATCGCCAGCCCGGACGTCGCCGCCGACAAGCTGACCGCCGCCGCGCTCAAGGACATCTATACCGGCAAGACCAAGTATTGGGACGGCGGCCAGGCCGTCATCCTCGCCTATTTGCCGGACAAAACTGATGCCGGCCTGCAGCAGGTCTGCGAGATGGATTCCAGTTCGTTCAAGACCTTCTGGCAGCGCCTCGCGTTTTCCGGTCGCGGCTCCGAACCGAAAAAAGCCGATGATGCCGCCGCCCTGGTGTCGCTGGTCGCGGGCACGAAGGGCGCCATCGCCATCGTGCCGGCGGACGCCGCGCTCAACGGGGTGAAGAAAATTGATATCCAGTAACATAGGTAATTAATCATTACATGAAAGCCGCACCGCAGATTTCCCTGAAGCGCAGTTTCAACACCATCAAGGGGGTGGTCGCGCTGCTCGTGATATTCCTTGTTGTCCAGATGTGCCTGCTCTGGCGAACCTGCGATAACGGCACCCGCGCCACGACCGGTCTGGAGGCCGAAGGCCTGCCCAGCCTGCGCCTGCTCGCCACCTTGCAAGAGAACCTTGCCGTGTACCGCCTCCATTCCTACGAACTCATGTTCGCCCAGGACAAGGACCGCCCCGCCAAGATCGCCGAGGCCGAGGCCGTGCAGAACAAAAATTCCATGACCATCGAGGAATTGAAAAACCTCTATCCGGCCGGTCAAGGCCATGAATTCGTCACCGCCCTCCAAAGCAACTTTGACGATTACGTCGGCGCCATGACCCAGATCCGCGGCTCCCTCGACAAGGATTTTGCCGCCGCCATGAAGATGCTGGACGAGCAGGTTCCTGCCAAGGTCGACACGCTCAACAAGGCCGCCGCCGACGTGACCACCTATTGCAACCAGGTCGCCGACCAGCGCACCGGGCTCACCGTGGACAGCTTCGCGCGGGTGCGGCGTTCCATCATCATCTTCGGCGCGGCGAACATCGTCTTTGCCATGCTGGCCGCGCTGCTGGTCACCTGGAATTCCTCCCGCGTCCGGGGCGCTCTCAATTCACTCGCCTCCACGCTTGGCGAGGTTTCCCATACGCTCATCGGCTCCGCCGGCACGATCTCCAAGTCCAGCCGCATCCTCGCCGAAGGCTCCAGCGCGCAGGCCGCGTCGCTCGAGGAATCCAGCGCCTCGCTCGAACAGATGGCCAGTGTCACCAGGCGCAATGCCGAAAACGCGCAAAAGTGCAACGAACTCGCCCGCACCGCCCGCAGTTCCGCCGAGAAGGGCGCCCACGACATGCACGCCATGTCCGCCGCCATGCAGGACATCAAGAATTCCAGCGATGACATCGCCAAGATCATCAAGACCATTGACGAGATCGCGTTCCAGACGAACATCCTCGCCCTCAACGCCGCCGTGGAGGCCGCCCGCGCCGGCGAGGCTGGCATGGGCTTCGCCGTGGTCGCCGACGAGGTGCGCAACCTCGCGCAACGTTCCGCGCAGGCCGCCCGCGAGACCGCCGCCAAGATCGAGGGCGCCATCGATAATACCGCCCGCGGTGTGGACATCAGCGACAAGGTTTCCCTGGCTCTCACCGGCATCGTTGACCAGGCCCGGCAGGTGGATGAACTCGCCACCGAGGTCGCCCATTCCTGCAGCGAACAGACCCAGGGCATCACCCAGATCAACTCCGCCGTCGGCCAGATGGATCGCGTAACGCAGGGCAACGCCGCCAGCGCCGAGGAATCCGCCGCCGCCGCCCAGGAACTGGAAACCCAGGCGCGCTCCATGAAGGACGCCGTCGAAAGCCTGCTGCAACTCGTCGGCCGCACCGCCGGCGGACAAGTCTCCGCGGGTAAACATGGCCCGGGACACAACGGTCACGCCCCCGCCGTCAAAACTGCCGCTCATTCCAACGGTCACGGCCACGGTCACGCTCAAGACGTCAATGGCCCGGCCGGCAAGGCTGGTTTGGATGAAATTCCACTGGAGGCCGGCTTCCGGGACTTTTAATCGGGAGATGAGTGCGCCGGGTGCTTGTCTTGGTCGCGGAGCGACGGTGGAAATTAGCCAGACACGAAGTGTCTGGAAACATGAGCGAACCATTCGTCCTGAAAGGACGCTGGAAATCCTTGTCCCACCACCCCTCCAGCGTCCCTTCAGGACGCGAGGCGCTGTGGGTACCGTACCCGGCACGTTGTGCCGGGCTAATTTCCACGGTCGCTTCGCGACCAATCAGGGCAAGCCCCAAGGACTAGCCCGCGACCGCTACGCTTGTGATTTCACCGTCCTCGCATTCCACCCGCACCTCGAACGGACGACAGCACACCTCGCAATCCGTCGTGAAGCATTGGTTCTCGATGCTCGTATCCACCCCCACGTCAAACGACTGGCCGCAGAACGGGCATTGCACACTGGCGAACTCTTCCATGACGCAAGCATAGCACATTTTCTTGCAAGGTAGCAGGCCAGTTAAGTTGGTAGGGACAGCGCGCTGCACTGTCCCCGGCGGTAAAGCCGCCGGCAGGGATGGACCAAACGCGGATTTTACCACGTTCGTTGCGCCCGCTATACGGGCGCGGACGGCGCAGCGCGCCGTCCCTACCAAACCACCCAGTTTTTTCTTGCAAGCGCAGCTTGCTTTTTGTCGGCAAATCTCCATTATACGCAACCCGGCAAATCCGCCGTTTTCCCGTCCGACACTGTCCGGGCGTGATATTTTGATAATTTGAGCGCCGAACCGACTATTTACGATATGAAGCACATCCGCAACCTCGCCATCATCGCGCACGTTGATCATGGCAAGACGACCCTCGTTGATTGTTTGTTGAAACAGTCCGGCACCTATCGCGCCAACCAGCACGAGTCATCCGAAGAACGCCTGATGGACTCGATGGACCTTGAAAAGGAAAAGGGCATCACCATCCGCGCCAAAAACGCCGCCTTCAAATACAAGGATTACCACATCAACATCGTGGATACCCCCGGCCACGCCGATTTCGGCGGCGAAGTCGAACGCATCATGAACATGATCGACGGCGTGCTGCTCGTGGTGGATTCCGCCGAAGGTCCGCAGGCGCAGACGCGCTTCGTGCTGCGCAAGGCATTGGAAGCCGGCGCCAAGCCCATCGTGGTCATCAACAAGATCGACCGCGAAAACGCCAATCCGAAAAAGGTGCTCGACCAGGTGTTCGAACTTTTCATGTCGCTCAACGCGACGGATGAGCAGTTGGATTTTCCGTTCATCTACGCCTCCGCCAAGAACGGTTACGCCAAGGTGGAACTGGAGCACGTCAGCGGCACGATGGAGCCGTTGTTTGACGCGATCGTGAAATACATCCCGCCGCCGCGCGCAAAGGCCGGCGACGGCTTCCAGTTGCTCGTCGCGAACCTGGATTATTCCGATTACCTTGGCCGTATCGCGTTCGGCAAGATCGTGGAAGGCAAGATCAAGGTCGGCGATGCCGCCATCTGCCGCCATGGCGACGGCCGGGTCACCAAAAACAAGGTGACGATGCTCTATCATTTCGAGGGCATGAAACGGATCGAGGTCCAGGAAGCGCACGCCGGCGACATCGTGGGTGTCGCGGGTTTTGAAGACGTGTTCATCGGCGAGACCATTTGTGACAGCGAGGCGCGTACCGCGTTGCCGTATATCCCGATTGATCCGCCGACGATCCAGATGGAATTCGCCGTGAACGACGGCCCGCTCGCCGGCCAGGACGGCAAGCTCGTTACCGCGCGCCATATCTGGGACCGGCTCGTGAAGGAGATCCGCACAAACGTCGCGCTCCGCATCAAGCAGACCAGCGACCCGAAGATTTTTGCCGTCAGCGGCCGTGGCGAAATGCAGATCGCCATTCTCGTGGAGCAGATGCGCCGCGAAGGCCATGAGGTCCTCGTTTCGCGTCCCGAAGTGCTTTGGAAAAAAGGTCCGGATGGCGAACCGATGGAGCCGATTGAAAAATTGTTCGTGGAAATTCCGAGCGAAAATCTCGGGGCCATCATGGAAAATCTTTCCAATCGCAAGGCGCAGATCACGAACATGAACCACGTCGGCAACCAGGTTTCCGTCGAGGCGCTGGTCCCGATGCGCGGCCTCATCGGTTTCGAGACCGACCTCGTGAACCAGACCAAGGGCATGGGCGTGATGAGCCATCTCTTCCACGAATACGGCCCGGATTGTGGCGAGATCGCCGCGCGCAAAAACGGTTCGCTCGTGAGCATGGACCAGGGCGAAGCGACCAGCTACGCCTTGAACATGGTGCAGGAACGCGGCCGCTTGATGGTTGAGGCGGGCGACATGATTTACATCGGCATGATCGTCGGCGAAAACACGCGCGAGAATGACATCCCCGTCAATCCCGTGAAGGAAAAACGCCTTACCAACATGCGTTCACAAGGCGACGGCAAGGGCATCCAGCTCGCGCCGCCCCTGAAGCTCTCCCTCGAACGTGCGCTCGAATACATCGATGTGGATGAATACGTGGAAGCCACGCCGAAAAACCTGCGCCTCCGCAAAAAGGAACTGGACGAGAACAAACGCAAGCGTTCCGAAAAATCCCGCGCCATCAAGTACGTGCAGGAATAAGTTTTTTTAAATACAAATCCCCGGCCACGGCCGGGGATTTTTTTTGGTTGGATAAAAATGTCAATGGTTGGGACCACTTCATTATCTTCGCCTCAACCCCTGATACCCATCAGCGCAAACGCCTTTCCAAATTTTTTTTAGGCCTTAACTAAAGGTGATTCGGGACTGACGCCTTCAAGAACCGGGTGAGATAAACAGGCCAAATAATGTCGAGATTGTTTGCTTTTCAACTTGTTACGACCACTGTTGCCGGTTAAATAACGCGCCAGCATGAATCAAGGCATCCGGCGGGTTTTATTTTTACTTTTCTTTTTATCCGGCTTTTCCGGGCTGGTTTACCAAGTCGTTTGGACGCGCCTGGCATTCGCTTCGTTTGGCATCATCATGCCAGTCCTGTCGGTGGTATTGTCGGTTTTTATGCTCGGGCTTTCCGTCGGGTCATGGGGCGGCGGGCGCCTGATACCGGTGCTGGTCAAAAGAACCGGATATTCGGCAATCTTCTTTTATGCGGGCGCGGAGTTCTTGATCGGGTTAAGTGCCTTTGCCGTGCCCAAATTGTTTATCATGGGTGAAGGCCTGTTGCTGGGCAGCGGTGAGGCGAATTCGTTCCGCTATCTTTGTCTTTCGGCCCTGGTGCTGGCGATTTCGATTCTGCCGTGGTGTGTTTTCATGGGCACAACCTTTCCCTTCATGATGGCGTACATTCGGGAACAAGAGCGGCGGAACATGGAAAGCTTCAGTTTCCTTTACCTCGCAAATGTGCTGGGGGCAATGAGCGGTGTTTTATTGTCCGCCGTCGTTTTGATCGAAATATTGGGTTTTCGGCACGCGCTTTGGGTGGCAGCCGCCGGCAATTTTACCGTTGCCATCATCAGCATTTGTATCGGCTACAGGCAAAGCCCCACCCGGATCGGTTCGGATATAGCTGAGAACGTGGAGGAGGTTGCAGCACCGCCGCCGCCCGCCCGTGTCTGGCTGACAAGGGGGATTTTATTTTCAACGGGCTTTGTGGCCATGGCAATGGAGGTGGTTTGGACGCGGGCATTCACGCCGGTCTTGAAAACGCAGGTCTATTCCTTTGCGATGATTGTTTTTACCTATCTGGGCGCCACCTTTATCGGCTCATGGTGGTATCGCCGCAATCTTCGACGTCGTTTGCCGTGTCCGGTGGCGAAGCTGATGGCATTGCTTGCCGCGTTTGTCTTCCTTCCCATTTTGATCGACGATCCGAGGTTCGTGAGCATGAACGAACTTTGCGACATTCATCCCGTCGGTGTGCTCATTGTGCTGGCCGGTATCTGCCCATTTTGCGCCGCGTTGGGGTATTTGACGCCGGGTTTGATTGATGGATATGCCGGAGGGCATCCTGCCGCCGCCGGCCGGGCTTATGCACTCAATGTTCTAGGCTGCATTCTAGGGCCGTTGTTTGCTTCCTACGTCCTGCTGCCGCAGATGAGCGAACGATATGCACTGATTCTCCTTGGGCTGCCGTTTTTCGGATTTTTCCTCCTGGTCTGCAAATCACTGTCCGTCCGGTGGCGCTGGTGTTCGGCCTTCGGCGCTGGCGTGATACTGGCATGGGCGTTGTTTTTTTCCGTCGATTTTGAAGGCTGGCTGGCGGGATCAACAAGAAGCATGGAAGTGCGGCGTGATTATGCCGCGTCTGTAACCTGCGCAGGTGAAGGCATGAACCGCAGACTCATGGTCAATCACATAGGCATGACCCGGCTCACGCCAGTCACCAAATTCATGGTACATCTGCCGCTGGCTTTTCATGATGGTCCATCCCAATCCGCGCTGATCATCTGTTTCGGCATGGGGACCACGTATCGTTCGGCATTGAGCTGGAACCTGGACACGACGGCGGTGGAACTGGTGCCGGATGTCCCGCGGGCATTTGGTTTTTATCACGCGGACGCGGCGCAATGCCTCAATAACCCCAAAGGCCATATCATTGTGGATGATGGACGGCGTTTCCTGATGCGGACGCGGGAAAAATATGACGTCATCGTCATTGATCCGCCGCCGCCGACGGAGGCGGCGGGCTCCAGCCTGCTCTTTTCCACGGGATTTTACAGGCTGGCCAAACAACATTTGAATACGAATGGCATCCTGCAGATGTGGTTTCCCGGGGGAGAAGAACTCACCGGGCAGGCAGTCATGCGCTCCCTCTGCGAATCGTTTCCATATGTGCGGGGTTTCCCGTCGGTTGAAGGCTGGGGTATTCATCTGTTGGCTTCCATGCAGCCGATGGCGCCGATGGATGCCCATCAACTTGCAGCGCGGATGCCCGCCGCGGCAAAGAAAGATCTGCTGGAATGGGACGATTCCACGAACGCAGCAGCCTATCTGGCTCGAGTGATAACCAAGGAATATTCCGTCCCGAACAACCTCAATCCCGACTTGAGCATCAAAGTCACCGACGACCAGCCCTTCAACGAATACTTCTTTCTCCGCCGTACGAACGTAAACGACATGCGGTACACCTATTGACCAGAGCAATCATGAGGGGCGCGGGTAAAAAATTGAGGGCGGGGCGCGAAGGGAGGCAGGCGGGACGCCTGCGCTACTGTGGTTTCACCGGCGAATATTCCACCCCCACCAGACAGACATCATCCTCAAATTCGCCGTTCAGCGCATAAAAACGCACGACTTCAATCAATTGGTCGAACATTTCGGACGACGGCAGACCGAGGAGTTTTTTTATGTCCAACATGAGCCGTTCCTGCGAATACATCTCTTCATGCTGTCCCTGCACCTCGTACAGGCCGTCGGTGAAGAGCATCAAAAAATCGCCGGGCTGGAGGGACATTTCCGTGGTCGAATAGACCGGATCTTCAAACAGGCCGAGCGCCGGCTGTCCTTTGCCGCTCGCGTTGGCGAGGGGCGTGATGGAATTTTCGGCGCGCCGCAGCAGCAACGGCTTGGGATGACCCGCATTGGCGAAGAGCAATTTGCCGGTGGCATAGTCAATCACCGCGTAAAATGCCGTCGTGAGCATGGGTGAACCCGTGCTTTTCAGGATGGAAAGCAGGTCGGAATTCAGCTTGCGCAGGAAATTCGCGGGATCCCGGGCCACCGGTTTCAATTCCTCGGCGATGGCGCGGATCATGGCCGTGACCAGCGCCGCCCGGACCCCGTGGCCGGTGACATCGCAGATCAAAATGGCGGCCTCGGTCTCGGAGATCTGCGAGACGGTGAAGAAATCGCCGCTGACGGTCTCCGCCGGCTCGTAGCGATGGAGAAATTTCAGTGCGCTCTGTTCCGCCGGAACCTCCGGCGGAAAAACCGGATACTGATGCGGCAGCATCGCGAGCTGGATTTCGCGCGCGGTGCGGAGGTTTTCCTCCATCAACGAATTTTTGGTGCGCAACTCCTCCCGGCTCCGGGCCAGCTCGGCGGTGGTGCGCCGGATCTTTTCCTCGTTCCGGATCTTTTCGGTCACGTCCCAGACCATCCCTTGCAAGCCGATGACATTTCCATTTTCATCGCGCAACGGGGTCTTGATGACGTGGTGGAATTCCTTTTCCGTTTTGCCCTTGGGTTGCGAGACCTCGGTGATCTCCACCGATGCGCCCTGTTGCATGATGTCCTGGTCGTCGCGCCAGTACTTTTCCGCCAGTTCCGGCGGGAACTGGTCGAAATCGGTCTTGCCGACGATCTGTTCCGGGGTCAGCCCGAAATAGTTCGAGTAGGTCGAGTTCGCAAAGGTGAACCGCCCCTGTGCATCGCGCCTGAATACGCCTTGGGGCATCGATTCCACCAGCGAATGATACAGCGATTCCGACCGTTGCAATTTTTCCTCGGTCAGCTTTTGTTGCGTGATGTCCTCGACGGTGCCCTCGTAGTAGAGCAATTTTCCCTGGGTATCGCGGACGG
>Ga0210388_10002626_pt1 | contig 13965 bp, 10 predicted proteins | sample IncBWC19OmetaG_FD_155485 | JGI IMG/M metagenome (GOLD analysis project Ga0210388, IMG submission 155485) | Forest soil microbial communities from Barre Woods Harvard Forest LTER site, Petersham, Massachusetts, United States - Inc-BW-C-19-O ...
AGTCCTGGGCCGGCCGCGCGAATTCGTGATGGACCACGCCGGATGGGGCCCGCAATTTTCGCCGCAGGAAGTCCGCGCTGCCGTGGAAACTGCGGCGGCTGGTGGTGACGATCTGCAAATCGCGGAACATCTGGACGAAGCGGCATTGCTTCGCACTACCGCGCGTCACATCGCCGAAGGCAAAGTGCTCGGCTGGTTTCAGGGCCGCGTGGAATGGGGCCCGCGCGCGCTGGGCCAGCGCAGCATTCTCGCGGACTCGCGCCGCCCAGAGATGAAGGACGTGCTGAATCGCCGCATCAAGCACCGCGAAACTTTTCGTCCGTTCGCGCCTTCCATTCTGGAGGAAGCCACTGGCGAATTTTTCGAGAAGACACATCCGTCGCCGTTCATGACTTTCGCTTACAATGTGCGCCCGGAAAAACGCGCCGTGATTCCGGCGCCCACGCACGTGGATGGCACCGCGCGGCTGCAAACCGTGAGCCGCACGGCGAACCCGCTTTACTGGAAGCTGATTCGCGCGTTCGGAGATCTTACTGGCGTGCCGGTGGTCTTGAACACTTCGTTCAACGACAACGAGCCTATTGTGTGCCGCCCGGAAGAAGCGCTGGATTGTTTTCAGCGCACGCAGATGGACGTGCTGGTGATGGGCAATTTCGTTCTGGAGAAGAAATCCGTTGCCGCAGGCAATGGAGAGTCCGCCGCCAGCGGCGCCACGCGCGCAAAATAAATCGCCTGCATGCACATCCTGCTCCTGAACGAATACTATCCGCCTGACACTTCGGCCACCGCAAAAATGGCCGCGCAAGTCGTTGAAGCATTGGCGCTGCGGCACCAAGTTACCGTGGTTGCTGGGCGCCCCTCGTACGATCCCGACGCGCGCTATCCCTATGCCCTGCTTCACCGCGATACGTGCAGCAACGTCACCGTGGAGTGCGTCGGCTCGACGGCGTTTCCGCGCCACCAAATGACGCGGCGCGTTTCGAATTATCTTTCTTACCTCGCCCTCGCTGTGCCGCGGGCGCTCGCGATCCGTCCGGATATTATTCTGGCTATGACCGACCCTCCCGTTGCGGGCATCGCCGGGGCGTTCATCGCGCGACTGGCCGGGCGGCCGTTCGTTTACAACATTCGCGACCTTTACCCGGATATGGCAGTGGGCGGCGACATTGTGCGAGTCGGCAAATGGGCCACGCGCTGGGAGAATCTGCACCGGCGCGCATTGAAGCAAGCTGCGCGCGTGATTGTGCTGGGTGATGACATGCGCGAGCGCATCCTGGCGAAAGGCGTTGCGCCCGAACGGGTGGTAGTAGTCCGCGACGGGACGACTCCTGCAGCAACGCCCGCGCAAATGCCTGACCGCAGCGATCCCGTCGTGCAGGAAATCCGCCACGGATTTCCGTTCGTGGTGCTGCACGCGGGAAATCTGGGCTTCTACGGCGCGTGGGACACTTTGCTCGCGGCCGCGAAAATTCTGAGCAACGAAAACACGGGTCTCGTGTTCATAGGGGATGGCGCGAATCGCGCGGCGCTGGAATCGGCCGCGTGCAATTTGGCGAATGTGAAATTCGCGCCGTTTCGGCCCATCGCGCAGATTGCGCATGTGATGCAGGCTGGGGACGTACACATCGTGACAGTAAAACGCGGCCTGGAGGGCGTGGTCGTGCCCAGCAAACTTTATTCAATTCTTGCAGCGGGACGTCCAATACTGGTGGTCGCGCCGGCGGAATGCGACGCTGCGCGCATCGTGATGGAATCCGGCTGCGGCGTAGCGGCTGATCCCGACGATCCCGCCGCCGTCGCTGCGGCGATCCGCGAACTCAGCGCTCAGCCTGCGCGCCTGGCGGAAATGGGCCATCGGGCGCGGGAAACCGGGGCCAAATATGCTAGAGTTGATGAGCTTGAGCGGTTCGTCGCCATCGTGGAAGATGCCGCGCACGACCGCAAGCCGTGAGCACGCCGCGGTGGCGCATCACGCGAACCCAGCGCGTGAAAATGTGGCGTGAACACGAAGCCTGAGAACAACGCGCGAAAAAATGTTCAACCACTCTGAGTTGGTCGCCTTCGCCGTCGCGCTGCTCGCGTCGCTGGGCCTCACCGTGCCGATTCGCCATCTGGCGCTGCGTTACGGGATGGTGGATAAACCCGGGCCGCGCAAAGTTCATCTCAATCCCATCCCGCTGCTCGGCGGGATCGCCATTTATCTGGGCTTCGTGCTCGCCGTGGTGCTGACGCGGCATGACGCACCCGTGCAGCAAATCATCGGCATCCTCGCGGGAGCCACGCTGCTGGCGATCGTCGGCTTCCTCGATGACGGCGGCCTGCTGCATCACCAGGTAAAACTTTTCATCGGCATGCCGCTCGCCGCCATTTTCCTGATCGCTTCCGGGATTCGCGCGCAACTTTTTTCGCAATTTATTCCCGGCATCGCGGGCTTGGTTCTGGATTGGTGCTTCACGGTATTGTGGGTCGTTGGGATTACCGCCGCCTTCAGCATTCTCGATCACATGGACGGTCTCTGCGCTGGAATCGCGGCGGTAGCCGCCGGCTTCTTCACGATTTCGGCGTATGCCAACGGGCAGACGATGGTCTCGACTCTGGCCGCCGCCACGCTGGGCGCCGCGCTCGGTTTCCTGCGCTGGAATTTCAATCCTGCGAAAATTTTTATGGGCGATGGCGGCGCCATGCTTCTGGGTTTCCTGATGGCGACGCTCGGACTGAAGATTCGTCCCGACGGGGCGCTTTTTCCGCACACTTGGCTCGTGCCGGTGCTCATTCTGGGCGTACCGATTTTTGACACCACGCTCGTTTCGATTTCGCGCGCGCGGCGGGGCCTGCTGCCCTTCACGTCTCCGGGCAAGGACCACACCGCGCACCGCCTCTCGAATCTAGGGTTGGGACATCGCGGCGCTGTGCTGGTTCTGTACGCGTTTGCCATCGTGCTGGGATCGCTGGCGCTCGCCGTGGCGAATTTTTCCGCTGCAACGGTTTACACCCTTGCCGGTCTTCTGGTTGTCGGCGCGCTTGCCGCTGTGTTCATCCTCGAAGCATTGCCTTATGAACGGCAGGTCAAGCTGCATAAACCTACTTCCGCGTCGTGAATCCCTTGAAGGATTTGTGCGTAGTGATTGGTGAGTAGTGATCCGCGGTGCGTCGCGCGGATGCGCAGCGCCAGCGCCACAGGCCTGCTTGCGGTAGGATTCGACTCAGCGGACTTCGAGCAGGACGAGAGCGTCGGGTGTGAGTTGCACCACGATTCGACCGTTGTGGATCGGAATTGTTTCGGGGTTGGGCAATTGGGCGGCTTGGCGTAGCGTTTGGATTTGAGCTGTTGTGGGATATACGGGACTGCCCATTGATGCGTAGGCTTTCAGCAGCGAGCCGTGGTCCGCATCAACTCTGTATGCAGTGGCCTTCTGCCGCCCTTTGAATGAATTCAGCTGCAGCACCACTTCTTTTGGTTCACCACCGCCTCCGACAACTGGGGTATTCCAAACTGCTATCACGATGGCGCCATCGGCGCGACGTGTGGCGATTATGTCGTCGGCGTTCGCGGGAATTCTTGTTTCGCCGAGGCGATGGAGGAGTTTGAAGGCGTTGAACGCGGGTTTGGGCAGGCCGTCTTCCGCGATCAAGCCGTAGCCGCCATAGATGGGGCGCTTCACAACGCCTTGTTCTTCAAAGACGTCGGAAAATGTCCAGTAGCTCATCATGTCCACCAGGCCATCGCACTGGCGAATGGTGTCAGCCATCCAAGGGCCCATGTAAGTGGAGTCGGTGACGTCTGGTTCGTTCATGTAACTGGCGTTGAATTCGCTCCAGATGAGCGGGAGATTGGGGCGGGCGGAAGCGGCGATCTGATCATGAACTTTACGCACGGCGCGGCAGACCATTTGCGTGCGCGGGATTTTATCGTGAGTGCCGAAGACGTCGGGAGCGGAATCGTTGCCGTAAACGTGGGTGGAAACGAAATCCACCGGGACGTTTTCTTTCATGGTGTGCTGGATGAAGCGATCAGCCCAGGCGGCTTGGGCGGTGGCGGGGCCGCCGACGCGCAGGCGCGGGCTGAGTTGTTTTAGGGCGCGGACGGCTGAGTCGTAAAGCTGGAAGTAAGTTTGTTCCTTTGGAGCGCCGGCCCAGAAATCGAGATTGGGTTCGTTCCAGACTTCGAAATACCACTGCGATACTTCGTCGATGCCGTAGCGGTCCACGAGATGTTGCGCGAACTGGCGGACCAGCTCGGCCCATTTTTCGTAACTTTTGGGGGGCGAGACGTTGGGCTTGTACCAGAAATCCTGATATTTCGGTTCGGCAGCGAGCTTTTTGGGCATGAAGCTCAGCTCGACGAAGGGGCGGACGCCGGCGTGCAGCAGACCATCGTAAATCTGGTCCACGTAGGAAAAATTGTAGATGGGTTTTCCGGCGGCGTCTTCGTCGTAAACGCCTACTTCATCGTGGAAGATGGCGTGGAAGCGGATGTATTTGACGTCCGTGGCGGCTTTCACTTCGCGCAAGTCGTCGCGATAGCTCTGGCGCAGGGAGAGGATGGCGCGGCCGGAGCCGAACATTTGTTCCCAGAAGTGAGGGAAGGGTTGGCCTGGAGCGCGGACGTCTAATTGGATTGTTTCGGTCGCGGGCTGGGGATTTGGCGGTGCGGGTTGCTGCGCGGATGCGGATAGCGCGCAAGAGGCGATCAGGAACCACGCGAGGAGCGTCTGCTTCATTTCGTGAAACCTCACAGAAGACCAAAGCGCTGCTGCAGAAGGATCAGGATGGCATAACTTTCCGTGCCGCCCCAATATTTTTTGATTTGGGGTGTGGGTCCGAAGAAAGCAGAACCTCGGCGAGCAGGTAGCCCGCACGTCTAAAGCGAAAGGCTGGCGTTAATTCAGATGAGGCGGCGCCACTGGTTGGCGAGCGGAGCGGCGCAAAGGAAGGCCCTCAACATGGGCGCTAGTCGGGGGTATCATTAAGCAGCGCGTCCCCCCGCGCGAACGGCAGCAGAGGACAATTCGGGACAAATCGGGATATGGGTTCAACAGATCCAAGCCCTCGGGCGAATCGGCGCCTCGATACGTGGAAAGAGATCGGCGCGTTCTTCGGCCGGGACGAGCGCACCGTGAAGCGCTGGGAGACGACGCGCGGGTTGCCGGTGCATCGTGTGCCGGGGGCTGGGCGGGCGAACGTTTACGCCTACACCGACGAACTTGCGGAATGGCTTAGCGGGACCAAAATCAACGTGGAGAATGAAGCGGAGGTGAGCTCTGAGACGTCGAGCGGAGTCACAGCCTCTGAGCCTGACGGCGAGAGCGGCGTCGAGGCGAGTGGCCAGGCGCGCGCTGATGTGAACGCTGGCGCGGGGTTCGTTGACCGGCGCGTCGGAGAGCGACGGAGTCGGGATCGCGTCTTACCCGGCAGGCGCGATTGGGCGGCGGGGCGATATTTGGCCGTCATTGCGGCGGTGCTGGTGGCGGCGTTAGTTACGGTGACTGTCGCACGGCGTGCGCGTTCCGAACGCGCTGTGCGAGCTGGCGCGACGAGTGCAACCAACTCGGTCGGTGGCACGGGCGTTGCCGCTGCGCTGCACCATGCTCCTGATCCGGATGCGGAACAGCTTTACCTGAAGGGGATCTATTACTGGCAGAAGCGCACGCCGGAGAGTCTGAACCAAGCGGTGGATTATTTTACGCAGGCGGTAGTGCGCGATCCGCAATACGCGGAGGCGTATGTGGGGCTGGCGGATTGCTACAACCTGCTGCGCGAGTATTCGCTGATGCCCGCGAATGAAGCATACCCGCGCGCGCAGGCTGCGGCGAGACGCGCGATTGCACTGGACGATTCGCTTTCTGACGCGCATAGCGCATTGGGGTTTGTGGATTTTTACTGGTCGTGGGACGTGGCGGGAGCGCAGCGCGAGTTTGTGCGGGCGTTGACGCTGGATCCGAATTCGGTGAACGCCCATTATTGGTATGGGACATATTTGCTGCATCTGGGGCGATTTTCGGAATCGCTGGAAGAAATTGAAAAGGCGCAGAAATTGGATCCTCATTCCACGTCCATACTGGCGGACAAGGGCTTGGTGCTGTTCCACTCGGGCCAGACGCAGCAGGCGGCCGAGCTCCTGAAACAGCTGGTGGCCGCCGAACCGGATTTTCTTTCTCCGCACAATTACCTGGCGATCATGCATCTGGAGCAAGGCGAATACCCGCAATATCTGGCGGAGCGCAGGAAAGCAGCGACGCTGCTGCATGATCACGCGCGATTGGACATTGTGACCGCGGGCGAGAAAGGATTGGCGCGCGGCGGGGCGCAGGGAATGTGGAGCGCCATGTTGAAGGAGCAGCAGCGGCTGCGCGCCGACGGCAAAGAATCCGCTTACAATCTGGCGCGGACTTACGCGTTGCTGGGACGAAAGCAAGAAGCGCTGGATGAGTTGCAGACCGCTTATCAGCAGCATGAGTCGGAGCTGGTGAGCATGCGCGTTGACGGGGGGCTCGTGGGCTTGCACGATGAGCCGCGCTTTCGAGAAATTCTTGCCGAAGTAGGTTTGCCTCCCCTTCCGTAGCCTCTGGCTGCTTGTTGGATTCGCGAACTGCATACGACACGTAGAATTTGAGCTTCCAGGCGACAAGCACGAAGGGAATTCACCGCGCTGTTACATCCGATCCGTGGGACCCTGCGTACAACAGGCAGCGGAAGTTCCGACGGGGCGGTCTCGTTCTTGCCTGGTGCTCCCGCCGTATTTGACCTAGCAAAAAATCAGACAGGAGCGTGAAATCATGAGCACAGAAAAGGAAAAGGGATTGGTGTGTTCGGAGACGGAACAGAAACAGATAAACAGTCGAAGAGGCTTCTTGCAGCGGTCTGTGATTGCCGGAGTGGTGGGCGCAGCGGGACTGAGCGGCCTTGTGAGTTTGGGTTCGCCTACTGCAAAAGCCATGAGTGCTTTTGGTGGCGACGATCGGGACGAAGAGCGTAGCGATGTGAAGAAGCGCGACACGGACATCCTGATCGCGGCGGAAATCGCGGAAGCGCTGGCGGTGACGACGTATACACACATTATTGAAACGGCGCCGTTTTTCGGGCGCTTGCCTTCGGACGATCAGGGATACCTACGCGGCGCACGACAGGAAGAGATGTCGCACTACCTGCTGGAGCAGTCTGTCACCAGCCAGCCATCGCCATTTACTTCGTTCTTCTATCCCAAAGGGATGTTCGAAGACGCGCAGACAACGTTGAATGTGCTGGTCACGCTGGAAGATGCGTTTATCGCGGCTTATCTAGTGGGGGTGCGGAATTTCAGCACGCGCGATTTGCGGGTTACAGCCGCGCGCATCATGGGGATTGAAAGCGATCACCGCACGCTGGCTCGAGTGCTCGGGCCTGACGTGGCGGCGCAAGATGGCGGGCCGATTCAGAAAATCACAGGCGCGCAAGGAGTGGCGGAAAGCGTTGCTCCGCCGAACAATAACGGCTACGAGCGGACGCTCTGCTGGACAGAAATTGATCAGGCAGTGGCCGCGCTGACGCCGTTCGTGGACATCACCGCGGCCAAGGCGGCGGGATTCGACGTTGCAAGATCATTTGGTTTCGATCCGTTCACACCGAAGTTGCCGAATGCTCTGGGAGATTTCATCTCGTTCGCGGGCTGCTGAATTCGGTTGGGACACGGGCGAGGACGCTGATGCGTGACGAGCCTCGCCCGGATTTCCGAGTTAGAAACGGCCTTGCGGGGTGATGGATTTCCCCTCGACGCAATCGTAGGTCTGGCCTGCGGGGAGATTTTTGTGTTCTTCGGTATTGCCGCTCGGCCATTCGATTACGAGGCGGTCGATCTTGTCACGTTTGCCGAGGCCGAAAGTTACCGGGAGTTCGGATTGCGAGAGATAGCTGGATCCGCCCTTTGCGAGGCGCTCCTGGATTAAGCCTTCGTGCTCGACTCGGACCATGGCACCGATAGCGTCGCGGTTGGATTTTGTGCCGGTGAGATGGAAGCGGATGCTGTGGTTTCCGGCTTGCTGGTCGTTGCGATAGAGATATGCGGGGCCGTTGTTGGTGGTCATTAGCATGTCTAAATCACCGTCGCGGTCGAAATCGGCGTAGCAGAGGCCGCGGCCGACTTTTGGCTGGATGAAGGAATCGCCGGTCGCTGCGGCTACGTCTTGAAATTTTCCCTGACCATTATTTAGAAATATTTGCGGAGGTTGGGCGTAGCCGACGTTGCCGCGAATGTTGCGGACGGTGTCGTCGATGTGTCCGTTGGCGACGACCAAGTCCAAAGCGCCGTCGAGATTGACATCGAGGAACGTGCAGCCGAAGCCCAGGGTATTTTGCGACGCTAGACCTACTCCGGCTTGGACTGCAACATCATTGTAGGTGCCATTGGCGGCGGGGCGGTAGAGGCCAATCATTTCGTTGTCGAAATTTGTGATCGCTACACCGGGAAAACCGGAGCGGTCGAAATCGGCGGCGTCCACACCCATTCCGGCGCGCGCTTTTCCTTCGGCACTGAATGCTATGCCGGCTTCGACGGCTACGTCCTTGAACGTGCCATTGCGTTGATTGCGATAGAGCTTGTTGGGCTGGGTGTCGTTGGCTACGAGGAGGTCGGGCCAGCCGTCACGATCGTAGTCGAGCATGGCGACTCCTAAAGATTTTGAGCTGGTATCGAAGATGCCGCTCTTGGCGGTAACGTCTTCGAACGTGCCGTCGCCGCGATTGTGAAAGAGCCAGCAGGTTTCGCCGCGGTAGGCTTCGGGCGTGCAGTAGGATTTGTGTTTTCCGTCGAGGCTGCAGAAAACGTCGTGCTCGGCGGACCACTTCACGTAATTGCAGACGAAGAGATCGAGCAAGCCGTCGCGATCGTAATCGAACCAGAGAGCCGAGGTGCTGAATCCGAGGCGATTGTCGAGTCCGCTCTTGGCGGTGACGTCCGCGAACGTTCCTTTGCCGCTGTTGCGGAAGAGGCGGTTCTGGCCGACACAGGTGACGAGGATGTCGGGAAAGCCATCGTTGTTGTAATCTCCGACGGCGACGCCCATGCCGTAGATTTCAACGTCGAGGCCGGCGCGATGGGTGACGTCTGTGAATGTGCCGTCGCGATTATTGCGATAGAGGCGGAGTGTGGTGCGTTGACGTTTGTGCTGCGGCCAGTCCATGCCGTTGATCAGCAGGATGTCCTGCCAGCCGTCGGCGTCATAATCCAGGAACGCACAGCCTGAGCCGAGAGTTTCGGGGAGAAGCTTGCCGCCGTAGGCACCGCTATTGTGGCGGAATTGAATTCCGGCGGCGGTGGTGACGTCTGTAAGGCGGAAGCCGGGCGTTGCGGCGGATTGGCCCGCGATAATTTCGGACGCGTGGATGGCGTTTTTGGCGCGTGCAAGCGGAGCGGCAGCGAGGCCCGCCAATCCCAACAGGAACGACCTGCGATTCACGAGATATTCACCAGACCGTTGCGGATCGCGTACACGACTAGCTCGGCGGTTTTGTGAATGCCGAGCGCGTCCATAATATTGGCGCGATGCACGGCTACGGTGTTGGCGCTGAGAGAGAGGCGATCGGCGATGGCTTTATTGGAATTGCCCTCGACGATTAGTTGCAGGATTTCGAGTTCGCGCGGGGTGAGGCCGGAATTGCGTTCGCCTTTTAGTGAAGGCGCGCGTGAAACTTCTGGAGCGAGGACAATTTCACCTGCGGCGACGCGACGGATTGCCGAACCCAAGCCGAGATCGTCCGCATTTTTCAGGATGTAACCGCGGGCGCCGGCATCGAGCGCTTGGCGGACGAGAGTGTCTTCGGAATGCATGCTGAGCATGAGGATGGCCTGCTTGGGAAATTCTTCGAGGATCAGGCGCGCGGCGGCGAGGCCGCTCATAGCGGGAAGCGCGCAATCCATCACGATCACGTCGGGGTGCAGTTCGCGGGCTAGGCGCACGGCGTCTTCACCATTGCTGGCTTCGCCCGAGACTTGCAGGTCGCCTTCGTCTTCGAGCATGCGGCGGAAACCGCGGCGCACCAGGCTATGATCGTCCACGAGTAGAATGGAAATCTTATCCGACATTCGCTTCGTTGCCCTCCCGCGGAACTCTCATGCGTACCAGAGTGCCGCCTTGCGGCGGCTGCGTGAACTCGATAGTGCCGCGGAGCAGTTCGGCGCGTTCGCGCATGGCTACGAGACCAATACCGGAACGCGCGGCTACTGCGACGCCGCCTTTGCCATGATCTTCCACTTCAAGATCGAGCGCTTCAGCTGAAAACTGCAGGCGGACTTGAGCTTCGCGCGCGCCGGAATGGCGGGCGACGTTGTTCAGGGCCTCCTGCAGGACTCTGTAAATGTGAATGGCTGCGGCGCCGTCGAGCGCGAAGGGCACGCCGGACTTCTGATAGCTTATGTCAATCCCGGTCTGCTTCTCCACTGTGGGAATGTACCAGGCCATGGTGCTTTCGAGGCCGGTTTCATCGAGCATGACGGGATGGAGGGCCTGGGAAAGGCTACGGACGTTGTTCAGGGTGGTTTGCGCGATGTCGCGAACTTCGCGCAAATCGGTGTGCAGGGCCGAGCCCTCGGGGATGCGTTTTTCGGAGCGGGTGAGCAGGGAGCCGATGGCGGTGAGGATTTGGCCGAATTCGTCGTGAAGTTCGCGGGAGATGGAACGCAGCATGGATTCCTGTGAGGAGATTAGTTTTTGCGCGAGCTCGCTGCGTTGTTGGGAAAGCGCTTCGATGCGCGCGAAGAGCTGGCGATTGGCACGAATCAGATAGAGGCTGGTGAGGAGGATCGCAGTGAGCGTGGCGGTGAGGAATAAATAGACCTGGCGCTGCACGCGGTCGTAAATCTGCGCGACTTGCGTGGCGGCTTGCTGCTCGCTTTCGTTGTTCTGCACTAGCAAACGGGAGACGGCGGTGCTGAGCGTGGACTGGCGGGCTTGCAGCGAGAGGCGAATTTGCGCGCGAGCTTCGGCGTCTTTGCCGGCTTGGGCGAGGGCAAAGGTGCGGTCGGCGGCGTCCCAGAATTGCGCTAGCGAATCTTTCAGGTATTGAGTTTGTTCCGGGGTGCGGCGGGCGATGGTGAGCTGTTCTTCCGACTGGAGCGCGCTATCGAGGTCGGTGCGAATGCGTTGAAATTGCGCGGACCAGGCGGTGAGGGGATACGGTTCGTCGTTATCGAGCATGTCGCGCATGGCGAGGCCGAGGGAATTCAGATCATTCTGCACGCGGAGGAGTTGGAGCGAGTCGCGGCGATTGTGTTCGACGAGGTTGTTCTGTAACTCGCGCAAGCGGGAGATTTGCAGGGTGATGTACCAGGAATAGGCGATGACGGCGGCGATAGTAATGATCAGGCCGAGCGACAAACCGGTGGTAGGGGAGCGTTGCGGCGAGCGCGCCATGGAGTGAAGGATATAACGCCATCACGGCTGGCACTATACTGAATCCCGGGCGAATTCTTGCCGTGCTGCGATGACCGCCGGTCGCGGGGATTGTAGGTTGCCGGGTAACTGATGGACCGCCCGAGTGTGTCAATACTGGATTTCCCCTACGAATTCCGGTAGGATTTCGTGGTTTTGTTCCACCGCCATAATTCGGTTACAGCCCAGGAGACCCGGATGTCTAAGAACGGCCACGCACCAAAGACTTTGCTGGAATCGCTCGACACACTTGTGGCGAAGCATCACCTGTTGAAGCACCCATTTTATAAGGCTTGGACCGAAGGGCAGCTTTCCAAGACCGAGCTGGGGCTGTACGCGGAGCAGTATTACCAGCATGTGCGGGCGTTTCCAGAGAATTTGAAGCAGCTTGAGGCACGCACGAAGAGCGACCGGAATTTGAATTCATTGGTGAATGAGAACTTGGCAGAAGAGCTGGATGCCACGGCGCCACACCCGCTGCTGTGGCGGCAGTTCGCGCAATCGCTGGGAGTGAGTGACGCTTCGTTGGAGGACGCGCGGCCATTGCCGGGAATCGCGGCGTTGCTGGATACGTATGATGAGGTGGCGGCGCAGGGATCCATGACGCAGGCTGTGGCGGCGTTTTACGTTTATGAAGCGCAGGTGCCGGAGATTGCCAGCCAGAAAATTTCGGGGTTGCGGCGGTTTTATGGGATTACGGAGCCGCGCGCGCTGGCGTATTTTGCGGTGCACGAGGAAGCAGACGTGCGGCACCGCGCGGCTTGGCGGGAGTGGTTGGTGCGGCAGAAGAATGTGGATACGGTTGGGGTGCTCTGCTCCGCGGAGCGCGGGTTGAAGGCTTTGTGGGGCGCGTTGGATGCGGTTTATCCCCAGGGTTGCGTTTCGAAGAATTAGAATTCTTCCTAAGGCCGGGCATATTTAGAGCGGTTGATGTCGTGGCTGAAGCCACATCCTACGAAGCAACGCCAACGGCGTCCATACCGCGAAGAGCTGACCGTTCGGCTCTTATTTTTCCTTCTTCAATACTTTCACGCCGTTAGGCCCAGCTATAAACGCTTCTGTTGCTAGCTTCAGGAACAGGCCGTGTTCGATCAGGCCTACTACGTGATCGAGATGGTGTGCGGTCTCTTTGGGATCGTTCATCGGGCCGAAGGCACAATTCAGGATGTAGTGGCCGCCGTCGGTGATGTAGGGCTTTCGGTCGTCTCCAAGACGCAGCGTGGGTTTGCCGCCCAGTTCCGCGAGTCGTCTGGCCGTTACTTGCCAGCCGAAGGGCACGACTTCCACAGGAACGGAGACGAGCTCACCCAGGGATTTGACTAGTTTTGTGTCGTCGGCGACTACCGCCATGCGTTTACTTGCCGATGCCACAATCTTTTCACGCAGCAGCGCGCCGCCGTGTCCTTTGATAAGGTAGAGCGGGCCGGGAAGGACTTCATCGGCACCGTCGATCGTGAGATCAATTTGAGTGTGCTCGGCGAACGTGGTGAGCGGGATTTTTTCGGTGCGAGCCTGGTCGGCGGTGCGGTCTGAGGTGGGTATTCCGACGATGCGCAGACCTTCTTCGGCCACTCTGCGTCCGATCGCTGAGATCGCAAATCGGGCGGTTGAGCCGGTGCCGAGACCGACGACCATGCCGTCTTCGACCAGCCTGGCGGCAGCGTCGCCCGCTACTTTCTTCCATTGATCTTGTTGCGAGAGTTCCATCGGTCCTTCGCTCGTGAAGTGTGCAACGGTGGACATCATAGCCGGAGACGCGCGCGTTGCCAATATTCGCTTAGCGGTTGCCTCAAAGCTCCATCATTTGAATCCGGCTTTAGATTCCGCGAAGGTGTCTCGAGCGTGTTCGAATCCCAGAGGGTTTACGTGCACTGCTCCGCGAAAGGGGCGGTCAATATCCGCGATGGCAACCAGGGCGAGCGCGAGCAGGAACGAGAGCGAGAATACCTGGATGGCGTGGAGTTTGAAATTGTCGGTGCCGAACAGGCACGAAGACAAGGTGGTGAGCACACCACCGACGATCAGGACCATCCATAAGATGCCGGGAAGTTTGGACGCGCTTTGCAATTCGCGCAGGCGGCGATGTTCGGTCATGTTGGTGAGTTCAGTGAGGACGTGGTTCCAGGTGGTTTGTTCGCCAAGGCTAGCGGGCTTGGCCTGCATGGTGGTGGTCCACAGTTGCTGGACTATGCGGTGAGCGTTCAAGCTCAAGTTGCCTTCATTCATGGCAGGCCACTCTTCGGTGATCATCGCGTCAGCGTAGTCCCGCGAAAGTTTCTGAATCTGGTCGCGATCGGTGGGAGCGAGGCCCTCGGAGAGGCGGTACACGTTGACGAGACAGTTGGCTTCGGAGTCAGCGGTCATTTCGGCGGCATTGAAGTCAGTCCAAACGGCGTAGAGCATGAAGCCCATGATGACGGCGTAGGTGGTGCCCAGGACGCTGACTTGCCAACCAATGATTTCGTTGTGCTCGCGGCGCTGGCTGGAGGGCCAGAAGCGGCGCATCAACAATAGAAAGACGAGGGTGAGCACGACGCAAAGCAAGACGATGGAAATGCTTTGA
>Ga0210388_10002628_pt1 | contig 13962 bp, 10 predicted proteins | sample IncBWC19OmetaG_FD_155485 | JGI IMG/M metagenome (GOLD analysis project Ga0210388, IMG submission 155485) | Forest soil microbial communities from Barre Woods Harvard Forest LTER site, Petersham, Massachusetts, United States - Inc-BW-C-19-O ...
ACACATTCGGGGCTCCTGCTCCCGATATGGGCATTAGTATTAACTGTAGTGTCACTACCACTGGCGCGATGGATAAAATGGAAGGCCCCGCCGTTCCTAACACTTTATGTCGTCTATGCCGTAGGAATTGCCACCCACATTTTCCTCGACCTCATGACGAGCTTCGGGACAATGGCCTGGAGCCCGCTGAATTATTCGCGGCCGGCCTGGGATTGGGTCTTCATTGTCGATCTGACCCTGACGTCGATCGCGCTCGTGCCGCAGTTTGCCGCATGGTGTTACCGCGAGCCAGGGAAATTTTGGCGCCGCGGCCCCGGCGTGTGGGCCGTGCTGAGCCTTGGAGCATTTGGAGCGTATTTCTTCGCCAGGGCCGCTGGATATGGGTTTCCGCTGTGGGTCTCGGGCATCGTGTGCGCGATCTTCGGCGCCATCATTTTTTTGCCGGCCGCCCGAAATGCCGGCTTCGCGTGGACTCGCGCGGCGTGGTGCCGAGTAGGTCTTGCGGTGTTGTGCATCTATATCGCGCTCGCTGCCTCTGCGCACCGCAAAGCCCTTGCGGATGTGAAACAATTCGCGGCTGAACAGCACTTCCAGGTGGAGAGCCTCGCCGCGATGCCCTTGCCACCCACGTTGACGCATTGGGTGGGCCTCATCAGCACACCGGACGGCGTCTGGCGCACGACTTTTTACGAGCCGAGCGGCGCACGCGAAAGCACCCAACTTTATGCTGACTCGCAATCGCTTCCTTATATGGAAGAGGCGATGAAGCTGCGCGACGTTCAGATTTATCTCTGGTTCGCGCGATTTCCGGTGTGGCGCGTCGTGCATGGAGAAGGGAATGAGACCGCGATCGAAATCAGCGATGTGCGATTTTTCCGCGCAAATGATCCGTTCGCGGTTGGTGACCCCGCGAAACCGGCAAGGGTGGCCGGAACACGGGCCGGACGCGCGGGATTTACGTTTGAGATTGTTTTTGACGCGCAGGGGCGCGTCATTTCACACGGGTTTAAGGAAGCTGAATAGGTTGGGTTCAATCTAACTAGCCGGGTAGACGACTACCTGGCGATCTTCGCCGGCGCCCTCGCTTTCGCTGCGGACCCCGGACTCTTCCTTCAGGACCAGATGCAGGATGCGGCGCTCGCGCGATGACATGGCGTTGAAACGAAACGGCGCGTTTGTCTCGCGGACGCGGCCGGCTGCGACGCGGGCGGAAAGCTTCAACTCCTCGATGCGAATGCCGCGATATCCCGCGGCGTCAAACCGGATGCGCCCATAAAATTGCGGATCGAGCCAAAGCCAGCGTAGGGAAATATGTTCGAGGGCCAGCAACAATTCCGCATTGTGCTCCAGCAGCAAATCCTGATCAGGGCCTTTGAACTCGACTACAATTTCGGGGTTCTCGAATTCCTTCGCCGCGGCAGGCGCCACGGAGCGAATCTCGAAACTGAGTTGAAAGCGCCCCTTTTGCAGCAGCGTGCCGAGGCAGCGGCGCAATTCCGCCGTGATGGCCGCATGATCCAGCTTTCCATCCACGATCAGGTTCGCGCGGGATACAGGCGTCAAGAGAACTCTCCCCGGATTGCATTACCGCCAGCGCTATTTCTTCTTGCTCGGCCCTCCCCGCGGCGGGTTCGGCGGGGGCGGCGAAGTGCGATAGAGATACCACTGCTGTCCGATTCCGACGACATTGCTCGTTAGGATATACAACGAGAGGCCGCTCGGATAAAGCGCAAACATTCCGCCAAAGATCAGCGGAGTTACGGCCATCATCTTAGCCTGGGCGGGATCCATACCCGGCGTGGGCGTCATCTTCTGCATGAAGTACATCGAAACGGCCATGATGACCGGCAAAATGAAATACGGATCGTGGGCGGAAAGATCGTGGATCCAACCGAGCCACGGTGTGTGGCGAAGCTCGATGGTGTTGGCCAGCATGCGGTAGAGCCCGAACCAGATCGGCATCTGAATCAGCGTGGGCCAGCAACTGCCAAGCGGATTGATGCCTTCGCGCGAGTACACGGCCATGACTTCCTTGTTCATTTCGGCCTTGCGGGGATCGCGCATCGAATATTTCTTGTAGCGGTCCTGAATCGATTTAATTTCCGGCGCGACTTTCTGCATTTTCTGCATCGCGCGCATGCTTTTCACTTTCAGCGGAAACATCACCATGTTGATCGCGATGGTGATCAGCACAATATCCCAGCCGAAGTTGTGCGCGTATTTGTGCATCCAGAGGAGCGAGTAGAACATCGGCTCGGCGATGAATCCCCACCAGCCGAATTGCACGAGGCTGTTCAGCGGCGGGCGGGTGGCTTTTAATCCGTCGATGCTTTTGGGGCCGACGTACATGCGCAGGGCGAGCGGCCCCGGCGCGGCGAGGCCGGCGGCCATTTGAGGCACGACTTCCGTTTCGGTTTTGCCGTCGACAACGGTGTCGTGCTGATACGTCCAGCCTGTCACCGTAAAGGGAACTTCCGCGAGATCGCCGCGTGGGGTGAAGGGCGGCAAAAACGCGGCGGCGAAGTAGAGGTCTTCAATGCCGGTGAAATCGAATGATCCGGCGACGGGCGCGCGCGTCGTTGTTTGACCGGGCTTGCCGAGATTCTTCGCCGCCAGCGTGTTGAGTTTTCCCGCGGCGCTCGTAAAAACCTGCGTCTGCGCGGCCGCGCGATACGCCGTGATGTCTCCAAAACCGCCGGACCACATGAGGCTGGCTCGCAGCGGCATCCCGTCAAACTTTGCCGTGGTCTTCACGTCGACAATGTAGGACTCGTCAAATTTCAGCTGCTTCGTGACTTCGAGGTGCCCATCGCTCCAGGTGAGTGTGACTTCCGCGGGCGCTTGCAGGACGGCGCCGGCGGCAGGGGCATTGCCCGCAGAGGTGACTTCAAAGAGCGCGTTGTTGGCTGCCGCTTCCTGGGCCGGATCGTCAAGTGCGATGGAAAAGGGCCAGCTTCCGGAAGCGCGCGCCGCTTCGGGATGGACCAAATCGAGGGTGCGCGGCGGCTTGCTATCGTCGGTGAATTTTTTGAGCTGCCAGCTTCGGACTACGGCGCCGCGATTGGAAATTTCCACGTGATACAAGTCGCTCTCAACGACGATGGAATTTTCCGCGCTCGCTGCGTGCATCTCCACGGGCGGCACGGGGGCCGCGCTTTTTACGGTCCCCGGAGTGGGGGTAGAAGTGGCCGTCTGCGCGGGCGCGGCTGAGTTGGTTGCCGTAGCCGCGGGATTCGCCGGCTGCGCAGGAGGTTGCGCGGGCTTATAGATGAGCGACCAGATGGCAATTACTGCGAGGCATAACACAGCCGCCAGCAGCGAGCGCATTTCCGTCGACATTTCCTTGCGCTCGCTCACGAATGGGCCTCATTTGCCAGGTTTTTCGTGGCGCAGGCTTTAGCCTGTTGGTTTCCGTACAAATGCCTCATGCGGAATGTGCTCGCCAAGATCAATGGGAACCCCACAGGCTGAAGCCTGTGCTACTTTTTGGATCCGGGACAAGATCCACGCCGCCCTTGGTGAATGGATGGCAGCGCGAAATCCGCCGCAGCGCGAGCCACGAACCGCGGCGCGCACCGTGAACGCGCAGCGCCTCCGCGGCGTAGTGGGAACAGGAAGGATAAAATTTGCAGGCGCTCGGCATCAGCGCCGAAAAAAAAGCCTGATACACGCGCACCAGGAAAAGCAGCGCACGCGCAGGGAAGCTCATGCCTTCGGCGCCGTGTTCCGGATGCCGCGCAGCAGGCGCACCAACTCCGCTTCCAGCGGCGCAAACTCCATTCGCGCCACCGTGCTTTTCGGATGAATCACGATGTCCCATCCCGCAGGAATCTCCGTCCTGTTGCGCCGCAAAATTTCGCGGACGCGGCGCTTGATACGGTTCCGCACCACCGCGCCGCCAAGGGCTTTTTTGACGCTGATCCCGAAACGGCTCGCTCGCGTGGTTTCGGGCGCTCCCGCGAATGAATCTGTGCGCGAAAGCCGCCGCTCGGCAGCGTCAATCGGAAGCCCGGTTCGGGCGCGGAAGAAAACGGAAAACTGAGAGCTCGAGCGGCGCTGTCCGGCGCCGTAAACGGCCTCATATTCCACGCGCTTCAGCAAACGCATTGCGCGGGGAAAATCCTGCCGCCGCTCGCGCGCCCGTCGGTCAGGCGGGTCCGAGTCTCTAGATGGGCGTAAGACGATGGCGTCCCTTTTTGCGTCGGGCCGCCAAAACTTTGCGGCCCCCTTTAGTCTTCATGCGCGCGCGAAAACCGTGTGTTTTATGGCGACGGCGCACTTTCGGTTGAAACGTGCGTTTCGGCAAAGAGCTCTCCCCTTCAGTCTCGTCAATTCGACCGAATCAAAACGTCAAGTGTAATCGACACGTCGGAGGTGGTCAAGGATAGGGCACGCGATCGGAGGCTTGCAGGCGGTTAACCTGGTTATCAGCCAGGTTCTCCATGCAGGCGTCAATAGGGGTTTCCAGGGCTCATTAGGGACTCAACTGCAATCTCTAAAAGTGCACAGAGGGGTGCAGCGCTCGATCAGCGGTGATCGCAAATCCAGTATTTTCACTGTAAGTACATAGCATTGCAGTTGGAATCCAGCGTGCTTTTGTTCCTGGGGCTAACCGTCTACCAATGCAGTTTATCGATTGTGAGGGAACATGACCTTCACTGAGAAGCTGACCGAGGCTGATTTGAAAGACGTGCGAAGGATGGTTGGGAAGTGGCGACATCGTTATCGAACCTTCCTGTATGGGCCGATCCTTCTCTTGGTGTTTTCTATCGAGTGCATTAGACGACCCACACCAGAATGGGGGATGGTTGCAGCGTTAGTTGGCGTCTATTTCGTAGGTATGGTGTATTCGTCATATTCGAGGCGACGAACCTTCGCGCAACGATTAGCGAAAGCGAACGCGATGCGCCCAGACCGAATCATGCTTACGGACGACGGGGTGCAATCGGAAGGGCCCAATGGTGCGACCTCTCTTGTGCCGTGGAGGAGTTTCAGGAATTGGCGGGAAGGCAACCGCGTCATATTGCTCGAAAGAAGCGAAGGCAAACATTTCCTGGTATTACCGGTTGGGCAGCTATCCCAGATGGATCGACATTCGACCCGGCAGTTTTTGCAATCGCATATCTCTCCAGTTTATCAGTAGCGAATGTATATCGAAATTCTGAGAGACATGCATGCAGATTATTTGCTCAGAATGCGGTCAGCCCTTCGAGGACGATCAGTGCTGCTGGGTGTGCGCCGCCCGGGACCAAGCGATTGAACTAACTTTCAATATTGCTTGCCCCGTGGCCATTTTCGGAATTGCAGGAATCATTATCGCCGTAAGCCTCTATCCTCCGCTCTTTTCGAATCTTCAGAAGCTCTTCATAATCCCAGGCATTTCTTTGGCGGCCGCGCTCGTATTGTTGTTTCTTTTTGCGGATCTTCGAACACGGTACGCAAGAACTACTATAGCGTTAATTATCCTGGTGGCGGCCACGTTTGTTATGCCCACGGCGTACTATTTCCTGAACGGGATTTTGGATGGGAATCCGGCCAAAGAAATTCCGGCAAACGTACTTAGAAAGGGTATTAGCAGTGGAAAGGGAGGCGGCCCGTATCTTGTTCTGAGTCTTCCGTGGAACTCCGAGACAATAAATGTAAGCGTACGAGTCAGCAGCCGGACGCTCTCAGATGCCGAACAGGGCGATTCTGTGCGCCTAGTAGTTCATCCCGGTGCTTTCTCCCTGCCTTGGTACGGTGATGTTCACTTCAAATAACAGCGTGTGTGCTTCAAAGTGAGGCTCAAGTCCGTGATGAAATTTCCGGATCGGGCCTGTGAAGTGAGCATTCCGGAAACTGGCAAACGCTGAGGATGTATGTCTCGCGCCTATCTCATTGATTAAGAGTGGCGGTGCCCGGCCCCTAAATTCGTCATATGCTCGTTGTCTGAAGGAACGTTGATTCTGCACTGGCAGATAGGTTTGCGAGTGCGGTAAGCATGCCGCGAACGTTGTCCTTGCTCAGAAGCGATATGTCCAGAACTCCTCTGGGGAGGCGCCAGAACGCTTCGAGGGAAACCATGCGGACTCGCCCACCAAATTCATTTTTCACGCCATCAGCATGGCAAGAATCGAAGATGCGCTTCAGGCCCTCTCGAAACTCCGGCTTGGCCAGTACCAGTTCGGCTTGAGCACGGTCAGGTCCTGATGTTTCGATTGGGGTAAGGCGAGTAGCAGCAAGTTGTATGTCAATCCGCGCAGCGGTGGAGCGCACGCGGCGGCGAAGCTCAACATGGACGAACGCTAGCGTAAACGCCATCATACCGGTGCCGATTAAGTTCCAAAAATTTATCTCCTTGCCGCCGCTTGTGCTACTTACGAAAACAGCGCCCACCATGCCTGAGTACATTAATATATACTGAACCCTGGCGGACCTTAGGGAGTCGAAGGCTTGGACATTGAAGGGGAAAGACAAACGCCCTTTTATGCCAATTTGAATTGTACGTGACAGTAGTTCAGAACTGCCGAATGAAATCCATGCCGGACGCCCGTGAAACTCTCCTAAAACGAAATCATCACTCACAAGGGCCGTGCCCGGATCGAAAACTTCGAGAAGCCCTTTGACCCTGTGTTTCAGGTAGCGATTCATGAGGAAGGCTCGGATCAAGATGCCGAGCCACGACAGGTTGAAGAGGTAAAATACAATCCACAGGGTTCGATGTAAAAGGTAGTAATGCATGTTCTCCCCTGTCTCACCCTTATACCAATCCTGAAGGAAGGCCCAAGCGACCGGTGCCGAGATTTTAACATGCTCACAGGCGGATCGATATTACATTCCACCTAGATACCCGTATGGTAAGTATAGTACCGTGTTCGGTCCAGATTTCTGGATAGCCTTCGACGGTTGAAGGGATCGTGCTTGTGAAGGCGTCTTATCGTCATGTTGGAAACCATAATTGCCAGTTGTCGAGAATCCCGTTCGTCGGGACGAATTTGGAATAGGATCAGTCGCTGCCATCTTTGCTGTCGTCGAGATTCCATTTTGAGTCTGACTCGATGTACTATAAGATCACTATAGGCGGATGCACCGTGAATTCAGATCAGGGCAATCGTTGGTTTTACCGTATGGATTCGGACGAGCGCAGCACTTTGCGTGGTCTAGGTCTTTTAGTCACGGGCTTCGGTGCGGTGGTAACGCTAATGGTGTCATCTTTTTCCCATGGTTTTGAGTTAATGTTTGGGCTTGGGCCGGCCACAGTTGGATTAGGGCTGGTCCTGTTTTCATTCATCCCGATACCCAAGCCGCTGCCATCACAGCGGAGGGGCATCTTTTGGTCGTTAATTCTCGTCATGTTTCTAATAGACCGATTTCGCTCCCACATTCCTGCCAACGTGGGGCGATACGTGGGAGGAGCGTTTTTGATTTCTATGTTCCTTCAGTGGTTCTTGCGACCCGCACCCCGCCCTCTAGAGCCAACAAATTAGCCGGTCGTACAGTTATCTGCGTTCGTTCTAATACCGCTTTTTTGGTTCCCGCAGGATGCTTGACCGGATTGCGCCCGTGAAGCCAGCGTACCGGAGACTTGCTGTTGGTTTGATTCCAAGTCTCCGGTAGGACCGTTTCTCATTCCGAATTCATTGCGACGGAATGCAGCCTTGCGACGAAAAGCGAATTCCTTCCGATTAGGCCGTGATCCGCCTACAATATTCCACGCCTCGGCTCGGTTGAAGGAAGGAAAGCATGACGACACCCGGCATGGAAAGCGCAGGTTCGGCAGGCGGCGATATCCCGGGCTCCGCGGTGGTCGCGCCTTCGCCGACACCGCGCGCTGCCGAGCCATCCATCCCAAAAAGCGCGAAGAGCAAGAACATTCAGGTTTCTCCCGCGATACTCGATGCCGCACGGAAAGATGGCGAGGAACTGCTGCGGGACTTGCGAACTGGTCCGAACGGGCTGACGCAGGCTGAGGCGGAAGAGCGCGCGGAGACGGCCGGTCCGAATGTAGTTGCGCAAGAGAAGCCGCAAGGTTGGCCCATCCGCCTTTTGAAAATCATGCGCAATCCGCTGGTGATTCTTCTAGGGACGCTCTCGGCGATTTCTTTCGCGACAGGAGATCCGCGCGCGGGCATTGTAATGGCGGCGATGGTAGCGCTGAGCGTGAGTCTTCGCTTTTTGCAGGAGGCGCGAGCGGACGCGGCGGCGGAGAAACTGAAAGCCATGATCCATGTGACCGCCACCGTCGTTCGAGATGGAAAAGCGAGTGAGATCCCGCTTCGCGACCTTGTGCCCGGGGACATCATTCAGTTGTCGGCGGGGGACATGATTCCCGGAGACGTGCGGGTACTCACGTCCAAAGACACCTTCGTGAGCCAGGGGAGCCTTACGGGCGAGTCGCTCCCGGTCGAAAAGTTCCACGACCCAGAGACCAAGGCGGTGGTCTCGCCCATTGAACTGAAGAACATTTGTTTCATGGGAACGAGCGTTCAGAGCGGCACGGCGACGGCAGTCGTTGTAACGACGGGAAGCCAGACCTACTTTGGCAGCATGGCCAAATCGATAACGGGCGAGCGGGTACTGACCAGCTTCGACGAGGGCCTGAACCGATTTACGTGGCTGATGATTAAGCTGATGGCGGTGATGGTGCCGCTGGTGTTTCTGATCAACGGCTTCACCAAGCACGACTGGAAAGGCGCCTTTTTTTTCGCGCTGGCGGTGGCTGTTGGCCTGACGCCTGAAATGCTGCCGATGATCGTATCCGTCTGCCTGTCCAAAGGCGCGCTGGCCATGAGCCGCAGGAAAGTGATCGTCAAGCGGATCAATTCCATCCAGAATTTCGGGGGCATGGACGTGCTGTGCACCGACAAGACCGGCACGCTGACCGAGGATCGGGTAGTCCTGATGCGCCATTGCGATGTCACCGGGCGTGAAAGCCAGGACGTGCTCCTGGATGGATATCTGATCAGTTATTTTCAGACGGGGCTGAGGAACCTGCTCGACCACGCGATTCTGGACTGCCCTGACTTCAAGGCTCGCGAAGTTCTCGAGAAGTACAAAAAACTCGATGAGATTCCATTCGACTTCACGCGACGCATGATGTCCGTCCTGGTGGAGGATCCGGAAGGCAAAGCGATTCTTCTCACCAAGGGCGCCCCGGAAGAAGTGTTCGCCCACTCCTCGCAGTTTGAACAGGACGGAAAATTGTCACCCATGGATCCGCAACGGATCGAGGAGCTCAAGGAAGAATACGAAAGCCTCAGCAACGACGGGTTTCGCGTTTTGGCGGTGGCAACCAAGGAGATTTCGGGGAAGCAAATCTGCGCGAAAGAGGACGAGCGGGATCTCACCCTTAGAGGTTACGTCGCGTTCCTCGATCCGCCCAAGAGCACCGCAGCGCGCGCACTCGCTGCCCTTCATCAGCACGGCGTGGCCGTGAAAATCCTGACGGGAGACAACCAGCTCATCAGCCGCAAGGTATGCAAAGACGTTGGCCTTGTCGCCGACCCTATGCTCTTGGGCGGCGACGTCGAGAAAATGTCCGACCCCGAACTAGCCGAGGTCGTAGGAAAGACTACACTCTTCGCCCGCCTCTCTCCCTCCCACAAGGAACGCGTCATCCGAGCCCTGCGGACGAAAGGGCACGTTGTCGGCTTCATGGGAGACGGCATCAACGACGCGCCCGGACTGCGAGCGGCCGACGTCGGCATCTCCGTGGACACGGCCACGGACATTGCCAAGGAATCCGCGGACCTGATCCTGCTTGAGAAAGACCTGATGGTGCTTGAGGGCGGCGTGACCGAGGGACGCAAGGTATTCGCGAACATCCTCAAATACATCCGAATGGGGGCAAGCTCCAACTTCGGAAACATGTTCAGCGTGCTGGGGGCTAGCGCTTTCCTCCCTTTTCTCCCAATGGCGCCGATCCAGGTGCTGACCAACAACCTCCTGTACGACTTCTCGCAGGTGCCCATCCCAACAGATGCGGTGGACGAAGAGCAAGTGGCCCGACCGCGGCCCTGGAACATCGCGGAGATTACGCGATTCATCCTTTTCATCGGTCCCATCAGCTCGATCTTCGACTATACGACTTTCTTTGTGATGCTCTATGTCTTCCATTGCTGGGACCCGGCCCGCGCCTCCGTGTTTCAAACCGGCTGGTTCGTCGAGTCGCTGATGACGCAGACGCTCATCATCCACGTCATTCGCACAAATAAAATTCCTTTTATCCAAAGCCGCGCAAGCCTCTCGCTGACGCTTACGACTTTGTGCATCATGGCCTTTGGCGTGTGGTTGCCGTATTCGCCGGTGGCCTCGTCGCTTGGCTTTTCGAAGTTGCCATCGCTGTATTGGCCGATTCTGCTGTTGACGCTCTTCGCCTATGTGGGGCTTACGCAATTAATCAAAGTCTGGCTGCTGCGGATGAAATGGATCTAGGAGCGGCTGCGGAATGGTAGCCGACGAAGTGGAGAAATCAACGATCGGAATCGGTGTATGCCCGTTTGAAATACGTGGCGTAATGGCGGAAATTTTCAGCAGGCGATAATTCAACCTTCAGCTTGTGCCGGCCGTCCCAGCCATTCGCGCGCTTTATGTCATTTAACCCACTCGGGATATATTCCAAAAGATAGGCATATCGCACGGCAGTGCCAAGAGCGTGGACAATGCGCGGGAGATCGTACTCGCTTTCCGCTGTGAAAACGCCCCCACCTGAAGCTTCCGCCAGCTCTTTCAGGTTTTGCGCGCCCCGGCGCTCCGCGGGCCCCACCACATCCGCATCGCTTATCCTGTCGAGGACCGGCGGTTGAATTGGCCCCGCCGCGCCAGGGAAATCGATCTTGGGGGACGTGGGATCTTTCTGCTTCCTTTTCGGAGGGCTGAAAATACTTTGGAGGATGTACACGGGCGGCGACACAACGGCAAAGATGGGTGTATCCGCCTCTTCGAGGAACGTTTTTGTCTCCTTGAGAGTGTAGAGGCTGTGGTTGTCGCCTCCGTCGGTAATCAGAATGACGGCGCGGCGTTTGTTGATCGCTTCGCGGCGGGCGGTGGCCACGGAAAGGTAGACGGAATCGAAGAGCGCGGTGCTGCTTTCCTTGCCGTAGCTCGGCCGAATCGCGCCATGATCCCCTGAAACCATGCCTTGCAGGATCCTGCCCGTCGTGAAATCGGAAACAAGCTCGGCGTGGCTGGCGAACCGAACCATCGAAAATTCGTCGCCATAGAGGTACTGTTCATTTTCGTCGGGATAAGGCTCCAGCAACGCCGTGGCGGCTTTCTGAATGAACGGGAGCTTGTGTTCCACGCTTCCGCTGTTGTCCACTGCAACGACAAACGATACCGGCACGCGCTGATTCGAAAAATACCGGACGCTCTGCTCGATGCCATCGTCAAACACGCGGAAATCTTTTTTTGTAAGGTGTGTGGCCAGCCCGCCTTTATCGTCCCAGACAATCACGAGAAGTTGAACCAACTTTGTCTGGCTCTTGATTACCGCTTCCGACCAGCGGGCCTGAGTTTTTCCAGCCTGGGGGATAAATGCACAAAGAATGACGATGCAGGAGGCCAATAGATGGAATGCCAGGCGTTTCATGCGAGTACCTCCCGCGCGTTCGCAGGTCTGACGGGGACTCCGCTTATTAATGCCCAGCGAGATGTTTTGTCAAGGGAGATGAATGCTTTTTGTCAAATTCAGAAGAGAAGGCCTTGGCCGGACTATTGGAGCTCGGCTCCGAGAGGCGACCAAAAGAGGGGACGAAAAAAAGAAGCCGCATATTTCATGCGGCTTCTGATCAGAACCAATCGAGGATCGCTGGCCGGTTACTCGGCGGTCGCCTTAACCCCTGTCGGAGGATTCGGCTTGGTCACCGTCGAGCCGGCGCCGAATTGATACGCGCCAACATCCCACGCCCCGCTTGCTGATCGCGTAACTGGTGTCCCCGTGCAAACCATCTGTACAACCGTATTTACCGTTTGCACGTTGCAAATCAGGCTGGCGTCCTGCGTGGTGAATCCCGCGGGCCATGCTGAAGTCAGGTTGGTCCCAGCTCCCACACTCGGAGCCGAAGAGCTCGCAGGAGAAAACGCTATCGCCTCGGAAGCGGTATACCCGTCGCTGCTTGCCTGGCTGTCGGAAAGTCCCAGATTATTGCTCGTCGTGGAGTTACTAAAATTAGCGCTGGAGGAATCCGAATTCGGATTAATGCACAAATTATTCTGGGATTTGAACGCCTTCGAGAAGTTGGAACCGTGTCCAGCATTGCCCATGCAACCATCCGCTGAATCGACTACCGTATTGTTCCAGAAATACATTGCCACCGGAGTTTCGGATTGCGGAACTTCAGGGCCATTCGCTTGAGACGGGTTCAGAAGATTTGGGTTGTACCAAATATTGTTCCAGACATAATCCGTTTCGCCCTGGTTTCCGATCTGCAATTCCTCGCAATCGTAGTTGTCATGAATCCGGTTGTCATGGATGTAGTACACGCCACCATTACCCATCGCGGCGACGCTTTCTATACAGTTGGCATGTATGGTTGGGTCTGGAGATCCGGCATTAAAGGTAATCTCGTTCCAGCCAAATTCACCGGCAAAGAGCGGCTTGTAGGAGTTCGCCAAGCAGCCATAGTGGCTGTATTTCACGTTGGTCATGGATATTGCGCCGCCGGGCTCCAGATTTTCGCCCTTGGCCGTCGCGCAGTTGTCTTCCACGTTATAAGTCATGAGGCAGTTAGGACAAGCAGGGCTGCCGTTAATGGGAACGAACTCATCCGCATCGTTCACAGAATTGGAATATGCGCCCATCGACCATGCGTGCTCATAACCATAGCTGACGGTCACGAAATCGGCGTTATTGATGGACCACATTCCATTTTGATCGTAGCAGGTGTTTTCCGCATCATTGGCGTAGTACAGATTCCGAAGTTCAAGCCATTGAATCGTGATGTAGGAGGCATTGATAACCACAAAGAAATTGCCGTTTCCCTGGACGCAGCCGGAGGCCTGGCCGCCTTTCCCATTCATCTCTGTCGGAGTCGAGGAACTAGCAGAAGTGTGTGCGTCGAAGATCGGGCGATTCCAGGCGGTCGGGCAAGCCGTCGTGTTGTACCAGGTCTGGTCGACGCCAAGCGTTACAGGACTACCGCTCGAGCCTCCATTATTCAAGACCAGCGGAAGATTGCTGTTATACCAAACATCGCATCCCCGCAGGATAAAGGTATCTCCGGCTACAGCGTTATAGCTTCCCGCAGTTCCCGTTGCCGTCGGCATGCCCGGAACGTGTGCCCAGGGGGTAGTCTTACTGGTTCCATTGTTCGAGTCGGACCCGCTCGTTGCGACGTAATAGGTCGTCGCAAAAGTAGTTTCGGCAGCGAAGAAAATCGCCAGCAGCGCCAGGGTTGAAGTGATCAAGATCGAACGGAACCGTTTCATGTCGTTTCTCCTATCCGGATTGTTTCTGGAGACCAAACTACGGGTGAGCATGAATGGGCTCTACTGGTCGCAAGTCCAGTATTGAGACGGGTCTAGGTACAGTTCCTTTCGTCTGACCGGGTTAGACCATTGGCTGGCAGGCGGTTCGAGCCCGATAACGGAAACTTCACGAATTGCCGAATTAGTGCAGAGGTCCTCCCACTTTCTAGCCAAGTAAAACGTTTTAAGAAACCGCCTCAATGGGACAACGCCTCCCCGAAACGACAGGTGGAACATATGCTGGCCAGTGTTAGTGCATTTTACCTGCCAGCGCGAACACGTGTATCTTTCAGATATTGAGAGAGTTCCAAAGGACCAGGGGCAGGAAGAGACCAATTTGGAAATGTTTTCCGCCTGAATTCCCGCTTTGACTTACGACGTGATTGGATTGCTGCGTGAAGGCGGGAGGCGTGTTTTTACGGGGTCTGCGGAATCCAGCCTGCCGTTTCGCGCGATTTTTCGGCCGCCTCATTCGGCGGGAGCGCGGCATCCCAAAGATTTGCGGAGAAGCGGCTG
>Ga0210388_10002629_pt1 | contig 13961 bp, 7 predicted proteins | sample IncBWC19OmetaG_FD_155485 | JGI IMG/M metagenome (GOLD analysis project Ga0210388, IMG submission 155485) | Forest soil microbial communities from Barre Woods Harvard Forest LTER site, Petersham, Massachusetts, United States - Inc-BW-C-19-O ...
AAGGGCTCGGCAGTAATGGCACGCGGCGGCACGGCCTTGAGATACGCCGCGCCGTAACTAATGCCCAGTGCCTCGGATCCTGGGGTTTCGCGCAGGAAGCGCAGCACGGCGAGAAGGTCGGGCGCGGCCGCCTCGGAGAGTTCCACCGGCCGGGCCGCGTCCTCTCGCAGGTATCCGCCCCGCTCGCGATGATAGTCGTAGACTTTCAGGTATCCGGCATGTTCGCCGCGGATCTCGAGTACCTCTCCCTGCCAGAGCCGCGTGATCTCGGTGGCACTCGAACGCGGCGCCGAGCGCAGGGCGGCGTGGTCTTGGACCACGATGGCGAGCGTCGCCGTGAGCACGAGAATCACCGGGAGGCTCCTACATGAGAGGTCACGGCGGTCGTGTCGTCGACGGGGTTCACCGCGCTCTGGTCGCCGAGGAGGCTCGAGCCGATGAACTTACCCGCTGCAGGGAGCGGTGCAATGATGACCTGCACCTTGTCGGATAGCTTGTCCGCCAGGGTCTTTTGGATCAGGAGCGGATATCTCGACACGAGCGCGCCCTCGCGCTCCATCTGTCCTGCACTCGCCTTGCCCACGAGGTCGAGTCGATAGGCCTCCGCATCCGCAAGTTTTTGCCGCGAATCGGCTTCGCCCCTGGCCTCGATGCGGCGCGCCTCCGCAGCGCCCTCCGCGGTGCGAATACGCGAGACTTTTTCGGCTTCCGCCTCGAGCTGCCGTTGCTCGATCTGCTTCTGTTTGAAAGGCAGGATGTGCTTCATGGTCTCCTCCTGCGCGCGTGCTGCGATGACTTGCTCCTGGCCGGCGGCTTCCGCGGCCGTTTGCCGCCGCACCTTGTCGGCCTCGGCCTCAAGCTGCTGCTGTTTGACCTGCGCCTCCTTGAGCTGCAGGGTGTAATGAATTTTTTCGGTCTCGAGTTCCTCGGAGAGGAGCTTCTCCATTCCGGCGCGATAGTCGGGAGGTAGATCGACCTTGCCCATATCGACCTCGCGCAACACGAGTCCCATGGCCGTGAATTTTGGCTTGAGCTCCGCGAGCAGCTCCCGTTGTATCTCCGTTCGCCGTTGCGAGAAGATCTCTCGCACGGAGTAGCGGGCAAAGGTGGGATAGGCGATTCCTAGAACGGCGGGCGCGACGATATCCGCGCTGATGTCGTCGGGATATTCCCTCGACATCTGGGCAAGGCGAGTACGGTCCACGGTCCAGCGAACCGCGAGATCGACGCCGATCGATAGACCCTCAATCGACTGGAAGGGGGCCGGGCCGGTCGCGGTCGTACTTTCGGTCGGCCGATACACCTGATCTCGAATCGAGTAGCGTCGCACCTGATGGATTCCCGGCAGAACGAGCACAGTGCCTGAGGTGAATACGCTCACCGAACCGTCGAGCGCGTCGGTGCGCGCCAGGACCTCGCCGCGGCGTACGGATTCAAATGGCGGATGGGTCCACAGGCCGTGGGCGAGCAAGACCAGAATGGTGGCGATCACAACGCGCCAACGAAAGCGCCACAGGCCCATGGCGAGGGACCGTAGGGCTGCCACCAATAAACCACCGAGCCGGCCCGGAGGTTCGATGAACCCCCGTCGCACGAACTCGAAGAAGGCATCCAGGCGACCAGACATTTTTGCCAAACTCCCGTAGTAGCCGAACCGGCTCGACGGGAAGAGTTTCGCAGTCCTTTGTGGCGGGGCCGTGAGGCAACTGTGGCAGAGTGTGGCAACGAAGAGAGTCAGGAGAACCGCACCCTCATTTCACTGGAAACACCGCTCGTTGAAGCTGCGCAGATGAACCACACCGACATCGTCGAAGTTCTTTTGGAGCGCCGCGCCGATATGAAGGCGCAGGACGTGATGGGTTTGACGGCGCTGGATTCGACGCAGTAGATCGGAAACTAGGGAGCGGTTACCCTCGATCGCGTTAGGCGATTGTTTTATATATGTTTTCCGAGCGTACTGCATTTCACCCCGCCTCCTCGGTCAATTGTAAGAATTACCATGCACGAATGCGGCGCGCCGTGTTCGCTCTCGACCCGCGATTCACGGCGCGCGGTGCCCTCGCGACGAAAGGCTGCAAAACAAATTGAATATCTCTAAAGTCCATCGCAGCATTCTGAGCGGAACATATTTGCGCAAATCCTCTCAGAACACTTTGGCGATGCGTGCCTGCTCGTACAGGCCAGTATTGCGGTTCTGGCAAAGCGATTCGGAGAAGGTATGAGCGAAATTCAGGACGCACCGCCAACGGCAGCCGCCCCCCGGCGCCATTGGCTTCGATGGATTGCGGGCTCGGTGGCGGCCCTGTTGCTCATCTTCGTACTCATCCATCTGTTCGAGAGCAAGAAGCCTGCCCGTACCGCCGCGCCCCAAGTGGTCAAGGTCGCGAAGGCAGCCCGTGGCGACATGCCGGAGGTCTTGTCCGAGCTCGGCACCGTGACTCCCAACGCGACCGTGACCGTGCTACCGCAGCTCAGCGGCTATCTGACCGAGGTGGGCTACAAGGAGGGAGAGGATGTCAAGAAAGGTCAATTTCTTGCCCAGATTGATCCTCGTCAATATGAGATCGATCTGCAGCAGGCGCAAGCCGCTCTGCTGAAGGATCAGGCCGCCCTCTCCCAGGCGCGCGCCGACCTGGCCCGTTATCACGAACTGAGTGCCCAGAAGGCCATCGCCGAGCAGACCGTGGCCGACCAGGAATTTCTGGTCAAGCAGGAGGAAGCTCAGGTCAAGTTGGATGAAGCGAACATCGCCCAGTTCCAGCTCGATCTCATCTATTGCCGGATCACCGCACCCGTGTCGGGCCGGGTCGGTCTGCGCTTGATCGATCCCGGCAACTACGTCACGGCGTCGAGCTCGCCGGGCATCGTGGTGATCACGACCATGAAGCCGACCACGGTGGAATTCACCGTCGCGCAGAACGATATCGGCAAGGTGATCGAGCGCGTCAATTCCGGCGCGCAGCTTGCCGTGACCGCCTATACCAGCGACAACAGTCAGCAGATCGCCACCGGCACTCTGTACGCGCTCAACAATCAGATGGCGACGAGCACCGGCACGGTTACTCTGCGTGCGAAATTCGCCAATGACGACGAGGCGCTGTTTCCAAATGAATTCGTCAATATCAAGATCCTCGTCGATACCCTGCAGCAGGCGGTGCTCGTACCCACCCCCGCGGTATTGACCGGCGCGCCGGGCGACTACGTCTATTTCGTGAACGCCAACAACACGGTGTCGGTGCGCAAGGTGACCTTGGGTCCAAGCGATGGCCAGCACACCGCCATCCTGTCAGGCCTCGCCGCCGACGACACGGTCGTCGTCGATGGAACCGATCGATTGACCGACGGCGCCGGGATCAGCATTTCATCGCCGAAGCCCGCGGCTGCGGCGGGCGCCGCCACGCCGACGCCGGGACCAGCGCCGGGCTCCAAGGCGAAAAAGCGCCCAAGCGCGAGTGCGCAGGGCGCGAGCTCATCGACCTGAGGGGCTGCGTACCGTCAATGCGCGCGTCATGAATATCTCACGCCTGTTCGTCTTGAGGCCGGTGGCCACGTCGCTGTTGATGATCGCGCTCGTGCTCGTGGGCCTTGTCGCAGTGAGATTCCTGCCCATCTCATCGCTCCCGGACGTCGATTATCCGACCATCCAGGTGCAGACCTTCTATCCCGGTGCGAGCCCGCAGGTGATGGCGACCACCGTAACCGCACCGCTCGAAGTGCAGCTCGGCGAGATTCCGAGCCTCACGCAGATGACGTCCGCGAGTTCGGCCGGTGCCTCCGTCATCACCTTGCAGTTCAATCTCGCGCTCAATCTCGACATCGCCGAGCAAAACGTTCAGGAGGCCATCAACGCGGCCAACAGCCTGCTGCCGACGGGACTGCCGGCGCCGCCCGTCTATGCCAAGGTCAATCCCGCCGATCAACCCATACTGACCCTCGCGGTGACTTCGGAATCCTTGGCGCTGACTCAGCTGCAGGACCTCGCCAACAATCGCCTCGCCTCGAAGATTTCCGAAGTGCCGGGGGTGGGCCAGGTGACGCCCTCCGGCGGCAACGTGCCGGCCGTTCGCGTCGAGGTCGACCCGCAGAAACTCGCGGGATACGGCCTCAGCATCGACGATATTCGAACGCTGCTCGCGAACATCAACGTGAGTCAGCCGAAGGGCAATTTCGACGGTCCGGAGCTCGATTACACCATCAACGCCAACGACCAGATCCAGGACCCGAACGACTACCTGAGCACGGTGATCGCCTACCAGAACGGCGCCCCCGTCTACATGCGCGATGTCGCGCGGGTGACTCAGGCCGCGCAGGACATCGAGAAGGGTGCCTGGTTCGGCCGGGTTCCGGCCATCGTGCTCAACGTGATGCGTCAGCCCGGGGCGAACGTCATCGCCACGGTCGATCAGATCAAGAAGCAGCTCCCGCAGCTGCTCGCGAGCCTGCCCGAGGCAATGCACGTGCAGATCGTCGCCGACAGCACCGGTGTGATCCGCGCCTCGGTGTCCGACGCCGCGGTCGAGCTGCTGCTCTCCATAGCGCTCGTGGTGCTGGTGATCTTCGTGTTCCTACGCAACGCCCCGGCGACCATCATTCCGAGCATTTCCGTGCCCGTATCCCTGATTGCAACGCTCGCGATCATGTACGAGCTCAACTACTCGATCGACAACCTGTCGTTGATGGCGCTGATCGTCGCCACCGGCTTCGTGGTCGACGACTCGATCGTCATGATCGAGAACATCGTGCGCTATCTCGAGGAAGGCATGAGCCCGCTGGATGCGGCGCTCGCCGGCGCCGGCCAGATCGGCTTCACCATCATGTCCTTGACCATCTCGCTGATCGCCGTGTTGATACCGCTGCTGTTCATGGGCGGGGTGATCGGTCGGCTGTTCAGTGAGTTTGCCGTCACGCTCGCCGTGACCATCGCCATCTCTGCGGTGGTGTCCTTGACCCTGGTGCCGATGATGTGCGCGAAGATTCTGCGCCGTAAAGCGGATCGCAAGCCGAGCCGCTTCGAGCAGATCAGCGAGCGGCTCTTCGACAACACGCTGGCGGCTTACGAGCGGAGCCTGAAATGGGTGCTCGGCCGTCAGACGTTGACCCTGGTGGTTGCCACCGTCACCGTCGTGTTGACCGGGATCATGTATGTCGTGATTCCGAAAGGCCTGTTTCCGGTGCAGGACGTCGGGGTGATCCAGGGAATCAGCATTGCCGACAACTCAGTGTCGTACGCGGCCATGTCGAAGCGTCAGGCCGAGCTGGCAGATGCGATCTTGAAGGATCCCGACGTGACCTCGATCACTTCATATATCGGCATCGACGGCACCAACACGACGCTGAATGAAGGCCGCTTTCTCATCAACTTGAAATCGCACTCCGATCGCTCGCTGTCGGCGGGGCAGATTGCCCTGCGCCTGCAAAATGAGGTCGCGAATGTTTCCGGTATCAAACTGTACCCTCAGCCGGAACAGAGTCTGACGCTCGACACCGTGGTTTCGCCGAATCAGTATCAGTTCGTCCTGCGCGGCCCGAGTCAGGAGGCGTTCCAGCAATACGTGCCCAAGCTCGTTGCGCGCATGAAGCAGATCAAGTCGATCTCGGATGTGACCAGCGACCTCGACAATGACGCGTTGAGCGTCAACGTCCAGGTCAATCGGCAGCTTGCCGCGCGCTATGGAATCACCCCGGCGACCATCGACAACGCGCTGTACGATGCGCTCGGCCAGCGCATCGTCTCCACGATCTTCAATCAGTCGAGCCAGTATCGCGTGGTCCTGGTCGCAAAACCGGAGAGTCTCCCGAATTTGCAGGCGCTCGGCGATTTGTACCTTCCGACCCAGACTGGCAGCGCCGGGCAGGTGCCCTTGAGAGGCATTGCGGATATCAACGTCACCAAGTCGCCGCTGGTGATCAGCCATCTCGCACAGTTCCCCGCCGTCACGCTCTCTTTCAACCTCGCGCCCGACGCTTCGTTGAGCGCGGCCGTGGATGAAATCGAGCAAGCCGAACAGTCCGTGCACCTGCCGCCGTCGATCACCACTTCGTTCCAGGGCGCTGCGCAGGCCTTTGAGGACTCGCTGTCGAGCGAGGTCTTCCTGCTGCTCGCCGCGCTGGTCACCGTGTACCTCGTGCTCGGCGTTCTGTACGAGAGCTACATTCATCCGGTGACCATTCTCTCGACGCTGCCATCGGCGGGAATCGGGGCGCTTCTTGCCCTCATGCTGGCCGGGAAGGACCTCGATGTCATCGGCATCATCGGAATCGTGCTGCTCATCGGCATCGTGAAGAAAAACGGCATCATGATCGTGGATTTCGCGCTCGAGGCCGAGCGCAAGCACGGCAAGTCCTCCGAGGAGGCGATCTATCAGGCCTCGATCCTGCGCTTCCGGCCGATTCTGATGACGACGCTCGCCGCCATGCTCGGGGCGCTGCCGCTCCTCGTGGGCACCGGCACCGGCTCGGAGCTGCGCCGGCCCCTGGGATTGGCCATCATCGGAGGTCTCCTGGTGAGTCAGGTGCTGACTCTGTTCACCACGCCGGTGATTTACCTCTTGTTCGACCGGCTCGCCCTGCGCTTCGGCCGCAAGTCGAGCCAACCCGCGAGCGAAGGCGCCGCGTGAACATTCCGGCGCTCTTCATCCAGCGGCCCGTTGCGACCTCGCTCCTCGCCATCGCCATCGCACTGTCCGGCCTGTTGGCCTACTTCCATCTGCCGGTCGCACCGCTGCCGAATGTCACACTGCCCGTCATCGTGGTGCAGGCGACCATGGCGGGCGCCAGCCCGGAAATCATGGCCTCCACCGTCGCGGAGCCCCTCGAGCGGCGCCTCGCGACCATCTCCGGAGTCACCGAGCTCACCTCGACCAACAGTGTCGGCTCCTCCCTGGTTGTCATCCAGTTCGCCATCTCCCGCGATATCAACGGCGCCGCGCGCGATGTGGAGGCCGGCATCCAGGCGGCGCGGGCCGACCTGCCCACGACACTGCGTGGCAATCCGAGCTATCGCGAATACAACCCCGCGGATTCTCCGATCATCATTTTGGCGTTGACCTCGAGCACGCTCACCACGGCGCAGCTGTATGACTCGGCCGACACAGTGATCCAGCAGCAGCTCTCGCAGATCACCGGGGTCGGACAGATCCAACTGGGCGGGAGCGCCCTGCCTTCGGTTCGCGTCGAAATCCAGCCCGACAAGCTCTCGAGTTACGGCATCGGACTCGAGGATGTGCGCGCTGCGATCTCCTCCGCCAACGCGGACAGCGCCAAGGGCTACATCGAGCAGGGCGATCAGCGCTACGAGGTGCTCTCCAACGATCAAGCCACCAAGGCCGCGGATTATCGAGACCTGGTCATCGCCTATCGCAACGGCGCGGCGGTGCAGCTGCACGATGTGGCCGCGGTGGTCGATTCGAACGAGAACATCCGCAATGCCGGCCTTTTCAATGGCCTGCCGACCGTAGGCGTGATCGTCTTTCCCCTGCCCGGTGCGAACATCATCAAGACCGTGGCGCAGATCAAGAAAGTGCTGCCGTCGATTCAGGCAACCTTGCCGCCGAACATCGTCCTGCACATTGCCACGGATCGATCGCAGTCGGTGACCGCCGCGGTGGGCGACACCGAGCGCAGCCTCATGATCGCCGTGGTCCTGGTCATCGGCGTGGTGTTCGTGTTCCTGCAATCGCCGCGCGCGACTCTCATTCCCGCGGCGGTGTTGCCCATTTCCATCCTGGGCACGTTTGGTCCCATGTACCTCCTGGGCTACAGCATCGACAACCTGTCGCTGATGGCGCTCACCATTGCTACCGGATTCGTGGTCGACGATGCCGTCGTGGTGCTTGAAAACGTGGTGCGCCACATCGAATCCGGAAAGGACGTGCGCGAGGCGGCTCTCTTGGGCAGCGGCGAAGTAAGCTTTACGGTGATTTCCATGAGCCTCTCGCTCATCGCCGTCTTCATCCCGATCCTGCTGTTTCCGGGGATCGTCGGCCTCTTATTCCACGAATTTGCCGTGACCCTGTCGATCGCCATCCTGATTTCCCTGCTCGTCTCGCTCACGGTCACGCCCACCATGTGCGCGTATCTTCTGGCGCGCGGCGAGTCGCTGCACATGAAGGCGCGCTGGGCGGTGTGGGCCGAGGCTCAGTTCGAGCGCTTCAAGAGCGGGTACTCGCGCTCGCTCGACAAGGTGCTAGATCATTCTCTGCTCGTGGGCGTGCTCCTGGTGATGATGATCGTGCTGAACGTGTTCATGCTTCGATGGGTGGCGTTCACCCTGTTCCCGGAGCAGGACAATGGGCTGCTCATCGGACAGATCATCGCGGACCAAAGCATCTCCTTCCAGTCCATGCAAAAGAAACTTCGCCAACTCCAAGAGATCGTGGAGACGGACCCCGCGGTCGCCACGGTTATCGGATTCACCGGCACCCGTGCCCTGAACACCGCCAATGTCTACGTCGGGCTGAAACCCTTGGCGCAGCGCAAGCTGTCGGCCGATGCGGTCGTTGCACGGCTGCGGCCGAAACTCAACCGCGTGTCGGGCGCCCGATTGTTCCTGCAGGCGGTGCAGGACCTGCACATCGGTGGCCGGCAATCGGCCGCCGAATATCAATACACGCTGACCAGCGACGATACCGAGGCTCTGTACACCTGGACCCCGAAGCTCTTGACGGAGCTCGGCACACTCCGTACCGAGATCGTGGATGTGAACTCCGACATGCAACAGAACGGCCTTCAGACCTACATCAACATCGCGCGCGGCACCGCAATGCGCTACGGATTCGAGCCGAATCAGATCGACAATGTGCTTTACGATGCATTTGGCCAGCGCACGGTCACCACGATTTTCAATCCCTTCAACCAATACTACGTGGTGATGGAGGTGGACCCTCAGTATTGGCAGTACCCGCAGATGCTCGATCGCATCTACTTGAGCACCGCCGCCGGCAACCCGAGCGGTTCGGTGCAGACGCAGGCGCCGCCGGGCACGGTGAGCGGCGTGAAGCCCTACTCGGCGATCTCGGCTGCGCAAGCGGGCGCCTCCTCGACCAACTCGCTGAACGGCAATGCAGAAGCCAACGCGCTCACCAACAGCATCTCGAACAGCCGCGGCGGCAGCTCCACGGGCAGCGCCGACAGCACCACGGCGGAAACCATGGTGCCGCTGCCCGCCATGATCACGTATATGAACAACCACACGGCGACTCAAGTGAATCACCAAGGCGGTCTGCTGGCCGCCACGATCTCCTTCAATCTCCCGCCGGGCGGTTCATTGAGCCGGGCTCAGACGGCGATCACCCAGGCCATGCGCAATCTCGGCATGCCGGCCTCCATTCACGGCAACCCCGCCGGGGCGGGTCAGGTGTTCGCCCAAAGCATGTCGAGCTTGCCGCTCTTGCTCCTGGCCGCGTTCGGAGCGATCTACATCGTGCTCGGCGTTCTGTACGAGAACACCATCCATCCGATCACCATTCTCTCGACGCTGCCCTCCGCCATGATCGGCGCGACCCTGGCGCTGCTCATTTTCGGTACGCCGCTGTCGGTGATCGCCTTCATCGGCATCGTCCTGCTGATCGGCATCGTCAAGAAAAACGCAATCATGATGATCGACGTTGCGCTCCACTTGCAGCGCGAGCAACAGAAGGAACCACAGCAGGCGATTCACGACGCCGCGGTGATCCGGCTGCGCCCCATCATGATGACCACGGCCGCCGCGGTGCTCGGGGCGCTGCCGCTCGCGATCGGAATCGGTCAGGGGGCATCGTTGCGCCAGCCGCTCGGCATCACGGTCATTGGCGGACTGATCTTGAGCCAGGTGTTCACCTTGTATACGACGCCGGTGATTTATCTGGGCTTTGAACGGCTGCGGCTCAGGATGCGCGGCTGGTACGCCGGTACGATGCAGCACGGCAACTTGAGCGCGGGTACCTCACCATGAAGCTAGCGAGGCTTTCATCCATTGCCGTCCTCGGCACCGTGCTCTGCGGCTGCGCGGTCGGTCCCAACTATCACCGCGCGAGCGCGCCAGTAGCCAAACAGTACAAGGAGCCGCCTCCCGAGGGTTGGGCCGAGGCGGCGCCGTCGGACGCCGCTCCCAAGGGCGACTGGTGGACCGACTTCCACGATCCGCTGCTCGATGAGTTGGAGCCCCAGGTGGCCGTGTCGAACCAGACGGTGCGCCAGAGCTATGCCAATTACCTGCAAGCCGTTGCAGAAGTGAAGGTCGCGCGCGCGCAATTATTTCCCACGCTCGGTGCCACAGGTTCGGTCACTCGAGTGGGCGGCCCAGGCTACGCCGGCGGCACGGCCGGCACGGGCACGGCCGCCGGCACCGGCGCCGTGAATACGCACAGGGGCAGCGTCACCTCCGCGACGCTCGAGGGGACCGCGAGCTGGACGCTCGACATCTGGGGGCAGGTACGCCGCTTGATCGAGGAAAATACCGCCGAAAATACCGCCGCGGCGCAGTCCGACGAGGCGACGCTCGCCAACGCGACGCTGTCCGCGCAGACCTTGCTCGCGACCACGATCATCGAACTGCGCGTCGCCGATGCCGGCATCGATCTCCAGGAAAAGACGGTCAACGCCTACCGCGACGCGCTGCGAATCACCCAGGCGCAAGGCAACGCAGGCATCACGGCGACACCGCCCTCGGCCGTGATCACGGCGCAAGTCGCCCTCGAGAGCGCACAGGCGAACCTGATCGGGCTCGGCGTCGCGCGCGCCCAGTATGCGCACGCGATTGCCGTTCTGGTCGGCAAGAATCCGGAAGATCTGGAGATTCCCCGCAGCACCACCGTGCCGACGCTGCCCATTGTGCCCGTGGGCGTTCCCTCGACTCTGCTCGAACGGAGGCCGGACATCGCCGCTGCCGAACGGGCGATGAAGGCGCAGAACGCCGCGATCGGCGTCGCGGTAGCGGCCTATTATCCCACCATCTCTCTGTCGGCCGCAGGGGGATTCACGCAATCGCCGTTGAACGGCCTGCTGCACTCGGCGAATCACATCTGGTCGCTCGGCGCAAACGGCACCGAGACCCTGTTCGACTTCGGCGAGCGGCATGCCGAAGTGCAAGCGGTGCGGGCGGCGTACGAGGCGGCCGTCGCGAGTTACCGCAACACCGTGCTCACCGCCTTCGAGGGTGTCGAGAACGACTTGTCGGGGCTGCGCATATTGGGCGAGCAGTCCAAGGCGCTGGATACGGCCGTTGGTGATGCGATTCGGGGCACCAACATCGCGATGGCCGAGTTCAGGGCTGGGACGGTCGACTACACCACGGTGGCCCAGGCGCAAGCGGTGCAGCTGAGCGACCAGCAAACGGCGCTCGCGGTCGAGCAGAGCCGGCTCATGGACGCGGTGTCCTTGATCGGCGATCTGGGGGGCGGCTGGTCCGCCGCCGATCTGCACAGCCCATCGCGTCCCAAGTCCCTACCGGCGGATCCTTCAGAATCGCCACCCCCGCCGCCGCCGAAGGTTCCATGAGGTGCGGCGCCGGATTCGACCTGTCTAACGTTGCGGCGAGTCGATTGAAAGTATTCTGACCCCAAACTGCGCCGCGTTTGCGCCCAGCTTCTGCATCACCGTGGTGCCCTTCGGGGTCGTCTTGTCGATCGATGATGTAGCCTGATCGAGGTAAACGACAGCGTCGTCGGACAAGCCATAGAGGCTGGGAATAACGACGCTCTTCGGCAGTATCGTCCGCCACTCGACATTGAATGTCGCCGGATCGACATATTCGAATTCCAGCTGATCGCTCAGGCTGCGAACGACGCCGATTGCCGGCGCCCCATGGAACCTGCCGAGCAGTATCTCTGGATTTTGACCTAGGCCGGCCACCTTGACGGTGCGCCGCGGGAGGCTTACCGGCGTCAGGTCGGCATTCAATACCTGCTGAAGTTCTCCCAGGCGCGACAATCTGAACGCCCCCACTCCGGGGACCATGATGTAATCCGCGGCCGCCACTTTCGCCTGGCGACCATACATCACGTCCCTATCGCGGTCAGCGATGTCGCCCACATCGCGAGTCGAGACGAGCGGTATGAGACTGTTCTTCACGCCGTCGAATTTCCAGACGCCGAAGCCCTCCCAGGCATAAATTAGCGTCATGCCCTCGAAATCGACCAGCCGAGAGTTGAGACACTCGATCGGCAATGGAAATTGCTCCAGTCTGCCGCTCGCGAGTGTCACTCGATCGAAGTCAAAGACGCCGCCGCTTGGGTTACGATGCGGCGCGCCATCGCCATCCGCGTAGGTGTAACTGACGAAGTAGGCAAACCGCTCGGTTAGCACGAGGTTGAGAATGGCGCCTGACTTCCACTGCACGGGGTGGACGTTCTCATCCATGTTGATGAGCACGGATGCCGTCACTTCTTGAGTCGGTTTATCGATTATGGTCAGAACATGTCTCGCGAGCAGGGCCTGGTACGACAGGAATCCCAGTAGGCGGTCGCTTTGGCCGTAGCTGACGACGCGGCCCGGCGTTGCCACCGTGCGAATCGCACTTCCCGCCAATACGGCGACCGTGTCCTCGCCATTCTGGTGAGGCAAGAGCAGCCACGTTTCGCCGGCATGCGCGACCCCCAGAGAACTGGCGAGCAAGACCGCGCACAGGACTGCGCTGACGCGCCGCAATTGCATGTGATTCGGCCGGCCGCCCCAGGGCGCGCCGGGCTGTCTTCCTCGCTGTTTCGATAATTTTATCGTATATCAAAATGACGGAAGAGTCGTTCCGAGGTGCCGTCGCGTCCGGTACCTTGCATTACCCGCTCAAATTCGCGGGTGTATCTGGATGGATGAAAAAAAATGAATCATATATATGGGACGCGCTCTGGGCAGTCGAATATTGGACTTGGATTGGCGATGACGGTATTGATGCTGAGTGCCGTGACCGCTTGGGTCCCTGCGCACGCACAGCAAAAGACCGGACCGGGCATCACCGGCGACGACAGCCTGACATGGCACGGTGTTACGCTGTACGGTGTCATCGATATCGGCCTCCAATTCGATACGCATAGTGCTCCGTTCACTCCGTACCGTCCGGCCGCCAGCGGAAACATCGTGCGCCAGAACGATTACGCGTCGGCGACCGGTCTCACGCCCAGCAATATGGGGCAGTCGCGCGTCGGCCTGCAGGGAATCGAGCCTCTGAACGAAGATTGGTCGGCCGTATTCCAGGTGGAGACCTTCTTCAATCCCCAGTCCGGCGAAATCGCGGATTCCCTGAAGTCGTTGGCTGTGAACAATGGTCGATCCTTGACCACCCAAAGCATCGGTGTCGACGGCAGCTCCGCAGGTCAGGCCTTCCAGACCGCCTATGTCGGGCTGAAGTCGGCGCGATTCGGTACCCTCACCTTCGGTCGACAGCAGACGCTGCTCTCGGAAGGCAGCATCAAGTACGACCCCAATTACGGCGCGACGGCATTTGGTCTGATCGGTGCGTCGAATACGTACTCCGGCGGCGGCAGCAGCGAAGATAACCGGCTCGACTCGACGGCGAAGTATCATGTCAGCTTCAACGATGCGGTACACCTCGCCGCCCTGTACAAGTTCAACGGATCCGATGGGGCGGCCAACACCGCCGTCCAGGCCGATATAGGCGGTGAATACGCGGGTTTATCGGTCGATGCGTATTATTCGAAGCTCAACAGCGCGATCACGGCAGCATCCCTGACAGCCGCTCAAGTCGCCGCACTTCCGAAGCTGGGGTATTCGGCCTCGAATTCTCTGGCGGCGACCATCTCGGACAATACGACGTATTCCCTTATGGCGTTGTACAACTTAGATCCACTCAAATTCTTTGCCGGCTACATGCACATCAAGTATGCCAATCCGGCGAATCCCTTGAGCGCCGGATTCAGCGACATCGGCAGTTACGTTCTGGCTTTCGTCACCAACAATGCCTACGACAACTCGAAGACGGTTCAAGTGTATTGGACCGGTGTGCGCTACACCGTCACTCCCGGCCTCGA
>Ga0210388_10002630_pt1 | contig 13960 bp, 9 predicted proteins | sample IncBWC19OmetaG_FD_155485 | JGI IMG/M metagenome (GOLD analysis project Ga0210388, IMG submission 155485) | Forest soil microbial communities from Barre Woods Harvard Forest LTER site, Petersham, Massachusetts, United States - Inc-BW-C-19-O ...
CTCGGCGTTTCCCTTCTCGGCCAAGGCGGCGCTGGTGCGCGCGCTGCTGCTGATGGCGGGCGGCGCGGTCCAGGTGGTGAGCACGAGCGTGGCGCTGCGGCTGTGGACGCAGCTTCGCACCGATCTGACGCAGCTTGGTTCTCACGTACGCGCGGAGCAGGATGCGCTGCGCTCGGCGGTGCTCGAGGTCGCGTCGGATGTGAAGCAGCGGCAGTTTTCGGGCTCGGTGGTTCCCTACGCGGTGCGTCTGATGATCACGCTGGCGGTGAGCACGGAAATTTATCGGCAGCTGCACTTCGCCAGCGGCTACTGGATTCCGATGACGGCGCTGCTGGTGCTGAAGCCGGGGATTGCCGATACCGCGAGCCGGGCGATCGCACGCACGCTGGGGACGATTGCCGGAGCGTCGGTGCGGACCGTGCTGGAGGCATACTTCACGCCTTCAACCGTGGGCCTGGCGATCTTTGCGCTGATCTTCGCGTGGTTGTCTTATGCGACGGTGAATGTGAACTATGCGCTGTTTGCCGTGTGCATTACGGGATACATCGTATTTCTGCTGTCGCTGGCGCAGATTCCGGAGGGAGAGATCGCAGGCCGGCGGGCGTTGTGCACGGCGATCGGCGGGGCTCTGGCTTTGACGGTGCGGCTGGTGGTGATTTACCGGAGACGAAAGGCTCGAAGCTGAGGGGCGGGTCGCGTTTCATCCTGCTTCGGTCAGACTGGCGACGCTTGCTGCGCTCGCAAATCCATTCGTGGATTTCGTTTCTTTGTCCCATCCTCCGAGTTTGAGAGCGACGGTCATGCACGCGTCGCGCAGTTCATCCGCGAGATCCCGATTGAGCATCGCGCGCGCCACAACCATGCCTCCGACGCACATTGCCGCCGTTGCCTGAGCTGTGGTGTGGCTGAGTCCGGCGTTCCCACTACGCTTCTCGATGGAACTGCGTTCCAGGACGCTGACCATCGCTTGAAACACTGTCTCGAAGGCGCGTTTGGCGTCCTCGCTGCTGCGGGAGACGTCCGTGGGCAATGCGACCATCGGGCAGGAGTTTTCTACGTTCTCGAAATGCTGTTGGGAGAGATAGGCGCGAACGATTTGCGGGCCGACATCCGTGGACGACATATCCACTTCGACGCCTTCCCAGCAGTTTTTCCATTCCGGGTCGGTGAAGAAGCACCCCAATACTTCGGTGTACAGATCGGACTTGCTATCGAAATAGCTGTAGAAGCCGCCGTGCGTGAGGCCCGCGCCGGACATGATCTGAGTGACCGAGACATTGTCAAAGCCATACCGGTTGAACAACCTGCGCGCGCTCTGAATGATTTTGTCTCTTACTTCGGCGCGATGACCTGATGGATAGGGCATATGTGCTCCTCGTTGCTTTGATCTGAAGTGTTCTCCTGGCGGTTTGTCCTGTCGAGAAAAATATGATCTTGAACATATTTTTGCCCCATGTTCTTATGCCGCGACGGTGAACGTTCGCGGTCAGGGAGGACAAATGAAAAACGAGAAAACGAAGCTGCCTGGAGTGGCCAATTCGCTGACGAGACGGCGGGCCATTGCCGCTGTGGCTCTGGGGATTGGCGGCCTGGCTTCGAGTCGCGACGGATGGGGGGAAGCTCAGCAACAGGCGATGAAGGAAGCTCCAGGCGCAGCAACCGATGAGACTCGCACGTCTCTTCACCAGGAGGTCGATTTCAAGGCAAGTCCGCAGCGCATTTATGCAGCGCTTCTCGATTCAAAGCAGTTCGCTGCGTACACCGGGATGAGGGCTGAGATCGATCCGAAGGCGGGCGGAGCTTTCTCCACATTTGGAGGGATGATCGAGGGACGCACTGTCGAGCTGGTTCCGGATCAGCGAATCGTACAGGCGTGGCGGCCGGCGCAGTGGGATGCGGGTGTTTATTCGATTGTCAGGTTCGAGCTGAAGCCGAAGGGCTCGGAGACTCTTGTTGTTCTGGACCACACGGGCTTCCCCGAAGGCAAGTTCGAGCACCTGAACTCCGGATGGCCGATGAGATATTGGGAGCCGCTTAAGAAATTCCTTGCTTAGACGCGGCGCTGGAGCGCGGATCGCCGGGGATGTTTCGGGAACAATCGGATCGGGAACAGTCGGATCGGGAACAATCAGATCGAGGAGCTGAGAGACGGGAAAAACCGCCTCTCAGATCCCCAACGTTGATTGCTGATTGTTAAAAGGCGGTGGTTAGCCAAGGAGCCCAGATCACGTTCGAACCGGATACCGTGGTACAGCCCGATGTGCCCGGACCTCCCGCGCAGTTCCACCAGTTGTCTGTGGCCACGACGGTGCCGGTGCCGAGATTGTCGACGCCGATTCCGGTGGACTCGAAGTTATTGAAGTGGACGAGAAGCTGCGAGCCCAATGGCGCCTTGAAGGCGACATCGACGGCTTCATCCTCGATGGTGTTCTGCGAGATCACCGTGCCATAGATGGGCACGAGGCTATGGATGTTGATGCCGGTCGGGCCGGAAGTTGCGGCATCTTCGGTATCTGCCGCATTGCCGTAGATGTGGTTGAGGAGAATCACGTTGTTGTTGAGATTGACAGGAGGCGCCATCCCCGTTACGGGCGCATGGTTGTGCATGGTAACGCCGGGCAGGCCATTGTCGTAAAGCTCATTTTCGGTGACCACATTGCCGGTCGATATGTTCCCCGGACCAGCAGCGAAGATGCCGACTCCAGCGCCCGCACCCGGAACTCCCGTGCCGTTATGGAAGGACATGTTGTGGGAGATGGTGTTGGTCATGACTCCAAAGGGGAGCTTAGGAGCGGGAGGCACTGCGATAGCGGGAGGGTGCGAGGCCATGGTGATTCCGCACGCATAGGGATTGTCGTGAACGCTGTTGCCGGTGACGAGATTGTCGTGCGAGGGACCGGTTTCGTCGGTGATGAGAACTCCGCCGGAGTTGCCGGTGCTTTCATTGTTGACGATGGAGGCATGGTTCGCGGCCATGAGATGAATTCCCTCTCCGCAGTCCATGGCCTCGCTGGTTTCAAAGGCGGGGATGCCCGGACAGGCCTGTCCTGCGACATCGAGCGCCTTGTTGTTGTCAGTGACGAGATTGTTGACGAGAACGACGTCAGAGGCGTTGGCGATGAGGACGCCTTCAAAATTTGCATTCGCGATCTTGAAACCCTCGATCAGGATGTTGGCTACGCCGGGTCCCGGTGCCTTGGCCATGCCGTTGATGAAGATGCCATTCGAGAGCCCTGTCGCGTCAATGACGGGCTGCGCCTTGGCGGCCGCAACCAGAGAAAGAGACTTGGAAATATTCACCTGTTCTTTGTAGGTGCCGGCCCATACCTGAATGATGTCTCCGGGGAAGGCCGCCATGACAGCGGCACCGATGGTGGCTTTGCATCCGGCGGTTCCACCGGGGTTGACGCATACAGTCGCGGCGAGGCTGGACGCAGCGCACCCGGCCAACAGAGCAAACCCGAGCAAACAGCGCGAGGAGCGGCGATGGATCTTTCCATGACGAATGATTTGCAAGTTCGGAAACATTGATTCCTCCGGATGCAAGGTTCACATCTGCTTTCCAGCAGAGTGGTTTCTGGGATTTCGGTGGGTGATTGAGGGGGAACGCAGAAGCGGGGATGATCTTAGTCCGCCCGGTTGGGTTCGCCAAGCGGCAAGCGGTAAATTCTTCAGGGTGCCGGATTGAGGGAGAGCCGCGGTTGCTTTCCGGCTCTCCCTCGAATTATGAACGATTAACGCTTGGGGGCCACCATGGCGAAGATTGCGCCCTGGGGATCGGTGCATTGCACGACCCAGAGGCCGCCGGGGACCTCCATCGGTCCGGTGACGAGCTGACCGCCGCCGGCTTTGGCGCGCTCGAGGGCCGCATCGATAGCGTCGACGTTGAAGTAATAGAGCCAGAATGGCGCAGGAGTCTCGGGCATCTTCTTCATCATGCCGCCGACCGGCCACTCGCCGCCGGTCATGAACATCTGATAGACGCCCATCGGGCCCATGTCCATGCCTTCGCCCTTGGTCCAGCCGAAGAGCCCGGAATAGAACTCCCATGCGCTGTCGAGGTCTCCGGCGTGGAGCTCGTGCCAGCCGATGTGGCCGGGCGCGTTCGCAGTGTTGGCCGGCTCCTGGTTGCTCATTCCCGCGAACAGGAGGAATGCCGCTCCGGTCGGATCGGAGCAGACAGCGAAGCGGCCGACGTTTGGAATATCTTCGGGCGCACGGTGGACGGCACCGCCGGCTGCTTTCACTTTTTCCGCGTAGACGTCGACGTCGTCCACGCCGATGTAGCCGAGCCAGGTTGGCCGGGCGCCCGGGCCGGCATCCGGCGGAATAGGCATAAGGCCGCCAACCATTGCGGACCCCATGGAAAGAATGGTGTAAGGCTTGGCCTGGCCGGAATCCTGTGTACTCCAGCCAATCACGTTTCCGTAGAAGGACGCAGCAGCTTTGTCGTCCGTGGTCATCAGGTCGTACCAGACAAATTTTGCCGGGTTTGCAGACATGCGGGTTTACTCCTTATTTTTTGGCGGCCCAACGGCTTGGTCAGGCGTTGCGGGGACTGCGCAGGACACTCCTCGATCAGGTGGGGATAGCTTCTATCCTGGCAAGGAGGAACGCCGCGCAAAAATGAACGCCGCCTGGATCAAATGCTTGCAATCAGGCGAAACGCGCTGTGCCGTTCGGACAGCACCGAAACCCTAGTTCACGAGTCGTCGAAAGCGCAAGTGAAAAGATGGTTATGGGACGAAGGGACGGATTGTTGGTGTGAGTGGCATCGCATCCTTGTGCAGGTTTGTGGGTGGGGTTGGGTAGACCCGTTTATCTGGCTGCCTGCGGCGTCTTCTCTGCCGTGCCTGGGCCAACCGCAGGTCCTTCGACTGCGCCCGCTTACGCGGGCTTCGCTCAGGATGACATCTTTTTTGGGGGGATGGGAAGTTTGACCCGTTTAGTCTGACCGCTTGCCGTGCCTTTTCTGCCCGGCCTGGGCCGACCGCACACAGCAGGTTCCTTCGACTCCGCTCAGGGCAGGCTCTTCGACTGCGCCCGCTTACGCGGGCTTCCCTCAGGATGACATCTTTCGTTGGGGATGACGGGAAGTTTGACCCGTTTGGTCTGACCGCTTGCCGTGCCTTCTGCCCTGCCTGGGCCGACCGCACACAGCAGGTCCCTTCGACTCCGCTCAGGGCAGGCTCTTCGGCGAAGCCCGCTTGCGCGGGCTTGCTCAGGATGACATCTGTGTTTTGAGGGGGCGTTCCCTATTCGACTTCCTGCTTGGCCTTATAGCCGTCGCGGGAGATGATGTCGTACTTCAGGGGCTTGTGCTTTTCGTCCTGCATTTTCAGGGGATGGCCTTCGTTGTCCACCAGCTCGACCTGAAGCTTGCGGTAGGTTCCGTCCTGCTTGCTGTTGGACGGCTTGTAGGTGAGGACGTATTGGTTGCGGATTGACTCATTGATGAGCCCGAAGTCGTCGGGAAGCTCGCCCTGGAAGCGCGGCGCGAAATGCATGCCTCCGGTCATGCGAGCGAAGGTGGTCATCTCGTTGTCGGCCTGGAGGTAATCCATTTCCCGCATCTGGCCGCCCATGCCGCCGCGGCCCTCGCTCACGGCGCGTACGAAGCCGCCGGTGCTGATGGTGAAGATGGTGACGTTGGGAGTGGCCTTGATCTTGGCGAGGGTTTTGTCGAGGGTGATCTTGGAGAAGGTGTCGCGGCCTGAACCGATGAGGATGACGTACTTGCGACCTTCGACGCGGGTAAGACGGTCGAGGGTCTGGTAGAGCGCGTCGAACATGTTGGTTTCGCGCCAGGTGGGAATGGTGAGCGAGTTGAGAGCGCCCATCACAAGACGCTTGTCCTGGGTGAAGTCGGTCAGGATGTTGGTGTGCATGTCGTAGGTCATGACGGCGATGTAGTCGTCGGGGCGAAGCTGCTCCGCGAAGTTGAAGGCGGCGTTGCGCATGTCATAGACGAAGTAGTAGCTGGTGGACGCGAACTCGACGAGCAGCACCGCGGTGATGGGCGCTTTGATCTGCTGAAAGCTGGCGATCTCCTGCGGTTTTCCGTCCTCGAAGACGCGGAAGTTCTCTTCTTTGAGATTCGGAACGAACTGGTGGGTCTTTTCGAGGATGACACCTACGTCGACTGTGACGACGGGGACGTCGACGTGGAGGGAGAAGTTCTCGAGTCCGGGAGGGTTCTTGACCTTGGGCTCGGGCGGAGGAGGCGGCGCGGCCTCGTCTTTCTCCTTTTTCTTGGGGATGGCGATGGAGCCGTTATCTCCGCCGGGGCCTCCGGCTTCGGGCGCAGTCTGGTCCTGCTGATCGGCGGGTTGCTGGGCGTTCGGCTGCTGCTGGGTCTGGCTGGACGGCGTGCTTTGCTGCGCGGGCGCCTGCCCCAGAAGAAGCAGGGCGGTAAGGGTAATTGCGGAGAGACCGGAAGCGGGTTTCATGGCTAGCCTCAATTGTGGGACTACAGATAGCTTTGCGGCAAGGGTTCGCTGCGACTAGTCTAAGAGACGTGCAAAACCTTCGAAAGGACATCACCCTGGCAGCTTTGCTTCTGGGGATGATGCACGCTTCATTTCTGCCTGGCCAAAATGCCGATCCGGCTGCCCCGAGCGCCCAGCCGCCGCCTTCGACTGCAATTTTTCCGCTGAAGGATATCCATCGCGGGCTGAAGGGCACGGCATACACGGTCTTCGAAGGCACGCAGCCGGAGCCGATGGGTGTGGAAATCCTGGGCGTGCTGCACAATGCCATTGGTCCGCGCCAGGACATGATTCTGGCCCGCCTCAAGGGCACGAAGCCGGAATACACAGGGGTGGTGGCCGGAATGAGCGGCAGCCCGGTGTATATCGACGGCAAGCTGGCGGGGGCGCTGGCCTTCCGGATCGGCGAGTTCAGCAAGGAGCCGATTGCGGGAATCACTCCGATCGAGGAGATGCTGCAGGTTCGGGATGAGGGCTCAGAGCTCAGGGAGCAGGGAGCAGGGATTAGCCATCAGGGATTAGGGATTAGCGATAAAAGCTCAGAGCTTGCAGACCAGCGCGCTCAGGGATCAGAAGACGGCTACCGGGTCGCTTCTTCCTCGCTGGCTTCGGCTGGTGGCCTGGATCTGGGGAGTTCTGCTGCTTTGATTCGGCCTATTGATACTCCCCTGGTGTTTTCCGGGTTTGGTCCGGAGGCTTTGGCGCTTTGGAAGGAGCATGCGCCTTCGCTGGGGCTGACTCCGGTTGCCGGGCTGGGTGGTTCGTCGTCGGATACGCCGCAGCCGGAGCCGATTGTTCCAGGGTCGGCGGTGAGCGCGATCCTGGTGCGGGGCGACCTGGATATTTCGGCCACCTGCACGGTGACCTATGTCGATCCGAAGCGGCTGCTGGCGTGCGGACATCCGATTACGCAGTTCGGCCCGGTGTCGATGCCGATGACCAAGGCGGAGGTCATCGCGACACTGCCTTCCCCCTATAACGCATTCAAGATCATCAATACGACGGAGACGGTCGGATCTTTTACGGAAGATCGCGAGACTGCAATCAAGGGAGAGTTCGGGCTCAAGGCGCGGATGATTCCTCTGACGGTACACATGGCGCAGGACGGAGATTCGTCGGCGACGGGCGGCAAGACGCTGCATCTGGAGATGATCGACCAGGAACAGATCACACCGTCGGCGGTGATGGTTTCGGTCTTCCAGGGACTGATGCAGTCGAACTATTACGGGGTTGAGACCACGTACCGGGTGCATGCGGCGGTGCGGCTGAAGGGGTATCCGGAGGTGAAGTTCGAGGATCTGATTGCGCCGAGCGATTTTGCTCCTTCGAACCTGATGACGGCGCTGGTGCTGGGCGAGCGCTTCAACCGGCTTTATGCGAATGCCGCGCGGCGAACGCCGATTGAGGGCGTGGATCTGAATGTGGAGGCGATCCAGGGACGGCGGACGATGCAGATTCAGGGAGCGCAGGCGGGCGACGCGCTGGTGCGTGCCGGCGATACGGTGTCGATTGAGGCGACGCTGCAGCCGTGGCGGGGCGAGGTGCGGAATATCCGGATTCCGGTGAAATTGCCAGCGACTCTGCCGTCCGGAAAAGTGCGGCTGCTGGTGAGCGATGGTGGTACTCTTGACCGGCTGCTGCAGCCTGCGCAGTTCGGCGGTCCGACGCTGGATGTGTCTGCGACGATTGCCCAGCTGAACAGCCAGCACTCGACGGACCGGCTGTATGTGACGCTTCTGGCTCCGGATCCGCAGGTAGCGGTGGAGGGGCGGACGCTGACAGCGGTGCCGTTGTCGATGGCGAATGTGCTGGAGCCGATGCGGGACAACCATGGGATGTCGTTGAGCGGTGAGTCAGCGGTACCGTTAGGGTCGGTTGGCGTGGATGCGGTACTGAGTGGTCAACAAGTGGTCACACTCCGGGTAGAATAGGGTGGATTCCTTATGCCGGTTTCAGGATGAATCGCGAATCGCAATCCAGAGCTGCAATCCAGAATCGCAACCCAGGGGCGGCGCTCCGAACAGAAAGACAAAACAGGTCGAAATCAAATGGCATTGATCCAGGGCTATGCTGTGCACGCCGCCGGGGCTGAACTTCTGCCCTTCAAGTATGATCCCGGCGAACTGAACCCTTACGATGTGGAAGTCCGGGTGTCGCATTGCGGCGTATGCCATTCCGACGCGCACCTGATCGATAACGATTGGGGATTGAGCCAGTATCCCCTGATTCCGGGCCACGAGATCGTGGGAACGGTGTCGGCGATCGGATCGGCGGTGGTGGGCTTTACGACCGGCGAGCGGGTTGGCATCGGCTGGCAGGCGAACTCCTGCGGACGCTGCGAATGGTGCCGGAAGGGCGAAGAGAATCTCTGCGCGAGCGCGCAGCCTACGTGCGTCCACCGGCACGGCGGATTCGCGGATGCGGTGCGGGTAAATGCACGGTTCGCGGTGAGGCTGCCGGAGAAGATGGATGGCGAGACCACGGCTCCCCTGCTGTGCGCGGGGATTACGGTCTACTCGCCGCTGCGGACGCTGGGCATCAATCCTTATTCGCGGGTAGGCGTGATCGGGATCGGCGGACTGGGGCATCTTGCGCTGCAGTTTGCGCGTGTCTTCGGGGCCGAGGTGACGGCATTTTCGACCAGCGCAGCGAAAGAGAAAGAGGCGCTGGAGCTGGGCGCGCATCACTTCGTGAATTCGCGGGAGTCGAAGTCGGTGAACGGGCTGGCCGGGAGCTTCGATCTGATTATCTCCACGATCAATGCCGATCTGGACTGGTCGGCGTTCGTGAACACGCTGCGTCCGCATGGGACGCTCTGCTTTGTCGGCGCGCCTCCGAAGCCCGTGGCGCTGCCGGCGTTTCCCCTGATCTCAGTGGCCCGGAGCGTGTGCGGATCGAATATCGGCAGCCCGGCGCGCATCGCAGAGATGCTGGACGTGGCGGCGCGGCACGGCGTGAAGGCGAAGGTCGAGAAGTTCAGGATGTCGGATGCCAACCAGGCGGTGAAGCGGCTGCGCAAGAGCCAGGTGCGGTATCGGGCGGTGTTGAGCGCCTGAGAAAGACCGATCCATTCCACTGAACCTATCCGGTCGACTCTGAACAGAACCCTCGACTGAACAAACCCTTGAACAAAAACCGGGGATGACCGCGTGAATCGCTATCTGCTTACGATGACAGCCTGTGTGGATCCGAGCCAGGGGCAATATCGCCTCAAGCGCTCCGATCCAAGTATTCGCCTGCAGGATTACAAAACCGCATTGCGATACTGGCTGAATCTACCGGATAAGCGCGTCCAGGACATTCTGTTCATCGAAAACTCGAACTATCCGCTGGACAGCCTGAAGGAGATTGCCGAGCAGGAGAATCCGCTGAAGAAGCACGTGGAGTTTATCAGCCTGGACTGCAATTGGTATCCGCAGGGAGGACATTACGGGTATGCGGAGCTGCGGATGCTGGACCTGGGCCTGCAGCAGAGCAAGTTGAGAAATTCCACGACGCACATGATCAAGGTCTCCGGACGGTTCAAGTTTCCGGCGCTGAGCAAGCTGCTGGACCGCCTTCCGGATGAGTTCGATGCGGTCGCGGATACGCGGGCCTGGCAGACGCTGCGGCGCAGACATGTGCGCCCCAACGTGACGACGCAGATCATCCTGTTCTCTCACGATCTCTACAAGACGCATCTGCAGGAGTGCTATCACGAACTGGTACCCGGCGGCCCGATCGCCCACATGGAAGGCATCTATTACGTCAAGCTGGCGGAGCTTGCGAAGACGTACAAGGTAATCTTCCGGTTTCCGTGCAATGTATCGCCGGTCGGCTTCCCGGCGCACCGTGAAAAGTCCTACACGCATCCGAAGCAGATCATGACGGACGGCATTCGAGCGGTTGCCAGGCGCGTTCTGCCGAACTGGTGGATTTGAGGCCGGGCCCGAAGAGGTATCTCTAAGAGAGGTTCTAGTAGACTCAGTTCCAACATGATGCGCCGTTTTTCTCCGCTTTTCCTTTCCCTTCTCTCGCTCTCCCTTACACCGGCGCTGGCGCATTCGCAGGGCACGCGCCTCTGGTCCCAGTCGAAATTCGACGATCTGGAAAAAGGCAAGCCGAATGGCGTGGCCATTACCAGCGATGGGCACCTGGTGGCCGGTCCGGAGAGCCGCGCGGTGTTCACGACGCCTTCGAGCTATGTGTGGTCGGTAGCGGTGGACCGCGAGGGGAATGCCTATCTGGCTACGGGCACGCCTGCGACTGTTCTGCGGGTAACGCCGGACGGGAAATCGACGAAGCTCTTTTCGGCGAAGGACCTGAGCGTGCAGGTGGTGCGGGTGGGCCCGGATGGCTCGGTGTACGCGGCGACGCTGCCCTCGGGCAAGGTGTACAAGCTCGACGCGCATGCTTCGGATTTGAATGAAGAGAACGCGACCGTGGTCTTCGATCCAGCGGCGACCGAGGAGAAGCCGAAATACGTGTGGGATATGGCCTTCGATCACGAAGGCCGGCTGTATGTGGCGGCAGGCGGACCGGCGGGGATCTATCGGGTGCCGGCGGGACAGAAGCCGGAGTTGTTTTTCAAGAGCGACGAGCAGCATATCCGTTCGCTGGCCTTCGATGCTGCAGGCAATCTGATCGCGGGATCGGATGGGACAGGAATCGTCTACCGGATCGACAGGAACGGCAAGGGCTACGTGATCTTCGACGCTCCGAAGCGCGAGATTACTTCGGTTGCGGTATCGCCGCAGGGCGCGGTTTATGCGGCCGCTGTGGGCGAGAAAGGGCACTCCACGCTGCCGGCTCTACCGGTGCAGGGAAATGCAACGGTCACTGCGACGATTACGATTGTGCAGCCGGGGTCAGTGCAGGCGTTCAATGGAAATACCGTCATTCCGGATGGGTCCGAGATTTACGAGATCGCGGCGAATGGCGCTCCCCGCAAGCTTTGGGCGGGACATGACGATATTGTGTATGCGTTGCGCTTTACGCCGGACGGGCTGATTGCAGCTACCGGAAATCGTGGACGGGTGTACCGGCTCGACGAGGACGGGACTTACTCGGACATTGCTCACCTAGAGGCTTCGCAGGCTACGGGCTTTGCGGATACTGAGCGCGGGACGTATGTGAGCACGGCGAATACCGGCAAGGTTTACCTGATGTCCCACGGTGCGGCAGTGGAGGGAACTTACTTCAGCGATGTTTTCGACGCGGGCGTGTTCTCGCAGTGGGGACGGACCGAAGTGGACTCGGGGTCCGGGGCGAAAGCCGGCGATTTCGATCTGTATGCGCGCGTGGGCAACGTGGATAATCCGGAACGGGCGTGGAGCGACTGGAAGAAGGTGACGCCGAATGTGGGCGCGCTGGGGCTCGATCCGGCGCGGTTTGTGCAATGGAAGGCGGTGCTGCATCCCGGTGCGGACCTGGCCTCGGTTGGGTTGAATTATCTGCCGGTGAATGTGGCGCCGGTGGTGGACGAGGTGGTGGTGGAGACGGGAGCGCGGGTGAATGCTCCGGGGATGCAGCCCGGGCTGCCGCAGCAGACTACGATCAATTTTCCCTCATCGCAGAATCCGAATGTCATCAACTTTGCGCAGGAACCGGGACGCGAGCCCCTGCCGGCCGTGAAGGATAAGACGGCGATCACTGCGCGCTGGCTGGCGCATGACGACAACGGCGATGAGCTGGTGTTCTCGGTCTACTATCGCGGCGACGGCGAGGAGAACTGGCGTCTGCTGAAGAAGAAGGTGACGGACCGGTATCTGAGCTTCGACGCGGGCACCCTTCCCGATGGTCCGTACCGGCTGAAGGTGGTTGCGAGCGATGCGCCTTCGCATAATCCGGGCGAGGCGCTAAGTGGGGATCGTGCGAGCGAGAGGTTTGTGATCGACACAACGCCTCCGGCCGTGACCGGGGTTGCGGCGCGGATGGCGGATGGGAAGATTCATGTCGAATTGACCGCGACGGATGCGGCTACTCCCATTGCGCATGCTGAGTATTCGGTAGATGCAGGGCCGTGGCAGTATGTGGAGCCGGTGGGCAAGATCTCGGATTCGCTGACGGAGCGGTTTGCGTTCGATGCTCCTTTGAATCCGCCGGCGACTGGCGCTGCGCCGGTCAATCCTGCGGAGCATGTGATTACCGTACGCGTCTTCGACCGATATGAGAATGCGGTCGCGGTGAAGGCCGTGGTACGGTGACTGGCCGTCACGGGCGTTTTGCCCTAGCGGGCGCCTTGCAGCTGCTTCGCTCCCTCTGGTCGCTTCGCCCGTCCTTAAGTGGTTTCCTACACTCGACGGCAAGCTGTTGGGCCTGTACGGGCGGAGCGCAGGTCCTTCGACTTCGCTCCGCTCAGGATGACAATCTTTTTTTAAGTGGGGCGATCCAGACTTTAACGAATGCGATTTGAATTTTTTGTTGCTGCGCGATATCTGAGAGCGAAGCGCCGCCAGGCGGTGGTGGGGGTGATTACGGTCATCTCCATTGTCGGGGTGGCGGTGGGCGTGGCTTCGCTGATTATCGCGCTGGCGATTACGAATGGAATGAGCCGCGACCTGCGCGACCGCCTGGTGAGCTCGACGGCGCACGTGGATTTGATGCGGGTGCAGAACGATGGCATCCGGGACTGGCGCGCTCTGACGGATCGGCTGCGGGGTCTGCCGCATGTTGTGGCGGCTGCTCCGGGACTGTATGAGCCGGTGCTGGTCGCGCGCGGCCCGCTCTCGGGCGGGGCGATGCTGAAGGGCATTGTGCCGGCGGACGAGCGGACGGTGAGCGGTTTGCTGACGAATCTGGCCTCGGGCTCGGCCACGGAGCTGAGTGCGGATGCAGACGCGGGAGGCCCGGCTGGGGCGACTCCGCCGGTGGTGATCGGCTATGAGCTGGCGGACACGCTGGATGCGAAGGTGGGATCGACGGTGATGGTGATCAGTCCGCAGGGCGAGCTGACGCCTTACGGATTGGAGCCGAAGTATCAGCCGTTTCGCGTGGTGGGGATCTTTCACTCGGGGTTTTATCAGTACGATTCGAGCTTCGGGTTTGTGCGGCTGAAGGATGCGCAGGCTTTGTTTGGCGAGCCTGATCTGGTGTCAGTGATTTCGTTCAAGGTGGACGATCTTTATCACGCGGATCGTATTGGAAAAGAGATTGAGGCGGCTGCAGGGCCGGGATTTCTGACGACGAACTGGATGGAGCAGAACCGCGAGCTGTTTCGCGCGCTCAAGCTGGAGCAGATCGTCACCTTCATCGTGATCGGGCTGATTGTGTGCGTGGCGGCGCTGAATATCCTGATCGCGCTGACGATGATGGTGATGGAGAAGACGAAGGACATTGCCGTGCTGATGTCGCTGGGCGTGCGGCCGGCACAGATCCGGCGGATCTTTCTGATGCAGGGATTTCTGATCAGCGTGGTGGGGACGGGGCTTGGGCTGGTGCTTGGCTATCTGCTGTCGTGGGCGGGCGGGCACTACCATTTCGTGCTCTCGGCT
>Ga0210388_10002631_pt1 | contig 13953 bp, 10 predicted proteins | sample IncBWC19OmetaG_FD_155485 | JGI IMG/M metagenome (GOLD analysis project Ga0210388, IMG submission 155485) | Forest soil microbial communities from Barre Woods Harvard Forest LTER site, Petersham, Massachusetts, United States - Inc-BW-C-19-O ...
AGGTTTATCCCACATCGTTTCCCAAGATTAAGAAAACGCGCGGACCGCTGCAAGATTGGACCGCGCTCACGGCGAAGCTGGAAGAACTTGAAGCCGCTTTGTTCCTGGACGCCACGGATAATATTCGGGCTAAGATCGGAGAGATCGTTCCCGAATACACGTACCTCGCAAGCGACAACTTCAGCACGGAAGAAGACGACGCCCCCTGGGTGTCTCCTGTCCCTCGCCGAATTGCATAACTCAGGCCTGCGTTAGCAGGCGCTACTCCCGAATACTTTAGCCGTTCCAGACGCGCGGTCGAGCTGAACTCAGCTCCCGCGCGTTTTTTCATGTAAGGTAGTTTTCACCCTGTGCCGGCCTGGGAATAAGCATGGGTGGTAGTCCTCCCGGTGGCAGTGATCTTGTGAGGTTTCCAGAACACTCATTGCAGAATGGCGACTGCCACTTCTACTGACGGAATCAAGACTACAATTCGCGACAAAAGGTCGAGACTTGGGTTGATGAGAGTGATCGCGCCTGTTTACAAGCGTCCGCGAACTTCGCTCAGTAAAGTTGAGAGCGTCGGCGAGCGAGGACGTTAGGCTATCGGGCCGCGTACCGGGAGGAACAAATGCCAAACCTGCGATTCGCATTCCCCGTCGTCATATTTCTCAGCATAAGCCTGGCGGCTCAGGACAGGTCCCACTTCGAGGTGTTCGGCGGGTATTCTTTGGAACGCATCGCCCCATGTGGGGTGTCCGAATCTGGCGAATATCCTTGCAACGCCGAAACCGGCTTTCTAGCGCCCACAACCAATTACAACGGGTGGGACGCATCATTCACTGGCTATTTCACCAGGTTCCTTGGCGCTACTGCCGATTTCAGCGGTCATTACGGTCCCTACCGGTTCGAGAACCAGGTTACTCCGCCGTACCCGTCAGCGTCGCGATACAGCTACATGTTCGGGCCTGCCTTCGCATGGCGGACACCCAAAGTCACGCCATTTGCCCATTTTCTGCTGGGGCACACCGACGAGAGTCTTTCGGGTTCCATTGGAAATTACAACGTATTCTCCTGGGCAGTCGGTGGCGGGCTGGACGTAAGTGTACGTAGGCGTATAGCAGTTCGCCTCGCACAGTTGGAATACGAGTCGGTCCACGTTCCCGGCAACGCCGCCGCCAATGGGCTTCGATATTCAGCCGGAGTGGTCTTCAGGTTCTAGCCTAGCCGCGAGCCTCAGGCAGACAAAGAAGGCTCTCAGGAGGCGTGCCTCTTGTTCTTCTTAGCGACGGCACGCCTTACGCACAACGACAACGTGCTCTTCCCGATTTTGTTAGGCTGGCCGAAACTCCCAGTCGACGGGCCAGTGAATGATACTTTAGTGTGGTTGTAGGTTGTTCATCTCGTTAGAAATGGAAGCGCATGCGGTCCGGTGATCGTCCCGGTCTTCAAATCCTGAAAGCAGGGACGGCGACGTGTCCTTTCAAAGACTTGCGAGGGGTCGAACAGGGCTAAACTGGGTTGAAACGGGTGGATTCGGGCCGATTGTGCAACGCAAAATGCAACGGTAGACGCCCGGAAAGATAGTCATGTGCTTCGTGCTCTATGCCGGAACGAGCAAGCCCATCCCGCGAAGGGAGTGGTTGAAGAGTGCCCCCGACATTTCTGTTGCGTCGCTGACGGAGCATGATTCGCTCATCAAAGCACATTTCAAAAGCCCAGAGATTCAGTCCATTGGTTCGACAGCAGGCTGTGGGTGCGATTTTCCTCACGTGCTCTTGCAGAATGGTGAATGGCCAGTATTCGATTTCGATGATGCCGAGCGAGTTGCTACATTCGGCCATAACCGCAGAGCACTAGCCACCCTGTTGCGGGATGCGGGCGAGAAGACCATAGAACTGTACGGTCTTTGGTGGGGCAACTTTGCGAAGGTGCCATTGGCGTACGAGCAGATTCCCCTCCTCAGAATATTGGAACCAGACTTCCTCTTTCGAGAGCAGGTCTTCTATAGAGTCTCCCTATGACAGTGGACGATGTACTGGAAGTTGTGGTGCCTCTGAATCCAGAGCCACGTGTCCTATGGCTAATCGACTTGGGATGGGCGATGACAGTATCGGCCCGTGGAGGTTATCCGCTTGCAGGACAGGCCGAACCAGTCCCGCACATGATGGCCTTCAATGAATTGCAGCATCAACTCTTCAATTACCTAATCCATTCCCGCGAGAAGGATGACTGGACGATTGAAGACTTCGTCAAGGGTCTTTGCGAGAAGGCTGTCGCGTCGGGCGTAAACGGCGACTTCGGATGGGCCTTGAAGGCATCACTGGAGAAAGTTGCGAAGAGACGGGTACAGTAGTTGTCGTGTGAGTGATTAGTGCTTGCAGACCCTGCCACGGATGTTCACTTCTTTCCCAAGTAAGTACGAATTCACTGCTGGGTCTTCCACGACCATGTAATCGGCGACGGCAAAGAAATCATCCTTCAATTCGCTCGACGGTACCTCGTCTCGACTGAGAGCAATTCCCAAAGCCTTGAAGTCCTTGTGACGCGAGACCTCTGGTTCTTCAATTCGCATGTCGAAGTTAGTTTCTGATGGCTTCACAGTGAGGCAAATCCATCGCCGTTCGCTGAGAGCCATATCGTCCCACCACTTGCCGATGCTGACCGTGCGACCAACCATGATGTCGCTGTGACCTGTATCGCTGCTCCCAGAAGTCCGTCACAAGCATGTCCGCAGATTCAGTCCCGGTCGAGGTATTCACCGTCCGCATCCAGTCGTCCTGCAAGCCACGGACGGCCTTGCAAGACGTGCTGAAGTGCTTGTTGTCCTTCGTGCAGAGCCGATGCGAACGTTGAACCCGCTTCGGCTGACCGTCTACAATCTCCGTGACGTAATAGCGAACATGAAAAGCACCGTGTGCCTCGAAGACGTGACCGCGTTGATGTCGTCCCATGTCCGCAGATCAAGCGAAAGTGCAACGACTGTGCAACGGCACCAAAGTGCTGTATGTAAGTAATTGATAATACAAGTGGAAGCGCATGCGTTCCGGTGAACGTCCCGGTCTTCAAAACCGGCGGGCGGCGGGTCACCCCGTCACCGGTGGGTTCGACCCCCACTCGCTTCCGCCATTTTTCAACCTTGGATTTCGTTCGCGGCCACCGGCACGCTGGAGAGAGTGAGTGAGCCGCTTTGCATCACTTACCAAACGTGGACGGCCTTCACCCGCGGAGGGCCTGATCTGCCCTGAATTACCTGAGTTTCGAGAACCACTTCGATGTTTCTCTTCTGCCAGTCGGCGGGAAGCTGTTTGACGATTTCATTCATGCGATTCTCGTTGACCAAAAACTCACCGGCAGCCACGGTTCCTCCGCGACCGATTCCGGCGGCCACGACAGAGACCTGATCTGTGTCCGGAGGAGTGAATCGAGCAACAATCGCATAATCCTTATAGTCTTCTGTCTTCTGCTGTAACCGGTCGAGCAGCCATTCCCGCTTGTCTGGATTGTTGCGATCTTCAATCCAAAACTTCGTCATGGTGGCGTCGTTTCCAAAATGGAAGCGCAAAGGAGCGGTCAGGCGCAAAGTCCAGCCGTTATCGAATGCCCCGATAAATACGGAAGGGCTGCGCCGAAGGTCGGTCAAAGTGGTTGACGATTCGCCGAGCACGCGATAGTTCTTGCCGTAGGTGCGAAGCATTCCGGCAATATTAACCAGGGGATCTACGTCGTCGATGATGACGGTGACCATGGTGTCGGGAAGCATAGTCACGCGTTGGGGATCGGCGGCATCACGGAGTCGGATGCTGGCATACTGCGGCTGGTCCGCCAGGCAGAAGAGCGTTGGCTCTGCCGAATTCACGAAGGGCTGCCATAGCTGACGAACCAGAGTCGTGCGCGGCCCTCGTAAAGCCGCCCATGCAACAAACAGAGTAAGGATCAGCGCAGCGATAATCACGACCGTTTTGGCACGGCCGGAAATCCGCTCGAATCTCAAAACCGATCGAGTTGCTGGCGCCGTAACGGATCCAGCCTTGAAGACGGCCAGTCCGTTGGCTGAGGGTGCCGTCGCGGCGTCGGGAAAGCCGTTGGGGTGACCGGGCCAGGAAAAGTGTGGCGCGTAGGATCCGGACGGCAGGAATAGCCGAATCTCCTGGCTATGTTTGGGATTCTGGTAATACTGATCGAGGCGCTTGCGAATTTCCGCCGCCGTGACCCTTACGATGGGATCAGTGTTGGTATCGTAGTCGGCATTCCGTTCGAAGATCTCGATCCCGAGAACGCGTTCCTTCAGTTGACTCCCCTGGCCATCCAGCGCACGCGCCACCACGAACCTTAGAAACTGGCCATACCTTTTGCTGGAATTAAATAGAGGAGAAGCGAGCAAGTGCTCGAGCTGCTGCTCAACAGCACCCTTTTCATAATCGCTGGTAGGCGTCCAGCTTTCCGCTAATGGCTCGGATATCACTTTGTCAGGCCCTGCGTCAGGCAAGCTCACAACGTGGTGACTGGATTCAGCAATGAACTCTGGTTCGAGGATACTACTGTGCCGGATGACCGACTTTCAACCGTAAAACGCTACTCCGGGGTGCTTCTTATCGTAATTCTTTACGGTCATTCAAGTCGTTGAAAACAGTGTGTAACGTCGGCCTGCTAGAGCGGTTACTTGGTTATCTCTTCGGTTTTACCGGCAAATCCTTGTTTGGAAGCGCAAGCACCCTGTAGATGTGTGCTCTGTTGATGGGTTTGCTCAAGACCGTTCATCACCACTTTGAGATTCTAATCGCGAGGAGGGAACGTATGTTCCGCAGCCGCTCCGTTTGGCAGATTTGTGCAATGGCAGGCTTTGTTTTGTTTGTCCTCATGGGAAGCCGGCCATCTTATGGCCAGAACCAGGAAATCGCTGCGGCATTGAGCGGAACCGTTACGGACCCCGCCGGGCTTCCCGTCAATGGCGCCAAGGTCACGCTTACCAGTGCGCAAAATGGCGTCAACCGTTCCTTTACGACGCAGGGCGGCGGCCTGTTCACGTTTACCTTGCTTCCTCCTGCCGTATACACGCTTGAGGTCGAGCAAACCGGCTTTAAAGACTATAAGCAACAAGGCATTACATTAGGCGCCGGCCAAACCGCCCAACAGAACGTGCGGCTGACGGTCGGATCGATATCGGAAAAAGTCGAAGTGACCGCCGAATCTCCGCTCATCAACGTCGACAATGCCAATATTTCCGCGAATATTGCCGCGAGGCAGCTGGTCGATCTTCCTTTGAACTTGCGGAATGTCATCAGCTTGGCGGAGCTCAACTCCTCAGTCAGCAACACGGCAGAAGAGCAGATCGTCGGCGCACCGGGCATCTCTGGAAGCGCCGATCAGGACGTTTCGTTCCTGAACTTCGGCGGGACGTTCTTCGGTACAGCACAATACTTGCTGGACGGCAGTTGGGATACGCGGGTGGATTGGGGAGGGGTGATTTACGTTCCCTCCGCCGACGCTGTGCAGGAATTCAAAATTCAGACCAATGCTTTTACATCGCAATATGGCTTCAGCAGCGGCAATGTCGTGAATGTGGTGACAAAATCAGGCACCAACCAGTTGCATGGCGATGCGTGGATGTTCTATCGAAACAGCGCCTACGACGCGAGATATTACTTTAACGACGGCGGCCAGCCGGCATTCCATCGCGACCAGTTCGGCGCCACGATCGGTGGTCCGATCATCAAGAACAAACTTTATTTTTTTGGATACTACGAAGGCCTGCGGCAGGCAACACCGGCCACGTTCGTTGGCACGATGCCCACGACTGCTGAAAGAGGAGGAAATTTCTCGGCGGCGCTAGGCAGCCAGATAGGAACCGACTACCTGGGCAGACCCATCTTTGCCGGAGAGCTTTACAACCCCTTCAGCACGCGGCAAGTGACCTGCGGCGGGGTTGACACCGTCACCGGCGATACAGTGAGCCAATGCCCGACAGGTGCGACAACAGAGTTCATCCGAGATCCAGCCTCGGGGAATATCGCCTCGGGAACGGGCGTCACCAACATGCTTCCATCCGGCCTGATCGATTCTCTTGCATCGAATGTCGCAAATGGAAACTTCTGGCCTCAGCCGACCAGTTCCGCCCCCTTCAACAATTTTACGGCTGCTTCCGCGGCCGCTGCGCATTCCAACGAGTACTCGATCCGCATTGATTACAACCTTTCGAATAATGATCGCCTCTGGGGTCGATGGTCTCAAAAGTACGAGCAAAAAGTTAACTTTCCAACCTATTATGGCGCTTCCGATCCCGGCGGCCCCGGCGTTGTCGCTCCGAACAACCGGTACAGCGCTAACGTCGGTTACAGCCATGTTTTCAGCCCAACCTTCGCGTTGAGTGCGAATCTCGGCGTAAACCGGCACGTTGAGCAGTCCACGACCCAGAGTTTGGGCTTCAAGTCTTCCTCGCTCGGTCTTCCTTCTTTTATCGACTCCATCGCTCCAAGTTTCCCGGAGTTCCAGCCGCAAAGCTATTCGCCGCTGGGCGCACAAGCCGGTCTGGACAATTACCTCGTGCCGCAAACCATGTGGACCAGCTCGGTCGATTTCACGAAGATTTATGGCAAGCACCAGTTGGGCTTCGGCTTCATGGATATCTGGGCTCGCATTGATGGCGGGCACTATGCCAACACCGTCATGCAGTTTCAGACCACGTCAACCGCAGGTCCTGACCCCCAGAATGCCACCGCAGGGACTGGCGATGGCTTCGCTTCGTTCCTGATGGGCGTAGGCAGCGGAACCGACGATACTGGATTCAACAAATTCCCGGCGACTGATAAGCACATGCTTGGCTGGTACTTGCAGGATGACTGGAAGGCGTTGCCTAAGCTGACTTTGAATCTGGGCTTGCGCTATGAAATTCAGACTGCGCCGACCGAGCGCTACAACGACCAGGAATATTTCGATTTCACCGCGACCAACCCGATCAGCTCTGTGGTAGGAACGAATTATCCTGGAGAACTCGTTTTCAACTCCAGCAGCAATCGCGGCCTGTATGACACTTCGTTCAAGAATTTCGCTCCGCGTATCGGAGCGGCTTATCAGTTGCTCCCCAAGCTGGTGCTGCGCGGCGGTTACGGAATTTTCTTCGTGCCGAATTATTACGGGAATGGCCCAAACACCGGATTTTCGCAGGGCACGCCATGGGTCACCAGCCTGAACAACGGATTGAATCCGTATACAACTCTGAGCGGAACCTCAACGGCATCCTGCAGCAATGGTGCTACGACGGTTGCCTGCCAAAGCGCATTTCCAAACGGCGAGGTCGTGCCGACCGGAAATTCTCTGGGCGGTTTGACGGATGTCGGTTTCGGACTCAATCCAGTCATCGATCCGGTTCGCCATTCTCCCTATGTACAGCAATGGATGGGCGGCGTTCAATATTCGCTGACGAACGACGATCTGATTGATATTGCCTATGTCGGCAATCACGGAGTCCACGTCCTGTCTCAATATCTTGAGTGGGACGAAATACCAGCGGCGGATCAGTCTCTGGGAAGCGCTCTCCTCAACCAGGTTCCAAATCCATTTTTCGGTGCGATCACTTCCAGCGGTTGCGGTCTCGACCAGCCAACCGTTGCACAAGGGCAATTGTTGCGGCGTTTCCCGGAATACTGCAGCGTAACGGAAGCGCCACCGGCTGTCGGCGGTTCAACCTACAGCGCGCTCCAAGCCACCTACACGCGTCGTTGGCATGCCGGACTCGACCTGAACGTCTCATACACTTATTCGAAGTTCATGGATGACGTGCAAGGCGGCGCCGGTTGGGCATTCCCGGGCAGCGGCAGCTCGGTCCGCAATTCGTACAATCTTGCCGCCGAGCACTCGGTGGATGTCAGCGACACCCCCCACAGCCTGGTCGTGAATTACAACTACGAATTGCCCTTCGGAAGCAAGAAAATGATCGGCCAGGGTTGGAACAGGGCCGTGAACGCGATTCTCGGCGGATGGCAATGGAGCGGCATTCTGACCGCCAAATCTGGATTGCCCCTCTCCATCAACCCGGTGTCCAACAATACCGCGGGCTATGGTTTCAATCAGCGCCCGGATCTGGTGCCAGGCACCAGCCCGGTTCCGCAAGACCAGAACATCACGCACTGGATCAATCCTGCCGCATTCGCGCAACCGGCAGCCTACACTTTTGGCGATAGTCCGCGATTCCTCTCGAACCTCCGTGCACCGCGCTATTTCAACTGGGACATGGGCATTCACAAATGGTGGGACTTCGGCGAAGTGCGGCGATTGCAATTCCGCTTCGAGATGTTTAACGCGTTCAACCACCCCGATTTCTTTGAGCCTGACACGAATCTGTCAGACTTAGGTTTCGGGACAATCACCTCGGCATATCCCGCACGGAGTGTTCAGTTCGGTCTCAAATTCTACTGGTAAGGTACCCTCCCTCCGCCACATGCCTGGCAGGTTAGAAAGCCTGCCAGGCACGTGGATCAAACAATTCCATCATCGGCTGAATCGACCAATACACGCATGAAATCTATTCGGAATTTGTTATTTACCGGTGTGTTGGCACTTTGTTTTCTACCGCGCGCGCTTTCCGCCGCGTCGGAAGCAGACGCACAAGTTCACTACGATCCGATTGCCGATCCACGAGCAGTCGTAGCGGTGGGCGCAGCCCGTTTCACAATTCTGACGCCGCAACTCATTCGAATGGAATGGGCTTCAGATCGAAAGTTCGAAGAACACGCCTCTTTGGTTTTTCTGAATCGTCGGCTGCAGGTTCCCGAATTTACGCATGAGACCGGGTCTGATGGAAGCACTGTGATTCGTACGAGTGCGTTGACATTGGTTTACGCGCCGGGACAATCGGACGGAAAGTTCACAGCTGAGAATCTCAGCATTGCGTTCAATCTCGGTGCAAAAAAGATTGTCTGGAAGCCAGGCATGGCCGACAAGGGAAATCTGCTGGGCACGGCACGGACTCTTGATTTCGTTCGCGGCTCCGCTGCGCAGCTTGAGCCCGGCTTGATTTCGCGTGACGGCTGGACAGTTGTGGACGATAGCGCTCGTCCCTTATTTGATTCCGACGACTTCTCTTTCGCCCGCGGCGAACAGAGCCCTTGGCCGTGGGTGATTTTACGGCCTGCCGGCGAGCGGCAGGATTGGTACTTCTTCGGCTACGGCCATGATTACAAACGCGTGCTTTACGATTTCACCCAGGTGGCAGGAAAGATCCCGTTGCCTCCGCGGTTCGCCTTCGGAGCCTGGTGGTCGCGTTATTGGTCCTATACTGATCAGGAATTTGACAAGCTGATCCAGGGATTTCGCTCGCACGACACGCCACTCGACGTGCTGGTGATCGATATGGATTGGCATCCTACATTCGATGAATTCCCGGCAACCAACAAGCTGGATGCATCCGGACACAAACTCGGCTGGACCGGTTATTCGTGGAACAAGCTTCTATTCCCCGACCCCGATCGATTCCTTGCCAATGTGCATGAGCAGGGGCTCAAGGCGACGGTGAATCTCCATCCCGCAGGCGGCATACAGCCTTGGGAGGATGGCTACTCGGAAATGGCCCGTGCATCCGGGATCGATCCCGCAACCAAGCAATACCTTCCCTTCGACATTTCCGACCGGAATTTCGCGTCCAACTACCTGAAGTACATCATTCATCCTCTCGAGCGCCAAGGGATCAACTTCTTCTGGCTCGATTGGCAGCAGGAAGACACCACGAAAACTCCGGGACTGAATCCCACATGGTGGCTGAACTACATCTTCTTTAGCGACCAGCAACGTGAAGCAAAACGTGCTCTGTTGTTTCATCGCTGGGGAGGACTAGGCAACCATCGCTACCAGATCGGTTTTTCCGGGGACACGATCTCCGTATGGGAGTCGCTCGCATTTCAACCATACTTCACGGCCACGGCTGCCAACGTGGGCTATGCCTATTGGAGCCACGACATCGGCGGCCACATGCCCGGCGCTTTACCTGCGCTGGATTCAGTGGGGAATCTTCAGCCCGATTTTGCGCACGCATACGACCAAGAATCCCGATGCCGAACGTCGCATTTGGGCATATCCGGAGCCGTACTCCGACCTGATGCGCGACTGTTTCGCGCGCCGCTATGCGATGCAGCCTTACATTTATACCGAAGCCAGAAAGACGTACGACACAGGCCTCGCATTCCTGCATCCTCTCTATTACGACTGGCCTGAGGCGCCGGAGGCTTATCTCGCGAAAAACGAATACATGTTCGGCGACAGTATTCTTGCCGATCCGATTACGCAACCTGTCTCCAAGGATTCGCAATTATCGACGATCTCCGTGTGGCTTCCACCCGGGGATTGGATTGAATGGGACAGCGGAGCAACATTCCTGGGACCGGTGACGGTTCAGCGCAGTTTTTCTCTCGGCCAAATTCCGTTGTATGTGAAGGCGGGCAGCATAATTCCCATGCAGCCTGCGATCACCCACACGGGTGAGAAGCCGCTGGATCCGTTGATCCTGACCGTGTTTCCGTTGAAAAACGCTCAAACGTCGAGCTATCGTGTTTATCAGGATTCCGGAGACACGCCGGGCTATCAAAATGGTGAGGCGGCATGGACTCCAATTCGTGCGTCCTTAAGCAATGACGGCACCACGCTGAATATCGGGATCGCGCCGGTCCAAGGCAGCTACTCGGCAATGCAATCCGACCGGGCTTACGAGGTACGACTTCCCGGAAGTTGGCCGCCATCATCTGTAACCATCAATGGTGAATCGCTCGCCTACCAGAAACAAAAAAGCGGCCACGGGTGGCGCTTCGAGGGCAACACGCTGACGACCATCGTTTCAACGCCTCGCTTTCGTGTCGGAGACGCGGTGACGATCACGATAAGAACGGGCGCCGAGATGGCCCGGAGTCTTCCGTTGCTCGACGGTTTTGCCGGGAAGATGGCGCGACTTCGCGAGAGCTACGACATCTTGAATGCAAACTGGCCTGCTGGCTGGTCGCCCGCTTCTGTGGTGGGCGCGATGCAGACGGGCGATCGCCTCACCTATTATCCTGACACCGCATTTGCCGAACTCGGCGCGTTGGAGCAGAAGCTTTCCGCCCTTCCCGGGGTGATTAAGACAATGCGGGCGACGGAGGCCTCGCCAGATTTCGCGAAAACCGCTTCCGATTCGAGTCCCGATCAACCAAAAGCTCGGCTCGCTGCCTACAACGGCACCATCGCCACCGCTGTGGCACACATAGCGGATATCAGCGAAGCGAAGCCACGAGTCTCGCTCGATAAACCTTCAGGCGAGCAGAGTAAAATGCCGGAGCGATAGCCAAAGCTGTAACAGTAAATAATGCGAATACGCCTACTGTCGCTTCTCTTGTCGCTTTTTGCGATTTCGCCAACTCCAACATCGAGTCCCGAACCGCACTTTAGCCTCAGCCCTGCCCAGGGTATTGATTTCGTTCTGCGGAATTCGCCCACCCCCCGCAAGTATCTGATCGAGACCATGCCCGGCGGCGTAGCATTGCTCGATTACAACAATGATGGGCTTCTGGACGTCTTTCTCGTAAACGCAGGTCATGTTGCTGATCCGTTGCTCAGCCCGGTTAACTTTGATCGTCACGATCCTTCCTACTGGAATCGGCTCTACCGTCAGAACAAAGACGGTACCTTCACAGATGTCACGGTGCAAGCCGGATTACAAAACGCGGGCGACACTAACTACGGCATGGGAGTCGCCGTCGGGGACTACGACAATGATGGATTCCCTGACATCTACGTCACAAATTTCGGGCGAAACATTCTCTACCACAACAACGGCAATGGGACCTTCACCGACGTAACCACCAAAGCAGGAGTGGGAGCAGGCGGATGGTCGACGTCTGCCGGATTTCTTGATTACGACAACGACGGGCATCTGGATCTCTTCGTGACTCGCTATCTTGATTGGACTCCAGAAAAGAGCAAAACGTGCGGCCGCGTTGCGGAGCCGATGTATTGCCCGCCCGGCGAGTTCGGCTCCGCAACCAGCATCCTGTATCACAATCGCGGAAATGGAACGTTCGAAGATGTGAGCGCGGCGTCGGGCATCTCCGCGAAACCCGGCCATGGACTAGGAGTCGCTTTCGCCGACTACGACGGCGATGGCCTTACCGATATCTTCGTCGCGAATGACGCTATCGAACAGTTTCTCTGGCACAACAACGGAAACGGAACATTCACCGAAGTCGCGTTGGATTCAGGCGCGGCGCTTTCCAGCACCGGCCAAAAACTCTCAGGTATGGGAGTTGTTTTCCAGGATTATGACAACGATGGCCTCCCCGATCTGATTGTGACCCAGCTCCCGCATGGGGCCTACGCCGTTTTTCACAATGATGGCAAGGGTTCATTCAGTGCACAGGAGCTGGAAACCGGATTCGGTACGCTATCCGGCAACTCGTCGGGTTGGGGTGTCGGCTTGGAGGATTTTGACAACGACGGTTGGAAAGACGTTTTCATCGCCCAGGGTCATGTTTTTGACAATGTGCACTCCTATGACAGTTCGCTGAGCTATCGCGAGCTTCCGCTGTTTGCGTTAAATCGCAAGGGACACTTTGAGAAGGGCAACCCCGGCTCTGACCTGCCTGTCGCGGGTCGTGGGGCTGCTTTTGGAGACCTGAATAACGATGGTTGGGTCGACGTAGTCACTACTTCGCTGGGCGAACGGCCACAATTCTTTTCAAATCGCGGAGGAAAATCGCATTGGCTCACCATTACGCTGCGCGGAAGGCGCAGCAACCGAGATGGATACGGAACTCGGGTTCAGATAAATGGTCAAGTGCGATTTGCGACTGCGTCAGGAAGCTACCTATCCTCCAACGACAAGCGACTACACTTCGGGCTTGGGAGTGCGGAGAATTGCGATGTGGACATAAGATGGCCGTCAGGAATTCACCAAAAGCTGCGTGCGATCAAGGCTGATCAGTTCATTACGATCGAGGAGTCAGAGCAATGATCGTTCAAGCTGTTTTGCGCGTGCATTTGCTCTCGCCGCCACAGATTGCTGGGAGTCAGAACCCTCCAGAAGCCGCGAAGCTCCTGCAGTCAGCGATCGCTCTCGTGCATTTAGGCGACGCACGCATGCGGAAGCGGGATGACGGAGCTCTACCTCTTTGCCGACTTTTCATGCTGTGAAAATGTGTCGGCGGCGCCAACATTCCCGCTTGAATACTCCTGATTCCTTGTGCGACTGTACTGCCATACTGCTGGGGGGTGAACAGTGGAGAAGAACTACCGACGGTTGAGGCTGGCGTATTTAATCGTTTCAACACTACTCGTCTTTGCCTCGAGCGCGGCGCGCGCGGATGTGACCGGGTCGATTACGGGAGTGGTCCGCGATCGTGCCCAGGCAGTGGTCGCGGGGGCTCGAGTCACTGTCACCAACATCCAAACCAACCTTAGCCTGGAGACCACCTCGGCCACCGATGGCTCATACCACTTCCTTGCCTTGCCCGTGGGGAGCTACAAAATCACTGCCACGGCCGCTGGCTTCCGCACTTATGTCGCCAGCGAGATCACGATTCAAGTGAACGATCAACTCAGGATCGATATTGTGTTGCAAGTGGGCACGGTGAAGGAGGAGGTTACCGTGGCCGCCGACGTTACGCGCGTGGAGACCGAGAGCACGCAACTTGGGGACGTGATTGACTCGCAAAAGATGCTCGCCCTACCGCTGAATGGCCGCAGTTATCTCGATTTGTTAGGCCTGCAGGCCGGCGTGGCGCCGACGACTGCTGGGACAATCGGTGGCGACCGGCCAGTCTCGGGTTATATCTCAAACGCGGGCAACATTTCGGTGAACGGCCAGCGCGAGACGGCGAACGCGTTTCTGGTAAATGGCGGCGACGTCAGCGAGGGACGAAATCTTGGGGCCGGACTGGTGCCAAATCTCGATTCCGTCGAAGAATTTCGTCTTATCACCAACAGCTTTGACGCGGAATATGGAAAATTCAGTGGCGC
>Ga0210388_10002633_pt1 | contig 13950 bp, 14 predicted proteins | sample IncBWC19OmetaG_FD_155485 | JGI IMG/M metagenome (GOLD analysis project Ga0210388, IMG submission 155485) | Forest soil microbial communities from Barre Woods Harvard Forest LTER site, Petersham, Massachusetts, United States - Inc-BW-C-19-O ...
CCGTGTATGAAAACAGGTTCAGCAGGCGCCGCCCGGCCGCGCGCGCGGCGACCGCCGCCCAGCCGAGCCGCATGTCGAGGAACAGCCCCACGCCGAGCGGCGCGGTCACGTCGACGCCGAACCGACAGGCGCCGTCGCCCACCACCAGCTCGACCGGCGCCTCCTCGCCGCGCACGCGCGTCGCCGGCTCGGGCGGCGCCGAGCCGCCGAGCGGTCGCAGCCGCCGCTGCTCGTAGATTCCGCGCGGCGCCAGCGCCGATTCGATCGCGCCGTAGAGCTCGTCGCGCCAGCCGAGCGCACCCGCCGACAGCCACTGGACGACCACGAAGTCGCCGTAGCGATCGACCGCCACGCCGGGCAGCCCTTCGTTCTCGCCGGAAAACAGCCGCAGCGCTTCGGGGAGCGCCCCGGCGTTGAGCTGCCGGCGCAGCTCGACCGCGCGCGCGAACCGTTTTGCGATCGCGCCCTTGCCGGGACCGACCTTTTCGTCCTGATCGCGGCTCAGCACCCGCACGGCGATGGCGTGGTCCCGGTCGACATAGCCGCGCCCCACGAACTCCCGGTTTCCAGCGATGAGGTCGACGACCGCCCCCGTCTCCTCGGCGATCCCCCGGGGCCCCAGCGCCTCCCGGTAGACCCATGGATGACCTGTGTGCACCCGGGTGGCGACGTCGCCGGGGACCCTATATTGGCCCACACGCATGCGGACCCCTGGCCCCACCTGAGGCGGGCGTGGCGGGGACCGGTTCGTCTTCCTCACGGCGCGGCACTTATAGAGACCGCGGCTTCCCCTGTCAAAGGGTTCAGTGTAGGCTTGAGTGCTTGATTTCCGGAGCTAAACCGGGAACGCTGCTGGAAAGGATTCATTCGGCATGACCTCGAAGCCCCCCTACGAAATGGCGGCCAGCGGACAGTCTGACAGCGCAGACCCCGATCTGGAGGACCTGTCCGATCAGATCACCGTCGATCCTTCGCAGGACGTGACGGTGGAGGCTTCCGAGGAGGCGACCCTGGAGGTCGCGGAGGAGGAGGGCGACGAGAGCGCCTATCCCCTGACACCACCGCCGATGTCGTCAGCGACGCCCCCACCCTCGTCGCGGCGGGCGCCGACCCTCATGGGGCTGTCGTTGCCGTCGCTCCCGCTGCCGGGCATGTCTGCCGCGACGCCGCCGTCCACGGACGACGACATCACCGTCATGGCGCGCCCGTCGGTCACCGACGACGAAGAAGAGGCGACCAAAGTCGAGCCGGCCGAAACCGCGCTGCACGCGGCGGCAAGCAAGGACGACGACGAGGTCACCACCGCCCTGTCGGCCCAGGCCAGCGTCGAACGTGAGCGGGCGCTGCGCAAGTCGCAGCCGCCGTCGCTCGATCTGCCGTTGCCGCATTCGTACGGCGGCGACTCGGAATTCGAGGACCCAGAGGACTCCGACGGAATCGGCCTCGCCTCCGACACGCCGGGGATCTCCGTCGACGACGATGCGATCGCCACCAGCAGCTACTCCGCGGACCAAGACGAGCCGTCGTCGGAGCTGGAGGCCGTTCTGGCGCCGCGCCGTCCGACGGCCGCGCTCGGCTCGCTGGGCGGCAGCCCATTCGGATCGTCGGGCTCACCGTTCGGCGGATCGCCAGCGCTCGCCCGAGCCGACGGCTTCGGCGCCGTGCGCCTGCCGACGCCGAGCCCCGGCTTCGGCCTCTCGCTGCCGAGCCCCGGGCAGGTCCCCGCCCCGTCGAGCTCCCCATTCTCGGCGCGCCTGGCGCCGGTCGGTTCGCCCTACGGCGCCCGCGCCCCGTCGACGTCGACCGGGCCGATACCGGTGTTGCAGATCCCGGCTCCCTCCGGCGTCGCCGCGACCACCTCCGGCACCAACTCCGGCTTCTTCCGCAGCGCCCCCATGCCGGTCGCGGCGGTGGGCGCCTTCGTGGTCGCCGCCTTCATCTTCGGCATGGTGTTCGGCGCGAAGTTCTTCGGGGGCCGCGTGTCGACCACGGTGGCGGCGAGCCAGCCCGCGCCGGCGTCAGCACCGGTCGTCATCCAGCCGGTCGCGCAACCGGTCGCCCCGACCGCCGCGGCCACCACCACGGCCGCGGCGACGCCACCGTCCGCCGCGGCGCCTGCGCCCGTCGCTGCAGCGCCGACGCCGCCGCCCGCGGCAGCCGCCCCGGTCGCCGAGGAAGCGGCTCCCGCCGCCCTCAAGCCCGCGCCGAAGCCGGCCGTCAAGCGCGCCGCCAGGCCTCTCGCGACGGCGCACAAGACGACGACCGCGTCCCTCGACGCCATGCCCGCCCCGAAGCCAGCGGCCGCGCCGAAGGCGAAGGCCAAGGCCAAGGCCAAGGCCTGGGTCGATCCCTTCGCCGAGTAGTCGGTTCCGCCCGGATCGGCTTAGCGTCAGTTTCACCACCGCCGCGGTGGCCTGCCTCTTCACGGCGATCCTCGCCGCAGCGGCGGCAGCGCCCCGATCGCCTAACCGATTGACCTAGAAGGAAAATAAAGACATAAAACAGGCACACGCGCGGGATTAACTCAGTTGGTAGAGTGTCAGCTTCCCAAGCTGAATGTCGGCGGTTCGAACCCGCTATCCCGCTCCATCGCAAGTAGGGTCAACGGTTCAGGAAACGCCCCGGCCGTCGGAGGGCTGTGAACTTCGCCGCCTGCCGCCGGTAGCAACGGGGTAACAAACGAACCCGAATTTGCCGTCTGACGGGCCTTCTCGGGCGCAGCCTCTTGCGACGGGAGACCGAACGAAAGGCGGTCCACTTCGGCCCGGAGGTAGCCCGGCGCCAGGTGCCCATAGACCTCCGTCGTGATCTTCGGATCGCTGTGCCGCAAGATGCGCTGAACCGCGGCAGGGTTCGCCCCTCGCATCATGAGAGCGAGCCCACCGCGAATCATCTCTCGCGTGCCACGCAGAACGCGCGCCCCGGCCGCTGCGCGTTCCAGCGCGGACGCTGACGGGCCGAGGACTACCGAGAGTCGACGGGCGCCACGCTCGGCAACGAGGGGCCGCCTCGGGGCCCCGTTGCCAGCGTGCTTGGCGTCTCGTATTTTCGACATGGGCGGAACCTCCAACGTTCCGTCTCGCGCCCGCCGGTCTGACCACCGAGCGGGCGCATCGTTTGCCAGCGTACTGCCGGGTCCTGTCGCGAGAACCTCCCGCACACCGCAGGTTCAGAAACCCTCCCGACGCCGGGGCGTCAAAAGGACGCCATCCATCGGGCAGCTACTGCCCTTGTCCTCGGATCGAGTTCACTGGACCGTGAAAACATGGTCCGAACGGCCCAACACGCCTCCCGATCGGCGGGCCCCTGACCTTTCCGCATGTCAGCCGAAAATCTCGCTGAATCGTCTGGCGATAGCTTAGACATTATGGCCGCCATAACGTTTGTCCCGTCTTCAGGTCCGGGAGCGACCGAAGCGGGTTGTTCCATTAGCTCAGCGAGCGAAGCGGCGGCGATGATTTCACTCCATTGGTCGACCTCTGTACTGTTCAGGTAGTCAAGCAGGTGCCCCAGCTTGTCGACGTCACGGCCGGTCCATTTTGCGGCGCAGGTACCTTCGTCTGCTCGACCAAGCATGGCGGACATAAGCGAAGCCCAGCGAACCAAGACGTCATCACTCTCGCGAAGCAACCCCTTCTTCGCAAACTCCGACCACGGATCGGCGCTCTTGGTCCGAGGGTGTCCGTCGAGGTCGGCCATTCGGCTCGCTATCGTCGGGTCGTTGATGGCTGCGCCGAGAAGTAGATCATTTGTCTTCAATTCGACGGGGGACACCTTGGCCCGCGTAGCCTCGGCCGCAGCAGTGGCGGCATGCGCAAACCACGCGAACACCAGTAGCCCCGCGCCGGGCAGATACGCGAGCCATCGCCAGCGAACCGTTCCAGCTCGCACAAACGTTGTTTTAGGTCTCTTACCGGTCGACAGGTAGATCGCCCAGACCATCCACCACACGACGATCGCGCCTAGATTGGGAGACTCGGTGGATCCACCCTTGGAATCGGTCGAAAGCGTGAGAGCCGTCTGCAGGATCTCTACGAATATGAGCGCAAAGAATAATCGTCTCGTGCTCTCCAGCCGTTGGAAGTACGCCTGAATGAGGACTGCCCAGATCGAGAGGGTCGCGAGCTCCAGAAACAAGCCAAGTAGTACGAGGTATGCGCTGTGTCGTTGGAATTGCCATAGAGTGAACCAACCCGAGTAACCAAAGCCGGACGGCTTAAAAAGGGGCGAATAGTTGCCCCAAGCCGAGACCGCGAACCGGAGCGGAAACAAGACTAGCCCGAGGGTCAGCAGAACGAGAAAGCCCCCAATCGGAGGCGTGTGAGGGTCCGTCCACGAGCCTGCCCGGACTGGCTCTTCGCTACTCGGCGTCGCCGGATCCGTTGAGTCGACCGGCGGCGGCGTCGACTGGGGAGCCGGGTCGGACGCAGGCAGCAGGGCGGCCTTCGCTTCCCCCTGTTCACCCACGGCGGTCAGCGAGCTTCCACAGTACCTACACTTGATGGCGCCCGCCTTGATCGTCTCAGCACAGAAAGGGCAAACCTTGGTGTCATCCGTAGAGCCCGCATCCATCGTTCCCTCCGTGTCCCCTCATCGACAGAGGAACAATTCGCATAACACTCCGTCCCGATTGAGCTGCCCGAGACGCAGCCGATGTACTGCGCGCCATTCAACTCGCACGAGGCATGACACGCTTGCCCACCATCTCGCGTACACGCCGCGTTCCAGGCAAATCCCTGAGCATCGGTGGAGAGACACTCTCCGCCCTGACCGCCTCCCCCACTCGCGGCTCCTTCGGCGCCAGCTCCGCTCTTCCCTCCCTGCCCGCCGCCGAAGCCGGCGCCTCCGCTGGCGGTGGTCCCAGCTTGTCCCCCCGCGCCAATCGAAGGTGTTGGTGAAACCGATCCACATCCGGCAAGGGCGACGAGCAGAGACCACCGGAAGAGGGCGTCAAACATTCGGCGGATTGTATCCTGGGTGGCTCGGCGGAAGCACCCACGACGGTCGTGCTAGTTCGGCGAGCGCCTCGGTCTTGGCTTCGATGTGACCTCACGGACGCGCTCAGCGTGGCCACGGAATATTTGGAGCGCTTCAGCGAACCGTCGGCGGCCCTCGACGTCCGTCTCGGCCGATCGCTCGACGACCTCTTCGGCCTTGGGGGTGCCCGCAGTGGCCGAGGCCGTCCCCGCATGGCCAGCAAAGCGGGGCGCCGCACCACCAGCAGTAGAACGTCACCTCTCCTTCTGAGCCTCTAATTGGTGGCGCGGGGATTCTTCTCTCGCGGGGTTATCCGCTGTTACCTGAGAAAGCGACCGACGAGGTCAAGGGCGAGACTGGCGAAGAAAATTACGGCAATCTCGACAACGCGGGAGTAATCTCCGCGCCCATGTCGGACATTCAATCGCTCGTTGAGAACTTCACCAACCAGTTAGCCGTGCTCGTGGAAAGGCAGGCCCTCGACCAGGCCCGCGCAGCCGTCGAGAGCGCCCTTGGTGTCCGGCGTCCCGGACGCCCAGCGAAGATCTCGCCGCTGGCGATCGGCAAGAAGCCGCGGAAGAAACCACCGACCCAGTTCTGCCCCGTGCCGGGCTGCAAGAACCCGGCGGCGCCGGTGTTCGGGATGGTTTGTGCCAAGCACAAGGACGTCGCGAAGACGAAGATCAAGAAGTTCCGGGAGGCGCGAAAAGCCAAGAAGCTCGGGATCAAGGTGAAGAGCACCAAGACGGCGAAGGCCGTAAAGCCCGCGAAGCGACGCGCCAAGAAGGTGGCGCCGCCAAAGTCCGCCGCCGCGAAACCGGCCGTTGCTGCGGCCGCCTAGCCGGGTTCCTATCTCACGCCGCTATTCACACGGGCAGCAGTAGAAAGCCACGCCGCCCGGGGTGGCGAGGACGAGGCGGCAACCGCTTGGCGGTTGCTGATTGACGGAGGCGGCGTCCGGCTGGGGAAGGCCGCCACAGGCCACCGCGTATTCGCTGCCGGCGCACTGGTCCTGGCAGCTCGTGTAGCCGTAGGCCAGGCCGCACATCCCGGGTGCCGCGCACGTCATCGCGTCGTCCGACGTACACCCGCAGCCGCCGGACGGTCCGTTGCACGATACGAACGTGCGTGAGGCGCGGCAGCCGTCAGGCCCTGCGTCGTTCAGGCTCGCGGGCCAACCGCACTGCGGAAGAGCCTGCTTGTCGCTGGTGGCATCCCTAGACGAGGGTCCATGTTGGCGCCTCCGTCCCCAGCGGGACAGACGTCACACCGGATGTCCCAGTTGTCATCGCTCTCACCGAATCCGTCAGTGACAGGCGAACGGGAGGAGCCAGATCTCGTAGATGTTGACCCAGGCGACCGCGCCGCTCACCGTGATCGTGATGCTCGAGTAGGACCCGGGCGTCACCTGAATGTCCGGTAGCACGATCCCGGGCGCGGGAGGCACGTCCACCATCTCCGAACCGATCGCCGTAGTGCTCGAGCCCTGCGTCACGATATAGGTCTCGATCGAGTCGGGCAGAGCGTGGGCGTGGATCCGGACGGCCGACATCGCGACAGGAGCGGGAAACGTCAGCATGATCCATCCTGTGTTGGTGCCAGCGTTCCAGCGCGTGGTCGTATCTCCGTCGATCGCCTTGTCGGGAGTGAACCCGGTCACGGTATAGCCACTGGCGGTCGCGACGGTTCCCGCCGGAACACCTATTCCAGCCAGATCGCCGCTCGCGCAGCCATCCACGCCGCCATCGTCGGTCCCAGAGTCGACCGTGGTCCCGGCTCCAGCCGCTCCGGAGCCACCTGCGCCACCCGCGCCGGCTCCGCCGCCGTCCGCGCGCGGCCCGCCGCCAGCACCGGAACCTGCCGCCCCCGCTGCGCCACCACCGCCTCCGTCAGTCATTTCCCCGGCGACGCCTCCCGGCCCTCCGCTCCCGCCACCGTCACTGGCGCCGCCCCGGCCGGCACTGCCGCCGAGGCCGCTGGTTCCGGCGGCACCGACCGCACCGCCGGCACCACCCGCGCCACCACCGCCCGCTGTTCCGGCACCGCCCGCGGTCCCGCCGACTCCCGTGTGACCGCTCACTCCGCCGCCATCGGGCTTCGGGTTGGCGGGAGAGCTGGAGCAACCCATCCAGATCGCGGCGAGGAAGACGAGCAGCATGTCGCGCATCGGCTCCCGCGAGAAGCCGGGGACGAATCCGTCGGTCCAAGAATTCATGTCCGGACGAGTGTACTTGTCCCCTGAGAAATCGTGAACACACCAGGCGCCGTTCCAGATTGTCTGGCGGTCAGCACCGTTCGACGATGTCCGGGCTGCGCGCTTGGTTACTGGCTTCCGATTACGAGCGATCGCTCGGATGACCGGTTGGCGAGAGACAGCGCCCGTCGGCCGATGCAATTGGTCAGGCGAGTCGGTCACCGAGACGGTATCCCACCCCCAGTTCCGTCAATAGGAAGCGAGGACGAGTGGGGTCGATTTCGATCTTGCGGCGAAGCTGGGCCATGTAAACGCGAACCTGGTGGATCTGACTGGAAGAGCCGGCGCCCCAGATCTCCTCCAGGATCTGACGCTGTGTCACGACCCGCCCCGCATTTTGCGCTAGCAGAGCAAGCAGCCGGTATTCGATTGGAGTCAGGTGAATTTCCCGTCCATCGACCGTCACCTCGCGTCGGGTGAAGTCGATATGCATGGGACCGAGCTCGAAGGTCGGCGTCGTGGATACGTTGGTCTGGCTCGCCCGACGAAGGACGACGCGGATGCGGGCCAGTAATTCACCGACGCTGAAAGGCTTAGTCAGATAGTCATCCGCGCCGGCATCCAAGGCCTCGACCTTGTCCGTCACACTGTCGCGTGCCGAAATGACAATGATCGGGATCCGCGACCACTTACGAATGCCGCGCGCCACTTCGATGCCGTCGCCATCTGGCAACCCTAGGTCGAGCAGGATCACCTCCGGCTTATTGCTCGTGAGGAGCGCCGTTACCACGCTCGCGGTCGCGGCTTCAACCGGCTGAAAGCCCTCAGAAGCGAGCGACGCGCAAAGAAAGCTGCGCATGTGCGTCTCATCCTCCACCACCATCACGACCGGCCCCGGCCCACTCACGGGGCGGGCTCCTGACGTGGATCAGCTGAGTCGCCTCGGCGTTCGCGAGCATAGACGGAGGGGACCGAAATTCGGAATCGCGACGACACACGGTACACCCCTTCGGTAACGACCTCACCGGATCGATCGACCGCGACCGTCGCGAACACCTCACTGGGGTTGGCTGGTCTCATCTGCGTCAGATCCTCAAAGCGCACTTCCTCTACGACCTTCGTGCGCCGGGATCCCAGTGCTGTCGAACTCGCCCCAGACCACCGTCTCCCTCTCTGCACCAATTCTGTAATACGGAAGCCTCGGACGGTAGGAACACCAAGTGATCGGAGCCAACGCGGCGTCGGGCAGATCGATGTGGGGGCGGCCACGGCGCCAACGTGATTGCGACCGCCAAAGCAGTCGTCAACCTGCGCGAGGCGAAGCGGTCCGAGACCTGACCCTCCTCTTATTCCCTTGCAGACCGAGCCTGGGTGATCGCGGCAGCAAGCGCCGACGTCATCGGGCGCCTCCCTAGAGCCGGGATGGTCCGGAGTAGCTCGCCCCCGAGCTCTCTCGTTGACAAACCGGACCTCGGGTCAACCGTGAAAAGGTGCGCCATTGTTTCGCCCGCGCCTCAGAACTCTGAGGGACCGGTGCGCTGGGCCCAGGTGTTTCGAAAAGCGATGGATGCTCACTCATCCCTAGAAGATGTCGTTGGCCACAAGCCATGTCAGTCATTTCGTCAGGTGGTGGCGGAATTGCATCTGGTGATCGGGTGGACCAGATGATCGTGACCGGCGTTACTGATGAAACGATCGGGAACTACAGGGTGCTGCATCAGCTCGGAGAAGGCGGAATGGGGGTGGTCTGCCTCGCGCAGCACCCAGTCATAGGGCGGAAGGTCGCCATCAAGCTGCTCCATCCGGTTCTGTCGACCGACCCAGACGTCGTCACGCGCTTTTTCAACGAGGCGCGCGCGATCCACATGATCGGGCACGAAAACGTCGTCGAGATCCTCGACTTTGGCCAGACGGACGGCGGTCAGCCCTACTTCATCATGGAATTCCTCGAGGGCGAGGCGCTCAGCGAGCCCACCGCTCGGGGACCCATGGACCCGGACAAGGTGGCGCTGATCGCCGACCAGATTTGCCGGGCCCTCAGCGCTGTGCACGCCAAGGGGATCGTGCATCGCGATCTCAAGCCGCAGAACGTTCAGCTCGTGACCAAGGCCGACGGTTCGCTGCAGGTGAAGCTACTGGACTTCGGCGTCGCCAAGATCCTCGCCTCGCCCGACGGTTTTCGGTCCGCCAAGACGCGCACTGGCTCGATGATGGGGACACCGCTCTACATGTCTCCCGAGCAGTGCAAGGGGTCTCGAGCGGTCGACTACAGAGCCGATATCTATTCTCTCGGGGTGATGCTCTTCGAGATGCTGGCTGGGCGCCCACCGTTCATCGCCGAGGGGATCGGCGAGCTGTTTACATTGCATATGTTCCAGCGAGCGCCGCTCCTCAGTGACATTGCGCCCCACGTTCCACCGCACATGGCGGCAGCGGTCGCAAGGTCGCTGGCCAAGGAACCGCAGGATCGCTTCCAGAGCATGGAGGAGTTCCGCGCCGCGTTCGCTGGAGAGCTCGAGTTCGAGGGACCGCCTGAGCGGTCCGCGGCCGTCCGTCGGTCGCCCGTTCCCGCCGAGGTGCGGTCGCCAGAGGTGTCGGGACGGCGGCAATCGGGCACGAGGGGCGTCTACGACGTCGCGGCTCGGCCAGCGCGGAGATGGACGATATCGGCGGTGACCGGCTCCGTTGCGCTGGTTGCGCTCGTCGGCTTCCTGCTGACGCGGGCGAGTCGGAGCTCGGCGTTGCAGAATGTCGCGACGCCGGCGTCGTCGCCGGCGGCCCTGGCGACAAAGAGACCTTCCGTCGCCTCGCTCGCGCCGAAACTGGTCACGCTCCGGTTCGAGGCCGAGCCGGCAGGTGCCCATCTCTTCGATGAGAAAGGCACGGATCTCGGGGAGACACCTGTGGAGGTACAACTCTCACGCGGGAACGCGGCCAAGGACTACGCGGTCCGGCTCGTTGGCTATCACGACCTTTCGCTGTCGACGACGGCTGACCGGGACCGGACGTTGAGCGTATCGCTCGAGAGGCTTGGGCCGCCGTCGGCGGCGTCCAGTGGAGCGAGCGAGCGTCCAGAGTCAGCTCGCCGCCGCATGAAGAGATCCCAGGCTCCCATCGACGAAGACGGCCTCGCGACGCCGTCCTTCTGAATCGCTCGGCACGAAAGTTCATTTTCGTTCGCTGCTTTATGTAAACGGCCCTGACGGAACTCCGGATGCATATAGGGTTTCCAAGTCCGAGGCACCGACTCCTCCGGGCCCCGCGCCGATCTGTGAAGTGAACTCCACCGGGCCGAGCTTTGCCGCCGTCGTCTGCCGGGATGCCGTCAGCCCCACGGCCGCGGATCCACAAGATGGCCCAAGGATCGAGTCGACGCCTGTTCCCCGCAACCAGCCGTCGCTCAATGACGAGCGAAGGCGAGCACCGGGTGGGCCGGCTGCATCCGATTCTTCCGTAGGAGCATCGGTTACTCAGCTAGAACCCGACGATTCATCTGTAGGGGACTATCTAGCGCCGGATCCTTTCACCGGACCGAGACGCAAGGCGAGGCCGCGCACGAGCAGACCGCTCGCAGAAGACACCTAGCGCCCGATCCCTTTCGGGGGATCGAGATACGAGACGATACGAGGTGCGGGCAAACCGATCGGAGAGGACGATCTGGCACCCGATCCCTTCGCGGGACCGCCGTGTGAGGCGAGAGAGAGCGCGCGGAGATCAGTCGCTGCAGACGATCTGGCCCCGGTCTCCTTCCGAGAATAGCCGCGTTAGGTTTTCCGGCTTCGCCGCGGGCGCGATCTCCGTGCGGAACGACACACGAAAGGCGACAGCCGCCACCGCGGCTGCCGCTCGAACGCGTCGGCGACGCTCGTCACGGGGGCAGCTCGTTGTTATGGCTTGCCGTCGTCGGGTCGACAGCGCTCGCCCTGCGGATAGTCCGGATGGTAGTGGTGCGGTTTCGGACGCGACACGCAACGCAGACATTGCGCCCGCTCGCCTTCCCTCTCATTTCCCGGTAGACGCTCGCACTGCGCGGGAGTGCGGGACTCGTGGCCATTCGAGTGAGCGAACGTGCGCGACTGGCCAGCCAACATGCCGGAGAACATGGCCACGACGAGCACCCACCTCAGAACAGGACTCTTGCTTCCGTGCATAGCGGACCTCCTTGCAGCGCTGGAGCGTCAGTGATCAAAATGCGCTTCCAGGTCAGCAAACATTTGAGTCGATGGTTTCCGGCATCGACAGCAACGGGCTCCACTTGAGCGACGGCCCTTGGGCCGTGACCGCGATCGCCATCGGGATATGGACATCTCATGCAACTCGCCCTCGGCAGGCAAGAATGCAGGGCGAGGCTCTGACGGCCGCCGCCGAGAACTGAACGACGCCCGGCGCCTGGTCGATCTCGTGTCGCCGGTCACGGCGAGAACGCGAGGGCTGAAGACTTCTCCCCCCCCCGCGCCATGCGTCGCCATGGGTGCGCGCGCGATCGGCGCGGCGTGCGCGTTCAACGGCCAGTGCGCAACAGCTACTGCCAGGGGCTCAAGAACTCGTCGTGCGGGACCTGTCAGGCCCCTTCGTCGCACGGCGCCTCATGCTCCTCGTCGAGCTGCTGGCAGGGCCCGACCTGCGTCGGGGCGACGATGATGTGCGCCGCTGATGGCGTGCTCAATGGTTCGTGCGACGACGGCGATCCGTCCGGCTACGGTTTGACCTGCGTCGGCGCCGTCGCGTCGACGTCGACTCCGGGGACCTGCCAGGCCGTCGACAACGTGCTGGTCAGGGGCGCGCCGGCGCCGGCGAACGAGAACGGACGAGTGCTCCGGCGGGAATGGCTCGGTGGCCCTGCTCAACTACTACCACCGTACGCGGCTTGATCGGGGCTCGATCCTATTTCGGGACACGACGGGATCGCGCAGCAAGCAGCTCACGAACGCGGACATGACGCGGCCCGGGGAGGCGCTGGTGCGATCTAGAGTGCTGAACTCACCACAGATGTGCCTCGACTGCGAGGTCATGGATGGATCCCTCGACATCGTCGAGGTCTCATTCAAAGGCAAGTACACGAGGATCGTCGCGTCTGCGCGAAGCATCGCCGCCGATAGGGGACTCTTGTAAACAATCGAAGACGCGGATGTCAAAGCGTCGGTCGGAAGGCCTATCCTCGAGAATGGCGGGCATTCGTGCAAAGGCGACCTCCTTCGGTGGCTGTAGATGACGGCGCGCCGGACGCTCACGGCTTGAACGCGACCACGGCGCCGTCGGCCGCGACGTAGATTCGCCCCTTGGCCGCGATCGGTGTGTTGAAGCGGCGCATGCCGGGAATCGAGACGGTGCGGCCGGGAAACGCGAGCGGCGCACCGGTGTCTCCATCGAACGCGTGCAGGTGGTTGTCGTTCTCGGCGCCCATTTGCCAGACGATCGCGTCCGCGTGACCATCCGAGGTGGTGACCATCGGCGCGCCGGCGCCGGCCGCCGCGCACCACGCTCCCATCAGCGTGGGCGGCGTCCCCGCGATGATCTGAAGTGTCGTCAGGTCGCCCCCGCCGGTGGCCAGGCAGAACGCGCCGTTGGCCCTGAAGCTGACGTACGTTGCCGCGTTGGTCGTATATACGGTCGGCGCGCTGATGATTTCATTGGTGGCAACTTGCAGCGTGGCGGCGGGAGAGTGCGTGACGGCTGCATCCTCTTCTATCGCGCTGCCCACGCCACCCAGGTCCGTGCGGTCGAGCAGATACGCGTTGCCGTCCTTGCCGAACGTGATGGCGAGCTGACCGGGTGTCGAGCCCGCGAGATCGAACACCACGGGCGCGGTGCCCATTTCCTCATCGAAGTTGTCCAGGTCGTGCCAGTTCTGCGGCGCGAAGAAGTCTGCCGGCGGGCCGAACGCCGCGCCGGCGCCGAACCGGAGAACCGCGTCGCCGCCACCCCACACGGAGGTCTGCTGCGTGTTGCCGGTCGAGACATAGAGGCTCAAGCGGTCCGACGAGATCCCGCCAGGCGCCCAAATGCCGCCGGCGTTTGCCGTCGTCGCCCACGACTGGATAGCGGTGGGATCCGAGATCGACACGCTGACGATCCAGCCGTGGTACGGCGTCGTGTCCGGATCGGGATAGGGAACTTCGGGGGTGGGCTGACAGTCGCCGAACAGACCGCCGTACGGGACGTACACCGCTCCCGCGCGGATGGCGAGCGCGCCGCGCTGGCCCTGAAACGGAGAATTGAACGTGACGCCGCCGCTGTTGGCCGCCGCGCCCACGTCGACCGGCCATCCGCTCTTGACGTGGCCAGTGTCGATCGACAGAGCGAAGATCTCGTGCTTCGGCAGGGCCGCGCCGGCGTCGACCACGCCGGCGTCGCCGCCCCCGGACGGCATGACCTCGGCGTCGAAGAACAGCGTGCGCGAGGGAAAGTCGATGACCGGCGTGCCCGTGATGCCGTACGAGGCGAGGTTGCCGCACGGCTTGTCGGCCTGCGTCGCCGGCGCGCCCACGTTCTGAACCCACAGCTGGGCCCCGGTGTTGGCGTCGAGCGCGTAGACATTGTTCGCGGCGGTCGCGACGATGACCATGTCCTGTCCTCCGAGCCCGTCGACGAACAGCGGTTGCGCATAGACGAAGTCGTTCGGGTCGGGAAGCACGGCGGTGAACCCAGGATCTTTCGCGAGCCCGGGGAGACCGCCGTCGGCGCCGGTCGCGGTTCCAATGACCGCGGCCTTGGTCAGTGCCGGCTCGATGTAGACACCGTCGCGGTTGACGTTCTTGTGATGGCGGAGCACCGAATCG
>Ga0210388_10002636_pt1 | contig 13946 bp, 10 predicted proteins | sample IncBWC19OmetaG_FD_155485 | JGI IMG/M metagenome (GOLD analysis project Ga0210388, IMG submission 155485) | Forest soil microbial communities from Barre Woods Harvard Forest LTER site, Petersham, Massachusetts, United States - Inc-BW-C-19-O ...
GTACGACCAAGCCGACGGTCGAACGCCACAAGCAAGTGGAAATCGAGGCGGTGGTGTCGCCGGTGCCGTATTCGAATGTGGCCCGCACTGCCTACGCCGACAGCTGGCGCAATAAGTCCGCCTGACCCGCGGGCTTCAATCTGCCGCTCGCACCTTGAGCGCCAACAGCGCCGCCGCCGACAACAGCGAGCCCATGGCCATCATCGTGGCAACGGCCTGCATGCCGAATCCCGCCTGGAACAAATACCCTGCGGCAATGGGCGCGAGCACGGCGCCTCCACGGCCCACGCCCACTGCGAACCCGGTGCCCGTGGCGCGAACGTGCGTGGGAAAGACCTTGGCAAAGAGCATGTAGTAGCCCCCTATCGCGGAGTTGGTGAATACGCCGGCGACGGCCACCGTGGCCGCGAGGGACGCAAGATCATGCGATCCGCGCCCGAACCAGACGACCATGGCGGACGAACCGATCAGCGCGACGAGGGTCAGCGCCTTTAAGCTCACGCGCGTTGCAATCAGCCCGAAGATCACCACTCCCGCGGCGCCCCCCACATTGGCCCAGGTGAGCACGCCGGCGGCGGCTCTCGGCTGGAAACCCATGTCGACCACCAATTTCGGCACCCATTTGATGATGAAGTAGAAGCTCGTGGCATGCGCGAAATAGCCCAGGGCGATGAGCACCGTCGCGAGGATCAGACCCGGTTTGAATATGTCCGTCACCGAGCGCCGCGCCGATTCCACGGTGTCCGGGGTTAGCGCGGCCATCGGCTCGTGGCCAAAGCGCGTCAGGATCCGGTTGATGGCCTGCAATGCGCCCGGCTTACGCCGGCGATCCAAGAAGGCCACGGATTCGGGCAGCAGGAACCAGACGATGGGAATGAAGGCCGCAGTGACCCAGCCGCCGAAGATGAAGACATCGTGCCACGTGCCGCCTGACAACAATCTCTGGACGATCATGCCGCCGATGACTCCGCCGAGCGGATAGCCGATCACCATCAGGGACACGGCCAGGCTGCGCCGGCGCTCGCTGGACAGTTCGGCGGCGGCCGCATTGATCGATGCCAGCATGCCGCCGATCCCAAGACCGGTGAGCAACCGCCAGACCAGCAGCGTCGGGACGCCGGCGGCGAGACTTGCGCCGAACATGCCGACGCTCATGGCAACGAGACAACCGAGGATGGTCGGGCGGCGCCCGATCTTGTCGGCCACCCCGCCGAGCAGCACGGACCCCATCGCCATGCCCACCAATTCCATCGACAGAACCCAGCCCAGTGTGGCCTTGTCCACGCCCCAGTCCTGCGCGATGCCGGGCGAAGAAAAGCTGATCGACAGCACATCGAAACCGTCCATCGCGTTGAGCCCCACGGTCACGAGCACCGCCAGCCACTGGCCCACGCTCATGGCGCCCTGATCGATGATGGATTTCGGATCCTTACCTGTCACATGGTTCTCCCGACCGTCTAGTGCGCGGCTTCACGCGCTTTGGCTCTCACGTAGTGTCGCAGCGATTCGAGCTGCGTGTCGCTTAGCTCCGCGAATCGGGGCATGCCTCGGCTGACCTGCGCGCCATCGCGAACGACCGTCGCAAAGGCCGTCGCCGACAGGAGCACGGGCGAAGCGCGCAGGTCAGGTGCATTCCCGCCCGCAACCACACCCGTGCCATGGCACAACACGCAGCGCACATACTCGCGCGCGCCAGCCTCGACCAGGCCTGAATTGATCTTGAATTCCGGCGCGGTCAGCGGTTTGGCCGATGCAGGTGCGGGGGCCGGCGGCAGTGCGACCTTTCCATCCAACACAAACGCCAGAAGGCGCCGGGGATATCCGCGCGATGTCCAGCCCCATTGCGCCGACACCGATCCGTAGGCGGCTGTCGCCCCATTCAGCGGACCTGAGGTGATGGCCACGTACTGACGCCCGTTTGCGCTGTAGGTGATGGGTACACCCGTGATCGCGACTCCGGCATCGAACGACCATAGATCCTTACCGTGGTCCGCCGAGTAGGCATGCAGGTGACCGTCGGCGCGACCCTGGATGACTAAATTTCCGGCGGTGGCCAGCGTGCCGCCTTCGGAGATGCCGGGAGATTCGACCGACCAGACTTCCTTTTGAGCGATCGGATCCCATGCCTTGAGAATGCTCTTTCCGCCATCCTTGGGCACATCCCCATCGCCGGGTGAAAAGCCGGCAAACTCCGGGGTCAAGGGCTTGGGGTTCCAGCGGCTCTTGTCGACGCCCTCATCGCCGAACGGGAATGCCATCTCCAGAGTGGGCACATACACGAGTCCGGTCAGCGGGCTGAATGACTGCGGCGTCCAATGATGCACGGCCTGGAAGCTCGGCCACAGCAGCACGTTCCTGTCCCGGTAGCGCGCACCGGGAGTTTCCACCGGGCGCCCGGTGGCAAGATCGACCCGTTCGGCCCACGTTACCTTTCCCAGCTTCTCCGCCGAAATCAGCCCGCCGTCCTGCCGGTCGATCACATAGAAGAAACCGTTCTTCGCGGCATGCAGCAGCACGCGGCGCGGGCGTCCCCCGATGTTCAGGGTCGCCAGCGTCATGTCGGTGGCGGAGTCGTAATCCCAGGCATCGCCGGGCGTGGTTTGATAGTGCCATACGTAGCGGCCCGTATCGGCGTCCACGGCTACGACCGATGCGGTGAACAGATTGTCGCCGCCCTTAGGGTCGCGGATTTTCCAATTGGACGGGCCGGCGTTGCCGGTACCCAAGTACAGGCGATGCAGTTCCGGATCGAACGTCATCGAGTTCCAGACGTTGCCGCCGCCGCCGAACTTCCACCACTCGCCTGACCAGGTCCCCGCAGCCCGGTCCATGACCTCATCGGATGCCGCCCCGTCCTTGGCTCCGGGTTTTCCAGGCACTACATAGAAGCGCCAGACCAGTCTGCCGGTCTCCGCGTCATAGGCGCTCGCATAGCCTCGAACCGGCGAGAAATCGCCTCCGGCATTGCCGATCACAATCTTGCCGTTGAATGCCCGAGGCGCTCCGGATATGAAAGCCCCGTTCTTGAGGTCCAGAGTCTGCACGCTCCAAACCAATTTGCCGGTCTGTGCACTCAGCGCCAACAGTCTCCCATCCTGAGTTCCGACGTAGACCTTGCCCTTCCAAAGCGCCAAACCGCGGATACCCCAGCCTGCACGGAGCTTCTGCCCTGAAGCTTCAGGCACTTTTGGATCGTAGCGCCACTTGAGGTGTCCATCCGTGGCCCCGATGGCGTGCACGATGCTGTAGCCCGCCGCGAGATAGATGACACCGCCGGCTTCGACCGGCGCAGTGATCGAATTCGTCACATCGAGGTCCAGGACCCAGGCCAGCCCCAGCCGGGAGACGTTGGAGTCGTTGACTTGCCTCAAGGGACTGAAGCGCGACTCGCTGAAGGTTCGGCCGTACGCGGGCCAGTCAGTGCCGTTGGTTTCGTTTCCCAGCATGGCGTCATCGACGGCCTTCTCCGCGTGCGCGTCCGCCCGGCCTCCCGGCAGTATCGCGAACAGCGCGGCAGCGAGCGGCATCCACCAGCGATGTCCCATCAAGCATCTCCTTGCTTCTGCAATGGGCACACGCATTCAAGCAGATCGTCGAGCCGGCGAAGCACTCGTTCGGGTCGCCGCAGTCCGGTCTGGCGATCCCACTCCTCCGCAGCAGTAACTCCCGTCGTCACGGCGAAGCACCTCGCCCCGCCCCGTCGCGCCATGATGATCTCGACCGATGGGTCGTCGCCGACGATACCCACCTCACTGCAGCGCAGCTTGAGGCGCCGCGCCACGAATCGCAGCGCATGCATCGAGGGTTTGCCCGTCAGGATCATGGGCGCCCGGGTCACGCGCCGAATGGCGCCGACGATGGCATACGAATAGCCCATGGTTCGACCCTGCTTCGTGGCGAAGAATGGCACATCGGACGCCACGTAGAGCTTTGCGCCGGCCCAGATCGCATGACACGCAGCTTCGATGGCTTTCATCGTGCACTCCGGATACCAGCCCACGAACACCGCCTGAACTTCGCGTTCGCCGGGCTCGCCCACCTCAACCGTTTCGATTCGCGCATCCCGCAGCGCTTGACCGACTCCGGGGCTGCCGAGAACCAAGGCGCGACGTACGCCGGCGCGCGTCATGAGATCCGCGGCAACGCTGGACGGAGTGAGCATGCATTCGTCGCGCACCGGCAGACCCAGCTTGCGCAATTTCGCTGCATGCTCCGCGGGGGCGAACGCCGTGCCGTTGGTCAATACGGCGAAGGGAAAAGCCCGCCGCGCAAGTTCGGTCAAGAGCTCGGCTGCGCCCGGTAGGATTTCGTAACCGCCCAAGTACCGATCGCTCAACAGGAGCGTGCCGTCCAGATCGAACATCAGTCCCTTTAAGGGAGCCGCCGCCCCGGTATGTGCAATCCTGTTCACCCCGCCGCCCCCGCCTGAGGGTCTGCCGCGCCGCGCGCCGTGTGGCGGCGAAGTTCCAATCTCATTCCCGCCTTGTCGACCGCCACGTAGTCGAGGTCGTCGCGCGCGCTGAGTTGACGGATGAGATCGAGGACGGGACTCAACGTGGGGTTGTAGTGCCGCCGGGCGGGGCCGGCCGCGACCATCGCATCGACCTGGCCCGCCGGCATGGTGGCGCGCAGCAGAAACTCCTCGTCGCTCGTGCGCCGGCCGAGACGTCCCCGCAACTCCTCGAGGCTCGCCATTTCTGGCTCGGCGCGCAGCTCTCGCGTACGCGGCAGCGACTCGATGCGCTCCATCACGTGGGCGGCGATAGGCACCGTCGGCCGGCCGAATCGGCCGATCGCGTAACGGATCGCCTCGTCCGGAATGACGGTGTAGCGTTCCTTGTTCATCACGTTCATGACGGCCAGCGTCATGAGAATTTGCGCGAAGGGCGTCATGACGATGGGCCACCCGAGTTCTTCACGCACCCGGCCCAACTCCTCGATCACGGCTCCCTCGAGGTGCGACAGCCGCGCCTCGGCGAGCTGGCGGCGCGTGGTGCCGACCATGCCGCCCGGCAGCTGATGCTTGAGATAGCGTGCATCGAAAGGCTGCGGGGAGCCGGCGGGCAGGCCCTCGGCCTCGGCCAGCTGAGTGAAGTACTGGTTGACCCGGTCGAGCGCCTCGTCATCGACGGCCACGCCATGTCCCAGCGCCCGCAGATTCGCGACCACGCGTGCCGAATGCGGGTTCGAGGTCCCATCCGCGGCGGCCCCGGAAGCACACTGCAGCACCGACACGCCCAGGTTGGGTGCATCCATATAAGTGTGTTCGGCGAGCCCGATGGTGCAGTGGGAATGCAGTTCCAGGGGCTTCCCACCCATCGCGGCTTTGACGGCCGGAATCAGGGTTTGTGCCCGCGCGGGTTTGAGCAGCCCGCCGGGGTCCTTTATATAGAGTGCATCGATGGACGGACAGGCGGCGAGCCGGCGAGCCCGCTCGATGTAGTGGGCATCGTCGTGGATGGGGCTCAAGGTGAAGACGAGGGCCACGATGACGTACTCGCCGCCGCCCTCCTTCACCATGCGCGCGCAAGCCATGTTCGATTCCGCATCGTTCATGGGGTCCGCCAGGCAGAAGCGCCGGATGCCGTTGCGCGCGAGCGTGCGGAACGCAAGCGCCATGAAATCCGGACTCGCGGTCTCCCAGGAGATGAATCGAAAGCCGGTCGACATGAACTGCAGCGGGGTATGCGGCGCCGCGGCCGCCATGAGTCGAATCCGCTCCCAGGGGTCTTCTTTCTTGTATCGTGCCGCCACCCCCATGTGGGTCGAGGTGGTGAAGTCGATGGCGCGGAAGCCGACCCGGTCCAGACTCCCGGCTATGGCGAGCGTTCTCGCAGTATCTATCCCTAAAGCCGCCCACAGGCACTGGTTGCCGTCGCGCAGCGAAGTCTCAACCAATTGAACGTCAGCCATGACAGACATCCACCTCAGCCTGATCGCGCAGCTCCGGCCGCCGGGCAAACAATCTCTCCACGAAGCCCGTATCCACACCCCCGGCTTGAAATTCCCGATCGTCGAGTGCGGCACGATGGAAGCCGAGATTGCTCTCCACCCCGCTGATGTGTGTGGCGGCGATGGCGCCGCGCAGGCGCGCGAGCGCACACGCGCGATCCGCACCCCAAGCGATGATCTTCCCCATCAGCGAATCATAAAAAGGCGGAATGTCGGACCCCGCTACGACGTGAGTATCGACGCGAATGCCCGGGCCTGTGGGCCATGACAGGTCGCGCACGCGCCCTGGACTCGGGCGAAACTCATTGCGATGGTCCTCGGCATTGATCCGGCATTCGACGGCGCATCCCATCGCTCGAACCTCGGATTGCCGCAACCGCAGGCCGCTTCCATCCGCGATGGCGATCTGCTCCGCGACGAGATCGATGCCCGTGACAGCCTCGGTGACCGGATGCTCGACCTGGATGCGCGCGTTCATCTCGAGGAAATAAAAGGCCTCGTGCGCCGCATCGACGATGAATTCGACCGTTCCGGCGCCACGAAACCTGAGGCGTTCCGCGAAGCGCACGGCCGATTGCTGCAGTGAATTGCGCAGCGCCGGAGAAAGCCCCGGAGCCGGTGTTTCCTCGATGAGCTTTTGGTAGCGGCGCTGCACCGAGCAATCGCGCTCACCCAACTGAATGACCCGTCCCTCGCCGTCGCCCAAGAGCTGGACCTCGACATGGCGGCCGCGGTCGATGTATTGCTCCAGGTAGATGCGCGCGTCGCCGAAGGCCGCCCCCGCCTCGGCTGCGGCCAAATCGAGCAGTTCCGGCAGGTCTTCGATCCGCTCGACCCTTTTTAAACCCCGGCCCCCGCCCCCGCCCACCGCCTTGATGAGCAGCGGCACGGGCATAGTCCGCGCCAGAACCTCTGCCTCTGCCGGCGAATTCACCGCGCCGCCGGGCACGACCGGTACGTTCGCCGTCACCGCTTCGGACCGCGCCCGCAGCTTGTCGCCCACCGCGATGATCTGATCGGCCGTCGGGCCGATGAAAATGATGCCCGCGGTGGCGCACAACTGCGGCAGCGCCGCGCGCTCGGACAAGAATCCGTATCCGGGATGAATCGCATCCGCGCCCGTGGCCACGGCGGCATGCACGATGGCCGGGGCATTCAAGTAGCTATCCGCGGACCGTGCCGGGCCGATGCACACGACACGATCGGCCTGCCGTGCCGGCTCGCTGTCGCGGTCGGCCGCAGAGACCGCCAGCACCGTCTCGATATCGAGGGTGCGGCAGGTTCTGATGATGCGCGCGGCGATTTCTCCGCGATTGGCAATCAGAATTCTGCGGATGGCCATGAATCAGGGGTCCACGCGCGCCCGCATCAGGACTTCGCCGAATTCCACCAGCGCTTCGTCAGCCGGCAGGATTTCCGTGATGACGCCCTTGACGCCTGCCCGCACCGTGTTCATGAGCTTCATGACCTCGATGATGGCGATGACGCTGTCTTCCTCCACCGCCGAACCGATCTCGACGTATGGGGCGGATCCCGGCTTGGGTGCCCGGTAGAATGTGCCGAGCATCGGCGATGCGATATCCCTCGAGCTTGCGTCGCACTGTGAGCGTGCGTCGGACGGCGAGCTTGCGTCGGACGGGATTGACGCCGCGATCGGCCGCGATGCGGCCGGAGCCGCCGTGTCCATACCGCCCGGCTGCGTCACGCTCGGAATCAATCCACCGGATGCACCGGCGCGGCGCAGCGTCAACTTGACGCCGTCTATCTCGAGGTTCAGCTCGTCGAACGTCGACGTTTCGACCAGCCGCATGATTTCTGCGACATCTGCGGCGGTCAGGGTCACCGTTGTCCTCCGAAAACCTTCATGACATGCAGCAGCGGGTCGGAAACTTTCGCGACGGAGGCCGCTTGGTCCTTGTTCGACCAAACCGTCTCGGGTCGGCTCTGCAGCAGCATGATCTCTTGAGCATGTCGGTCGATGGCCCACTCGATGTCCTGCGGCCGGCCGTAGTGGCGCTCGATCTGTCTGCCAATGGCGCGCAGCGACTGCAGTTCCTCGTCGCTCAGGCAGGGTTCCCGACGCAAGGAATCTTCCACTGCGACTTCCTCGACACCGCCCGCCGGCGACTGCGCATGGCGGATGGCCTTGTCCGAGATGTTGCGTACCGAGATTTCACCGGTGATTTTCCCCACCACCCAGCGGTCCGGCGTCACTTCGCCGCTCACCAGCGCCGACCCGAGCCCCCATGCCCCCTCGATCGTGATCACCGACCGATCCCCGCTCAAGGGACTGCGCGTGAACATGACGCCGGCCGTGCGCGCATCCACCATGGTCTGCACGACCACCGCCATGGCCACCGCCGATTCCGCAATCCCCTGCCGCCGCCGATAGCTCAGCGACTCGAGCGAGTACAGACTGGCCCAACAGCTGCGGATTTTGGCGATCAATGAATCGGCCTCGGTGACCCAAAGGTAGGTGTCCTGAAGGCCGGCGAAGCTCGCGTCCGCGGCATCTTCGGTGGTTGCCGACGATCTCACGGCGACAGCCGGCGGGATCTGCGGCTCGCCCAAGCGCGCATAGGCATCGCGGATCTCAAGCTGTAGATCGGGCGCGAGAGGCGCCTCTTCGATGCGCGCCCGCAGCTCGCGCGATACGGCGCCCATCCCCTCGATGCTCTCCGTGGCGAGTCCTTCGACGCGCGCCCGCACCGGTGCGCGCCGCTCCAATGCGTCGATGAAATCCTCGAACGCCTCGGTGCGCACGACGAAGCCCGGGGGTACTTTGATGCCGGCGCGATGCAGCTCGCCGAGGCTGGCGCCTTTGCCGCCCACCTTGGGACGATCATTGAGACCGATGTCCCGAAACCAGCCGATGTACTGCGCCGCAGGCACTGTTTGATACCGAAGTCAGTGCAGCAACGTGACGATGCCCCGTCCGCCGTCGACGCGAATCCGCTGGCCATCCTTGATCTTCGAAGTGGCATTGCCGGTGCCCACCACGGCCGGCAGCCCGTACTCGCGCGCGACGATGGCGGCGTGGCTCATGGAGCCGCCGATATCGGACACGGCGGCGCGAATCTTTTGGAAGATGGGAGTCCAGGTTGGATTGGTGACATGGCAGACTAGAATGTCTCCCTGCTGCAAACGCGAGATTTCCTCCACCGACATCACGATGCGCGCAATCCCTTCCACCACCCCCGACGAAGCGGCAAAGCCGCGCACTTCGTTGCTGTCCGTCCCCGCGCCGGCCGACAGCCAATTGTCCAGGCTCTCGCGCGTGATCCCCCACAGCATCACGATGGCCGGATCGTCGATGACGTCCGGAATGGGCCCGAGCGCCGGCGGGGTTTCGTGCCGGCCCCACTCCTTGATCGCCGCCCTGCGCTCGGCGACCAGCGGCGGCCAGTAGGCGGGGCCGCGCGGCGGCGAGCCGGTCGACCATGCGTTCATCAAGTCGATGATCGCCGCCTCGAGTTCGTAGTGCGTGAGTTGGAACACGTCCTCGGCACTCGCAAAAAACCCATGCGCGGCCAGCAGGCCGCCGAAGCTGCGGATCTTGTTGAAGAAGAGGTTGGTGTACCAATGCTCGCAGTAGAATTTGTGCCCCTCCACGTAGGGGAACACCCGGTGCGCCAGCGCGATCATCTGATCGTAGGCGGCGCGTTCCTCATCGTTTTCCAGAAGCTCGCGGTAATCGGCGATCAACCGGCCGCGCTCCTCGCGCAGCTTCTCGACCTGGCGATCCATCGGCTCGCCGGCGCGTACGCTGCGCGCATACCCCGGAATCGCGGCGAACGGCATGGATAAATCGTCGTTCCAACTGCGATGATAGTGATAGAACCCGTCACCGACGTTGATGTTGAACCAGGGTTCGCGCGAGACCGCCAGTTCCTCGAGCCAGCGGCGGCCCGGCTCGCCCGACGCGCGCAACGAGCGCATGATGTCGTCGACGGAGGCTCCTTCGCGAAAGTGCGCGTCGACGTTGTGCTCGACGGCGCACCGGGCGAGCCGCCGCAGTTCATCGTCGGGCCGGAATATCTCCGCATCGATTCCCGCGACCATGCGGGCGATGGTCTGATCCGTGATCTCCGGAAAGGCCTTCTTGCAGAAGCCGAAGAAGGTCAGGTAGGCGCCGTAGCCCAGCAGCAGAAACTCGAAATGATGGTGCCACATCCGGAAGTAGCCCTCGAGCGTCTTCTGGTAGGTCACCAGCAAGTCATGATTCGAGGCAATTCCACGGCCCGCATGCACGTGTTCGAGCGGCTCGAATTCGGGCAGCACGGGATCCGGCAGGACCTTCGCCTCTTCGATCAGCTTCAGCATCTTCTGCTTCCACTGCGCATACAGCGATTCCCAGTTCTGGTAGTAGTAGAAGGCGCGCTTCTGGAACTCTCCCGTGCGGCGCGCAATCTCCTCAGGGTCGGTCACCGCGTTGCCGCCGATGTACACCCGGCCATTGATGATCCGATGATCGATTCCGAGCGTGGTCGGCAGGCAATGGACCCGGGTGTTGGCCGCACCCAGCGCGCAATAGGCCGCTTCCGCCGTGACCATGTCGAACGCCGACATGGGTTCGGGAAAGTGCATGGAATTGTAGAACCAGAATTTCTGGTCGTCGGTCTTGGAGAACTGGATATGGTACGGATAGGCCGCTTGCGCTTTCTCGGTTCCCGAGATGACCTTCACCGAGCTGGGTAGCGGGAACTCCCGGGGCTTTAGTTGCGCGTTCATAACGACTCCCCTTACCTGGATCCTGAGAAACGCCAGCCTACCCTAAACCCTAAAGCCTTCGGCGTCATCCAGTACCTTGCGCGCGACATGGCGATGCCGATCAGGACTGCCTGGTGCGCCAGCCTTCGTGATATCCCTCGCGTACATCGCGGGCATAGGGTACCGGCGATACCTTCACTCGAACGTCGAGCTGTTTGTGCCGCTCGACCGTGGTTTTCTTTGTGCCGCCGCCCTCTTCGCCCCACACCAGGGTGAGCACGTCGCCCACATTGATGCCGGGATCGACTATCCCCAACGACAGCGCCGTGCGTTCGTTGTAGCTGTATCCGCCGAACATGGAAAAGCCGACCACCTTGCCGCCCATCATGACTTTGTCGTACGAGGACGATGCGTAGTTGGCGATGGGTATGTCGAGAAACTTGTAGTGCTCGGTGCCCGGCATGAACAACGACGCATAGATCTTGGCGCAGTCCTCGCCGTTCCAGGCAAACGTGACCTTTTTGCGATGCGGTTGCTTCGATATCTTTTCCAGCGCCTCGCGTCCGATGAAATCATGATCGAACTTGACGAACGGTCCGTAGCCCAGCTCGTAGGGGGTCACGTAGTAGTCCTCGATGTTCTTGGAGACGAAGCTGCCGCCGATCGACCCCGTACCCTCGTAGCCGCCGGCGGGCAGCCACTCGCGGTATTTCTTCATCTTCTCGCCGGTATAAACGGCCGGCAGCGGTGAGGGAATCCATCCGGACTCCAGCGTATTGCTGGCGTAGGCGCGCGATCCCACGGGCACCAGATCGAATTCGCGCCCGGCCTCGAGTATCGCGTCGCGTATCTCATCGCCCTCGGCATAGGGACCCCACACTTCCAGCCCGGGTGCGCCCGCCATGCCGTGCCGCAGGGCGCGTACCTTGCGGCCCTTGATGTTGATCGCATCCATGGTGAAGAATTTGACGTCGGGAATCGGTCCGCCGTTGAGCTTTTCCAGTACTTTGGCGGCGTTCGGCCCCTGGATCTGGTAGCGATAGTGGCGCCGCGTGACAGCCTTGCCGCGTGGATGCGAGGGCGAGCGATCGTCCCGGATCATATCCACCTTGAAGCCGCCGGTCTCGCCATGGAATTGAAGCCAATTCACCGATGGCGCGCGGCCGACGAACAGCAGCTCGTCCTTGTCCAAATAGAACAGGATGCCGTCGCCGATGACGTAGCCGTCGTAGCTGACCGGCACCATCTGCTTGGCTTTGTTCACGGCGAAGTTATTGAAGCTGTTGATGGTGGTATACGAAATGAGCTTCAGGGCGTCGGGGCCCTTCACGGTCAGCTCCGCCATATGATGCGTCTGGTCGAACAGCACCGCGGTTTCGCGCCAGGCGCGCTGCTCGTCGCGCCAGTTGTAGAACTCGCTGGGCACCACGGGATAGACGTAGGCGCCGATACGCGAGTTGCGCAGCATGTCCACCGTGTTGCCGGCGCCCTTTAGCAGACCTTCGAGATTTTGCTGACTCATGACGGCGATGCCCTCCGGTATCTGATTCGATTGCTGATGAAATGCGACCGTGCGGCGGCCGTTGTCGTCCTTTTGTATTCGTGCGGCATGACTACACCGCCGCCAGGCACAGACGAATCAGATTGCCGCCGGCGACTTTACGCAGCGGCGCTTCGCGCTTGGCGGCCGCCTGCAGATTGCGCTTGGCGAGATTCGAGTGCTCGCGCGCCACGCTTTCGGCGCGGGCGCTCGCGCCCGCCGCGACGGCCTCCAGGATCGCGCGATGCTGCTGCTGCGAGATGATCAGCGTTTCATGCGCGTCGGCAAGAGCCGATTGCGCCATCACGAAGGCGCTGGGCGAGGCAAAGGGCAACGCCACGATGCGCTCGATGGCGCGCGTCAACACGGCACTGCGCGCGAGGCCTACCAGCAAGGAATGGTATCGCTCATTCAGGCGCACGAAATCGGAGAACTGCTCGACGCCCAGGGTGCGGCGCTCGACGATGGCGTCCATCGCGCCCACACAGTCGCGCAGATCGCTGAGTTCCGGTCTCGACGGACGCCGCTGGGCGGCGCGCCGTGCCGCCGCGCCTTCGAGCATGCCGCGCACATCGATGGCGTCATACGCTTCGGCCTCGTCGAAAGCACGCACGACAAAGCCGCCGGAACCGGAAGGTTCCAACAACCCTTCGTCCGCGAGCCGCAACAGAGCGGCACGGATCGGCGTGCGCGACACGCCGGTGAGCTCGACGAGCCTGAGTTCCGGCACGCGCTCGCCCGCGGTCAACTCTCCGTCGAGAATCAGCTGACGCAGGCGCAACTGCGCCTTGAGGGTCTGGGCGGCGCGCGGATCGCCGTTGCGCATCAATCGGGTCATAGGTGGCCGTATTCGCTAATGTATACGTTATCTAAAATTGTATACAATGACGGTCGCATCTACAACCGCCCTCCCGCCACCTCGCTCCCGATATGCTCAGCCTGGCGCAGCACCAGGGCGACGATTGTGAGCGTGGGATTCGCCGCGCCGGCCGTGGTCTGCACGCTGCCATCCGAGATGAACAGGTTCGGCACCTCATGCGCGCGTCCGTAGGCGTTGGTGACGCCCTGCCCCGGATCGTGGCTCATGCGCGCGGTGCCCATCTGATGCGTGGCCGGCGTCATGGGGCTCACCACCGTGCGCTTCGCCCCCACCGCCTCATAAATCTTTCGGCCCTGCCCGATGGCATGAGCGCGCATGGCCACATCGTTCGCGTGCGGATCGCAGTGAATATGCGCCACCGGCAGGCCGTAGGCGTCCTTGCGCGAGGCGGACAAGGTGATGCGATTGTCGGGACGCGGCATATCCTCTCCGTTGACGAGCATGCCGGCCATGTTGCGGTAGTTGTCGATGACGGAGGAGAAATCGCGACCCCAACCGTAAGGCAGCCCGATGAGGGGGAGCGTCGGCAGGTCGAGCATCGCGAGTTCTAGGTGATAACCGCCTGCGAAACCGCGGCGCGGGTCGTGGACATTCTCATCCTCCACGACGCCCGCCAGCACCGCGCCGCGCCAGAAGCTCACCGGCTGATCGAAAATACCGAATACGAAACTCAACACGTGATGACAATAATTGCGGCCCACCTGGTCGGATCCGTTGGCCAGCCCATGCTTGAATCGCCCTGACTCGGAAAGCAGAAGCAGCCTCGCGGTCTCGATGGCGTTGCCCGCGACGCACACGATGCGCGCGCGCTGGCGCTGCTGCACTCCGGCCGAATCTCGATACACGACGCCGGTGGCACGGCCC
>Ga0210388_10002640_pt1 | contig 13937 bp, 9 predicted proteins | sample IncBWC19OmetaG_FD_155485 | JGI IMG/M metagenome (GOLD analysis project Ga0210388, IMG submission 155485) | Forest soil microbial communities from Barre Woods Harvard Forest LTER site, Petersham, Massachusetts, United States - Inc-BW-C-19-O ...
GTTTACGCTGGCAAACGGACTAAAGGTTATAGTACACCGAGACACATCAACTCCTATGGCGTGTGTAAATGTGCTATACAATGTTGGTGCACGCGATGAGGACCCTGAGAGAACAGGGTTTGCCCATTTGTTTGAGCATTTGATGTTTGGTGGGTCAGTTAACATTGCTGACTTTGATAATGCCTTGCAACAAGCCGGCGGAGAAAATAACGCTTTCACCAATAACGATATTACTAATTACTATTTAAGCCTTCCTGCATCCAATCTTGAAGTGGCTTTCTGGCTTGAGTCAGATCGTATGCTTAGCCTTGCTTTTTCTGATAAAAGCCTTGAAGTTCAACGTAGCGTGGTAATCGAAGAATTCAAACAGAGTTATCTTAATCAACCTTACGGTGATGTGTGGCTGGAATTACCTAAACTGGCTTATAAAGTACATCCGTATTTATGGCCAACAATTGGCAAAGAAATTGACCATATTAAGCATGCTGTTATGGGTGATGTGAAAGCATTTTTCCAGAAATTTTACTGCCCGAACAATGCTGTATTAGCGGTAACAGGGAATGTAACAGTTGACCAGGTAAAAGTATTGGCTGAGAAATGGTTTGGGCCTATACCTGCAGGCAATCCACCACTGCGTAAGTTGCCTGTAGAGCCAAAACAAACACAAGCTCGTAAACTTGAATTGGAAAGAGATGTGCCTGTAGATGCTATTTACAAGGCATACCATATGGGTGCGCGTATGGACCAAAGTTTTTACGCTATGGAGCTATTAGCAGATATTCTTACTGATGGGAATGCTTCACGTATGTATCTTGAACTGGTTAAGAATAAAAAGATGTTCAGCGAGATAAGTGCATTCACCATGGAATCTTTCGATCCTGGACTGTTTATTATCTCGGGTAAACTTTCTGAAGGAGTTACATTAGAAGCTGCTGACCAGGCTATTCAGGAAGAATTGAAGAAGGTGGTACTAGCCCAAGTGAAAAAGGAAGAGCTTGAAAAAGCAAAAAATAAAACCGAATCATCTCTTATCTTTTCAGAGATAAGTATTCTGAATAAAGCAATGAACCTTGCGATATTTGAACTATTAGGCGGGGCAGAGGAAGCAAATAATGAAATTGAAAGATTCGGAAAAGTAACTGAAGTAGACCTGTTGGTTGAGGCTTCACGTGTTATTAATGAAAACAATTGTTCTACACTATACTATCGTTCAAAAAATAAAGCCAATGGAAACGGAAATTAAGTTAGACAGGAAAACGATGCCTTCTCTTGCTAAACAAAGCAAGATAGATATAGCGCATGCCATAGAAGGTAAATTACCTAATGGCATTCCTTTATATTCGGTAAACGCCGGAACACAAGATGTGGTAAAGGTAGAGTTGATATTCCGTGCAGGGGGCACCAGCCAGCAAAATGCACCGTTAGTAGCTGACACAACCAACGCATTATTGGAAGAGGGAACTAAGAATAAGAGCTCAGAGGAAATAGCTTCTATGCTCGATTATTATGGTTCATTCCTGGAAACAGCTTCATATAATGATTACGCTACTGTAAGTATATACTCACTTGGCAAGCATATTGCCAAAGTAATGCCATTGCTGGAGGAGCTTATTAAAGAACCTTCCTTTCCTCAATCTGAATTGATGTTTTATATCACCAATAAGAAACAGAGATTCCTTGTTGATGATAAAAAGGTGCGTTCGGTAGCTGCCCGTAACTTCCCTGCATTGCTTTTTGGTGATGCACATCCTTACGGACATGCAACGAAAATAGAAGAATACGATGCACTCCAAAGGACACAATTAGAAACATTCCATAAACAACATTATTCACCAACCGGATGTGCTATAATTGTTTCAGGTAAGGTTAAAGACCCATTAATGAACCTGATAAGCGACCATTTTGGAAATGCGAACTGGAAGGGCGAACAAGCAGCTGAAATTAAGAAGGTTGCTATTCAACCGAGTGCTGAGAAGAAGAACTTTATACCCAGGGATAAGGCAATGCAATCTGCTATTCGCATGGGTAAGCAATTATTCTTGAAAAGTCATCCCGATTCTATTCCTTTCCAAATACTTAACACTATTTTAGGCGGATACTTTGGTTCACGCCTTATGAGTAATATTCGTGAAGACAAGGGGTATACATATGGTATTTCATCAAGTATGGTTTTCTTGAAAGATGCAGGATATTTCCAGGTTTCAAGTGAAGTAGGAAGCGATGTGTGCGATAAAGCATTGGTAGAAATATATAAGGAACTGGACAGGCTTTGCAACGAACCTGTACCGCAAGATGAATTACAATTGGTGAAGAATTATGCCCGTGGTAATTTCCTTCGCAGTATGGATGGCCCTTTCGCTTTAGCAGAAAGGTTCAAACATATATGGCTGCACGGACTTGATTATTCCTATTATGAGAAATATATCAATACATTATCTGAGATAACATCGGCACAACTAATTGAAACAGCACGTAAGTACTTGCAAAAAGATAGTATTTACGAATTAGTAGTAGGAGCTAAGAAGGCCTAAGCCAACACGTCTTTGCCTATGTCTTTACGGAAATATTTTTTCTCGTAGTCTATCTTGCTAATGCTTTCGTAACTGGTTGCAACAGCTTCTTTAAGTGTAGGTTTAATTGAGGTAACTGCCAATACCCTTCCTCCGTTGGTAACTACATTAGCCCCATCCATCTTTGTTCCTGCATGGAACACCATACTATCCTTAACTTTATCTAATCCGGTAATTATTTTTCCTTTTTCGTATGCTTCAGGGTATCCACCTGCAACCATCATAACGGTGGCAGCAGCACGGTCATCAATTTCAATAGTCGTTTTATCAAGTGTTTGGTCAGCCACTGCCTTAAATAAGGCTAATAGGTCAGATTTAATGCGTGGTATTACTACTTCCGTTTCAGGATCGCCCATACGAGCATTGTATTCAATTACTTTTGGGTTACCCTGGCAATTTATCAAACCAAAGAATATAAAGCCTTTATAATCCAACTTTTCTTTTTTAAGCCCTTCAATGGTTGGTATTATAACCTGCTGCTTTACCTTATCCATAAATACTGCATTGGCAAAAGGAACAGGCGAAATTGCTCCCATGCCACCTGTGTTTAAACCCATATCGTTCTCTCCAATCCGTTTATAATCTTTTGCTTCAGGCAGAATATGAAAACTATTTCCATCGGTAAGTACGAACATGGAAAGTTCGACACCTATCAGAAATTCTTCTACTAATACTTTCCGACTTGCAGCACCAAATTTCTCTTCAAAAAGCATTTCTTTCAGTTCGTTCTCTGCCCCTGTGGTGGTTAGGGGTATAACAACACCTTTACCCGCAGCAAGCCCATCGGCCTTAAGTACATGCGGTGGCCTGAGTGAACGTAAAAACGTAACCCCTTCTTCAACTGTTTCTTTTGTGAATGTACTATATCGAGCAGTTGGTATGTTGTATTTAGCCATGAATTTCTTGGCAAAATCTTTACTGCCTTCTAATGCTGCTGCTTTTGCTGAAGGACCGATTACAGGGATTGATGCTAATTCCTTATCGGCTTTAAAATAATCGTATATCCCTTTTACCAATGGTTCTTCCGGGCCAACAATAACAAGGGTTATATTATTTTCGAGCACATGTTTTTTAACCAAATCGAAGTTTAGTATATCAATATTCAGGTTGGTGCCGCAAATATTTGTTCCGGCATTACCCGGGGCTATGAATAACCTTGTCAGCAATGGGCTTTGGGCCAGTTTCCAGGCTATGGCATTTTCTCTTCCACCAGACCCAAGCAATAATACGTTCATAGTATAGTTTATTTTTGTACAAAGCAAAGTAAAACATTTATCTGCTTGGGAACAAAATTATTCATTCACAACCTTGTCGTTATTAGCTGACTATACTACTGAACCCATGTCTGCCAGGCAACAGATCCATTATTGGGTTTACATTGCCGGACTTGTCTTGTTAGCTATTGGCATGCCCACTTCTACCGCTTTTATGACCCTTGGGCAAAGTATTCTGGGGCTTAACTGGATATTAGAAGGTGATCCGAAAGTTAAATGGAAAAGATTCACAAATAATAAAGCAGCTCTTGTATTGTGTTCATTTTATATAATGCATTTACTGGGCTTACTATATACTACCGACTTTAATTATGGGCTTGAAGAGGTAAAGAAAAAGGTGCCATTACTTATACTTCCATTTCTGTTTTGTACAAGCAATACTATTACTGATAAAGCCAAACGGTTAGTTCTGTTCTGTTTTATGGGCGGAGTAACATATGATACATTTCTTGGTTGTTACATTTTAGCCAAGCATAACCTAGTAGATATACATAATATTTCCCCACATGTATCTCCCATTAGGTTAGGGCTTATGATAGTGTTATCTGTTTTCTTGTTGTGTGGATATGTATTTTCACGCAAGTGGAAACCAATTTCGTTCGTGCTTCTGGCATGGGTTGCGTGGCTGCTGATCTTCCTGATAATTATGGAATCGCTCACAGGGGTTGTGATTGGAGCCAGTGTTTCAATACTATTATTGATATTTTATGCTGTTAAGAGGATTAAACAGAAAAAGGTAATACGGGGTATTGCAATTCTCTCTGTTATGTTAATTGGGATTATAGGTGCAACAGTATATCTTAATCACTTCTATGAGAAATACTTCCCTGTACCGGATAAGATTTCTTATGGGAACCTTGATAAAAAATCGGCAAGTGGGAATGTATATTCCTATGATTCCTCAAGGTTTGTAGAGAATGGCCACTATGTAAATGTTTACATAGCCTTACCTGAATTAAAAAATGCCTGGAATAAAAGGAGCCATATCGCTTTTGATAGTTTAGACAAGAAAGGAAATGGCATTAAGTATACCTTGATAAGGTACCTGGCTTCCATGAATCTGCGCAAAGATTCTATTGGTGTAAGTAAATTATCGCCCGCCGATATAGCCGCAATAGAAAACGGGATTCCTAATTATTATTTCATTTCCAGTAAAATGGATTATAGGATTTACCAGGTTTTGTGGGAAATAGAAGACTACAAAGCAGGAGGTGATATAAATGGGCATTCTGTTACGCAAAGGTTGGAATTCTGGAAAGCTGCTGTAGGTATAATTAAGCAGCATTGGTTAATTGGGGTGGGGACAGGTGATGTAAAGAAAGCATTTGCTGCCCAATATGATGCGATGCATTCAAAATTGAAAACAGAATTCAGACTTCGTGCCCACAATCAGTTCCTCGAAATAGGAGTGGGATTTGGTATTGTTGGAATTATCTGGCTACTGTTTTCCTTGATATACCCGGCAATAGAAATGAAGAAGTTCTATTCCTATGCCTACGTAATATTCTGGCTAATATTTTTATTCTCTACAATAAACGAAGACACCTTAGAATCGCAGGCAGGTGTTACCTTTTATGCTTTCTTTAATTCTTTCTTCCTCTTTATCTTTTAAGAATTAAGGAATATCGTCTTCCTCATCATCGTTATCATCGAGCTCGATCAAACCTTCTTCCGATAGGCTCTTTTTGAGCTGGCGTTGTTCCATAGCCAGCATAAACGATGGCAATAGAATAAGATTAGAACAATAAGCGAGAAGTAGAGTTACTGAGATAAGAATACCTAAAGCCTTAGTGCCACCAAAGCCTGAGAAAGCGAAGATCATAAAGCCGAATGAAAGTATTATAGCTGTATAGATCATGCTCACACCGGTTTCACGTATGGCCAATGAAACAACTTCCGAAATGGTCATTTTAGGCAGCCGTTTTAATTCCTGCTTGTATTTGGTCAGGAAATACATAGTGCCATCAGATGAAATACCAAATGCAATACTGAAAATAAGTATGGTACTTGGCTTAAGGTGAATATTGAAAAAGCCCATTAATCCTAATGTTATCATAAGTGGTATAAGGCTTGGCAATGTTGCTATAATTACCATGCGTAGCGACATAAACAACAGGAACATAATTAGTGCAATTAGCACAACTGCCAGTATTACGCTTTCTATCAAATTACTTACTAAAAAGTCATTACCCCTTAGGAAGATAAGACAACTACCGGTGAAAGATACTTTATATCGTGTACTATCGGGTGCCCATGATTTTGTAGCGGCAGAATAGTTAAAGATACTATCAGCCCTTGGAATCAGTTCTGCTAGTACTTGTTTCATCTTAATAGAACCAATATCAGCCATTTGAATATCTACTCGGGTGAATTGCTTCGTGCTATCTATAAACGACTTGAACAAGCTTTGCTTCTGTTTAGCTTCTTGCGCAAATTGCGATATAGATTGAAGATCGTTTAATGTTGGCAGGATAAAATATTTTGACTCCCCATCATGATAGGCCTGGTTAGCATATTTAATACCCTCGAGCACTGAAAGCGGGTGGGAAAAAATAGGGTATTGCCGTAATAATTTCTCCAGTCTTTCTAATTTATAAAGTGTTTTACCTTCATTGGCGAATACCCCATTTGGCTTGCGGGTATCAATCTTTACCTCAAAAGGTAATACTCCCCCGAAGCGGCTTTCAAAATAGCGCATATCGGCATATACGGGATCGCTCTTAGGCAAATCGTCCACAACATATCCAATGGCTTCAATGCGTGTAATACCATAAGCAGAAATAATAACGAGTATGGCAGCAATCACATAAATCGTTTTCCTGTTTTGTTGGGTATGCCTGTCAACCCAACTTAATATGCTAACAGTATTTTTGCGTTCGAGGTGGCGCATATGCTTTACCTTGGGTGAGGGTAGAAGGCTGAAAATAATTGGGATAAGAATAAGGGAGATTATATAGGTGGACATTACATTCAGCGATGCTATAAGGCCAAATTCAAATAATACCTGGCTGTGTGTAAAGCAGAATACTGCAAAGCCTATTGCTGTAGTAACATTGGCAAGGAAAAGAGAAACTCCTATTTTTCTTATTGTGGTAGATAATGCCCGCATTTTATTCTGATGCTTGCTATATTCAGTATGGTATTTATTTAATAACAATATGCTGTTTGGCACACCTATAACAATTATTAGGGGTGGAATTATAACAGTAAGTACTGTTACCTGGAATCCAAATAGAGTTAATGAAGCGAGGGCCCATACAACGCCCATCATGACTATAATAAGTGGGAATATTACGGGGAACAATGAACGGAAGAAAAGAGATAAAATTATTCCGGTAATCAAAGCTGCTAGTACAAGGAATAATTTCATCTCGTTCATAATTTTCCTTGAGATGACAGTACGTATATAAGGCATGCCTGAATAGTGCATATCAACATTATACTTTTTGCTGAATGCATCTATTTTATTTCTAAGTGAATCGACAATGGCTACCCTGCGTGGACTATTTACTGCCTTCTCATTAAAGGTTATAGCCATTAAGGTAGCTCCTGTTTTTTTGTTCAGTATAAACCCATCATAAAATGGCAGTGAATACACTACCTTCTTTACACTGTCAAGCTCATGCTGGTTAACCGGTTTGTGTTGTAATAAAGGTAAGAACTGAAACTTGTTTAAGCTATCATTCTTAACCAGTTTATATATGGATGCTGCCGAAACTACATCCTGTATGCCTGAAGAATTTTTAACTGCGCGTGTAAGATCATACCAGTCATTAAATTCAGATACATTGCTAAACAGAGCATCAGTTTGCATACCAACCACCATTACGGTGCCATCCTGCCCGAATTGTTTTTTAAAGTTCTCGTATTCTATATTGGCACTATCGTCCGAAGGTAAAACCTGGGTCCAGCTATAGGCTATACTAACCTTACTGGCTTTGTATCCCATAAACACTGTCAGCAGAATTATTGCTGTTAACAGTATAAACCGATTACGTAAAATAATTTTTGCCAGCGCTGCCCACATGATTCTTTCTCTATTAACCTATTCAACAAAAATAAACATTAACAAACATCTTTACCTTGTTGGTTCGATGAAATTACTTCTGCCCGTTATCGCTAATTTTTTTACTTTGGCCTTTAATTACAATCAACGGTAAATTGCACAAGGTTATTATATATACAGATGGTTCTGCACAGGGTAATCCTGGGCCGGGTGGCTATGGGGCGGTAATGATGTCTGGCAACAAACGCAAGGAATTGTCAGAGGGATTTAGGCTTACTACCAATAACCGTATGGAGCTATTAAGTGTTATTGTAGCCCTTGAAGCATTAAAAAAGCCGCAGTTGGATGTAACCATATACTCCGATTCTAAATATGTGGTCGATTCAGTAAACAAGGGCTGGGTTTTTGGCTGGAGCAAGAAGGGATTTAAGGGGAAAAAGAATGTGGACCTGTGGAAAAGGTTCCTATTAATATATCCTACTCAAAAAGTAAAATTTGTTTGGGTAAAAGGCCATGCTGATAATCCTGAAAATGAATATTGCGATCAGCTTGCAGTCCGGGCTGGACATAGGCACCCATTAAGTATTGATAAAGTATACGAAAGCGAAAAGGAATAAATTATTATTACTTCTTGTCTTCTTCGGTAATAGGAGCATCACCTTGATAAATAGCATCCTTATATACAGCTATTCTTTGTAATATTCCATCAGGCGAGTAGAAGAATGTTTTACCATCAACAAGGCGGCCTAAGTGGAAATAGCCATCCTTTGCCAATTGCTTGTTATTGTTGTATAGTTTCCAGTATCCTTCTCCGTTAAATGCTTTTTCAGGAATATTCGGCTTTTCTTCTGTTTTAACAACAGTTGCAGCTTTACTAGGTGCAGTTTCAGCAGCTTCTTTTACTGTATTATTATCAACTGTAGCCTTCGCGGTAACGTTCTTTTGCTCGAATGTTTGTGTTTGGGCTGGGTCAAGATTACCATCGTTAAATACTTCTTTTGCTTTTACACTGCCATCATCATAATATTCAGTAGTAGTGCCGGTTTGTTTACCGCCGTTCCAGTTACCATCTATCATTAACTGACCGTTAGGGTAAAAGTATTTTTGATTGCCATCGCGCTTACCGTTATCATTATACGTAAACTGGTGTTGCACGTTTCCGTTTTCATAATATAGTTTGTAAGCGCCTGTCCAACGGTTATTTACCCAGGTGCCTTCTTCATTTACTTTGCCGTTCTCAAAATAAGTAATGGCGTAGCCTTCCGGGCGGTTATCCTTCCAGGTAATTTTACTTTTAATCACACTACCAGGATAATATTGAATCCATACGCCTTCTTTCATATTATCCTTATAATCTCCTTCTTCAATTAAATCATTAGTGCCGTAATTTGTTAAGTGTTTATCAGTATTGTATATTTTCCAATGATTCTGACGAAGACCATTAGCATCTACAGTATTCCCTTGATCTTGCCCTCCTATAATGGTAGCAGAACTAATATTAAAGCTAAATGTTGCTATGCAAATAGCTAAAACCAATTTAATAGTAAGTATTGTAGTTTTCTTCATCATCTTATGCCTCTTTCTATCCCAAATATACGGAGGTTAATTTAAAAGGTTTCACTTTTTGGACAGGTTATTATATAACACGACTAAATCGATCAAAACAAGGATAAATGCTGATTTAGGTCTATTTCTAAGACCAAACTAAAGTGAAGCAAGATAAAACAATAGATTTCTCTATCAAATATTAAAATGGGTGGAGATATAAACAACTGATAGTTAATAAGATACACTTATACTGCTTATGAAGTCCTTTCTTTAAAAAAATATTACCTTTGCCACTAGTTTCAATATAAAATAGGAATGGAAGAACAGAAAGAACCAATAAAAGGCCCTCCGGAAGAGAAAAATCGTGAAAACCGGTTGCTTATTATTGTAATTTTTATCTTGGCCATACTGTTATTACTGCTATGCTGGCAGTATTGGAGGCAAAAGCAGAATACCAGCCAGCAGGTTTCATTGGAAACTGCAAAAGCCGATAGCGTTACCAGTAACCTTATAAACCTTCAGGGGCAATATGCAGCATTAAAAACAACCGATAAATATGTGCAGGCTCAGTTAAATAGTAAAAAAGATACTATTACTATGCTAATGCAGCAAGCTGAGAAGTATAAGAATGACCCGTATATAATAGCTAAGCTTAAAAAGGAAACTGAAGCACTGCGTGATATTATGAAGGGCTTTGTAACCACCATAGATTCACTAAATACATTAAATAAGCAACTTACTGTAGAGAAGAATCAGGCTTTAGATTCATTAAAAGCGGAGAAAAGCAATTCAACAGAACTGAAAAAGGAAAAGACCAAATTGCAAAGTGCTGTAAATACAGGCTCACTGCTTGAAGCTACTAACATTACGGCAGAGGGCGTTCATTTCCGTTTTGGCAAGAAGGAAGTTGTAACAGATAAGGCTAAAAAGGCAGAGAAAATAAAAGTACAGTTTACAATTACTGCAAACCGTATTGCTAAGTCAGGCAATAAGAATATATATGTACGTGTAATCACTCCTGACGGTAAAGAACTTTCTAAAACAGGTGATGAGTCAAGCATATTTAGTTTTGAAGGCACCAAAGGTTTTTACGATGAAATTCAAAGCATAGATTATGCTAACCAGGAAACCAGTTTGGTAATCTATTGCGAAAGTTCTTCCGGTTTTATTACCGGTAATTACATTATAAAGCTATATGCTGATGGTGCCGAAATGGGAGAGACCTCAATTAAACTCGACTAAAACCAGGGTTCATGGCTAATCCCAGGAAGCCTTTACCTAAAGGCAATAAAAAACCACCGGTCTACACAAAAGAGGCCATAACGGTTTCTCTTTTCGATAGTCTTAATATTTGGGTGGAGAAAAAATCAAAAGTACTTACAATAACTGCACTTAGTTGTTGTGCATTGTTTTCAATTTTGCTTTTCCAGGCAAAAATGGATCTTGGTGCCGATGATTCAGCTTACCTGCAAAGGGCATTTGACTTTATTCATAAAGGTATTTTTCCATCGTACCAGGGACCGCTTTATCCTTTAGTTCTCAGTATTTTTATGGCCATTGTAGGTATCAATATCATTTTTTTAAAGATAGTATCACTCGTTTTTAACTTTTTTGCTGTGTATTTTATGTACAAAGCTTTTAAGAATAGGATACCAGCCTTAATTCTACATACAATTATGTTGCTTTATGCACTTAATACATATATCTTATCATTTTCAAGCCTTACATACAGCGAGCCTTTATTTATGATGCTACAATCGATGTTGCTGTATTACTTCTTCAAATTAGGTGACAAGCTGGAAGTCAGTGAGGATAAAACTTTTCGTGGAAATATTCGCTCCTGGTTAACTGTTGGCTTATTTATATTTCTGCTTGCTAGCTCACGTACTGTAGGGTTCTTTGCATTTGCTTCATTTATAGTTTACTTCATTGCACGTAAAGAGTATAAATACATTCTTTATCTGGTTGGGGCATTCCTTATTTTTCAAATACCAATGACCTTACTTGAGAAATTAATATGGCACGTAGGAGAGAATGGTGGCTCACAAACATCAATATTAATGCTGAAAGACCCGTATGACCCTTCAGCAGGCACAGAAACAGTAAATGGATTCTTCCAGCGGTTTACAGGCAATAGTATCAGTTACCTATCGAAGCGTTTTTTTCAGATTATCAGTTTAAAGTCTTTTGACTCAACAGAACAAAATGGAGGACTTGCTTTTTTCTTCCTTGTATTTTGCGTTCTTTCATTATATAGGGCGTTCAGGTCGAAAAAGTTTCCAATGCTATTTGTGGGTTTATATGTCCTTTCAATGATGAGCGCTTCCTTTTTTGCCATACAAACAAGATGGGATCAGCCAAGGATAATAATGGTATTTGTCCCGCTGTTGTTGTTATTAGTGTTTTATGGATTGTATGATCTGCTGAAAAAAGCACCATGGGGTTTACAGTTTCTTATGATAATTGTAATTATAATACCATTGTTTGCATCTTTATCCTCTACATTAAAGGCTGCGAAAACAAACTCAGTAGTATTAAGCAAGAATCTGCATGGTGATGTGTTCTATGGATATACACCAGATTGGGTGAATTATTTAAGGATGAGCCAATGGTGTGCAGATAACCTTCCTAAAGATGCCAAAGTAGGAGTGCGTAAATCCGGTATGTCGTTTGTATATACTAATGGTAAGGAATTCCTTGCTATTAACCGGGCGTATTATACCGATGCTGATTCTGTGCTGGCTTTTTTTAAACGGAATAAAGCTGAGTATGTAGTGCTGGCAAGTTTAAGAATGAACCCTAATGTAGCAGATGAACATAGTATTATAAATACCATTCAGCAAATGATGGTTCCTGTGGCGCAAAAATATCCTCAAAAACTAAAACTTGTTCACCAGGAGGGTAATGCAGAACCGGCGTATTTATACCAGATAGTAAACTAAGGAAATTACATTTGGGCTTTCCTTTCAGGGCTAGGCTGCCTGTTAAATTTTATAGCAATAAATATTTCGTTCGTTCCGAATGTGTATTCCCTGATATCAGATATAGGGTAATCATACGAATAGCCTATTGTAAGGTAATCCTGGTAAGTATATCCAAGCATTGCATAAGCAGCATCAAGAGTTCTGTATCCGCCACCTATCCATATTTTCTGTTTGTATATTATTCTTGCACCAAAATCAAACTGAACAGGTGCCGGAGAAACATACTTAACAACCAAGCAAGGATCAAGTCCCCAATCGCCGAAAGTGAAATTGTAGCCACCGGTAACATAATAATGCGTTGCCAATTGGTTCTGCGCATCAGAGAAAGAGGTAAGGCTAAGTTTGCTTTCTATTATTTGAGGTGCAGATGCTCCGAAATAGAATTTATCTCCGTATAAATAAAGACCGAACCCAAGGTCCGGAACAATTACTTCTTCAAGGTTGTTGGTTAGGGCCTGGTCATTTGGCTGGTCAAGATTTACTTGCGATCCGTCAACTGCAAATTGCAATAGTCCGGCTGAAAGTCCAAGTGATACATCTAGCCCATCAGTGATTTTCATATGGTATGAATAGCATGAGGTAAAACCTATGCGCCTGGTAGGCCCGGTAATATCAGTAAATAAATAGGCACCTATTCCAATATGTTGTTCTGTTATAGGTCCATTAAAAGTCAGCATATATGTTCTTGGTGCATCAGTAATGCCTATCCATTGAAAACGATTGTCTGATTCAGCCTCAAAATAAGGTTTGGTACCTGCAATTGCCGGATTCATTGCAAAATCGTTCACCATGAATTGCGTATACTGCGGCAACTGCTGTGCATTAACATGCATTATGCTTATCAGCAAAAGCAATGTTAATAGTGTTAGTTTTATCCTGTACATGACAAATAGTTTATTATCGCATTATAGTTACAGGGCCTGTGTATGCTTTAGGGAACCTGGGGTCATTCAGATTAATTACATAATAGTATGTGCCTACAGGTAATGGCTTGCCATCATAAGTACCATCCCATGGGGTTTTATAACCTGCTGAACGGAATAATTGTTCACCCCAGCGGTTGAATACTTCAACTACAATACCCGGGAATTCTGAAACATTCCTAAGGTTCCAGACATCGTTAGTTCCATCACCGTTCGGGGTAAAGCCATCAGGAATAACCAACTGTGGCAGTACAATAACAGTGACCGTATCTATTGCCGTACAACCTGTAGATGTGGTCACAAGTACTGTATAAGTAGTAGTAGTAGTAGGTGTTGCAATTGGGTCAGCAGAAGTACTATCGTTCAGTGAGGAGGAGGGCTGCCACAGGTAGGTTGAACCTGCAGGCCCTGTAGGAGAGCCGCCAATGGTTGCGCTAAGCCCTTCAAATATGGTTTGTGTTGGCCCGGTATTTACTATTGGTAAAGGATTGACTGTAACAACCACAGTATCGCTGTCCCGGCATAAACCATCAAGGGTTACGAGTAGATACTGAGTAGTACCTGAAGGAGGAGTTACAGTTATAGTTGGTGTTGTGCCAATTACAATTGGGCTAGGCAATTGGAACCACTGG
>Ga0210388_10002641_pt1 | contig 13934 bp, 11 predicted proteins | sample IncBWC19OmetaG_FD_155485 | JGI IMG/M metagenome (GOLD analysis project Ga0210388, IMG submission 155485) | Forest soil microbial communities from Barre Woods Harvard Forest LTER site, Petersham, Massachusetts, United States - Inc-BW-C-19-O ...
GCGGCACGGTGGAGCAGGGAAAGTTTCAGCTCACCGTAACGGTGGTGCCGGGCTCGGGCACGGGCGGGTTTGCTGGCATCGCAGGCACGATGACGATCATTATCGCCAAGGGAAAGCACTCCTATACCTTCGATTACACATTGCCGGCGAGCTCTGAATGACCAATCGGGCGCGCGACCACCTGACTCGAGAATGGTGACGATCTATTGCGTGATCTGCTTCCCGTCCGGCTTTTCCTCGATAACATAATGCACCGGTATGCCGTTCCAGGAATGGAGCTGTTTGCGGATGTTTGTCAGGGGGCAATCGGGGTAGCACATCCCCAGGAACGAATGCAGTTTCTCATCCTCGGATAAGTACTCGAACTGAGTCCACGACGAGGGCGCGCTCACCCCCACCTCGAGTCCAGGACTTACTTTTTCGACCTCAAAGACGACTTCCGAGTGGCTGTAATCGGCTGGCTGAGGTGCGGGCTCGCTCATCGGTCGCAATGCCACAATCCAGTTTTCTCGATTCTTAATCGAGCACCGACGAGAGCAGGTTTGTGAATAGATCGTGACCGACCACTTCGCATCGGGCGTCAGATAAGACGTTCCCAGGACATTTTCAATCGTGCATACGGGGTACAGCAGCACCGCGAGGGCAGCTGCGAGGGCGAGAACTCCTCCCATGGCGAGCGCCCAGCTATTTCTGGTCACCTTGGCGCCTTTCCTGGTGGATCATGTTGCCGAACCGCTGGTTATCAAAGCGCGCGCGTGGGAGAGCGTCCGCCCGCTAATTGCCACCTTGACTCGGAGGAAGTTGAATCGAGATCGCTTCACCGTAGTGCGAGTAAGTCACAACCGCCAGCGGATGGTCGCGCTCTCCCTGCAAATACTTTCGCGGCAGACGATCTCCGGCTGCGATCCAAACTGTCTGCGGAGGATTCGCAACGCTGTTGCCTTCCCTTATCGTCCAGACCTCGCAAGGAACGCCGTCCACGGATTCGTCCGCGCCGTGAGTAATGGTCGCGCGCTGTTCATCGGCAAAAGCGAAGAACGACGGCAGACTGTGGGCTTCATCGGCGGAAAAAAGATGATTGGTGAGGTAGGTTTGAACGCCGGGCGACTGGAGGCGATCACACACTTCAGGAGGCAGGTGTTGCCTGCCTGTCATTTGCCAATCGGTGGCGGTTGGCTCCAGCCAGCGAGAGAACTTATGTTGTCCGGTTTCAACAATCTCAATCTTAAGACTGGGAGCATTCACTCGTTGCTGGACGTAAACGTACCGGATAACGTCCTGGTCGCAGGCAAATTCCGCGTCAGTCACCCTCGCCAAGACACCGAAGGTTTCGACGTGCATGCGGAGGCTGCGCACTGCATCTAAGGCCGTCTCTGACTGGAGAAATACATTGCGGCCATCCGGTGCACGGTGACAACCTGCGACGGTCAATGCAGAGACAACAAGGGTGAGGCGAATCGTCGCGAGCGGTTTTGTCATTGATCGATCCTCATTTCCCTGCGGATGACGTTCAGATGTTACTGCGGCGCAGGACGATCTAATAAGTTGTCGATCAGGGATCACGCACCAACCTAACAACGAACAAGCATGAACCCATCGCTAATTTGGTCTCGGAATCGACGACTTTGAGGGCGCGATTAGGCCTGCGAAATCAGGCCCGATCCCGCCCTGTTTCGTGCCGCAAATCAAGATGAGAATCGCGGCTCGGCACGCAGTGCTCGAATCGACAGAATAGGCCGACAACGGACTCGGCTAGGAAATCTCTATCGAATCACACCATTTTGGCACGTGAACCGCAGCGTGCGCCGGCGCCATGGTTGCACTCGCGATCGGTGCGGCTGGAGCGCTGTTCTCTTTCTCTTCGATTGAGGGAACAGCTGGGCGAACTCTGAGCGAACTGCGCCCGGCGGGCTTTCCTGGCGTTTCGGGGCCTCTGGGCCTGCGCGGTGTCGCTCTGCGGCGCTATCAGTGTGTCGCCAGGCCGGCTGGGGGCCACGGTCTCTGGCGAGTCGCACTGAATGCCGATCAGAAACTGCTTGCCATCGGCGCTGCAGTAGCGGACCATGCCGGAGAAGTCATCGAGTCGCGACTCAATTCTCACGTTGGTTCCGGCTTTGATCGGCGCTCTGGCTCGAATGCAGGCGCCGCCAGCGGATTTGTCTTCCATGCGCGCGGCGATATTCTGCCAGGTTTCGCTTGCCCCCTGCCACGACGCTTCGACCCGAGTCAGTACGGGCTTCCGGAACTCCGGCGTTTCCCGTGTCGTAAGCTCGGTTAGAACAGTCATGGAATACCTATCGGCAAGAAGTTGAAATAGTTCAGATTGGGTGGGCAGAGCAATTGGGCGGGGCTGCGCCCGGTTTCCGGGGAGGGTTCGGGAAGCTGGTTAGGCGCGATCGGGCGGCTGCCTGCGCTTTCAAACCAGCGCGGCAGCATTATCTGATATTTATGTACGTCATCATCTGGGAGTTCACGGTTCGAGTGGAGCACATTGAGGAGTTCGTCCGCGCCTATGGTTCGAATGGCGATTGGGCAAGCCTCTTTCGGTTGGCGCAAGGGTTTCTCGGTACTCAGTTGCTGCGGTCGTGTCACGACGCTGGCGTTTTTCTGACCGTCGACCGCTGGGAGAATGCTACATGCTTCGAGATGTTTCAGGAGCGGTTCGCTGCGGAGTATAAGAAGTTAGACGCTCGGCTTGACGGCTACACACTGGCTGAACGTAAGGTAGGAGTTTTCGAAGGTGAAATGCCGACACTCTAGGCGCGGAGGTTCAAAGCCTGGGCCGGGCTCCGAGCAGCGTATGTACAAATGCTCCACGTGGAACATTTGTATTGTCGTTAACATATGTGCATATGGGCAATGGTCAGGTTCAGGATTTTCACAGATGGCGAATGTAAAAAAGAGCGCTCACTTGCAGCGCTGTCGGGAGAGTTGAAGAACCGTATCCTGCAGTCGGCCGCTCGACTGTTGCTGCAGTAGGTCGTCGAGAAATGCCGATTTCGCTGACGGTTTTTGTTTGAGAATTGCATCGTAGGCGCGTAGCGCTCCGTTCATTCCGGCTAGAAAAGCGGCATTCCAATCGGCCGTCTTGGCAGGGTTCTGCAAGATAAATGCTCCTTGCGAATAGGTGATCTGCTCGTAAAGTTCGTTGCCGTATTCGTAGGGCGTGTGATCGGGGGCATCGACAAGGTTGCAGGGACGGACGACGAGGTCGGGAATTTCATCCCACCACGTGCCGAGCCAGGCGCGGGCGGCGGAGGCGTCGAGTGAAAGAGGATCTTTCTCCAGATTTCGCGTGAGGAAGATGGCGTACGTGCGCTCTTCTGGAGTGGATGGTCCACGCGAAGGACGAGGTCCGCGCTCCACCAAGGTCCACTCTTGAAGTTCGAAGCGGCCAGGCTTTTGCTTCAGCGCACGGGGATTTTCGGTCACCCACGTATTGACGCGCGCTTCGGCCACAGCGCGCTGTGCTTCGGTGCATTGAGGCTTGATCATTTCGAGAGCGCTCGCGCTTTCGGGAGCGCCCATTTTGGCGCCGATGGCAAACCACATGTAGGCCGCCACTAGATCGGTCGGAACACCCTGGCCGCCGCGATAGAGTTCACCCAATCTTTGAATGGCTCCGGAGGCGCCGAGGTTCGCCGCGCGTTCATAATGGTTCAGGGCTTGGGCAATGTCGGCAGGCACACCTTGGCCAGCTTCGTACATTGCGCCCAGTTCACGGTCAGCTGGGGCATAACCGGCAGCGGCGGCACGATTGAACCATGCCATCGCTTGAGCGTAGTCCGGAGCGTTCATGTAGCCGACGCGATAGAAACGGCCGAGCTGGAATTCAGCCCAGTGGCTGCCACGTTCCGCGGCGGCGCGCTCCAGATCGAACACGAGTTGCGGCCGCTCGGGAACGCCATTCGGCGAGGTGTACATATTCGCCAGCGTGACCATGGTGGGCATGTGTCCCTGAGCGAGAGACTTGGTAAGCCACTTCAATGCTTCGTCTTGGTTGGGAGCCACGCCCACCCCGTCAAGATACATCTTGCCCAACTCCCATTCGGCATGGGCGAAGCCTTGGTCGGCGGACTGGCCGAACCAATAGCGGGCGCGCTCCGGATTTACTTCTACCCCCAGGCCGTGAAGATATGCGTCACCGAGGTTGTGCTGCGCGATCATGTGGCCATTCTGCGCGGCCTTGAGCGCCCACTTGAAGGCTTCCGTCTGATCGACCGGCACACCAGCGCGGCCGAACCCATAGATCGTGCTTAGAACCCATTGGCCTTCAGGGCTACCGCGTTCGGCGGCTTTGCGCAGCCACGGAAGCCCTTTTTGAATATCCTTGGGCACGCCGTATCCTCCCTTGTATGCAAGCCAAAGGAGAACCTGAGAAGGCCCGTCGCCATTCTGCGCCTTCTGGATTAGCTGAGGAATATCTTCAGGCTGGAGCCGGGCGGCGCGAGCCTCGTAGGGCTCTTGCGCGACGGCGGAAATCGAGGCGAGCATCGCGTACAGCACAAGGCGGCCGAAAATAATCGATCGACGCATGCCGTCCTCAGGTTGGACAGCCGCAGATCTTACACGATTACTTACTTTCGGAGCAAACGCCTGCCGGATAGGTACGGCTAGGTACTGGACCGCAGATTCGAGAAATCACTCACTGACTTGCTTCGATGGCGCGCTGGCGGCAGGTTGCCCAGATGACGTCGTTTACGGCGCCTTGATCGAAAAACTGGAAGCCCTAGCGAAACGCGACCTTTTGTCGCACCGTCGCGTAAATGTTGACTGGACCTGCAGGAAACACGACTCCAACTCGACAATCTCGTCGACTGGAACTTCCATGGTCAACATGGCGGAGCCCCCCGATTCGCTGATATCTACGGTACGACCCGTCAGCATGCCAGAGTTGCGGGAATGAATGGTGATCTTAATCTGCAGGCCGAGTCGGGGGGAACGGCGGGCCTCAACAATCTCTTAAATGGCGCGGGCCGGAGGTTGCTCCTGTGCTCTCAAGTGATTTTCTCTGGCTCGACGCCTGCTGGAAAGATGGTGTATCTCTCCGGTATGCCTGACTATCGGCACAAATGCAGTAGGACTTTAGCTTTGATCGCCGGCCAGTGGCTGGCAGACAGGAGAGCGCTAGTCGCGCCAACGCGGTAGCGCTTGGACCCGGCGGGCGTTGGCGCACCTAGCCGTAAGAAATTAAAATAGAAACATCCCCAGTCTGAAAGGCGTAATCCAATGACTCCTCCAGCTACGCTGAATCCGCCTCAGTCTCGCACCGCTGGCACACTACCCACAGCTCAACCACTAGCCCCGGAAGAGTTGCGCAAAATCGACGCTTATTGGCGCGCGGCTAATTATCTTTCCGTGGGTCAGATCTATCTCTACGCGAATCCGCTTCTTCGTGAACCGCTGAAAGTCGAGCACATCAAGCCGCGACTGCTTGGGCACTTTGGCACCACGCCGGGACTGAATTTCGTCTACGTCCATTTCAATCGCCTGATTAAGAAATACGATCTGGACGTGATCTATATTGCGGGCCCGGGTCACGGCGGGCCGGGGATGGTAGCGAATACCTACTTAGAAGGCACTTACAGCGAGTTATATACGCACATCACGCAGGACGAAGAAGGGTTGCAAAGACTGTTCAAACAGTTTTCGTTTCCGGGAGGAATTCCAAGCCATGCGGCGCCAGAGACTCCGGGGTCGATTCACGAAGGCGGCGAACTCGGTTATTCGATTGTGCATGCCTGCGGTGCGGTGTTTGACAATCCCGATCTGTTGACATGTTGCGTGGTCGGAGATGGAGAAGCGGAAACCGGGCCGCTGGCGACGAGTTGGCATGGCAACAAATTTCTCAACCCGGTGCGCGATGGCGCAGTGTTGCCGATTCTTCATCTCAATGGCTACAAGATCGCGAATCCAACTGTGCTGGGGCGAATGGACGATGAGGAACTTACTCGTCTTTTCACCGGCTACGGCTGGAAGCCGTATTTTGTAGAGGGACACGAGCCCGCGGCAATGCATCAACTCATGGCCGGAACGCTGGAAACCGTGGTGAATGAGATTCGCGCGATTCAAGTCACGGCTCGTCAGGATGGTACGCGGAGAGAAAAAGATTCCGGTATGCCGACGTGGCCAATGATAGTGATGCGCAGTCCGAAAGGGTGGACGGGACCGAAAGTGGTCGACGGAAAGCAGATCGAGGGAACGTGGCGCGCTCATCAGGTGCCGGTGGCCGACGTGCAGACAAATCCCGAGCATCTTCAAATTCTCGAAGCTTGGATGAGAAGCTATCGGCCTGAGGAGTTGTTTGACGTTAAAGGCAAGTTGATTCCGGAACTGGCGGAGCTAGCTCCCAAGGGCGATCGTCGCATGGGAGCGAATCCGCATGCCAACGGTGGCGTGCTGTTGCGTGACCTGAACATGCCCGACTTTCGCTGCTACGCCGTAAAGGTCACAAAGCCGGCCACGGAGAATGCGGAAGCCACGCGCGTGCTCGGAGGATTCTTGCGCGACGTGATGAAGCTGAATGCCGATGCGAAAAACTTCCGCGTCTTCGGACCGGATGAAACGGCGTCGAATCGGCTGGAAGCTCTTTATGAAGCTACCGACAAGCTGTGGATGGAACCCATACTTCCAGTCGATGAACATCTATCGCAGCACGGGCGCGTGCTCGAAATGCTGAGCGAGCATATGTGCCAGGGATGGCTGGAGGGCTACTTGCTCACCGGGCGTCATGGTTTCTTTTCCTGCTATGAAGCGTTTATTCATATTGTCGATTCGATGTTTAACCAGCACGCCAAGTGGCTGAAGGTAACGCGTGAGATCGAGTGGCGGCGTCCGATTGCATCGCTTAATTATTTATTGACTTCGCACGTGTGGCGCCAGGATCACAACGGATTTACGCACCAGGATCCGGGCTTCATCGATCATGTGATGAATAAGAAGGCTGACGTTGTTCGCGTTTATCTGCCGCCCGACGCTAACTGCTTGCTCTCCGTTGCCGACCATTGTCTGCGCAGCCGGCAATACGTCAATGTGATCGTTGCCGGCAAGCAACCCGCGTTACAGTATCTCAACATGGAGGCGGCGATCGAGCATTGCACCACCGGCATTGGCCTTTGGGAGTGGGCCAGCACCGACCTGGGAGCAGAGCCCGATGTAGTGATGGCGTGCGCGGGGGACGTGCCCACGCTTGAAACGCTGGCGGCGGTTGATCTTCTGCGGCAGCATTTTCCGGATATCAGGATTCGCGTGGTCAATGTGGTCGACCTCATGACCATCCAGCCATCGAGCGAGCATCCGCACGGATTGTCGGATCTCGATTTCGATTCCATGTTTACCGTCGATAAGCCGGTAATCTTCGCCTATCACGGTTATCCATGGTTGATTCATCGTCTCACCTATCGGCGGCACAATCATGACAATCTGCACGTGCGCGGCTATAAAGAAGAGGGATCGACTACCACGCCGTTCGACATGACGGTGATGAACGATCTCGACCGCTTCCATCTCGCCGGAGACGTGGTGGACCGGGTCCCGCGGCTGCAAAAAGTCGGAGGCCACTTCAAGCAAATGCTGCGCAACAAGTTGGTCGAGCATAAACAGTACATTTACGAGCACGGCGACGATATGCCGGAAATCCGCGACTGGACCTGGCCTTACTGATGAAGGTGCTCGTTCTCAATTCCGGATCCAGCAGCCAGAAGAGTTGCGTTTACGAAGTTGGCGATGCGCTGCCCGACGATCCGCCGGCGTGTGTTTGGCAGGGTAAGGTCGAGTGGGTGAAGGAGCGGGCCCACTATTTCATCAAGAATTCGCGGGGCGCTACTGTAGACGATCAGGCTGCGGTGACTTCGCGCGGCGAAGCTGTCAAGCGTTTACTGGATGCTTTGTGGAGCGGAAAGACGCAGGCCATTTCAGGCCCCGCTGAAATCGATGTGGTTGGGCATCGCGTGGTTCATGGTGGTCCGCGTTATTTCGAACCCGCGCTGGTTACGCCCGAGGTCAAGTCCGAGATCGAAAAGGTTTCTGCGTTTGCGCCCCTTCACAATCGCGCTGAACTCGCAGGCATGGAGACGGTCGCGAAACTGCTGGGCGCGGTGCCGCAAATCGCCGTCTTCGACACCGGATTTCATCATCAAATGCCGCTAGCCGCGGCCACTTATCCGGGACCGTATGAGTGGTTCGAGCAGGGAATCAGGCGCTACGGATTTCACGGCATCAATCATCAATATTGTTCCGAGCGGGCTGCGCAATTGCTGGGCAAGAATCTGAATTCTCTGAGGCTGGTCACTTGCCACCTGGGCAATGGCTGTTCGCTGGCGGCGATTCGCGAAGGACGGAGCGTGGATACCACGATGGGTTTTACTCCGCTCGAGGGACTGATGATGGGTACGCGGTCGGGGTCGGTCGATCCCGGCATTTTGACTTATCTGATGCGGCAGCAACACTTCTTCGACGAAAAGCTTGATGACGTGCTCAACAAAAAATCAGGATTACTCGGAATTTCAGGGATCTCTGGCGATATGCGGGAGGTTCTCGCCGCTACGCGGAACGACCGCGAGCCGGTGACAAAGGCACGCGCCCAACTTGCATTCGACATGTATATCCATCGCCTGCGCTCGGGAATCGGCGCCATGATTGCCGTGCTTGGAGGGATCGACGTTCTCGTATTCAGCGCGGGCATTGGGGAAAACTCGGAGGAAGTGCGCGCTGCCGCGTGTGACAATCTGAGATTCGCGGGAGTGACGCTGGATCGTGCCAAGAACGCGCAATCGCCGACGGAAGATACCGATATTTCGGCGGAGGACGCGGCGGTTCGCGTTTTAGCCATTCACGCGCAGGAAGATTGGATGATTGCGCGGGAGTGTTGGCGCCTGGTCAGGATGCAGGCTGCGAACCCCTCGTGACCGCGTAAGTTGACGTGCGGGTCTAGCGAATCTGGCCAGGGCTAAAGCACTTCGGGTCTTTTCTTGTGAATGTGTAACACCTTGTCTACCTCCGCGATTACGCTTCCAGCTTCATCCTTTACTTCGACGGTGAAGGTTGGCTCGATTTTGCCGTGGGCTCTCAATTCCGCGCGAAGGTCGTCGATCTGCTGATCAGTCAGGCGGAAGGTTGCGACCACTTTGCCTTTTCCCGGTTTTCGAAAACGGATGCTCGCGGCCTTGTCCCACACGACGTAACCTGGGCCGAGATTCTCGATGAGCATCAGCATATAAAAAGGATCGGTCATGGCGTAAAGCGAACCGCCGAATTGGGTGCCGACGTAGTTGCGATTCCAGAAGCTCAGCTTCATCTCGACGTCAATTGCCTTCCAATCGGGCTGCAGGCGCGTGATGCGGATGCCCGCGCCCAGAAACGGCGGGTAGAGATTGATTAGCCAGCGCGGTTTTCTTTTAGCCATCTAGAATCTCGCGCACTGCCCGGTTTAGTGTTGCTGCTCATAGACTGAACTGTCCGGCGTCGGTTCGTCATAATCGCGGCCATATTTGTTCTTGTGCGCTATGTGCTCTCCATTCGCCGCCGGAACGCGGACCACGCCAAGCGACAAGGCGTTCTCGCCGATCGTTATCTCGTGCGTCAGCGGCTGCGCGTTTTCCGGGCCCATGCCCTCGCTCCAGATGTGCAAGATATAGCGCCCGTAGGGAACGCCGGCCAGGCTCAGTAGCCCGTCGCCGCTTGAAATGGCATAGAACGGCGTCGCAATCGTGATCACCACTGCGCTCATTTCGGGATGGATGTTGCAGAAAATATAGCTGATCCCCGGCCGGTCGAAGCGCACCATGCGCGACGTGCCGGCCTCGTACAGACCAAGGTCAAAGCGCTTGCCCTCAAAAAGTGAAAAGACATTATGGAAAAAAGGATCGCGATTGGGAAACTCTACCTGCGAGCCGGCCTCGACCACCAGGATATGCGGTTCGAAGCTCTTGTTCTTTTGCACGAGACGCGGGACTTGCGTCGGGCTCGCTGGATTTAGTTCCGCCGCAGACCACGACGGAGTCGGGTCGCCTCCGGTCGCCAGCGGAGTCAGCCACACGACCGTCCGAGGTAGCGTTCCGTGCCTGGGCTTACCGGCATTGGCCGCGCCGATGACCTCGACGCGCCCGCGCACGGTAGTAGTCGTGAGCTGGCTCGTCGCCTGCGGCGGCAATACGATTGCCGCCGACAACAACGCGACCAAGATCAAGATTCGGTGGCTCATCTTTTAATGGCTCACTGCTTAACGGCTCACTTCTGATGCCTCACGGCTGCTGATTTACTCCCGTCTCGCTGCTGACGGCCTGCTCTTCTTGATAGTGCTTACGCATTCATTCAAAAAAGAACGCCCATCATTAGATTCAAATGTCCCGCACTGTTCGCACCGTGAGTAAGGGAATCGGTCGTCAGGTGGCGATACTCGGCGGAAAATAACAGGTCCGAGCGCGGACGGTAAATCATATTCACAAAACCTGCCTGATTTTTCGCCAATGACGGATCGCCATAACTCTGAGCATACGGAAAATATTTGAGGTCGCTGGCGTATGGATTATCCATCCCAAATGCTGCGTTGAACTCCCATTTATTCGCGGGGCGGTATTTCAATTGCGCCCAGCCGCCAATCGAGTCCAAGGCTTCTACGTGGGTGGAGGGCAAGGTGGGATTGCCGCTGAACAATACACTTTGCCCGAAGGCGCCATACAATCCACCCACGGCCCGGCCGCGATATATTTTTCCGCTCAACGACAGCTGGCGACTGAGCGGCAGATCGACGTCAGCCATTCCGGCCCAGCCATCGACGTTGCGGTTGAAACCATAATCCTGGCGGTTGTAGTATCCACCCACGCCCAGGCGCAGGGGTTGTCCGAAAACATTTCTCGTCCACGCGATGCGGGTGCCGTACGCGGGCTGACGGGATTCTTCTCCGGGCCCCGCTTGCCGATAATAACTGTCGCCAGCCGGAGCGCCGGGTGGAATGCCGGGCGCTTCACCGGTTACGGGGTCCAGGATTCCTCCCTGGAAAAGCAAGCTGGAGTCTTCGCCCAATGCGATTTTATGTTCGACACGTATTTGCGGCACCCAACTCCACAAATTGCCCGCATAAGTGAGCGCCGGAATTGCAAGCGATGCGAAGGAGGTGGGCGAATTCGGGGAAAAGAAGATCGCATCCTGCCCCACCACTACAGAAGTGTTCGTCCAATCCATGCGCATCGTGGCCGTGCGTAAGCGCACGATGCCAGAGTTAATTCCATTGGGTACGGCAGGGAAGCCTCCGGCCAGATCTAGTTGCAAATCGGCTCTGGTCTTCGCGCCCGCCACGTTGGGACCGAAGGTTTCGAATCCTATCTCCGACTGCCGAAGCGTTGCTCCGAAACTTCCGCCCGAATCGCCCGCCGGACGGGCATAGGCGAGGGTTGGAAGATCGATACTGTCGACCACTCCCTGATTGCTCACCAGATTCATCAGCACAATGCCCGAGAGCCGCACGCGATATTTGGACGCGCTCTCCACTTTTGTCTGATACTGATCGTCCACTTTGCCGCTCAGCAGCTGATATTCCTCTTCGACGCTGGCACCATGCTCATTTTTCTTTTTATCTTCCGGAAGGTTTTGCGCCGGCTGATTTTCTAGCGCCTCGTTCTGCGGTGCATTCGATGGGCTACCGCTGTTTGACGGAACCATCGCCTCTCGCAACACTGCGGGGCGCGCGCCTGTTCCGGCGCGAACTTGGTAGAGCTCGCGGCGCAGTTCGCTCGTTTCTTCGCGGGCGTGTTGCCAGTCGGAGCGCATCTCAGCAACGGTTGCCTGTAATTGGCGCACCTGTTCGCGCAATTCGCGCACCGATTCGTTCAGCGGTTCAGCATCATTCCGCGACCCGGCGGCTGAGTCTGAGCGAGCCGCGGGAGAAGCCGGTTTTGCCTGCTTTGCAGCGTCTTGCGCGAAGCCGTAGGCGCTCCATACGACAGCGCATATCAGCAACCATCGCCGTAACCAACCGAACCAGGCTAACTTGCTCCTGCTCATGTCGCCCTCCTGCACCGCGTCGCAAACTTACTGTGTATTTACCCGGCACCCGCTTCGCGCTTCGATTCGCACTCGAAGCCGCCATTCTTATTATTCACATTCCAGAGTGACCAACAGAAATTATGCCGTCTAAGTCGCATGGTGGGCGGCCAGAGCATTTTCCGCTGAAGGACTCAGCGGAATATTCAAACGGAATGTTGTTCCCGAGGTCGAAGTCTGGATCACGGTGACGTCGCCTCCATGGTCCTGCAGAATCTTCTGGACGACCGTAAGGCCCATGCCCGTCCCATTTTCCTTGCCATGGCTCACGAATGGCTCGAACAGCCGGTCGCGCACCGCTTCTGCGATTCCCGGGCCGTTATCTTCGATGCGAATTTCAAGATTCTCGCCCTGGCGCCGCAGCGCAATATCAATTTTGCCGGAGTCCGACGAAACCGCTTCGCAGGCGTTGAGCAGCAGGTTGAGAAGGGCGCGCTCCAACTTCTTGAAATCGAACCAGCCTTCGGTCGAGCCTTCGGAAGCGATGCGGATGCGAATGCGCTGGAACTCCGGGTGAGCCTTCACGCCCTGCACCGCGCGCTCCATCGCCGATCGCACGTCTCCGTAAGTGGGACGCAGTGATTCTCGCGTTCGCGAAAATTCAAGCAACGATTCGATCAACTCGGTCATCTGGTCGACCGCGATGCGTATTTCCGCGTAAAGATCTTCGCGCTGCGATGGCGTCAGGTTGCTTTCGCAGAGGAATTCAGCATTGGCGACAACCGCAGCCAGCGAATGCCGCAGATCGTGCGATATCGAACTTGCCATCCGGCCGATCGTGGCCAGCCGTTCCGCGTCCAGCAACTCGCGCTGGGTTCGCTGGAGATTGGTTCGCATGCGGTCGAAAGTTCCGGTGACCTCGGCAACTTCGTCTCCGCCGCGCGCCTGCAAGGGGTAGGCATAGTCGCCGAGTTCCAGGGCGCGCACTCCCGCCACCAGATTTTCGAGTGGCCGCGTAAAGGTGTGAGAAATGAGAAAAACCAGGAGGCTACCGGCCAGCACTGCTGTCAACCCGAGTGCCAGCAACAGTTCGTTAAGATTGCTTAAGAATGCGGTCGCCTGATCGAACGACTTCAAGACCCAGAGATTGAGCGTTCGGTCGCCCGCCGTGGCCAGATCGACGGACGTTGCCAAAAACAGCTCTCCGCCGAGGCGTATCTCATCGCCTTGCGGCGGGCCCCCAGCGGCGGTTCTCGGCGACACGTGCCGCAATTCCGATTCCTGGGAAGGCTTCAGAGTGCTGCGTACGATTAAATCTCCATAACGAAACGCGACTTCACTTGCGGCCACGCGGCTCAGGTCGCGAGTAAAGCGGTCGTCAATCTCGTAACCGAGCAACAGGTAGCCAAGAACCTGGTGCCCGCTGGCGGGACCGAAGTAAATATTCTGGAGAAAAACTTCGTAGAGGTGGCCGTCGACATACCACCAATGGCGCATCTCGCCGGGCGCCACCACATGGGGGAAAAAATCCTGCCCGTCGTGGACAGTAACCTCGGACGAGGTGGCCTGGAGGGCCATCACCTTGCCCGAGGCATCGGCCAGCAACAGCAGGTCGCTGCCTGCCAGTTGCCACAGGTCCCGCGACGCGTCCTGGATGGTCGCGGGATCGTGGGTGGTCATGAGCGCGCGAACATTCGGCAGGTCGGCGAGTAGCGCAGCCGAGCGCTCAAGCGTGACTTCCCGTTGCTGTTGAAAATTGTGGAAGGCGGAAACGGAATTTTCCAGATCGCGCTGAATGCCTAGGCGCACTTCCTGCTCTACGGTATGCCGCACCACAAGGAGGGTGGCAAAGGTGAGCGCCGCCGATACGGCTACCATGGAGAGCAGGAACTTGGTGCGCAGCCGAATTCCCCCCATGGTTAGGCCCTCGAAGAAGCTAAAGAAGAAGCTAAAGA
>Ga0210388_10002643_pt1 | contig 13933 bp, 27 predicted proteins | sample IncBWC19OmetaG_FD_155485 | JGI IMG/M metagenome (GOLD analysis project Ga0210388, IMG submission 155485) | Forest soil microbial communities from Barre Woods Harvard Forest LTER site, Petersham, Massachusetts, United States - Inc-BW-C-19-O ...
TAAATGACACCTTCAGCGTTACGGTGGACAACGAGCCCCGACACTTTGATACCAGCCTCCGATTCGCCCAACTCAACTTCGAGAAGCTGGTCGAAAACGGGGCGCGTAAGCTCGTCCATTACGTCGCCTCGGGGAATGCCGACGACATTGCTTCAGAAACGGTCGGCGGGACTTCTTTGGATTCGCGCAGCGCCTGCGTGAGCCGTTCCAATCCGAAGTTCACCAGCGCGGCGAGCACGGTCGTCGGGCTGACGTTGGAGCGTTTGGCGATGCCGTAGACGGCAGCGGCAGTGCGTCCCGTCAGCCGCGCACCGAAGCTAAAGAGTGTGTGCGGGTGGGCCCGGCACTGGGCATGGCGGTTGGCATCGGTGCGCGTGTACCCGCGAAACCCCGGCGACATCTTCTTGGAGTTGAACCCGACCGGCAGGCTCGCGCGGCGCAGCCACAAGTCCAGCCGCGCCAGCTCCCGCCAGCGAATCGCCCCCGAACGGGCATCGCTGTCGAGCACGCCTTCGAGGTACGCCAGCGCGCGGGGGGAGAGCAGGTGCTTGACGGAGTGCGCCACGATGTGCAGCGCCTGGATGTACGTCGGGTCGCTGGGCGGGACCTCGATGGCTTCGTTGACGGCAGCCTCGACGAACGCGGCGGCCTGCTGGCGGCGCTCGACCGACTCGGCGCGGCGCTGCTCACCGAGCTTGGCGAAGTGGCTCTCGCTGCGGTAGGGTTCGAGTTCGACGACGGTCACGCTGTGCGTTCCGGCAGCGCATAGGCCATCGCCTCGTCAAGCCACTTCTCGCCTTGTTCGTTAAATGTAAACGAGCCGGGAATCGCGGCAAGGTTCAACTCCTGCCAACGTGCGACGACGCGCCGCGCGTATTCCGCAAGGTCGAGATACTCGTTGCTCATCCGCGGCGCTGCTTCTTGCTTACGGTCCCTGCGTCGGTCAGCCACTTCCAGCTCAGGCGGGCTTTGATTTTATAGACGGCTTGGCGTGAGAGCCCGTACTGCTGCGCGAGTTTCTCGCACGAGAGCGGGCTGCGCCGGATGGCGAGGACCTGCTGCACGGTGACGCGGGCGCTGGTGTGGTTTTCGCCCTTGGCATGATTGCCGTGGCTGCCCCGGCGGCTCTGCAAATCGGAGAACGACTCCCTCATGGGCATGGTCCCAGAATAGTTTATAGGTGGGCAGGTTGTCAAACCCGAAGGGAGCGGCATGAACGATGACACCGACGACGAGACAATCTCCGACGCGCCTGTGGAGCCCGAGCACTACGGCCATCGCGGCTTCCCCATTGCTGGCGACCCGCCCCCGCAGTCCTGGCACCAGCAGCGCCCCAAGCCTCCGCCGCAAACGCCGCCCGGCCCGCGCCCCGACCGAGGCACTTGACAACCGATAAAGGATATGCGACGATTCGTATGTGACTACCGATAAAAACTTCCCCGCATGAAGCTGCTGCTTGCCGTCGCTACGATTGTACTCGCCGTAGCGGCCGGGAACGTGCTCGATGCGTGGGCGCGTATGTGGCCGACGCCTCCGCCTTCGCCGACGCCGGAACCGAGCGCGCAGGTCGAACAGTGTTACCGCGAAGCGTTTCCCTCCGCGTGCCAACCGACACCCACACCGAAGGCAAAGTAGCGATGGCTGACACTCCCAACGCGAGCCCGGATGCTCCCCGCAAGCCGATGCTGTCGAACGACCGGATTTACAACGCCGCCCTTGACGACGCGGAGGACCAGGACGTTCCAGACGCCGACGCGCTCGCGTACCGGATGGGCCACCGTCGCGGCGCACGATTCGCCCGTAGCGTTTACGAGGCGAAGCTAGCCGACCTGGAGCGACTGCTCAACGATTACGACCCGATTCCGGAAAGTAAAGCGCGCACCGATATGCGCGAAGGACGGCCCTACGAAGTCGAGCCGTGGTTGCGGCAATTTATCCTTTTCGCAGACGACCTGCGCGCCGCATTGAAAGGCGAGAACCCATGATTAGCGTTAAGTTCACACCTGAGCCTGGGAAGCGCGGCGTTATGTCAGTCCGCATTATCGGCCACGCAGACGACGACGTATGCCTCGCGACTAGCACCGCCTTCTTTGGGCTCTACGCGCAAATCGAACAGCTTGCCAAGGCTTACCCCGAGCAAATCCGCATCGTGAAAGGACGTAACCCATGAGCGAGCGCACGAACCTTGAGATTGCGGCGGACCTGGATTCGCGGCTTCACGGATTGACGCACGGCGAGCTTTTCGTTTCCGCTGCCGTTCTCCGCGAAGCTATCGCTACGCTCCGTTCCCCCGCCGCCCATATCTACACGTTCGAGGAAGCCGGGGCCGAGATGGACCGTATCCTCCAAGAAGAACCGAACTGCCTCAACTGCAAGCAGCCGCAGCCGCATCCCGGCGCACACTTCGACGGCACGGAGTTTACTTGCGACGACGCGCCTACGTCTCATTGCCCGTCGTGCCGCTGTCATTCCGCCACCCCCGCAGCAAGCGAAGCCCACGCGATTGCGCGAGAGTGCCCTGGCGAAGATTGTCCCATGTGTAACGGCGAGGCGTGTAATCTTTGCGGTGCGGGCTGTTGGGGCGGCATGGGATTCGGAACGACGAAACCGCGTTGCGAGCATGACGTAATCGAGCGACACAAAGCCGCCGCCCTCATCGAGCGCCTTGTCGCAGCCGATGCGATGCCGCAATGCTCTTGCTATCCAACCGCCTGTAACGACCCAAGGTGTCCGCGTCATACCGGACAGCGCGAATTCACCCGCGCCCTTCACGCGCGCACGATGCGAGAGCAGGGCTTCGAGGGCGACTGTGTTTGCGAGGTTTGCGTGGAGCGCCTTGTCGTAGCCGAGCCGGATGAGCGATGCGAAAGCTGTCGCAAGGTCCTCGGTCGCGGCTGGAAATACGATTCGGCTGGCGAGGTAAAACTTTGTCCTCGCTGTTACAACGCGCTCGCCGCTAGAAAGGAAACAACGTAAATGCAAGAGACATTCGTAGTTGAGTACAATACACCCGACGACCCGCAGGCCGATTATGCCGCGCAGGTCATCATGGCGCTGGAAGGGCTGACGTTCGTAAAGTCGGCTTCGCTGGCGACGGTGCAAGAGCAGCCGTGAACGATACGACGCCGAAGCCGCTGCCTGGCCTCTTGATGTTTATGCGCTGCCTCGCGCCGTTTTCGTGCGACCGCAAGGGCGAAGGCGAGTGCTACGTTTGCGAAGCCAAGCGTGTACTTTCAGAGCAGGCCGCCACCATCGACGCCTTACATTCCCGGCTTGCAGCGGAGGTCAGCGATGAGGAAGTGGAGGCGGCGATAAGCGCGTGGCGCGGGGCTTTCAGTCTGCCGTCGCATTGGCTCTCAGCCGTCGCCGTTCGCACCCTGCTCGAATCAGCCCGGCAAGTGCGACTGAAGGGAGAGAACAATGAGTGACGAGATTATTTGCAGCCAATGCGGCGGGCGGGGGCACGACGGATGTTTTATTCCGAACAACGATATGCCCGAGTCTGAGATTCGCAGGCTTGCACGACGGCAACGGCTTTCGGCCGAGGCTGGCTTTCCATCCGCAAGCGCACGAGAGGAACAGCCATGACCGCCCCTCATTCACAGCCGGACCTCACGGCGCGGCTGGCCGAAATCCGCGAACGCTGCGAGAAGGCAACGCCGGGGCCGTGGACGCGCGAGGTTGGTGGAACCGCTTGCATCGGCGTTCCATCTCCCCCGGCGGCGTGGACGTTATTGGCGCAGGTGTATGGCACCAACCATGCGGCTAACGAAACCTTCATCGCCGCAGCGAGAGAAGATGTCCCGTGGCTTTTGGCAGAGGTGACGGCGCTGCGCGAGCGCATCGAGGCCGTGGAAGCGTTGTGCGAGCGCGAAGAAAAGAAGATGCCTAAGTGCGGCGTCGGGGACTGCGAATGTTGGGTTGCGGTTGACGTAGACGATGTACGCGCTGCAATCCGAGGCGCAGCAGCAGAGGAGGGAACGTGAGCGTTGGTACTGAGCTTCTGAACGAGATAGAGCGCGTCAGCGCAAAGCGCGAGCGGTGGCGCGGCTACTGCAAGGATACGCCTTCCCTGGCCCCTGGGATGCAACCCGCGATGTTAATGATGGGTATGGCAATCGACGCCGCAAAGAAAGCCATTGCGGACAACGACGCGGTGGCGTCGATTCGCGCCCTCGAATCGCTGCGCGGGTTCGACAGCGATGATTAACGCCATGAGGGGCGCAGCAGCAGAGGAGGGAACGTAAATGGGATGGACGCTAAGTGGCCGGGCCTTTGAAATCGCGTGGCAACGGGCCACTGAAAACAGTGGTCCTTGGAAGAAGCATAACCACGGTACGGCACGGGCTGTCGTAGAAATGCTAGAAAAACGCTCGACCGGCAAAGTGCAAAGCACCGCCGAAATGTTCCGCGCCGTCGGCGAAATCATTACCGCGATGGGTGACGAGTTTGAATCCGTCCAAAGCGCGGTCGATATGGTCGAAGGCACCGGGCCATGAGCGCAGCAGCGAGTGAGGGGGACGAATGACGCCACGCCATCTGAGTCACCGCGCGCTCCACGCATCGTTGGTGCTCTACCTTATATACGGGTTATTCTACGCGGGGCTGCTCCTGCTCACGGTGCTGTGGCGGCCATGACGACGCCCTACTGCGAGCGGCATCACTGGAGACTCAACGCGCAGCGCAATCGTTGGGAGTGCATACGCTGCGGAGCATGGCGCCCCAAATGACCTGCGACCTCTGCGCCTGGGAGACGCGCGTCATCGACTCCCGCGACACCGCCACCCAAGTCCGCCGCCGACGGCAGTGTCTCAACCCCGCGTGCAAGGCGCGGTTCACGCCCTACGAAGTCCCTGCCGAACTCTACTCGACCATCCACTACAGTGCCGCCACCGTCCGCAAGCTCGTGGACCTGCGTGCCGAGCTGGGCTCGGTCCTCGACACCATCCAATCATCCTTAGAAGGTACGCCGCTGCGCGGCGACTCGTCACCGAGTGCCACACCGCCGTCGCGCAGCGGCACACCGCTGTTGACACCGCCGGGGGAGTCCGGTGCCGCACCGCCACTTCCGTAACCGCCCCGACGCACGCGAGCGCGACTCCAGCGTCGAGCGGCGCCTGTCGTCGGCAGGGTACGACTCGGACATCCCCACCATGCGCGAGATGGCGCCCGTGGTGTCGGTGCCCCCCGACATTGCTGCGCTGTGGCGTTCCCTACTAAAGAAGAAACCTCGTAGTACCTAACGGCCCTGTAACGTCTTTCGGTAGACATATACGGTTGGTCTAAGCCTCCCCTGCCCCTCCACGACACACAGGACCCCGGACCCCCTCCGCGCTCAGCTACGACAAACGTCGCACACATACGCCTGGGTCCGTGTGCTTGAAGACGGTGACTCTAGTATCTTGGTCTACCTAACGATTGTGCTTGGTCTATACAGCGCAACGTTGGTGCGTCAAGCAGTACGCCTGGGTGCGTTGTCTTGCATAGCCTCCATGCAGGCGTTGACGACCGCGCCGCTCACACCATAACCGGCGTCAACGGTTGGCCGGTTATGCTTGGTCTACCAACATTAGAATCCTCAGCAGGGGGGGTCTCACAGCGGAGACCTGTGGTATTATGGTTGGCAGAAGCGCTCGATTGTGGGCGCTGGACAAGGAGACGACTTTGAACGATTCTCACACCGAGCGGCCCGGATGCTTTGACGCGGGGTGCGTCCACCTCGAAGCCCGCCCGAGGCGTCAGGCCGAAGCACCATCCGTGGCCCGGCTCCCTATCGAGCTTGACGTTGAGCCGCGCGACCTCAATGACCCCGACTGCTACGATGAGGTCATGGCCGATGACTACCGGACGGGAGTGCTGCCGTGATGACGCTTGGTAACTACCCGCGCCTAACGCAGAAGCAGGTCAAGGCTATTCTTGCCGAGCCCGCGTCACAATCGGCACAGTGGCGCATTCGTACCGAGCGCAACGGCAAAGGCGACTACGGACGCGACGAAACGTACTACCGCAACGACGAGGCGGTCTTTCTGCTCGTCGTTTCGTATATCGACGCAAAGACGATAGCCTACGACCTGCGAGGCGCGGCATGACGGTGCTCGTTGTGGCGTTTGCGGTGGGAGCCGTGGCGTGGTGCTTGCACCGAGCCCTCGGGTTGCATCCGGGCTAGGGCTGCTAGCGTCACGGGTGGCGGGTGTCCCGCTGTATAAATCTAGCACGCGCTTGGTAAACGCAGCGCGTGAGGTCATACTTCACTTTTGAACAAGGAGACGAACATGGCTAGAACTATCATGCCCGGCCTGAGCCGGACACAGGCGAACCGATACCTCCTCAATATCGGCGTGCATCCGTTGCGCGTTCGCAATCAAATCATCGAGGCCGCCGCAGGACGTGCCACGCGCGTTGACGGTGGGGCGCTTTGGCTTGAGGTCAAGCAGCGTGGTTACAATCCGATGGGCGCAGTTGGCCCCAGGACGCGACGGAAGCCCTCCCGATGGCACCAAGGACGCCTCGGCGGGCGCGGACGCGCCAGAGGGGCAGGAAACGGCACAGGAGCCCACGTTCTGCGCGCACAGGAGCCCACGTTCTGCGCGCACGGGAGACACCGGACGCTTCGGTGTGACCTCTGCCTCGTGGAGGCGTCGATTGCGGACGGGACGGTGGCGTCGTCCGTGCCGATGACCCTGGCCGATGCCCGGGCCATTGTTGCGATGGGGCCTCGGTTCGCGGCGACGGTGGCGAACCTGGCCGCGCTGGGAGGGTTGGAAGCATGACGATGCCCGACTTGTCTCGGTTCGAGGTGCCGGTGGCGGTAGCAATCTATCCGGTTGCACTGTGCCTTATCGTGGCGCTCTGCGTCCTCATTCGGCGGAGGGCGTAGCCGTGAAGTTTGGACACGTTGTAACCTCCAAGGACCAAGGACGCATCGCGTGTCAAGTTGACGATTGCGAGAAGCCCGCGACGGTCTGCCTCTACGGTGACCGCGTAGGCTACTACTATCATTGCGACGAGCACACGCGCATCATACTTAACGGCGCGGACAAGTGAACGGGGACGACCTCTGCGGGCACCTTCCGCGCTGCGTCGTGCCGAACTGCTTCGGCGCGAAGTTGTGGGCCGTCGTGCAGTTGTACGGCGGCTCGCGAACGGCGGCTCGTATCGTCGGCGTACCCCGCTGGACGCTCTACCGCTGGCGCAAGCTAACGTCGGCGGACAACTTGCAGGTGGGGACGCTGGCGCGGCTAACGTCGGCGTTCCCCGAACTCAAAACACTACTTGAACAAGGAGGCGGAACATGAAGAATCATTGGCTCTGCTGGTGCGGCGACGGTTGCGCTTCGGGTCATCAGACCGAATGTGTAAGGCCCACGGTGTACGCGGTACACGATGTGGAAACGGTGTACGAAATCTTTTCGACGCGCCGCAAGGCGGAGGCGTTCATCAAAACGTGCCACTCGCCCGAACGCCTCGGCGTCATGGCCTACAAGCTCGACCGCATCAACGCCAAACCCGCGTGACGCCCGAGCAGTTGATTCGCGCGCAGGCGCCGCACGATGCCCGCCTGTTCGCGCTCGTCCCGTGGACGAAGCGCCCCCGTTCGGAGCACGCGCACCTCGATGCCGTGGACCGCGAATCGTTCCTTGCGTTGTGGGTGTCGGGGAACTACGGCATTGCGTTAGACGGGCAGTATCTGCTTGTCGATAAGGACCGCGACGATGAGGTCGTGCAAGCCTTTGAGGCACGCCTGCCCGAAACGTGGATGCAAACGACCTGGAAACGCGGCACGCACCGGCTCTATCGCGTGCCGCGCGGGTTCGTTGGCCGCAATGGTCGGTGGCCCGGCGGCGAGCTCAAGGTCAACGGCTACCTCGTCGGTCCCGGTTCGTCGGTGCACGCCGACGGACTGGTCGGAACCTATGAGATTATCTCGTCGGCGGACCCCGTAGAGGCACCGGATTGGCTGCTCGATATGGTGCGTGCCGATGCGCCGCGCGCGACGTTGACGAGTGCCGCTGACATCGACGTGATGCTCGACGGCACGCGCGACAACGAGCTTGCATCCATTGGCGGATTCATGCGGCACAAGGGGTACAGCGAAACCTTCATCTGCGCTGCGCTCGCCGGTATCGTAGACTCCGGTGTCGTCGAACAGACACCGGGGCGCGAGATTCGGTCGGTGGACATCGAACGCATCGCGCACAGCGTTGCACGGTACACGCCGGGGCCCGGCGACGTTCGCATCGGCGCTGCCGATTGGATATGCGGGAGCAACGTGGCAATCGTCGGGCCGCCCGTTGACTGGTGGGTGCGCGGGTTCTTGCCGCACAACGAACTCATCGGCATCTTCGGCGGCAAAGGCGTTGGGAAGTCATCGTTCGCGTCATGGATTGCGACGCAAGTCACCAAGGCAGGCGGCTCGTTCCTTTTCGTCGGTGTCGAGGAACCCTTTCCACGCTTTCTCGGGCGCTCCGTACTGTGCGGCGGGGACCGCTCGCGCATTTTTTCCTATGGGCAAGCGAGTCAACTCATGCTGCCCAAGGCCGTACCCGAGCTACGCGAGGCCGTCAGGACGGCGGGCACGAGTTTCGTCTACTTCGATTCGATATACACCCACTTCGAGCGCATCCAAGGTGAAAACATGGCCGAGCGGGCGCGGCGCTGCCTCGGGCCGCTGGCCGAAATGGCGCAGGATACCGGCTGCACGATTGCAACGGTCTTTCACGAACGGCGCGACGGCGACTACCTCGGCTCGACGGAGATGATTAACGTCGGGCGGGTGACGCTCCATGCCGAACGCGCGGAGAACCAGCCACTGGTCGTCTCGGTGCATACGACGAACCTCTGGGAACCAGCATTTGAGTTGACGTTCTACGCCGAGGAGAAAGCACTGCGCGACCCCGACACCGACGAAATCCAATACGAGAGGGTCGATGGGGAACTGGTTCCGATGACGGTTCGGGTCCCAACGCGCGGGCCTGACCGCAAGAAAGGTATCCGCGCCGGTAACGTAGCCGACTTCGAGGATACAGACGACGAGCCCTAAAGGCGAGGGCGTCGTATGTACCGTAGGTACAATGGGGCTGTTCCCATTATGGGAAGGTATAATCCCATAATGGGGCGTACCCACGCAGACAAAGGAGACGCGATGCTACCGTGACCCGAGGCTCCCTTATCAAGCTCATCCGAGTCTTTGCCGCTAATGCTATAAAGCACGACGACCAGCCCTTCGGACGCCAGCTTGCGACTATCTGCGAGCAAGCTGCCGTAACGCTGCGCGCCAAGTTCGGAGGGCGGTCGGTGTTACTCGACGTTACCAAGTACAGTGCCAAAAAAGCGGCACAGTCACCGTCAAACGGCATTAGCCGGTCACCCACACCCGATAAGGTCGAGATTCGCGTTCTAAGCCCCGAGGAACGGTGGGAGCGAGAGCTGGCCCTTTGGCGCGAGCTGGCAGCCGATGAGAACCCGCTGTATGCCACCAATCAGTACGCCGTGTGGCAACGCATCGAAGCCGTCGGACTCAAATCTACGGACTTTACGCGACCGATACTGGCCGCACGCCGCGAGAAGCGCCCGCTCGTGATTACATCCCCCAACGGCGAAGCAATACCGATTGACAACCGATAAACAATCTGAGACAATGACAACCTAAAATGGATGAGACAAAACTCGAACTTGTTTGCGCCGCCGACATCGACGTGTGGATTCAGATTCGCCCCGGCATGAAAATCCTCGACGAAATCGAGGACAAGGGCGTTACAGTCGCGTTCAAAGAGTTTTTCAAGTTTCCCGACTCCAATCGCGAGCCGGTCGTGTGGGTCGATGAGGATGACACGCCCCACTACTGCGGCCCAATTATTGTGCGCGGCCCCGACGTGCCGAATCCATGACGCTGCGCGAAGCCCTGCGGGCGACCGACACGTTCATGTCCGTTGCCGACGCCGAGCAGGATTACGACGGCGGCATCCCGTACCGCGACGCGCTCAAGGGGCTGCTGTCGGCAATGGCTGTATCGCGTGAGGACCGCGTGCATATCCTGCGCGCGTACGACCGGCTCGAACGGTATCGCAGCCACATCAACCGCAAACGCTTCAACGACATCGTACTGCCTGACGGGCGGAAGCTCTCGGCAGCCAGCGTGCGTGATGCGTTCGCCGCGCAGCAAAGCGTTCTTGGCAGGTTGTACGCGCGATGAGTTTTTTCGGTTTGTTAAAGTGCGCTTTGGGGTTTCTGCTCTTTGGACTGTACTCTACGGCACTCAACCCTTTCGAGTGGTTCGGCAACGGACTTGTTACCGTCATCGTCATTGCTGTCTCGCTTGTGCCGGAAAGCAAACGATGATTCTCCCCCCCATGTGGCGCCACCAAGCGCGCGAACTAGAGCAGAACCATCATAAGCCCAAGCTCGCGTTGTTTTGGTCGCCGCGCATGGGCAAGACGCGCGCCGCAGCCGAAGATGCCCGCAAGAGCGGCCTGCCGCGCGGCCTGGTGACGGCACCGCTGTCGGTCTGCAACGATTGGGTCGATATGCTCGTCGCGCTGGGGTTCACCGTCGTCCCGGCGCACAAGGCCCCCGTCAAGTCGCTCACCAAAATCCGCGAGCTGCGCGCGAGCGGCGCGGTCATCGTCATCAACGACGACAAACTCCCCGCCGCGTGCGAGGAGCTGCTGCGCTTTGACCCGCAGTTCTGCATCTTTGACGAAGCGCACCGACTCAAGCGCCCATCGGGGAAAAAGAGCCGCGCCGCTCGGCGTTTGGGATACAACGCGCAGCGCGTCCGCCTGCTCACCGGCACGCCCGCGCCCAACCATTACGGCGACCTGTGGGCCCCGATGAGCATGACGAGCCGCGACGAAAACGAATGGGGTTCGGCGTTCGGGCGCTTTCGCGAACGCTTCCTCATCTATGACTATATGTTTCCCAGCCGCATCCTGGGCCACAAGAATACCGACGTGCTGCAAGGGCTCATTCTCAAGTACGCGAGCATCGTGCGCCGCGAGGATGTGTTCGGCCCCGACGACTTCCAATACGTCACGCGCAGCGTCGAGCTGCCGCCCCACGCACGCAAGCTCTACGACACGTTTGCCGACAAGTGGATGCTCGACGAGCCCGCACTCAAGGCCGATAACGTGCTGACGCACATCCTGCGCCTGCGCCAAATCGCAGCGGGGTACGCTGAAACCGAGCTGGTGCATACGGCGCTCATCGACCGGCTGCTGGCCGACTTGGGCGAGGTCGTGGAGTCGGGCGAGAAGGCCATCGTCTACCATCAGTTCCGCTGGGAGGGCGCCCAGGCGGCCAGCCGCGCGCGTGCCGAGCTGCACGTTCCCGTGTATGAATACCACGGCGACGTTGGCCCCGACGACCGCAAGCGCATCGAGCGTGAGTTCAATACGACCCCCGGCGCGCGCGTCGCGTTCGTGCAGATTCAAAGCGGCGGCACGGGCATCAGTTTCGCCTCGGCAGAACATTTGATGTTCCTGAGTTCCACTTTCAGCTTCGCCGAAATGTGTCAGGCGCGGGACCGTGTGTATGCGCCCGACCCCGAGTTGGGGAAAGGGAAGCGCCGCGTGATTTACGACTACCGAGCCAAGGAAACCATCCACGATTTCATCGGGGAAGTGTTAGCGCGCAAGGGTTCCGTTCACGAAGCCCTGCGGAACGCCGACCGGGAAGCCATCGCTTACGGCTCATTCAAACGGAGGAAGGCATCGTGATTGTAGACATTGCGGTCATCGTGTTCCTGCTGTGGACGTTGAGCGGGTACTTTTGGCTACTTAGCAGTTACTACCCGACAACGTACCTGCCCGAGTATTGGTACGCCGTTTGGGGGCTCAACCCGTTCGTGCAAATCATGCGCGAGATGCTGAAGCGGATGTAAAATGGGGAAAGCATCGTGAATGACACGCCGCATATTCAAGAACGCTACGACGCGTTGCGCGCCGAGATTTTGGTCCGGCGTCAGGAAGAACGCCGCATAAGGATTCTGTGCAATGACCCCGACGAGACGAAAACGCTACGCGACGTTGTACGCGATGCGCTACGGGCGACGACTGCTGCAGCGCAACGAGCGCGCCCGCATGGGTAGCGACTGCACCCTGTGCCCCCTCCATCGCGAAGCCCTCACCGTTTGCGTTCCCGGTCGCGGCAACCCTGACGCCAAGATTCTACTCGTGGGACAAAATCCTGGGCCTCGTGAGAATACGCTTGGCGAAGCCTTCATCGGGAAATCCGGCAAGCTGCTCGACGAAATGCTTCTCGACGCCGGGTACAACCTCGACGACGTTTTCCGCACCAATGCGGTGAAATGTATCACACCCGTCGAGAAGGGCACGTTCTCCGAACGCGCGCCGATGACCGAGGAGATTGACGCCTGCCGCGAGCACCTCGTGCGCGAGATTCACGCCATGAAACCCGACGTTATCATTGCGTTGGGCGACGTGGCGCTGCGTTCGCTGACGCGCCTGTCGGGCATCGGGAACAAGCGCGGCAAGAGCTTCCCGCTGCACAAGAGCTTCGCGTATGACTGCGAGGTTTTCCCAACGTACCACAGCGCCTACGTCATGCGCGTACCGATGAGCCGCAACACCGTCGTCGCGGACTTCCGGCGAATCCGCGACCGGGGCATGGAGCAGACTCCGATACAGTGGGAGTGGGTCAAGCCGCTGCCAAAGCTCTTGTGGCCCGTGTATGCGCAAGACTTCGTTGCCCTTGACATCGAAACGATTGACGGCGACGGCAAGATAACACCTAACCCTACACAGGTCGCATTAGCATGGGGCGTCGATACCGTTAAGTGTGTCGTCGCGCTGATGCCGTATGACTTCGGTATTTGGCCCGAGACAATGATTCACCACAACGGGCTCGACTTCGACTTACCGAAACTCGGGCGCGCGCCATCGGGCTACGACACCATGTACCTCGCGCACCTCATCGACGAGAACCAACCACTAGGGCTCGAACCGTTGTGCGTCAAGTACCTCGGCGTTCGCGGCTGGAAGGAAGACGAGTTCGCACCGCTTGGCTCCGATGAACTTGCCGCTTACAACGCGCGCGATGCCGTCAACACGCTACGCCTGTTCTTCAAAGAACGTGAGCTGCTCGGCCCGCGCATCAAGATTTACGAGCAGATTCTCCTGCCTGCCCGCTTGGCGCTCAACGAGTGCAGCCGCCGAGGGCTGTGGATTGACGGGCAGGCCGTCGAAGCGATGTGCGTCAAGGTCGAGGCCGACATCGAACGCTTCCGCACCAAGGTCAAGATGATTGCTAGCGAGACGATTCCGTTCCATGAACAGTCAGACTTCTCGAAGTTCAATCCCAACAGCATCGCGCAGGTCGCCGTCATTCTCCAGAAGATGGGCATAGAGCTGCCCAGGACGCGCAAGACGGGGGCCTTGAAGGTGGATAAGGGCGTGCTCCAAGCGCACCCGCAGAGCGGCTTCTGCGTGGCGCTGCTGGCCTATCGCGAGGCCACCAAGACCAAGAGCACCTACGTCACGCCCTACGCCCGCGCAGCGGCCTCAGGCAACCACCGGATGCACCCTGAGTACACCCTCATCCGCACCGTCGTCGGACGCACGTCGGCCCGTCGGGCGCGCAATCCCGTCGAAGGGCTCGACCCCGGCACCAACGTCCAAAACCTCGACCGCGACTTGGAGTTCTTTGGCGCCCCGCCGGGGAAGGTGTTCGTCAAGGCCGACTACTCCGCGCTGCATTTTCGGCTCGCGGCCTGGTGCGCGGGAGCGCGTTCGATTCTCGACCGCTACGCCAAGGACCCCAACTGGGACCCGCACCGCTTCTTCGCCGCGCGATTTTATCGCAGCATCGACCACTTGATTCTGGAACGCACCGTCACCAAGGAGCAGCGACAGGTGGCGAAGTCCGCAAACTTTTCCCAGCTATACTTGGGCGACGAGCACACGCTGCAAAACTACGCC
>Ga0210388_10002644_pt1 | contig 13929 bp, 5 predicted proteins | sample IncBWC19OmetaG_FD_155485 | JGI IMG/M metagenome (GOLD analysis project Ga0210388, IMG submission 155485) | Forest soil microbial communities from Barre Woods Harvard Forest LTER site, Petersham, Massachusetts, United States - Inc-BW-C-19-O ...
TAGCAGGAACGGCAAATGAGCTCTTCACGGACAGAGTCGCCTCATGCAGGGTATAGATATCGTAACCGTCGTAGGCAATGAGCGTGTTGCCATCGGAGGTAAGCGCAAAGGTAGCGAGCGCGCTTTCTTGTCCTCCACTGATGGTCTGCGACCAATTCCAGGTGCCTGCTTCAGGGTCGAGTGAACAAAGAAGCGAGCTGCCCTCAGACGACTGCCCAGGCGCCAGCAGGACGCGGGTGCGATTGTTGGTCAGGATTGCATTCTGGAATCCCTGCAGGCAGGTGGGTGTTACAGGCTCTGTACCGTTGTTGCCGTACTGCCCTTCCAGGACGCTGATGGCGTTGGTGGTTGGATCCCATACCGCCAGCGGCCCGTCGCCGTCGACCCAGGAATAGCCGGGCACGAGGAAATACTCTTCCAGAAGTAGTTTGCCGTCGGCGAGTGCATAAACAGCGTTGGCTGGAAAGCCGTATGGGCTGATGGCAATCGACGGGTAGCGCTTCACCACGCTGAGGCCCACTGGATCGACAACGTATAGATCGCCGACCATGGTGCCTACGTAAAGCACACTGCCGTCGGGCGCCTGGTCGAGACCGAAGGCGCCAGGAATGATGAGCGTGGCAGTGAGCTTCTGGCTTGCGGCGTCAACAACGTTCAGCTGGTTGAGATAGGCGTCTGTTGAGAAGAAGCGATTCGTCGCCGCATGGTAGATGAGGTAATTCGGCGGTGGAAAGCTCGTGTATGGCGTGACTGCATCCGTGCGAACCATTTGATCGGCGGTGCTGAGCGGCACAGGTTTGATGGCCTCGGCCGGCCCGATCGAGAGCCCTATCGAGGCCGTTTTGGTCAGCGGTCCATAGGTTGCCGTGATATTCAGCGTTCCGCCGCTCGCAGCCGCGGAGGCTTCGACAAAGACGGTCTCCTCGCCTCCATTTCCAGGGACGGTGAAGCTGGACTGCGAGAGTTTGACTCCCGATGGAGGCGCACTGACTTGGGCGCTGATGGTGCCTGTGCCGTTGGGGGTGCCTAAAATCTGAAGCGCGAAAGTGCCGGTGGAACCTGCGGGGACAGCCAAACTGGTGGGCTGAACGCTGAGGTTCAATTCTGCGCTGTCGACCCCTAAATCGAATTGGGTTTGCTGAGTGATGCCTCCGCCAACCCCGGTTATTGTGATGGTGTAGTTTGAGTTGGCCGGCGGCACAAAAGTGGAACTGACGGTGACGACCTGTGGTACTCCTGGCGCAAGGGAAAACGTGGCCGGAGAAAAGGTGACGCCGCTGGGAATGCCGGCGAACGACACGGCGATGGGCTGGTTGAATCCGTTGTAATCGGTAGAACTGACGGAGAAAGTGGCCGAGGAACTCTGCAAGACCACCAGGGCTGTGAAAATGCCCGAGGAGATCGTGAATGCGGGCGCCGTGTTCACAGTGATGGGAAGGCTTGCCGAGGCTGAAATCGTACCGCTGGTGATGGTGATGGTGGCCGTACCGGAGGCGCTCGCAGTGCTCGTGGCAGTGAAGCTGAGATTGAATTGGTTGTCTACTACACTGCTGAAGGTGGGCTGGGACACCGAGATTCCGTTAGGCAGCCCGGTGACTGTTCCGTTGACCGTGCCCGTAAAACCATTCACCCCGGTTATCTGTACCGCAACAGTCTGCGAAGCGCCAGGAAAAATTGTGATGCTTGTTGGCTTAAGAGAAAGCGAGACCCCGGGTGGTCCTGCCTGAACCGTAAGAGTGAACTTCGCCTGCGCGGACAAGGTACCGCTCGTACCGGAAACGGTGATTGTGGAAGAGCCGGAAGATGCGGAACTCCCAACGCTGAATTGAACGCTTTGCGACCCTGCCGCACTGAGCGTAAAGCTGGCCGGTTTTGCGGTCACGCCCGTGGGCAGGCCGGTAAATGCGACGGCCACACTTCCGGCAAATCCGCCTGCGCCATTCACGGTGACGGTCAGACTCTGTGGATTGCCGGACGTAACGGTGACGGTGCTGGCCGACAGGGTGAGCGTGAAGCTCTCAGGAGTCCCGCCGCCACCACCGCCGCCACCGCCACCACCCCCACCGCCGTTACCGCCGCCGCAACCGCCGGCCAGCGCAGCGAATGCCGCAAAGAGGGCCAGCAGCGTCGCCGAATTAACGCGCCGTAACAAGCTATTGCATGGACTGTTGGGCAGAGCCCTCGGAGGCATGCGGCCATTATGTCATTGCGGAGCGCGATAATCCAGACTGGATTAACTGGCTGAATGTGGGCATACTACTTTCCAGCGTTCATTTAACAAATAATGGGCGATTTACGGAAGGACGAAGCCGATGCGCCGCTGGCCGAGTTTCATTTCGCTGTGCGCTGGGATAGTTCGGATCACTCTCGCCGGTGTGATTTGGCTTAGCGCTGGCTCGAGCACCGCGCATGCGCAAAAGTTTCAGAATCCACCCATGATCGTGACGGCGATCGACCCCCTTGGGCTGGTCACTGCGGACTGGAACGAAGACGGCCACCAGGATCTGGCGTATGTGGAAACTGGACTGTCACCTAAGCTGCAAATTCTGCTGGGCGATGGCAAAGGCGGCTTCACCGAGGGTACGCAGGTTCAGTTGCCGGCAGGGACCTGTACGTTTGAGGTGTCCACCTGCAAGATGATTGTTGGAGATTTCAACAACAGTGGCCACGCGGGCATTCTGATGCCCATGAACCTGGGTTCCGGTTGGGGATTCGTCTTCCTGCCTGGACACGGTGATGGCGCGTTCGGCACTCCGGTTGTGTCGAATGTCCCTCAGTCTGAGGGCAACCCTGGGCTCGCGACATTCGTGCCGTTTCTCTGCGCGATGGCCGACTTTAATGGCGACGGAAATTTGGATATCGCCGCCCCGGATTTCTACGATGGAAGCATCAATATCTATATCGGGGATGGCACGGGAAATTTCGCGCTGGAAACCACTCTGAATGACTCCAGCCAGCCTTACGCACTTTACAGCGCCGACGTAAATCACGACGGCAAGGCAGATCTGATCGCACTGAATTTGACCCAAGAGGCCGGCGCGGCGATATGGCTGGGCAACGGAAAGGGTGGATTCACCTACACGCAGACCTACCCCGGAAACACCCAATCGAGCCCATTTACCGCGCGTGCGGTTGCCGACGTAAACGGCGACGGCAACGTTGACGTGCTTGGTGTTGATAATTCGGGCGACGTATTGGTGATGACCGGCAACGCAGACGGCACCTTTAATGCGCCTCAACTCATTGCCAGCGGATTCGAATTGGCAGGTCCGTATTTGACCGCGGTTTACGCGGCGGATTTGACCGGTGACGGAATTCCTGACCTGATGGTGAACAGCCTGGAAGGATTTGACACAGTCGTCGCAAAGAGCGCGTTAACTTACGGCGCCGTGCAGAAGCGCACATCGGGGCAATTCGAAACCCAGTTGGCAATCGCGGATTTCAATGAGGATGGCGCGCCGGACATGGCTGTTGGGGTCGCCGGCGGAATTCAACTTTTCTTTGGCAACAAGCAGGGGGCGTTTCCAGACAGCACCATCACCCCCGTAACGGCACCGGCCACGTTCCTCTTTGCCGGAGACTTCAACGGTGATGGTGTCGCCGACGTGGCGGCGGTTGGCACTGATGGGTATATGCGAACCTATCTCGGGAAAAAGGGCGGCGGCTTCCAGGCACCCGTGCAAACCTCCACCGCATTGACCACGGCCTTTGACTACATCGGAAACACAGTCGGCGATTTCGATGGCGACGGGCACCAGGACATTCTCATCTCTGGGCAGGTGCTTTATGGAGATGGCGATGGCACCTTCACGCCCGTCCCGTTGACCACCGGCACCAACGGCCTGGTTGCGGATCTAAGCAACGATGGTAAAAGCGATCTGGTGAGCATTTCTTCGCTGCAATCCAACACGGCGGGCAACTATTACTACGGATTGACTGCGCAGCTCGGGAATGCGAATCGAACCTTTACAACGGTGACAACCAATTTCTCACCGTATAACCTGGACGGAGGCATCACGACGCCGGCGCTGCTGGGCGTGGGTAATCTGAATAGGGACGGTTATCCGGAGGCAGTTGTCTACGATCCAAACCTGCCCGCATTGGAAACCTGGCTTGGCAACGGCGACGGAAGCTTTCGTGCGGGCACCACAGCCAGCCTTATCAACTCCCCGTGGGCGCCACAAGGAACCGGGGGCCAGGGCAATCAGATCGGCGTAGGCGCAATCGCCGATATCGATGGCGACGGCAATGCAGACCTTGTATTTCTTGCCGCAGAGACAGTTGAAATTACCGATTTGCCTGCCACACCCGTATTAGTCATCGAATATGGAAACGGCGCAGGCGGTTTTAGCGCGACGCAGGTTTTGCCTCTCTCGCATCCATTCGGCGCCATAGCTCTCGCGGCACTGGATACAAGCGGGCACCCAGGCATCATCCTGGGAAGCGGCGCTCTGGTTAGCGTCATTCACAATCTGGGCGGGCGTCAATATTCGAACGAAGACTTCTACTCAGCGGGCGAAATGACAGGTTTGCTTGCCGAGGACTTCACAGGAGGTGGACTCAGCGACATTCTCGCTCTCCGCTCCAACCCGACATCCAGCCCCAATCCCGGCGCTCTTGGATTCACCGTATTGTTGAATCAACCGGAGACCGTTGGGGACAGTTCCGGAATCTCCAATGGATCACTGAGCGCAAGCTCTGCAACGGTCGAGTACAACCAGGCATTCACACTGACGGCCGTGCTCCGGGCTTCAGTGGCAGGTGCTCCGGTGCCCACCGGTACGTTGACGTTCACTGCCCTGGGAATCTCGCTGGGCAGCGCGGCTCTCAGCGGAGGATCGGCAACCATCCAGGTCTCCGGCGCTATCACACAGACGCTTCCGATCGGCGATGTGCGGATCACAGCCAGCTACTCCGGCGACTCGTTTTATGCATCGTCGGATTTGGCCACAATTCTGCAAATCCTCAACCCGGACGATTCCACGCAGACTGCATTGACGGCTACCGTGAGCGACGGTCCGGCCTCAAGTATTCAGGCCGGCAGCTTTCTGACTTTGACAGCAATTGTCAGCGCGCCTCAGTCCGTAACACGTGGGTATGTTGCCTTCTTTGACGGTACTACAACTCTGGGCCAGATCCAGATATCTGCCGGGCAGGCGACCTTCAGCACCAATCTGCTGGCCATCGGCGCACATTCATTAACAGCGCAATACCTCGGGTTCATCCCACCCAGTGCTGAGGACGGACTCAGCTCCTTCCTGCCAAGCACTTCACCGACGGTCCCGGTGACAGTTACGGGGGCAACTACGACTGCCACGCTTACCGCATCCGCTTCCAGCGTGACGGCAAATACCGTTCTGACTCTAACCGCCAACATCGGCAGCACAAATGGATCGCCCATTGGCGGAGTCACGTTCATCGACGGAACCACGGCACTAGGGACACTGTCGCTGGATTCAAGTGGCTCGGCAACCTTCAGCACGGTTTCGCTCGATGCGGGACAGCACTCCCTGACCGTCCAGTACGCGGCCAACGGAATCTATGACGCGAGCGTGTCCCCGGCGGTTGTAATCACAGTGAATGCAGCGGCCAACTTGCTTCTGCCAACCACGACGCAGCTCACCTCGTTGACACCGACAAATAGCACGGGGGGAAGTGAGGCCGCGATCCACGTGATTGGAGCACCGGCGCCGGCCGGAAGCGTCATCATATTGGTTGACGGAAGAATCGCCGCAACCGCAGTGCTGCCTGGGAACGGGCAGATAACCATTCCAATCAGTATCTCAGGCGGAGGAACCCATTCTGTTTACGCAAGCTACAGCGGCAGTTCAATCGCTGCGCCGAGTGCGTCTCCGAATTTCCAAACGACCATGTATGGGACGGGGCCTGACTTTACCTTGCAGCCGACGCTTGGCGAAACTGCGGGCAAGAGCATTTTGCCTGGCCAGGCTGTGACACTGGCCATTGGCGCGGTGGCGGGATGGCATGGCGACGTCACGCTTCAATGTGCCTCGAGTGTTCCGCAAGGATACGTTTGCGTTTTCTCGCCGGCTACAATCCCCGGAGCCGGATCGACAACCCTGACGCTTGAGCCTGTTGTCAGTCTGCCCTCCATAGCGATTTTCATTTTGCCGTTGGTGTGGCTGCTCGGCAGAAAGCGACGGCCGAAGCTGCTGGCAGCACTTCTGCTGAGCGTGGCTCTGGTATCGATTTCCAGCTGCGGAGCTGGCAGCATCGATAAGAGCACTACGACAAGCATTGTGACTGTCCGAGCTACCGCCGGTTCGCTTGTGCATTCAGCTCAAGTCGCTTTTGGGGTAAACAATAGAAAGTGATTTCAGGCGTTTTTTTGCCCTCGGAGGGTGGAGGGGCATGGCAAAGGAGAGTCACGACGTTGCCTCTTGCTGGAGTTGGTGACGCATCGGCGGTTTTGGGGGACTAGAGCAGTTCTCCAATTCAAGCGCCCTGTTTAGTTTCGTTCGAGGAGGCTTTTTCTTAAGGAAGAAGCCACGGAAGCCATTTCGGCGATTTCCATATCATCTTTTCGAAGCCTTGACCTTCTACATATCGCCGTGTATATATGTAGAAGCGATAGGTATGAAGAACCCGGCACAACTCGATCTTCCGCAAGGGACCCTCGACCTCCTGATTCTGCGAGTCGTCGCCTTGGGGCCCATTCACGGCTACGCAATCGCGCAGAGAATCCAGCAAATGTCGCACGAGGCGCTCCAGGTTCAGCAGGGATCGCTTTATCCCGCATTGCACCGCCTGGAATACAAGAAGTTTCTAGTCGCCGACTGGAGGCCATCGGAGACCGGACGTGAGGCAAAGTTTTATCGCCTCACGGCCAGGGGAAGGCTCCAGCTTGAAAATGAGACTGGGAGCTGGGCTCGGCTTACCGAGGTAGTAGGGCTCGTTCTTCAAGGTCCGCGGGGGGAAATATCATGAGCTGGTTTCAGCGGCTATTCGCAGCCAAGCATATGGAAAAAGATCTCGACTCCGAGCTTCGGTTTCACCTGGAGCAGCAGGTTGCGGACAAGCTTCCCCCCGGGATGTCTGAGGACGAAGCCCGCCGCACGACTCGCCTGGAGTTCGGCGGCATGGCGCAGATCAAGGAAGACTGCCGCGAAAGCCGGGGCACATTGTGGGTCGCTTCCGTCCTTCAGGATCTCCGCTTTGCCCTGCGCCAGTTGCGCAACTCTCCCGGCTTCGCCATCACCGCCATCCTGACGTTATCGCTCGGCATTGGCGCATCCGCGGCCATCTTCAACGTGATCGATGCGGTGCTTTTGCAACCGCTGCCCTACGCCGATCACGACCGTCTTGTCTATCCCGTGATGATTGCGCGCACCGGGGACACGCTGCCGTCCTCATACCTTAGCTACCTCGATGTCCGTGCGCAGCAGCGCACATTCGATGCGCTGGCCGGCTATTCCATGTTCGGCAGGGTCAACCTGGAAGGGCCCAGCGGCCCGGTGGCGCTGAGTGCAGTGAAGAGCACCGACAACTTCTTCGACGTGTTCGGAGTGAAGCCGCTGCTTGGGCGTGCCTATCTTCCTGGCGAAGACCAACCTGGCAAAGACAACGTCGTCGTGCTTAGCTATGAGGTTTGGCAAGGCAGTTTCGCCGGTAGGGCCGATGTAGTCGGCAAGGATGTTCAACTCGATGGAACTCCGTATACCGTGATCGGCGTCATGCCCCCGGGGTTTCGCTTTCCGCTCGAAGCGCGCGAGGCGGTCTACACGCCTCTGCACATGAATCCGTCCTGGGCAAAGTCGCGAGGCATGCATTGGATGCGGACCGTCGGCCGTCTGAAGCAGGGAGTGAGCAATGAACAGGCGCGAACCGATCTGAACCGTGTGATGGCCAATCTTGCCCGTGCTTATCCAGAGCAGGAGAGCGGCCACACTGTTGCGCGTTTATTGCCATTGGACGTGGTGGCGAACAGTCTTGACCGGTTTGGCAAGCGCACGCTCGCCGGCCCGCTGGGCACGCTTGCCTTGGCTGTGCTCGCGCTGCTGGCCATTGCCTGCGTCAATGTCGCCGGCTTGCTGATGGCGCGCGGCATCAAGCGCGAGCGGGAGATGGCGCTCCGCTCAGCCGTCGGCGCCAGCCGTGCGCGCCTGATGCGGCAACTCGTCAACGAGAGTCTTGTGCTTTGCTTCGCCGGATTGCTGGGCGGCGTCATTGTTGGCTGGACGGTCCTCAAGGCGATGAATGTCTTTCTGGTGCAGGCGATGTCGCGCGGCGCCGACATTCACCTCAACCTCGCTGTCGTCGCTGTGGCGGCGGCACTTTCACTGCTCGCCAGTATGCTGGCATCGCTCTCACCTGCCATTCGACTCTCTGGGGCTGACCCTAACCGCGCGCTGCGCGCAGGCAGTGCGGGCTCAGGCACCGGGCGCAGCCAGCATCGCCTTCGGTCCGCATTCGTCATCACCCAGGTAGCGCTCTCGCTTGTTTTGCTGGTCGTTTCAGGGCTCCTGCTCAAGAACCTGCAAGGTCTGCTGCACACCAATCTCGGCATCGACCCGGCCAAAATTCTCACCACCCGCATCGAACTTTCCAAAGGCCACTACGCAGGACGCGATCCCATTGCAACCTTTTACAACCCACTGCTGGCAAAAATTGCCCAGCTTCCCGGAGTGCAGGGCGCGGGCGTCATCGATGTACTGCCCGTACAGGGTTGGGGCGATGGTTACGGCATCCATATCACCGGCCAACCGCCCTACCCGCCGAATTTGGATATGGGCGCCGAAACCCGCTTTATCTCCGCGGGATACTTCGATGCGATGGGGCTTCAACTCACTGGGGGACGGCTGCTGTCGCCGTCGCTTGACAAAGCAGAGAATCCCGCCGGGACCATGGTCGTCAATCAAGCCTTCCAGCATAAGTTCTTTACGACCGGTGGCGATCCGGTCGGCGCACATATCGACGATGACCCCAAGCCGGAATTGAAAAGTCGCATTGTCGGCGTGGTGACCGACGTTCGCCAAGCCCTCCGCGAGCCGCAAATGGCGGAAATGGACTGGCTCATGGACGAGATCGCTCCCAAGGACCGGATGCAAAACCTGAACAGCATGGCGTTGATTGTCCGTTCCAATGGCGACCTCGGCGCGCTCGTGCCAGCGCTCCGCAATGCCGTGCACGAAATCGATCCGTCCGTACCGTTCAAGACCCCGGAAACCATGAGCGACGTCGTCAGCGACAGCCTCACGCTCGATCGGCTCGAAGGATGGCTATTCGGCATCTTCGCGGCTCTGGCGCTCCTGTTGGCGGTCGTTGGGCTCTACGGCCTGGTCAATCATGAAGTCGAGCTGCGCACCCGCGAAATCGGTATCCGCATGGCTCTCGGTTCAACCCGCATGCAGGTGACAAATCTGCTTCTCGGTAAGGTGGCGCTGCTTATCTTCTCCGGTCTCGCCATCGGGTGGACGCTCACGCTCGCTCTCAGAAAGGTATTAGCAGCGGTCGTAGAAATGCACACCGGCCACGACTTCCTGCTACTGGCTGACATTACGGCCGGCTTGGCCTTGGTTGGCATCCTGGCCAGCTTCATCCCAGCGCGCCGCGCCGCTTCCATAGAGCCTGTTCAAGCGCTGCGAACCGAATAGACAGCTCCCACCCTGGTTGGCGATCTGCGAGCGACGAAGGCCCCTCCTCAATGGGGGTCCCTGGAAGTCGGCTTTGCGGAGGGGATCTTAGATCTCACCCTGGGGTGCGAAAGCGTGCCCGGCGAGCGAGGCGACTCGACAAACTCCCCTCCCTTACGGAGTCAGCCTGTCTAATCCCTTTTCGAAGCTGTTTCACTCCATGCGCAAGTAGGCGTATCCTTGCGGCTTCGGAGTTCAAGGCATGAACCGGCGCTGGATTGGATGGTCTTCACCCCGGGCAGAGTGGTTCGCGGATGCGAAGCTTTTGTGCGATCAATACAGAGAATGGCGAGAGAAAAACACTCTCGTGGGCGCAATAGATTAGCGCCAAAGCGCATTGTGCACCGTGGTAAATTGGGGAAGATTATGGAAAAGCAGCAGGAGGCAGGCGAAATCACGCTGCTATTGGACGACTGGGCGCGCGGCACGCCGGGCGCTGTCGACCAACTGCTTCCGCTGGTCTACGATCAGCTTCGCCACCTGGCCCAGTCGCTGATGCGCAACGAGCGCGTGGACCATACGCTGGAATGCACTGCACTGGTCAACGAGATGTTTGGGCAACTGCTCAAGCAGCGCAAAGTGACCATGAAGGACCGCGCCCACTTCTACACTTTCTCAGCCAAACTGATGCGCCGGCTGCTGGTGGACCACGCGCGGCAACACAACGCGGCAAAGCGCGGGTCGGCCTTTACGCAGGTTCCGCTGGAGGCCGAGCTGGCCTGGATCGCTCCGCTGCAGGAGAGTTCGCTCGACCTGTCGCGCGCTTTGGACGAATTGCAGGAGCTTAATCCGATGAAGGCGCAGGCGGTCGAGCTGCGTTATTTTCTGGGCTGTACGGTGGAAGAAGCCGCTTCGCTGCTTGGAGTTTCCCCATCCAGCATCGATCGCGACATTCGTTTCTCGCTGGCATGGCTGCACGAGCGGTTGCACCCTGCACCTTGAGCGGTTCCACAATTCACGTGCCCTTTTTGATGCAGCGAAGGGTGCCTTTTTCTTCCACCCCAGCGACAAAGACCCGTCGCCGGGGACCCCGGATGAGGAAAAAGGCACTTGAGAGCGGTGGTTCCGGGGTACAGCAATCGTGGAACCGCTAGTGACGCAATCCAACCGCGCTTTACGCCGTTCTTGATATGAGCTCGACTTCGCAGGAACATTTCGCGCGGCTGGATCGCCTCTTTCAGGAGGCGGTGGATCTGCCTGAGGGCGAAAAGCGGGACGAGTTTCTCAAGATTTCCAGCGGCACCGATCCAAAGATTGCAGCGGAAGTTCTCCGCCTTCTGGAACGAGACCGGCTGGTCCAGCAGGGCGTTTTGTCAAGCCCGCAGCCGCTGCCCCGCTTTGGTCCGTATCACGCGCGCGAAGCGATCGGCCGCGGCGGAATGGGCACGGTGTATCGGGCCACGCGCGAAGACGGCGAAGTGATCCTTGAGGTGGCCGTTAAGTCCATTTCATCTCCAATCTGGTCGTCCGTCCTCGATGAACGATTCCGGCGCGAGCGGCAGATCCTGGCGCAACTGAGGCATCCCAATATAGCTGCCTTTCTCGATGGCGGAATCGGCGAAGACGGATTGCCCTACCTGGTGATGGAGCTGGTTGCCGGTCAACCTATTGACCGCTTTTGCGACCTGCAGCGGCTGCCCATTCGACGGCGGCTTGAGATCTTCCTCGAAGTCTGCGCCGCGGTGGACTTTGCGCACCGCCAGCTCATTGTGCATCGCGATATCAAGCCCAGCAACATCCTGGTGAATGCGGCGGGAGAGCCCAAGCTGCTTGATTTCGGGCTGGCCCGGTCAACGGAACTGGCCGCGACTCACCAGGATAGTCCGACGCTCTACTTTACGCCGCTTTATGCCAGCCCTGAGCTGTTGCGAGGCAAGCCAGCGGCGGTTACGGACGATGTGTATTCGCTCGGCATTATGCTTTACAGGCTGCTCATCGACAGGCGGCCTTTCGATTCCGCGGGTAGCACGCCGGCGGAGATTGTGGATTCGGTTTTGCACGCGGAACCGCGCAAGGCGAGCGCAGTGGTCCGCGCGATGGCGCCCGCGAACCTTGCTGCTGTGGCCGAGGTGCGCGACCAATCCCCATCCAGTCTGCAGCGCACGTTGGAGGGCGATCTGGACGCCATCGCTCTCAAAGCAGTCGCTCCGTCCGCCGCTGACCGTTACGCGTCTGTTGCTGAACTTGCCGGCGATGTGACCCGCTATCTTGAGGGACGGGCCGTTCGCGCCGTTTCCGGTGGCAGTTTCTATCGCGCGCGCAAATTCGTAGCGCGCCACAAAGTGCGTGCAGTCGCGGTGCTGCTGATTCTGTTATCGCTCACGGCAGGCATTGTGGCCACGCTGGTTGAGGCAAGCGAAGCACGGCGCCAGCGCGCCGCCGCGGACCGCCGCTTTCAGGAAGCTCGCGAGCTGACGCGCTACATGATGTTCGAGTTGCAGAACTCCATTCAGAAGCTGCCCGGCTCCACGCCCATCAAGGCCGACATGGTGAAGCATTCGCTGGATTATCTCGACCGGCTGGCAGCGGAAAAAGGCAATGACGACGGCTTGCGTGTCGACATTGCAGAAGGCTACTCGGAGCTTGCGGATGTCCTTGGGCATCCCCTGCGCCCCAACCTGGGCCAGGCAGCCGAAGCACGCGACAACTACACCAAAGCCATCGGCCTGCTGCAACCGGTGGTGGCGCGCAATCCGCAGCATCTACGCGCCCGGCGAGCACTTGCTCATGCGCGACTGATGCTTGGCATGAGCCTGGTCTACTACCGCAAATGGGACGAGGGCTCGAAGCTGGTGGATTCGGCTGAACATGAGCTTGTGGAAATGGCCAAGGCATCGCCGCGCGATCTTGAAGCCAACCGCCAGGCATCCATGGCAGCCGAATCGATGGCAGTGGCGATCAGCCAGCGCGACGGTTACACCACCGGCGGTCACGACGATGCCTTCTCTGCCGCCCAGCAGGCGGTTGACTTTGCGCAGGCCGCTCTGCGCCTCAAGCCCGGCGATACAGATAGCACCCTCGATCTGGCTATTGGCTATAACCGCCTGGGAATCCAGACGCAGTCGCAGGACCGGCCAGTCGCGGCCGCAGACTTTGAGCGGGCGTTGGCTGCACTCGACAGCCTGCCCGCGGACGAGCGGGCTACGGCCTACATACGCGATCGACGGGCTTCGATTCTGATGAGCATGGGCTGGAATCTCGGCAGCATGGGCCAGTACGATCGCGGCATCAAGGCGCTGAACGATGCGCGCGACCTGGAGGCGCAGTTGGCGCAGGAAGATCCGCAAAATCGCGCCCATACTCGGGCACGCGCCAGTATCTATCGCAATCTTGGTGTCATCGAAGACTACGCCGGTCATACCGAAGCCGCTCTCGATGCCTATAAAACGTCCACCGGAATCTTCAAGCAGATGCTGGCGGCTAATCCGGATACGCCCTTCTATCGGACCACGCTCGCCGACCTGGAGGCCAACGCGGCGCTGCTCAGCATCAAATTGGGACGCGGAGCTGAGGCGCAGCAACTGGCGCGAGATGGTGTGCCGGTGCTCAAAAAAACAGCGGAGAAGAAGGACGCGTCTGCGGGCGAGTTGAATCTCGCTGCCCGCTTCATGACCGAGAAGGAGCTTCCCGAGTTTTGCGACGCACGCAAAGGCCTCGACTTGGCCAAGCGCGCAAATCAGGACGCCGCAGGCAAGGACTATGTTGTGCTGGAGACACTGGGGCAGGCCTATTGGATCAATCGCGACCGGGACAACGCTGTGAAATCGATTGAGCAGGCGCTCTCTCTGATCGAGGCGCCAACAGCGGCCGGTGGTTCAGGGCGGGTGAGGAAAAACTACGAGGAGACACTGAAAGGCTATCGGGACGACCAGCTCTCCAGCGGTTGCCCAGCCGTTCCGTCAAAGCCCTGAGAGAAATCCAAACTCGTTCAAGGTTGAGTCTCCTTCTCGCTTCTGCCCCGCCTCAAACTCTGGGTGCCCCAGGTCTCGCACTTGAGACCTGGCAAACCACCGAACTGATACCGGCCACAGCGCTGGGTCATCGCCGCACCTGTAAGCCCTCATCAGCCCGGACCGCCCAAGACGCGGACGAATTCACCGTCCCGCCAACTTTCCATGTTCGCCGCCAATCTCAAACCCAGCTTTGCGGAGCCCGTCGCCGATGAGCTCGACCATCTCCGGCTGCATCCACCGGTTGAAAAATCGCGGACCAAACTCAGCGTAGTCGGGCTTGACGGCTAGCAAATCGTGCAGTGCCTTGCGTGCGTCGGCGATCT
>Ga0210388_10002645_pt1 | contig 13928 bp, 11 predicted proteins | sample IncBWC19OmetaG_FD_155485 | JGI IMG/M metagenome (GOLD analysis project Ga0210388, IMG submission 155485) | Forest soil microbial communities from Barre Woods Harvard Forest LTER site, Petersham, Massachusetts, United States - Inc-BW-C-19-O ...
GGCAACACGAAAAAGATGCAGAATCGCCTCGTTGTCTTCGAAACGGTACAGATATGGAGTCACCCAATCGCGCGCTACATGGCGGGTGTCCGCCAGGAACTCATCCACCGCCACGCCTGAAGCCGCGCCATCCTCGCATGTCAACGCTATTTCCACGCGATTGCAGGTGGAAAGAATCATTCCCTCGCAAAAACCCGGTCGACGCTTCAGTTCGAGCAATGCTTCCGGCAGCGAATCTTCGTCAAATGCCAGGCGTTCACGCACCTCCACCGGCGCACTTTTGTGATTCACGCCTGTGATGGAGAATTTCATTTGGCCAGCATCTGGCTCAAGCCCACGTGCGCGGCCCAGGTGAGAGCTGAGCAGCATAGCACCGCAACCGCCATCAGCGCGGCTTTGCGGCCTCTCCATCCAGCGGTAGCACGCAGGAACACCATGGCGAGATAAAATCCCCAAGTGATGAAGGCCAGCGCGATGCGCGGATCTTTGATCCACGCGGTTCCGGATTCAATGGACGCCCAAGTGCTTCCCGCGATTACGCCCAGCGTAATAAGAACAAATCCGAAACCCATGGATTTGGTGATCAGGTTGTCCAGCGTGCCGAGCGGAGGCAGGCGCGAGAAAAGTTTGACGCCCTTCTTCATTTTCAACTGCCGTTCCTGAATCAGGTAAAAAACAGATGCCACCGCGGTCAACAATAGCGCCGCATAGCCGGAGAGGATCATCATCACGTGCAGCAGCAGCCACGCGCTTCGCACGCCGGGGCTGGGCCAGGAAAGCATGGGCGTTTGCATAGCCCCCACTTGCGTCATCACGAATACCAGTGGAAAAATGCAGACGCTGAGGCTGGCGAAATCGTACCGCCAGTATACGAATAAGAACAAAACTGCAATCAGAAAGGAACAAACCGTGGCGCACTCGAAGAAATTGTCGACGGGGAGATGCCCCACTTCCATGGTCAGCTCGACAATCGCAACCAGGTGCAGAACAATTCCAGCCTGGAATGCAACCAGCGCATATTTGAGGAATCCAGCCTTGCGCCGCAACAGCACCGCCATGGCGTGCAGCAGCCCCACTCCATACAGCGCCGTGGCTATACGGAGCCAAAAAATGCCCATATCATGCATTCAGCTTCAGTATAGCGGGAGGAAATAGCTGTAACCGAGCCGCGACCGCCAGGGAGCGATACCACGAGCGTGGAACCAGGGGCCAATCGTGGTATCGCTTCCTGCCGGTCGCGGCTCGGTTTCCGTGTGTTTCCTACACGCCTCGGAATTCCGGACTCACATCTTGGTTTTGATTACTTCGATCAGCTCTTTCACCGCGGCCGCGCTCTTTTCCAGCGCCGACTTCTCGTCCGGCTGAAGCTTGATCTCGTAGATCTTCTCGATGCCGCGCGAACCCAACTTCACCGGGACCCCAACGAACAGATCTTTGATCCCATACTCGCCCTCCAAATAAGCCGCGCAGGGAAGCACCTTCTTCTGGTCTTTCAAAATCGATTCCACCATCTCTACCGCGGCCGACGAGGGCGCGTAATAGGCGCTGCCGGTCTTCAGATATTTCACGATCTCGGCGCCGCCATTGCGCGCGCGATCCACCAGCCGGTCGATTGCGGCCTGGTCCAGCAGTTCCGACAGCGGGATGCCGGAAATATTGGTCAATCGGGAAATCGGGACCATGGTGTCGCCATGGCCGCCCAGCACCAAGGCAGTGACATTCGAAACCGAAACTCCCAGCTCCTGCGCGATGAAGGTCCGAAAACGCGCCGTGTCCAGAACTCCGGCCATGCCGATCACCCGGTTCTTGGAAAACTTGGAGATCTGGAACGCGGTCCAGCACATCGCATCCAGCGGGTTCGTCACTAGCACCAAAATCGAGTTCGGCGAATACTTGACGGCCTGCTCGGTGGCCGTTTTGACGATTTCATAATTGGCCAGCAGCAGATCGTCGCGGCTCATGCCGGGTTTGCGCGGAAATCCGGCGGTGATCACCACGATGTCGGAGTTCGCCGTGGTCTCATAATCGTTCGCGCCAATCACATTGACGTCGTAGCCTTCCACCGGACCGGATTCCAGTATGTCCAGCCCTTTGCCCTGCGGCACGCCTTCCACGATGTCCACCAGCACCACATCCGCCAGTTCCTTGCCGGCGATCCGCAGGGCGCAATTGGCCCCCACGTTCCCGGCTCCAACAACCGTTACCTTTTTTCGCATAGAATTCTCAAGGTAGGACAGCGCGCCGCGTCTGTCAACCGAGCGCTGTGTGAAAAATGAGGTTGGCAGGCGACGTGGGGCAGGCGCTTCCGCCTGCCAACTGACCTGAGACCCAACAAGGGAGGGCCGCACGTGAGTTTGCACTTTGAAGATTTCGCCTTAGACCACGTCAGCACGTCGCGCGGGAGAACCGTCACCGAGGCCGACATCGTCAACTTCGCCGGCCTATCCGGGGATTTTGTCGAGCTGCACATGTCCGAGACTTACGCCGCAAAAGGACCGTTCGGGAAGCGTATCGCGCACGGTGCGCTGATTTTCAGCATCTCCACCGGCTTGAGCGTGCAGATGAATCAGATTCAGGATACGGTGGTGGCTTTTTATGGCGTCGACAAGCTGCGCTTCACCCACCCGGTGTTCATTGGCGACACCATCCATGTGGTGAAGAAAGTCGCTGGCCGGGAGCAGAAAGGCGCCGGCCGCGGCGTGGTGACATTTGAAACGACGGTGCTCAATCAGAATGACCAGCCGGTGCTCGTCTATTCCGACAAAGTGCTGCTGAAGGCGCGGGCGTGAGCGATCTCAATGGAATTGTAGTTCTGGATCTCACCCGTCTGCTGCCCGGCGCGGTCGCGACGCAGCAACTGGCGGAATGGGGCGCGGATGTAATCAAGATTGAGGAACCTCGCGCCGGCGACTATGCACGCAATATGAACCCGGCCGTGTTCGCCCGCACCAACCGTGGCAAAAAGAGCGTGTCCGTGAATCTGAAGCATCCACGCGGCAGGGAGATTTTCCTTTCCCTTGTCCCTCAAGCGGACGTGCTGATTGAGGGCAACCGCCCTGGCGTCATGGCGCGGCTGGGGCTTGGCTACGAAGAACTGCGCGAGGTGAATCCGCGATTGATCTACGTCAGTCTTACGGGTTACGGCCAGCACGGACCGTACGCGCAGCTAGCCGGGCACGACGTGAATTACATGGCCCTGGGAGGCGTACTCGCATTGAATCTGCCCACCATTCCAGGCGTTCAGATCGCGGATTTAGTGGGCGGCTCCATGCAAGCAGTCACCGGGATTTTGCTGGCTCTGCTGGCGCGCCACGAAACCGGCGAAGGCCGTCACGTGGATGTTTCGATGTGTGCCGGCGTGACATCACTGCTTACTATTCCACTCACCGCGTGGCGTACGACGGGCCGCGAGCCGATGCCCGGAAATGAAGTCCTGAGCGGCCGCTACGCCTGCTACAACCTGTATCAAGCAGCCGACGGGCGCTGGCTGGCGGTGGGAGCCTTGGAGCCGAAGTTCTGGGCCGAACTTTGCCGGAGGTTAGCCGCCGAGGATCTGATCGCGCGGCAATTTGAGGAACCGCAGGCCGGCGTCAAGGAACGCATGGCGGCAATCTTCCGGACCAAGCCTGCCAATGTTTGGTTCCAGGATCTGCGCGATACCGATTGTTGCGTAACCCTGGTTCGTACCATCAGCGAAGTGGCGGCTGAGTTGCCTGATCTCGATGCCGCGCCGCCGCCCGCGCTCGGCGAACATACCCGCCAAGTGTTTAGCCGCTGTGGTTTGTCTACTACGGAAATTGAAGAGCTTGCACGTCAGGGAGTGATCCGATGAACGTCAACTATTGCCTGCGAACTGCCAAACGCTATCATGGCCGCGCCATTGCCATACAACATGACGACCAGGAAATTACCTACGCCCAGTTCTCCGAAAATGTCGAGAACTCAGCGCGCAAGCTGATAACACTGGGCGCGTCGAAGGGCGACCGCGTCGCTGTTTTAATGCAGAACTCGCCCGAGTATTTGGATCTCTACTATTCCACAGCGCGCGCGGGCGCCTTGATCGTGCCTCTCAACACACGCTGGCATATCAACGAAATTATTTACACGCTCAATGATTCCGCAAGCAAAATACTTTTCGTGGATGATCGATTTGCGCCGCTGGTTCCGCAGATTCAAGCTGGTGCAACTACGTTGGAGCATATTGTGTTCGCGGGGGCGGGCGCATGCCCAGGTGATTTGGTGGATTGGAAAGCCACCGGCAAGATGGGAGTCTTGCCCTACGACGATCCAGACGAAAACGATCTGGTGGGATTGTTCTACACCAGCGGTACCACGGGCGGCCCGAAAGGCGCTATGCTTACTCACCGTAACGTATATTCGAATGCGCTCCACTCGCTGACTCACTCGGTTGGATTTATTACCGACGGGAAATGGCTGCACTCCGCGCCCATGTTTCATCTGGCGGATGCCGGCGCCATTCATGTCTTGACGCTGTGCGGCGTGACGCATTGCTTCCTTCCCAGCTTCGACCCAGAAGCGACCTTGCGTGCCATCCAACGCTACCGCATTACGAACCTAGTGCTGGTTCCGACCATGCTGAACATGGTTCTGAACCATCCGGACTTCGATCGTTACGATCTCTCCAGCCTGAAACGCATCACCTACGGCGCTTCCCCCATGCCGCTTCCTCTGCTGAAGCAAGCCATGCAGAAACTCACGTGCGAATTCGGTCAGGGATATGGCATGACGGAGGTGAGCCCGCTCCTGACATTCCTTACTCCCGAACACCACAGCTTTGACAACTATGACTGTCCCTTTGCGCCAGTCAAATCCGCAGGGAAACCGATCATCGGCGTGGAAGTGCGCGTGGTGGACGATCACGACAATGAACTCCCGGCAGGCCAGGTAGGCGAAGTGATCGCGCGTGGGCCGAACATCATGAAAGGATATTGGAACCGACCAGAGGTGAACGCCGAAGTATTGCGCGGAGGCTGGATGCATACCGGCGACTTGGGGACCATGGATGAGGACGGTTTCCTCTACATTCTCGATCGTAAGAAAGACATGATCAAAACCGGGAGCGAGAATGTCTATTCGCCCGAAGTGGAATCCGTGGTATGTGCGCACCCGGCGGTTCTGGAAGCTTCCGTAATCGGAGTGCCGCACGAAACCTGGGGAGAAACAATCCGAGCGATTGCGGTTCTCCGCCCTGGGACCACGCTTACCGAGGCGGAGCTGATCGCCTGGTGCCGCGAGCGCCTGACCCACTTCAAATGCCCAACCTCAGCGGTCTTCACCGATGCGTTGCCCAAAGGTGGAACGGGAAAAGTGCAAAAGAATGCCTTGCGCGAACGCTTCGGAAATGTGGGGCAGGTTGTTTAACCTGCGCGCCGATTGCCAATCGGCGCAAAAACGGGCGGATTAACCGCGGGATGGCGCCCAACGGTCACTTAGTTTCGCCGAAACCTGGGAATTCGCGGCGCCATGGTGGGGCGGACCCCCTGGTCTGCGCGGGTCCCCCAGGACCCGCTCTTCTCTAACGAAATGAGCTTCCTCCAATCGCAGCGAGCCGACGAGGGCGTCGGCCCCACGAGTCGTCGTAGGCAGCAAAGAAACTGATGGATACTAGTAAAAGTCAGCCAACTCAGCAGATTCTGAAAAACTAAGTGACGTTGTGAATGGTATCCTGCCCCACTGGATCTAAACCTGGTGCGCCTTTATTATCGGCTGCACGCTGGCCTGCAGCCGGCGCATGCCGCGCAACCAGCGGTCATAATCGCCGGCCTTCCGCTGCATGTATTCCAGAACTTCCGGATGAGGAAGAATCAGGAAATGCTCCTCCTCCAGCCCCTTCACCACGGCTTCGGCAACCTGTTCCGGCTCCAGAGCGCCTTCCAGCAAAAATGTCCCTCCGCCGAATTCCGCTCGCTCCAGCATCCGTGTCTTCACTCCCTGCGGGCAAAGCGCCGAGACTTTGATGCCCTGGTCGCCGTAGGTGATAGCCAGCCATTCCGCCAGCGCCAGTGCGCCGTGCTTGGTGACTGCGTACGGTGCCGAGCCGATCTGAGTCAGTAGGCCCGCCGCCGAAACAGTCTGAAGCAGATACCCCTCCTTGCGCGCCAGCATTCCCGGCAACACCAACCGCGCCGCGTAAACGTGCGCCATCACGTTTATCTCCCAGATGCGTTGCCAATCGCGGTTGGTAACCTCGCAATCGCCCTCCACTCCGATGCCGGCGTTGGAGCAAAACAAGTCAATCTGGCCGTACTTTTTCAGAACATCATCCACCAGCAGCTGTAGGTCGGATTCGCTGGCGACATTCACCATGTATTCGTAACCGCCGATCTCGGAGGCCACTTTTCGTGCCGCCTCCAGCTCGATGTCCGCCACCACCACGGCTTTGGCACCTTCCGCCGCGAACCGGCGGCACATGGCGCGGCCGATTCCATTTCCTCCGCCGGTTACTACTACAACCTTCCCTTCGAGTTTCATTCTTCGATCATACAGCTACTTGCTTTCTTTCGGCTTCCACTTCAGCCCACCGGCGAATTCCAGGCCGACCACATGCTTCGTTCCTTGCTTGACGCAGGTACGAACCGAGGCCCGGCCATGCAAGCCGATCTGATCCGCGCGCAGCGTAACATATGTCTGTCTGGCTAATGACTCCCGCGTCTGGATGCGCATGCCCGACTCCGAAATGTCGATAATCTGCCCCGTTATAAATTTCTCAGTGCCGCGCGCGTCCGTCCAATTCAATTGAACCGGGGCCGTTACCGCAGCTCGACGATGCCGGCGTAGATCGCCTTTGTTGTCCACAAAGTAGGATGCGCAGCGACGCAGAGTGTGTCGAAAAATCCCGTATGCTAACGGCTCGGTTCCGGAGCCGAACCGCGACCCTGGCCCACCATAGGCGATGAAGACGCGCGATTGTAGCCCCGCGCGTCAGCAAGGGGACTGGTGCGGAAAGCCAGCGGTTGGACCAATAATCTGGACCCGCGTCTTCAACGGGGTCGGTGCCTTGTTTGGTTCCGGCTACGCTGGGTTAGGTAACTTAAATGAGTGACCATCCAAGACCTTCGAGCCGTCGCGGAAAACATGCCGTTCAACAAAATGATCGGCCTGCGCGTCGCCCGGCTGCATTCAGACGGCGTGACCCTTGAATGCCCCATGCGTGATGAACTGAGGAATGTCGCCGGCATGATGCATGGCGGCGTGGCGGCCACCCTTGCGGATGCGGCCGTGGGCATCGCGCTGGCCCGCCATTTTGGCGGACGGCGTCCCTTCACCACCACCGATCTTAAAATTAACTACCTACGCCCCGTCGCGCAGGGCAAGATCGTCGCGCGGTCGCACCTGGTGAGAATCGGAAAGACCCTGTGCGTCGGCCGGGTGGATTTGTCCGACGCCCAGCGTAGATTGGCCGCGGTAGCGATCGTCACCTACATGCTGCTGTGATCCATCTAAACTTGAGAAGGAGATTCTAGCGCGCATGCCCGGCCATCCGGAAAGCATCGGTCCATATCGCGTCACCGGAAAGCTGGGAGAAGGCGGCATGGGGATTGTATACAGCGCGCATGACTCCCGGCTCGACAGGCCGGTCGCGGTTAAGACCATTCGGGCTTCCGGCGACGATGATAGCGGGCGCAAGCGTTTCCTTCGCGAGGCTCAGTCAGCCGCGCGCGTCAACCATCCCAACATCTGCCTGTTGTACGATATCGGCGAAGACGACGGGCGTCCTTTTCTGGTGATGGAGCTGCTGGAGGGCGAGTCGCTGGCCAGCCGACTGGCGCGCGGTCCCATGCTGGTGCCCGAAGCGGTTCAGATTGTCTTGAGCGTCCTGGCCGCGCTGTCAGCTCTGCATCGCTGCTCCGTAGTACATCGTGATCTGAAGCCGTCCAACGTGTTTCTCTCTACTCAGGGCGTCAAGCTGCTGGACTTCGGCTTGGCGAAACCCGTCGCTTCGTCCCCCACTAGCGATTCCGCAACCGAAATCGATCTCACGCTGCCGGGCGCGATTGCCGCCACGCCTCGCTATGCGTCTCCCGAACAGTTGACCGGAAAGCCGGTGGATGCGCGCTCCGATCTGTTCTCCGCCGGCAGCATGATCTTTGAGATGCTGGCCGGCAAACAGGCTTTTCAAGGCAAGTCTCAAATTGAGATCTTTCACGCCATTCTTTACGATTCGCCGCCGACGCTGAGTGGATCTCCCGCGGCGTTAGCCGTCAACCTAATTTTGCAGCGGGCCCTGGCGAAAGACCCGGAGAATCGTTTCCCCGATGCCGAGTCCATGGCGGCGGAGCTGCGCGCCGTGATCCGCCTGGAAGATACGCCGGCGCGCGTGGAAACCCAATCCATCAAGAAGCTGATTGTGCTTCCGTTTCGAGCGCTCCGGCCGGATCCTGACACGGACTTCCTGGCCTTCAGTCTTCCGGAAGCCATCGCCGCGTCTCTCACCGGCCTCACTTCGCTGGTGGTGCGTTCCAGCCTGGCGGCGGCGCGTTTTTCGGGGGCCACGCCTGATTTGAAAGAGATCGCGCGAGAAGCCGATGTGGATGTGGTACTTACCGGCACGTTGTTGCGCGCAGGCTCCGCGCTCCGTCTCACCACGCAACTGGTGGAGGCGCCGGGCGGCACTTTGGTATGGTCGCGCGCGTCGCAGGTGGAGTTGCGGGACATTTTTCAATTACAGGACGCGCTGGTGCGAGGCGTGGTAGAGTCGCTATCTCTGCCGCTGACCGCCGGGGAGCGCAAAATGCTGACTCGTGATGCGCCGGCCAGCCCGTCCGCCTACGATCTGTTCCTCCGGGCCAATGAGCTGGATCGCGACCGCCGGAACGTTGTTGCCGCGCTGGAGCTGCATGAGCAATGCGTCGCGAAGGATCCGTCTTATGCTCCCGCTTGGGCGCGCCTCGGACGCGCGCGCTGGCTGGTGGACAAATACTCGACCGGCTCAGCGGAAAAACTTGCCCAAGCCGATAGCGCACTCCGGCGGGCGCTGGAGCTGAATCCGGATCTGGCGCTGGCGCACCAGCTCTATACACCCATTCAGGTGGATGAAGGCCGCGTTCTGGATGCCCTCACGCGGCTGCTGCGGCGACTGCATATTTCCCGGAACGAACCCGAGCTCTTCGCCGGGTTAACTCATGTATGCCGTTATTGCGGGCTCTTGCAGGCTTCCGTGGCGGCGCATTTGGAAGCGCGCCGCCTGGATCCCAATATCGCCACCAGTGTCGTCCATACCTACATCATGCTGGGAGATTATCAAGCCGCTCAGACATCCAGCCAGGCAAACTACGGCTTCGATACGTCCGTGTGCCTGGCCATGCAGGGGCGGGCGGATGAGGCCATCCGGCTGCTGAAAGAAAATGAACCGCCTCCGTCGTTGCGACTTGCCAGACTCTACACTCTCTCTTTGCGCGCATTGCTGGAAGGGAACCGCGCGGAAAGTATCCGCCTGAGTGCCGAGTTACTCGGAGGATCGTTCCGCGATCCGGAAGGATGGTATTACCAGGCCCGTCAGTTCGCCTACCTGAACGAGGCCGAACGCGCGCTCACGGCTCTTTCGCAGGCCGTCGATATGGGTTTCTTCTGCTACCCAACCATGGTGCGGGATCCGTGGTTCGATCCAATGAGGGGCTTGCCTGATTTCAATAAGGTATTAGACAAGGCCCGGAATCTCCACCAGGAAGCGCTCAATGCATTCGCGGCCGAGGGAGGAGAGTCGCTGCTAGGTGTGCGAGAATCGTCGTCCGCGCGGTAAGGCTTGGCAGGCGAAAGCGCCTGCCCCACGTGCCTGCAGATGCTTGATCAGCAAAAGTGGGGCAGGCGCTTCCGCCTGCCAATTTATGCGGCGTGATTGATCAGATGCGTCTTGGCGGACTCCATACGTTCACCCAACTGCGGAACCGCCGCGCGCAGGACATCTTCCACCCGTTCCGCGAAAATGAATTTCATCTCATCGCGAACGTGCTCCGGAAGATCGCGCAGGTCCTTTTGATTCCCCTTGGGCAGAATCACGGTCCGGATTCCAGCGCGCCGCGCGGCCAGCACTTTCTCCTTCACGCCGCCGATGGGCAACACCAATCCGGTCAGCGTAATCTCGCCGGTCATCGCAATATCACTGCGCGCCGGAAGTTTGGTGTAAAGCGAGGCCAACGCAGTGGCCATGGTGACGCCCGCCGACGGACCATCCTTCGGAATGGCCCCCGCCGGTACGTGCACGTGCACGCCGGAATTTTTGAACACGGCCGGATCGATTTCGAAATCGCCCGCGTGCGACCAGATGTAGCTCTGCGCCGCTTTGGCCGATTCCTGCATCACTTCGCCCAGTTGTCCGGTCAAGGTTAAGCCTTTCCCGTCGGGCAACAGTGTTCCTTCGATGTACAGTACGTCGCCGCCGGTTTCGGTCCAAGCCAAGCCGGTCGAAACGCCCGGAGGCAATTCTCGCCGCGCTTGCTCCTGGCTGAACGGCTCCGGCCCGAACATCTCGATCAGGTCGTCCGGCCGCACCACGCAGGATTCCGCGTGACCCTCGGCGAAGCGCAGCGCAATTTTGCGCGCCACGCGTCCGATGGCCCGCTCCAACTGCCGGACGCCCGCCTCGCGCGTATAGCGCGAGATTATCCATCGCACCGTGTCGTCCGGAATGGAACATTGATCCGTCGTCAGCCCGGTTTCTCTGAGCTGCTTCGGAAGCAGATAGCGTTTGGCGATCTCCAGCTTCTCTTCCTCGCTGTAGCCGGCCAGCCGCAGCAGTTCCATGCGGTCCAGCAGCGGGCGAGGAATGGTATCCAGCGCATTCGCCGTGGTGACGAACAAAACCTTCGACAGATCGAACGGCAGATCCAGGTAATTATCGCGGAACGTTTTGTTCTGCTCCGGATCAAGAATCTCGAGCAGCGCCGCAGCGGGATCACCGCGGAAATCGTGCCCCATCTTGTCCACTTCGTCCAGCATCAAGACGGGATTGTTCGCTCCCGCGCGCCGCATGGCCTGGATCACGCGTCCCGGCATCGCGCCAATATATGTCCGCCGATGGCCGCGCAACTCCGCCTCATCATGCAGGCCGCCCAGGCTCAAACGCTCGAATTTCCGGTTCAAAGCCCTGGCAATAGATTGTCCCAGCGACGTCTTGCCAACTCCGGGAGGTCCGACGAAGCACAGGATCGGAGCCTTGGCATTGGGATTCAGCTTCAAGACACCCAGGTGTTCTAAGATGCGCTCTTTCACATCCTTCAACCCGTAGTGATCCTCGTCCAGAACCTGCCTTGCTTTCGCGATATCGAGCGTATCCTCAGTGTGTTTGCGCCAAGGCAGCTCCAGCACGTAATCCAAATAAGTCCGGATGACATTATAGTCAGGCGCACCGGGAGGCAGCTTTTCGAGGCGACCCAATTCCCGCGTAGCTTCCTTCAGGATGTCTTCCGGCAGATCGGCCTTTTGCAGCCGCTCGCGGAGTTGCTCCGCCTCGGCCTGTTCGCCGCCCTTCTCACCCAGCTCTTGCTGGATGGCGCGCATCTGCTGGCGCAGCAGGTAATCCCGCTGCTCCTTATTCATCTCGCTCCGCGCTTCGGTGGTGATCTTGTTGCGTAGTTCCAGCACCTGCACTTCATGCGTCAGGTACCGATGCACCAGACGCAACGCTTCGGCGCGTGTAGGAGCTTCCAGCAGCGCCTGCGCCTTCTCGGCGTCCAGACTGAACATGGATGCCAGCACAAACGACAATCTCAGTGGATCTTCATTCGCCGCCAGCAACCCGCGCAATTCCTGCGGAGCGTTGGGCTGCGCCAGAGACAACGCCTCACCGGCCAGTTCAATCAGCGCGCCTTGCAGCGCCTCAATCTCCGGACTCTTGTCTTCCGGCAGCGGCAAAGGAGTCACCCGCGCCTTAAGAAAAGGCTCGGACGTATCCAGCTTCACCAGCGCCACGCGCTCCATGCCGAGAACCAGCAATTCAAGATGCCCCTCGCCGGACCGCGACATCTTCCGGATCACAGCCTTGGTGCCGATAGGGTAAAGATCGGTCTGCAGCGGCGAATCCACATCCGCGTCGCGCTGCGTAAACACCAACACTTCCTTTGATTCAGTTGCCAACGCCGCTTCCACGGCGGCGACCGACCCCGGGCGCCCCGCCGATAAGGGCATCAGCAGGTACGGAAATAGTACCGCGTTCTTCAGCGGTAACACGGGTAATTCATAGACAACTGGTTGGTCAGACATATTCGTTTCCTTTTGTGATCATCCTCACCAGCAATAAACCGTTTCGTGCTTCCAGCGTCACTTGAGCGTTCTCAAGATCCGCCGGCATTTCGATCGATCTCTCAAACCGGTTATAGGAAATCTCCATTGAGTAATAACTGCACCCCTCCTCCACTATCAGGTCGCGGCGAACCCCACTTACCGATACGCGCCTTCCGCGCACGGTCACCATTACATCTTCAGGCCGGACGCCCGCCAGATCGAACTTCAACAGCCATCCATCCCTGGTGCGATAGACATCCGCCGAGGGTTGCCAGAGCGCCGGAATATCTTCCGGGAAGGCCCAAATTTTTGTTCGACTTCTCATAAGCTCTAAACGTTAGATGCGCGAAGAGACAAAAAGAAGCAGGTCCATCAAAGAACCTGCTTCCCGTTGACTCAACTCAGTTGTCCCCTCGCTCACGCGCGGGGCTACAAAAACCCGACGCTGCAATTCAAACCCAAGGTGGCGCTGCAATTCAAACCCAACGTCGCGTTGCAATCCAACCCAACGGCGTTGCAATTCAAACCCGCTTGGAAAGTAGCCCCGCGCGTAAGCAAGGGGACCTTCTTTCGTTACTTGTTCGGGACGATCACAAACCCTTCGCCTCCCGCCCCCTGCCTTACCAGCAACAGCGTAGATTCCTTGGATGCTCCGGCGCGTACCGCGCTATTGAACTCAGCCACGGTATTCACTGGCCGATGATTCACCTGCAGGATCACCAGGCCCGGTTGCAGCCCGGCGGCGGCCGCGGGAGAATCCTCATCCAGGTCCGTGATGACTACCCCAGCTTTAACATCGTCCGGCAGTTGCATCTGCTCCCGGATTTCAGGGGTCAGCGCCTGCACGGAGACGCCTTTCAGAGCGCCCTTTTCACCCTTACCTGGAACACCTTCCGGAGCGCCAACTCGGCCGTTCCCCTCGCTGACCTCGCCGAGAGTGACGGGAACTTCCAGGGTCTTGCCATCGCGGAAGATCTTCAGATGAACCGTCGTGTCTGCCGCGAAACCTGCCACTGCCAGCCGGAAGTTATTGACATCGTCAACCGGGTTGCTGTTGATAGCAGTGATCACGTCTCCAACCTTGAGTCCTGCCTTCGAAGCCGGCGAGTCAGGCGACACCTGCGCGATCAAAACGCCATGACCCGTCATGTTGAATTCTTTGGCCATCTCCGGCGTCAGCTCTTGCGGAAGGATGCCCATGAAGCCATGAGTCACTTTTCCGTTTTTCAGGATTCCGTCCATTACGTTGCGCGCCAGGTTGGCTGGGATCGCGAAGCCGATACCTTCGCTACCACCGCCATCGCCGGACAGAATCGCTGTATTGATGCCTACCAGTTCCCCATGCGTGTCAATCAGCGCTCCACCGGAATTGCCGTGGTTGATGGCGGCATCCGTCTGGATGAAGTCTTCGAATCGCTCGATCTGACCACCCAGGCTGCGGCTCTTGGCGCTCACGATGCCCATGGTCACCGTCCCGCCCAGTCCGAAGGGCTCGCCAATGGCCAGCACCACGTCGCCCACCTGTACCTTGCCCGAATCCGCAAAAGGCAGCGTGGGAAGGCCGGTTTTGTCGATTTTCAAAACCGCGACATCGGTATATTTGTCCGTTCCAACGATCTTGGCCGAATACTTCTCTTTGTTCGAAAACTCAACCTTCACGTCGGTGGCGCCTTCCACCACGTGATTAT
>Ga0210388_10002646_pt1 | contig 13925 bp, 14 predicted proteins | sample IncBWC19OmetaG_FD_155485 | JGI IMG/M metagenome (GOLD analysis project Ga0210388, IMG submission 155485) | Forest soil microbial communities from Barre Woods Harvard Forest LTER site, Petersham, Massachusetts, United States - Inc-BW-C-19-O ...
TGGATCTGAACGGGCCAACAGGCCCTTCGGTAACAGTGCGGTGACAGTCGCCGTAAGCGCGTTGCCGAACCGACCAGCAGCGTCGCTGCGCCGATAATCAAGCAGGCGACCCGGAACCGCCGGTTGGCCCCCGAACTCACTCATACCCCGGCCGCTACAATCGTCCCGCCGCAGCCGAGCACGCACTGAGAATCACATGACTGATAAAGCCGGTGTTTGGATTGACCATCGCAAAGCGGTGGTCGTGACAGTCTCCTCCGAGGGCGAACACACTACGCTCATTACTTCGAACGTTGAGAAACATCCGGAGCGAGGCGGCGACTCGCCCTTAAAAGGCGCTTACGAAGCGCGACACGTCCCGGCGGACGATAGCCGTCAGCGGGCACTCACCGGCGAACTGAATGTCTACTACGATGCCGTGATCGCGGCCCTTCGCAGTTACGACAGCCTGCTCATCTTCGGCCCCGGCGAAGCGAAAGGAGAGCTTCATAAAAGGCTCTTGAAAATGAAACTCGGCGCGCGGGTCGCAGCGGTGCAGACGGACGACAAGATGACCGATGGTCAGATTGTAGCCAAGGTGCGCAGTCATTTCGGGCTCGGCGCACCTCGCGCGCAGTAGGCGGAAGCGCCAGCGCCGCCGATTCCTCGGCAAATCGTCCCGGCAGGCACGCCATCGCGCACTGCCGGGCGAACGTTTCAGTCTGTCGACTTGATCTTCGTGATCTTCGACCCCTCCAGCGATATATCTCCGAGCAGACCCTTTTCGCCGAAAACGAATCCGAGGATCGGCTTTCCGGTGACCGCGCTGTCGTATTGGCCGCCGGCGCCCTCAGAAACCAGGGCAACCGCCGTATCCGCGCCGATAGACCAACCGTCGCTGGCCGTGAATTTATCGAGCGACTCCTGGGTCATGAACATGATGATTTCGCTGTGCCGGCCCACGCCCAGAGTGAGACCGATCGAGGCGGACCCGACACTGTAGTAGTTGACGTTTTCGCCTTTGACCCGTAGGAGGCCCTCGCCGAACTCACCGGCAATTCCAGCGCCGCCCTTGGTCACGCGCGAAAAGATCAATACGCCGGCTGCCCTGTCCGCCAGTTTCCGGTTCGCGGGGTTGAGCGAGTAGAAATGCTTCAGTGAGTGCGCAGCTCTGGTGTCGAGCTCGGCCTTGCTGTGGGCGAACGACCCGGCGCTCACGACGAGGCCCAGGATCGTCAGGCCGATTGCGGCCGTCAATGGTTTCAGTTTCATGGTGATGCTCTGTTGGGGAAGGGAGATAAATGCAAGGATCGCGGGAGAACCCGGTCACCGAAGATCGCCCGACGGGCGATGAATGACACGCAAGATACATGAATCCGCCGAGGTTATCGGTGCGCTGCCGTACCCAGGTGCCTCAAACGGGGGTTAGACCATTCCTTTCGGCTCGGCGGCCGCGGCTCCCGGCGGTAGGGAATCCGGTAAGTCAAGACGCGCCACGCCGATACGGCAATCGGCCATCCCGTAATAGACATCGAATCGATCTGGCGAACCAATATCAACACGCCGGTCGATGCCGGTTGGAAACACCACGTTGGCGACGACTCCACTGCACTCCTGGGGCAGCGTCGGCGTCAACACAGCCTCGGCCGAGCGATAAAGGATCTGTCGGGGACGCTCCCTGGACAGCACCATCACTCCAGCCGAATAGCACAGGTGACTTCTGTCGTTACCCGGAGCGCTCAACTCACTCACTCCGTGGTACACCACGAGCCAGCCGTGCCGAGTCAGAACGGGGGGAGTACCCGCGCCAATCTTCAACCGCTCCCAAGGAGCCACCGGAGCGGCCACGCGGTGATGCGAATTGAACAAGCCAAGGCGACCCGATGCGATGTCCTCTGGCGGCATCGGACAGTACGAGATCCAGATGCTCTCGTGGTCAGAATCCACCTCCCGCGGTCCGTGACACGCGGTGTCTTCAGGACAGGTGCCTGGAAAAAGGGGGCGGTGGAGTAAAGCCAACTGCATCTTTCCCGCGTGATTGGCTATGGCGACCGGGAAGAAACTGGCGTCCTTGTTGCTCACATGGACGAAATCGATTCCGTGATACGGAGCGAAGGCCGCGAGTCCCAGCCTCCTCCACTGCAGCAGATCCTCCGAAATGGCCAGGGCGATCCGGGGGCCGAGCGGGGAAAGCGCAGTGTAGGTCATCACATAGCGCTGCAGCGGCTCGACGAAGATGACGCGCGGATCTTCGCAGCCGCCACCGCCATTCGAGCTACGTTCATAATCAGCTTCAGGCTCGAGCGCAATGCCGAGCCGTTCAACTTCATGCGGATTGCCATCCCCGTTGAACTTCACTCGGGCAATGCCGATGCGCGAATAATTACCCCGCGCAACGAGCCTCGGGAAAAGATAAAGATGACCATCGGGACCGCGGGCGGCGGCCGGATTCAGGACGCCTTCGACCTCCTGAGGATTACCGGGCTGCGGCTCCATGATCTGTCCTAGACGTTGCAACTGAAAACCGCTCATCGACTTTCACCCCAGGCAAGCGACGATGGCTTCAATCACCCGCTTCGTCTCATGAGGGTCTTTAATCTCGATGGACAGCGCGCCGGCTTCCTTGGCCGGGTAGTCGTTACCGCCTGGAAATACGGCATCTCCAATAAAGATCATCGCGTCGATCGCTATATGGAGGATGTCACGGAGCTTGCGAATTCCATAGGCCTTGTCGATGCCGTGCTGGGTGACATCGATGGACGTCGCGCCTCCCAGGTGTACCGAGAACTCGGGGATCAACGTATCCAGGACGGTTTTCATCCGTTTCCGCTTACTGAAATCGGGGTCCCATCTTTTCTTCTCTTCAAGGGGAGCCTGTTGCCCGAGCGCGGAGAGCGTGATCTGGCTGCCCCGGTCCTCTATGACATCGCCCCAGACTCGTGCGGCCCCGCCACCCGTTGACGCGATGGTCTGCTGCAACGAGCCGATGATCTTCTTTCGTTCCGATTCGGTAAAATCCTCCGAATACAGCAGCTCCCAACGGGATTCGTAGCGATAAAACCTCGTGCCACAAGTGGGCAGAAGCGACAGATGACTCAAGCCTTCGTGGCGAAGATGAGGCAGCACCTGACTTTCGAACTGCTGCCAGGTACCGCCGGATATGATAGCCACCGGCACAATGGCAAGCAGACGGTCGAGCAGTTGCGCCATCTCGGCGTCAATGGCTGACTTGCTCTCAGCAAGTGTGCCGTCCAGGTCAAAGACAACGAGTCTTTTCACGGTGTCAGGAGACTTCCGGGAGCGAAATCTCCAATACACTGACGACACCTTGTGGCTGGCACGAGCACTCTCCAACTACCGCCGGTAAGAGCAGTACCGTACCCCTGCCGAAGGCGTAATTGCTGCCGGCGTGTTCCAGTTGCCCCTTCCCGGCGAGGCACACCAGCACACGTGGCAGCGCCATTGCACCGACGATAAACGGGAGTTGTGTGGTGATTCGCGTCATGCCGAACTGCTCACACTGAACGAGCTTCTCCCGCAGGACCGGCTGCGCCTGTTCCACCACCGGCGTGGCGGGTCCGATGGCGCCCTGCTCGAAATCAATACACGCCAGTGCCTGCTCCACCTGCAGAGGCCGCCGTTGACCCGTCCGGGGATCGCATTGATCCCAGTCATAAAGGCGAAATGTCAGGTCGCTGTTCTGTTGTACTTCAAACACGATGACGTCGCTCAATGAATGAACCGTCCCGGCCCGTATGAAGACGACATCTCCGGATTTTGGTGTGAAGCCGGCCAACTGATCCGCCACCGTCCCGTTTGCGATGGCCAGCCGTAACTTGTCAACGGAGATACCAGGCTTCAGGCCTGCGAAGATACGAGCCTCGGAGCCCTCTTCCAGAACGACCCACGCCTCGGTCTTGCCTGTATCGTCGGTCGAGATGAGCGTCTCGTCCGCATCAGACGGATGCACCTGAACCGAAAACCGTGCCCTCACGTCGAGGAACTTCAAGAGCAGCGGGAAACGACTGAAGCGGCCGGAAAGTTTTCCCAACAACTGTTGCGGAGATTGCACTAACAATTGACGGAGGGTCTTTCCCATCAGAGGGCCGTCAGCGACCAGGCTGGCGTGGTCATCGCGGTCGCTCAAAAGCCAGGCTTCGCCCACGGGGTCGTCGCCGGGTAAGCGAGTCGACAGGAGACTGGCCAAACGCCGGCCACCCCAAACCCGGTACTGGTAAATCGGCGCGAATCGCAGCGGATAGAGCGGAATTTCATTCATCAAGCAGCCTCTCCTGGGGTAGCGGCATCAAACTACAGGTGATTGCCAGCGCCATCTGTTCGGTCGGCGACGCAGCGGCGCAGCCCGAATCACTGCTGGTCGGTGTCCCACCGAACAGACAGACCAGGGCCACTCGTCATGCTACGAGCTCCAGGGTCCATTTCCAGCTCATGCGCCAGGAGAGTTTCGTGCCAGTGCCTTCGAGGTCTGTGGAAAAGAATCGTCTACTCGCCGCCCTACCCGGCCAGGATCGGCGACGTCTGCTGGCACACTGCCAACAGGTCGAGCTCGTCTTTGCCGATGTGCTCTACGAGCCCGGAGAGCCCGTTCGCCACGTGTATTTTCCCACCGAAAGCTTCATCTCCCTGATAACTCCGATCGACAGCCAGTCCAATCTCGAAGTCGGCCTCGTCGGCGACGAAGGCATGCTCGGGATCTCGTTGATGCTGGGCGTGGACACTTCGCCCCTTCGCGCCCTGGTGCAGGGCGCGGGCGCCGCCTGGCAAATGGAGGCGGCGCCATTCAGCCGTGAGCTCAAACATAGCCCCGCGCTGCAACGACGTCTGAACCGTTACCTGTACGTAACGCTCGCGCAGTTGGCACAAACGGCCGCTTGCACACGCTTTCATCTCGTGGAGGCTCGGCTTGCCCGTTGGCTATTGATGACCCGCGACCGCGCCCACGCCGATGAATTCCATATCACCCATGAGTTTCTCGCGTACATGCTGGGCGTTCGCCGCGCCGGCGTTACTGGAGCCGCCACTGCGCTACGCAAGCGCAAGTTGATCCGCTACAGCCGCGGCAAGCTCACGATCCTCGACGGGCGAAAACTGGAAGCCGCAGCTTGCGAGTGTTACACGGTGGTCAAGGACACGTACGCCCGGATGCTGAGTTAGCTCCAAACACATCGTGGCCATCCTCGTGCACACCATGACGACCAAACGAGCTTATTGACGAACTTTCATTTCTTTTCGTTGCCCACCGCACTGACAGGATAAAGGGCGCATACTCCGCGCCCTCAGCCCAATGCGAGCTGAGCTGGCCGGCGAATTCTCACTGGCCGCACGGCAAGGCAGATTTTATGGATCAATCCATATCCCCGAAGAACATCGTCGAAACGGTGATGGCCGCGGGAAAATTCACGACTTTCGCTGCCGGCGTCAAGGCAGCGGGTCTGACGGATGCACTGTCAGCAAAAGGTCCGTTCACGGTCTTTGCGCCAACCGACGAGGCGTTCGCAAAACTTCCCTCCGGCGCTTGGGACGGACTGCTCAAAGACCTGGCGAAGCTCAAGGCGGTTCTGAACTATCACGTCGTGTCAGGCCGTTTCATGGCCAGGGCCGTGAAATCGAGCGAAGTGATGACACTCCAGGGCAGTACGTTGATAGCTGCGGTAGCGTTCTCGGTCTTGCGCGTCAATGGGGCCCGCGTTACGCAGCGGGATGTTATCGCGACAAACGGAATCATCCACGCGATCGATGCGGTCATTCTGCCGAAGGACTGGCAGCTGGTGGCGCTCGCGGCGTAAAGATCGGCCCCGGCCGAGTAATTTGTGTGTGTGCCTGAAGGCCCCTCGCGGGGCCTTCTCTTGTGTCGACTGATGCGCGCCAGAGACAATGTTCGAAACCGTACAGACCGGGCGCAGAGATCAGCTCAAGCTCCCCGAAATGCTGCACGAATTCCTGACGATCAATCGAGCTGACCTCATCGAGCGGTGCCGTGTCAAAGTTGCCAAGCGGCTGGCGCCGAAGGTGACCGACGCGGAACTCACGCACGGAATACCTGCTTTCCTGAATCAACTGATCAAGACGCTCCAGGTCGAGCAAACGTCCGAGCCCATGCGTAGCCGCGAGGTTTCGGGCCCGTCGGGCGGCGGCCCGTCCGTGTCCGAGATCGGAGTAACCGCGACACTGCATGGGCGAGAGCTATCACTACAGGGTTTCACGGTTGAGCAGGTCGTTCACGACTACGGTGATCTGTGTCAGGCCATAACGGATCTCGCCTTCGAACGTGGCGCGCCGATCGAGATCGACGAGTTCCGAACTCTCAACCGCTGTCTCGACAATGGCATTGCCGATGCGGTGACCGAATATGCTTTCCAGCGCAATTCCCTGGTGCAGAATAGCGAGGTCAAGGCCTTAAACGAACGGCTGGGATTTCTGGCGCACGAGTTGAGAAATCATCTCCACATTGCAACCCTTGCCGTTACCGCCATCAAGGCAACCAACGTCGGAATAACCGGCGCAACGGGATCCGTGCTGGACCGCTCCCTGATTGGGATGCGTAGTCTCATAGATCGCTCCCTCGCCGATGTGCGCATAGCAGCGGGGATGCCGCCTCGACACCAACTGATATCGCTCGCCGACTTCATTTCCGATGTTACAATATCAGCCTCCCTCGAGGCACAATCGCGCGGTTGCATTTTCACGGTCGGTGATGTTGATCCACTACTTGCGCTCGATGTCGACCGGGAAATGCTGTTCTCGGCTGTTGGCAACCTACTGCAAAACGCCTTCAAATTCACGCAGCTTCTAACCGAAGTCTCATTGAGCGCCTACGCTGCCGCGGATCGAATCCGGATCGACGTCGAGGATCATTGCGGCGGCCTGCCCGCCGGGGCCGCGGACAACGTATTCCTGCCATTCAAGCAGAGCGGTACGGACACATCTGGCTTGGGACTGGGCCTGTCAATCTGCCGGCGCGGCGTCGAGGCGAACAATGGAGCGCTCAGGGTCCGCGACATCCCAGGCGCGGGGTGTGTCTTCACGATTGACCTGCCTCGACACATACTGCCGTAGCAGCCGTGCGCCTGAAGGCACCGCCTCCTTTTCGTGCCGGCTGATGCGTGTCAGCTCGCGCGCGATCTCATTCGGCCGCAGCACGAAATCCGCGCTCCCCGTGTCAATGGCACTGATCGACATGTTGGGAAAGCGTGCCGAGCCGGGGTACTGCACAAACGTGGTACCGCCGGCTTGCCTGATCGCCCGGATGCCGAGGCCTCGGTCCGAGCCCCCGCCTGACAGGATCACGCCGATCGCCTTATCGCCAGACTCCTGTGCAAGACTGATGAGCAGACTATCCGCCGGTTGCTCGAGTTCGGCCGCCGCAGGCGTCATGTGAATGTGGCCGCGGGCGATTGTCGGCACCACACTTGGAGGTATTACGTAGATGTGGCCACGCTCGAGCACCAAACCATCGTTTGCGTGCACAACCGGAAGAGTCGTCCTCCCTGCCAGGGCCACGGCAAGGAGTTTACCCCGGCCAGCGGCCGGTTGTTCAACAAAGATAAAGGCCGCGCCAAGGTCGGCGGGTAGAGCGGACACCAACTCGGAAGGCGCCGACATGTCACCTGCAAAGCAGGCTACAGCAATGATCAGCGTTCCATCGACCGCCAAAGGAGAGCTTAATATGTGTTGCTCGATGCTCATCGGCCGGCACGCCCCCTTGCTGTTTGCTCGCCAAACCCAACCATGCAACCACGCTCTTCATCCCAAAGCTTCAAGCGAGCACACTGGAGGCTCGTCCTGAGTGTCAGGCGCGGCGCGCGCTGCAGCAGCGGGCTGGATTCAAACGCAGCTCGCAGGCGATAGTTGGGAATGTGCGGCGCCAGGTGGTGAATGTGGTGGTAGCCAATATTGCCGGTGAACCAGTGCAGAACGCGCGGCAGATCGTAGTGGGAGCTGCCGGTGACAGCTGCCCGCCCGTAATCCCAGGATCCCTGGCGCGTCCAATACGCGCCCCGGAAAGTGTGCTGCACGTAGAACAGCCAAACGCCCAGCGCTCCGGCTATGAGCACCACCGGAAGTTGCACCAACAGTAGCGGGCGCCAACCAAGCAATGCCACACAGGCGCCTCCGACAATCAGAAGCATCAGATCGTTGAGCAGCACGCTGGCCCACTCCTTTCTCCAGGACAACGGTAAACCGATCGGGAGGCGATGCTTGATCAAGAACTGGTACAGCGGGCCGACTCCCAACAGCACCGGCATGCTGCGATAGCAGCGATAGAGAAAGCGGCCCAATCCGGAGCGCCCGCGATACTCCGATACCGTGAGTGTGCGGATATCGCCGAGCTCGCGGCGATCGAGGTTTCCGGAGGTCCCATGGTGCACTGCGTGGGTTTTCTTCCAGTAGCCGAAGGGAAACAACGTGAGCAGCCCGAGGCAGGCGCCGATCCAGTGATTGGCCCGCCGGCTGGCAAAGAAGGAGCCATGCCCACAATCGTGCTGGATGATGAACAGCCGCACGTACAAGCCGGCGGTAGGGAGCGTCAATAGCAGAGTCCAACCATGGCCCCAACGCGAGTGGACGCTCCAGGCCATCAGCGACCACAACAGGGCGAACGACGCCAGCGTACTGCCCAGTTGCCAAAGCCCGCGAACCCATGACGGCCGGGCGAATCGCGCGCACCACTCTCGCTGGTCACTGGCTTTGCGGAACGGCACATTGACCTCCGTCGCATTCGCGCTCACAGGCCCATTCGAATGCTAACAGACCAATGGCTACCCTCTGTGCGGTAGCGAACACAGCGATCTGAATGAGGCACCACCGATGCGCTGACGATCGGGCGCTTATTCACTCGGGCGCGCACGCCTCTTCCTGCTTTCGAAATCCGTCAATACAGCGCCACTCGTTACCGGAGTAATCGATGTAACCGTTCGCCGGGACGCTCAATGGCACACAAGCTGCGCCCTTCTCCCGAAACCCGCGCTCGCACAGCCACGCAGAGCCGCCGCTATCGAGATAGCCGTTCGCCGGAACCGCGACGGCGGCACAACCCTCGCCCTTCTTGATGAAACCTCGCTGGCACTTCCAGTCATCGCCCGCTGCCGCCAGGTACCCGTCGGGCGGGACCTTTACGTTCGCACAGCGCTCCCCTACAACGCGATACCCACGCTCACACTCCCATTCCCGCCCGTAGGTCGATTCCGCCAGGTACGCGTTGGGTGGCAAGGTGATCGCCGTGCAGGCGTTACCCATTTTGCGGTACCCACGGTCGCAGCGCCAGCCGCGATCGAGCCATGTATCTCCCAGGTGAGCGTTGGCAGGTACTTTGATCGTCAGACATCGCTGCTCGACTTTTTCGAAGCCGCGATTGCACTCCCAATCTTTGCCGGAGGATTCGATATAGGCGCCCGCCGGTACTTTTACGGCCTCACAATGCCCCTCGACACGCCGGTAACCCCACACGCAATCCCAACCTCCGCCAAATGCGCTCGCCCGGGCGTTGCCTGGCATGCCGTCACCGGCAACTGCAGGCGTAATGATTCCGCAGGTGACGCTCAACGCCATACCGAGCAACAAGCGCGTAGCCAACCGACCTGACATCCATCGCCTTAGTAAGATCATGTGAAGTCCATCCACGGTTGCGAACTCTCGTACGTCAACGCTGCAGACTCTCCAGCAACGCAGCGATCTTCATGGTCGCGAAGGTACAGAATGTGTCCGAAACAGCGTAGGGCAAAATGATACGTTCCTTGTGCCGCATGGCGCCGCACGTATAGACGACATTCGGTACATAACCTTCGCGATCGGACGGTTCGGGCCGCACGAGCGGCTCGTGCGAGCGAGCCAGAACTTTGGCGGGATTTGCCTTGTCGAGCAATACCGCGCCGATCGAATATCGGCGTACCGGACCGACGCCGTGAGTCAGCAGCAACCAGCCTTCATCGAGCTCGAGCGGCGACCCGCAGTTGCCGATCTGGACGAACTCCCAGGGAAACCGTGGCTTCAGGATGGCCTCACCGCCATTCCAACAATACAGGTCGTCCGAGTAGATGAGGTAAAGGTTTTCGTTGTCCTGCCGCGCAATCATCGCGTACTTGCCGGCGATCTTGCGTGGAAACAGGGCCATTCCCTTGTTGCGGGCGGCATCGCCGCGCAGCGGTGTCATGCGGAAGCTGGCGAAGTCCCGGGTTTCGATCAACTCCGACCGAATGCTCCTGCCGGTATACGCCGTGTAAGTGGCGTAGAACGTTTTGGTGCCCCGCTCGTCGAACTCCACGAAGCGCGCATCCTCGACGCCGTTCGACTGCGATGGCAACACAGGAAAGATCACTCGTTCGCTGATGTCCTCAGCCGGGTTGAAATTCAGCTCGACTCTTTCCAGATCCTCCGCCGACGGAGTACGTACTTTCGGTATGGAGGCAAGCCGCGCGGGTGGATCGACGCTGACATTGCCGTCAGCCGCGACAAGGCCCGAGCGGAAGGTCAGAGAGGATACATGTCCTTCACCGACTGCGCGCAGGCTGAGAATGAACCGGCGGGCTCCCTCAGCCACTCCCGACTGATCGGGATGGGCCACGATACTCGGGTTGAACAGCGCAGCCGCTTCGAAGGAATACTCATGCATGAAGTACGCGCCAATGAGCCGGCGCTGGTCCTGGGTGAAAGGCGTATGTCCGGTGAAGGCCGCCTCCATCTCGTCCGCTCGTGCCTCGAAGGTCTCGAGCAGGTTGCGATGGCGCCCGATGAAGTTCTCGAGGACCTCCGACAGGAGAGCGGCAACGCTCGCGGCGTCCAGTGCCATGACACGATCGACGATATGGTTCGCACGCGTCCTGTCGGTAGGATTGAGGTCGCGCGGCTCGGTCGCCGGCTTGAATGGCCGGACAACGACCCGCGCCGGATCCGGGCGCAGGTGTAATGCCTGCCGGTTGAAGAACATGTTTTGTGTCAAAGTGCCTCGGAGCGTGACCTGACTGTTAATGAACTCGGGTGCGTAAAGCGCGCACCGCTGCGGGCTTCGCGTGTATGTCGGCGAAGCCTGCGAGACAACGCATCTCCGCGAGACTCAGAAGATACGAAACGACGGATTCACCCCCCCGGTTCTCGTTGGCGCGGCCGGGATGCAGGCCGTCGCAACAGCTTCCGGTTTCCGGGTCGATCAGCGGCGTCGCAAGATCGTTACCGCCGAGGAACCACTCGAAGGCCCGAACGGCATGGGCCTTCCAACTTGGGTCGCCATCCATCCGCCACGCCGCAAGGCAGGCCGAGACGCTCGCGGTCGCTTCGAGCGGCTGCTGATCGAACGCGCGCGGGTTCCTGCGTAAGTCACCGAAGCTCTGGGATCCGACGGGACGGAAGAATCCATTCTCCGCGGTTTGCAGGGTCATGAGCCAGCGCAGCGTTCTCAATCCGGCGGAGCTATAGTGGGGTTCGCCCACCGAGGCTCCAGTCACGATCAAGGCCTGGGGCAGACGCGCGTTGTCATAAGAAAGCCCATTCTCGAACCACATCCAATCCTGGGTCTCGACTGACGACAGAATGGACAACAGCCTGGCGCCCAATAGATGTTGGAGTTCAATGGCTCGCGCGTCCTGCGCGAACGATACGCGAAACGCATCCAACCCGAGGAGCGTAAATGCCCAGGCGCGCGGGGATTGAAAAGCCTCCGCGGATTGCACGGCTTCGGCGAACAGAGCAGCCGCCCAACGCCGCCGCGACGGGTTGGCGTCACCGCGCGCGCACTCCCCTAACGCCCACAGCGTGCGACCGTGGCTATCCTCTGAGCCGCTGTCTTCGAGCCAGTGACGTTGGTAACTCATGAAGTTGCGAAACCGGCGGGTGCCGGGATTCCAGGCATCTTGTACAAAGGCGGCAAAAACGCTCGTGAGCGCCTCGTGCAACCGCTCCTCGCCGAGGGTGTTCAGAGCGCAAGCCAACAGCAGCGCTCGCGCATTGTCATCGACGCAGTAGCCGTGGGAGCGGTCCGGCACGCAATGGATTGCATGCTGAAACAGACCGGTATCGTCACACATCGACAGGAAATGAGAGAGGCGCATCCGAGGGGGAAAGCGACCTGATTCCAAGGGAGCCTCCTCGATCTGCCGGACCACGGACTTACCGTGATGACCGATCGCTTCTTCGAACGTACCGAGATAGCGTACGGCCGTTCGCTCCCAGGTCATCGACCGACTGTGCGCGTAGGCGACCTTGCGCAAGGCTTCCCGCCGTGCGTCGTCTGTGAGCAAAGCCGCGATCTCGGCACCGATGGCCGCGGAGTCGCCGAATGGTACGAGAACACCTCTACCATCGGCCAGCAGCTCCCGCGCGTGCCAATAAGGAGTCGAGACGACCGCTTTGCCTAGCCCAAAACTGTACGCCAACGTGCCCGAGGTCATCTGCGCCTCATTGAGGTAAGGCGTGGCATACACGTCGCACATGGAAATGAAGTCGACGAGCGTCGCCTGGTCGACGAATTGGTCGAGAAACACGACGTGAGCTTCGACACCGAGATCCCGCGTGCGTTTCTTCAAACTCTCCCGGTAGGTCTCGCCTTCGCGGCGCACGAGATTCGGATGGGTTGCCCCGAGTACGACATACACGGCATCCGGCCGGCTCCGCAGAATCGCGGGCATTGCCTCGATCATGATCTCAATGCCCTTGTTGGGCGAGATCAGTCCGAAGGTAAGAATGACGGCCCTGCCGCCAAAACCGCGGCCGAGCTTGGCGGCTTCGGGCGCCACGAAAGCACAGTCGGGAATACCGTGCGGGATGATTTGGATTTTCGCCGCCGGCACGTCATATTCGGAGCGCAGCAATTGCCGGCCTTTCTCGGCCATGACAATGACGCTCGTCGAGACATCGACGATCTCACGCAACACCCGGCGCTGCACCGGACTCGGCGTCGCCAGGACCGTGTGTAGCGTCGTCACGATCGGCATGTCCACGCCTCTCAACAAGGTCATAACGTGACCACCCGCCTCGCCGCCAAATATTCCGAACTCGTGCTGCAGGGACAAGACGTCGAACTGCTCTGCGTTCAGAAAGCGGGCGGCGCGTTCGTACTCTTCGACATTCTTTTCATGCACTTGCATGCGAACGACTGCTGGATAGTCGTAGTCACGGTCGTCATCGGTCATTGCCACGATGGCGGTGTTCGAAGTCGCGCCGGTGGCGGCGACGGCCTGCTGCAGATCGGTGGTGAACGTCGCGATTCCGCAGCGGCGCGGAAGGGAATTGCCGAGGAATGCCACGCGGCGAAGTCGTGTCAATAATTTCTCCAGTGGGTGGAAGGGACGGTCGTAGCCAGCACCGCTGGATTCGGTGAAGCGCGCCCCGGCTTAAGATCGTTGCTCCGAAGAACGTGGAACCGTACAGGACGAGAGCGCTCACACCTCGCGCCGGCCGCTAAGTCACGACCCTGCTCGGCGACTCTACACGCACGGAAGACGTGGTCTGTACGCCAGCACACATATGTGGGTAACGACCGGTCCCCGAGACCAAATCCGAAGCAGGTTTTTCCGGTATCGTGGGGCGCGATCGCGCAACAGGAGCGAGACGATGACACGCCACAAACGTACCGATTTCTTCGCGGAGATCGAGCGAATCGAGCAGGTGCTCAGCCAACTCATGGACGCCGAGCGGGACGCTTTCCAGCGAATGATGGCTGCACCGCCCGGGCCGGCGAAGGGTGCGGCGCTGAGTTCGTATCGTCGCACGGCGGCCGCACAAAAGAAGGCCGTGGATCGCCGGCAGATGTTTCTCGAAAAGAATTGCCCCTGACGGGGGTTCGCAATGCGGATGTTGCGACGACGTGCGCTTTTAGCGGCGATTCGCGGCGAGTTGAGCCGCGGCTTCGTGCTGTTCGTCGGTGAGCTTCATCTGCGTCATGGGGCATCTCCTGGGAGAGGCCGGACCCCGATCTGACGGCGCGTACGCACCAG
>Ga0210388_10002647_pt1 | contig 13915 bp, 12 predicted proteins | sample IncBWC19OmetaG_FD_155485 | JGI IMG/M metagenome (GOLD analysis project Ga0210388, IMG submission 155485) | Forest soil microbial communities from Barre Woods Harvard Forest LTER site, Petersham, Massachusetts, United States - Inc-BW-C-19-O ...
ACGCCGTCGGTGTTGGCGACCTTGGGCTGCGTTGCGCAGCTGCTCAGCAAGGAAAGCGCGACGGCAAAAGCTGCGGCGTGTGATAGCGAACGCATCACTCGATCACCAATCTGGGGCTCAGGGCTCGGTCCGCTTCTTCGCAGAAGCTCTTCCACGCCGGATAGTCCTTGGGAGTGACGCGATCTGCTTTGATCAAAATGCGACTCGAGATCGTGACCTGGTCACGATCGGTTTGGACATTGACCGAATACGAGCCGAAGGGACCGTCGTTCGTGGCGTTGCTCGGAGCCGACGCGACCTTCGAGCCCGGCGGCAATTTGATCGTGTACACGTCTTCGAGAGTCGAGAACGCCAGCAGGCGCACGTCGTGGTGCCGCTGTGACAACGAAGCGTAGTTCGGTGTCAGGCGGAAAGAATCGGTTACGGCCATGCTGAGCTGGTTGCCTTCGTGCCGCGCAAAAGAAGGCGCCGAACCGCGCACCTTGATGTGCACGGGCTCCTCCACCTTGGTTAAGTCACTCGTCTGAATACCTTGGCTGCCGGGCAAGATTTCGAAGCCAGGAAACTCGCGACCGAGATCGTTGTTGATGCGCTCGATCCTCGTGGCCTCCGTTTGATACTGACTCCGCCACTCGGGCGCGTTGTAGCCGCCGGTCGTGTAGTCGAATTCGAGCTTTGCATCGCCGCTCTTTGCGAGCTGGACCTTGACCTCGCGTCGTACGAAGTTCTTCTCCGGTGAAGCATTCGGAACGTAGGTCAGCTCGGTGTTGCCTTGGTTCACGTGCATGCCGAGCGCGCCGATGTCCATGCGCGGCAACTCGTAAATCCCGGTGAGCTCGGCGGTGCCGTCGAGGTACAGGTTGAGCGACGGTACATAGGCGATGGCGTGATCGAAGGGAGCGAAGCTCGCCACGCTAGACCGGAAATCACCCTTCATTTGCGTTCGCAGCACGACCATCGTCGTCGGAATGCCGAGCTGGTTGAGCAGGGTAGTGATGACAGTAGCCTTGTCTTTGCAATCACCCCAGCCACGCGCGACCGTCTGCACGCAGCGGCGCGGCTTGTACCCGTAGATGCCGAACTCGAGCGCGACGTAGCGCGTATTCTTGGTCACCCATTCGTACACGGCTTTGACCTTGTCGACATCGGTGGTTTTGCCCTCGGTGATCTTCTTCGCGAGGTTGCGAGTTTCGTCGTCGAGGTCGAATTGGTCTTTGACCAAGCCCCAATACCAATAGCCGAGGTCCTTCCAGTTCTTGTAGGTCGAGACGTGCACGAAGCCGAGCACCTCCTGCAGGGGCGGCATGGCAGGCTCGGGTGCAACGGCAGCGATCTGCTCAGCGAAGAAGTGATAAATCTTCTGGTTGCCGACGACCTCGCTGGTTTGAACCAGCTTCGGCACGTTCTCATCGATGTAAAACGTCCGAGATTTCGGGGTCATCAGCACGTACTCGGCGTTTTGCACGGGGTCCGTGCCCTGCAGATAGGTCACCTCGCCGAAGTAGTTGCCGAAGTCATTCTTCGGCGTCACGTCGTCGACGCGGTAGCGTAATTCGACGACATCTCCCGGTTCGAGCCGAGGGAACTGAACGTAAAAGGTGCGCGCCGAGGTGTACGTCGCGATCGATGGATCGTCGGCTGGACCCTCACCCGACTCGATGGCCTCGTCGATGCGGCCGTCGCCGCGATACACGCGTGCGCCACGGAGCTGCACGGCTTGGCTGTCCGCCTCGTAGCCGAAAGCGTACTGACGTGCTGCGGCCGCTGCGGCATCGGTGAGCGGTTGAAATACGATCTGCCGATACTGACTGGACAGCCCATTCTCGAACACCGTCGACACGGTCAAATCGCGCAACAGTCGACGGTTCTGGCCGTTCGCTGGGGCGTGACGCAATTTCAGGAAACGGCTCGATTCCCAGGCGTAAGCTTCGTCAGCGCGTGGTTTCTGAGGCTCCAAGTGCTCGACGTAGTCACGCACATCGCGGTCCTGCGGGCGAATTCGCAAGATGTCGCGGAGCAACGCGAGCTGCTCGTCTTTCTTGCCCAGGTCACCGTCGAGCTCGGCCAGCGCGCGCAGCGAGGCCGTGTCCTCCGGCGCGAGCTCGAGCGCGCGCTTGTACGAGGCGACCGCTCGCTCTGGCTCTCCGAGTGAACGGTAGGTGCGCGCCGCAAGAGCCAGCGCCCACAGTCCGTCGGGGTGCGTCGCGAGCAAGCGGTCGACCCAACGCTCCGCCGCTGGACGGTCGCGGCGCGCCACGGCGAGCTCGATCATCGAACCCAAGAAGCCGGCGTCGTCGAAGCGCAGCGCCGAGTAGCGGTTCTCGACTTCCGCCGCATCCGTCGCGCGCCCCAGCATGCGCAGCTGCGAGGCGTACATGTTGAGCAGATTGACCGAGTTGGGGTTGCGCGCGGTGGCGTGCTCGAGCGTGTCGAGTGCCGTGCGCGGTAACCCCGCTAGGTTATAGAGCTCGACCCGCCCACGAAGCGCCAAGGCGTCGTCCGGGTCTATGGCCAACACTTTGTCGAAGTAGGGAAAAGCGTCGCGCCAATTCGGGCTGGTGCGGCGGTCGAGCGCTCGGGCTAGCAGTACCTCGCGGTTTGGTTGCGGGTCATGCGCCGCGAGCGCTTCGGCCTTTTTTATCCATTCCCCGGTTTGATTGCGATCTTCTGCGAGCCGCCCGGCGAGTAGGAGGCGGCGAACGGTCGGCTCTGCATCGGCCGCTTGTTTGGCAAAGTCGCGCGCCTCGTGACGAGCTGGGTCATCACCGCCAGTTTCAGCCAAGTAGCGCGCATAGGCCTCGAGTGCAGCTGGTGCGGGACGCTTGCCCTCGGTCAACTTCTGAAACAGCTGTATCGGGCCCTCGGGTCCGGCATGCGCGCGCAGTTTGTCGTTTGGCTTCTTCTTTGCGAAAGCCTTCGCGAACGCCTGACTCTGCGCGAGCTCGCTCGAAAAAATCAGGCTCGGGTCCGGACTGCCGTCGGGGCCCGCCACGCGCACCGAGCCGACGGGCGACTGGTCCTCTCCACACAACTTCAGGGTGAGCTCATTCGGACCGGGCTCGAGCTCGACCTCGGTTGCCGAACGGTCGTAGTCATGGCCACGGTAGGCGCTGTCCTGCAGCACCAAGTCGCCGTTCCAAAATAGCTTGAACGCTCCTCCGGCTCCGGCCCACACGCTCAGCTTGCGTTTGGCCTTGGGGGCGCTCACGAAGGTCGTCGCGAAAACGCACACCTTGGCTTCCGGTCGCACGAGCGAGCCCGCGTCGAGGTAACCGAATGGAAACACCGCGGGAACCACGCGATACCGAACTGGGCGCTCCTTGCCCGTGTAGGCTTTGCCCGGGACGATGGCTTGTGTCAGCTCCGGCTCGGGCCCGCTTTCGGTGTCGAGACCGGCTTTTCCCTCGTTGTCGAAAGGTCCAACGACCAGCCATTGGTCCACGTAACCGAGCGCGCGAATCGAATCACGAGCGGCCTTCAAGTCACCGCGGCGTGCACGACCGAGCGCCGAAAGCGTGCTTGCGTATGCCCGAGCCGGCGCGCTCAGGTGAGCGTCGTGCTCCGCTGCGAGCAAGACTTCTTCCACGTGGGTTGGATCCGCTCGATCCCACGTGTTCCAAATTCGTCGCAGCGTTGCATACACTTCCGGACCTCGCGTTGCGTCGAGCTCTTTGCTGAGCTCGCGCAAGTCCCGGTGAAACGTGGCTTGCCCAGCGTGCGCATATGCGGACAGGCCGAACGAGCCAGCGAGCAACAATAAACTCAGCAATAACGATCTTTTGGCCGGCCTGTCTTCCACTGGCTTAGGTTTAGCGCTTGGCGATCCGGTTGGGCCGGAAATTAGAGAGCGGGTGGACGCCGGACCCTCACTTTTTTCGTTCGGCCACCGCCGGCCGGCCTGTTAGCGCCTGAGCCTCTCGGCGGTGAGGCGACTCATCTGGGTGACGGAGCGGGTAAGCAGGTAGGTGAAACGCTGCGCCGGGCTACCTGAAGCCGCCCCAGCACCGACGTGCGTGGCGCCTCGCGTGAGATGACGACAGAGGGCTTGCTGGGCCGTGGTCGGTCATATAGAAGTGATGGCTCAGGTTTCTCGCCCGATTTGGCAATGGTGTAGCTAGTCCCCGACATGAGTCGGGACGGCTAGCGGAGGCTCGCGATGGTCAATCCCCAGATGGTGATGTACGAGGAGGAGTTCAACCAGATCCAGACGGTCGTGGACCGGCTGGTGCGGGAAGCGAACGCCAAAGTCGTCTTCATCGTCGATAAGAACGGTCAGCTCATCGCGGCGAGTGGAGAGGTCGACAACATCGACACCACGTCGCTCGCATCGCTCACTGCCGGCAACATCGCCGCGACGGGAGGCATCGCCAAGCTGCTTCGCGAGAATGAATTCGCGACTCAGTTTCACGAAGGCGAGAAAGCCAACATCCACATCCAGCTGGTTGGCAACCGCGTGATTCTCGTCGTGATTTTCGATTCCAAGTCCAGCCTCGGCTTGGTGCGACTGCGCGTCAGAAAAGCGAGTGATGAGCTGAATCGCATCTTCGAGGCCTTGCTGAGCAAGGTTTCCGAGCCTGGAAGCGATTCGCCGTTCGCCGAGATCACCGACGAGGACATCGACAACCTTTTCAACGACTGAGGCGCCGGGCGATGAGTTTCATCAATTACATGGCCCGGGAGATCAACTGCAAGATCGTCTATTACGGGCCGGGTCTGTGCGGCAAAACGACGAACCTGCAGTACATCTACGAACGCACGAACCCCGATGCGAAGGGCAAGATGATCAGCCTCGCGACGGAGACCGAGCGTACCCTGTTCTTCGACTTTCTGCCGCTCTCGCTCGGTGAGATTCGGGGTTTCAAGACCCGCTTCCACTTGTACACGGTGCCTGGGCAGGTCTTCTACGACGCGAGCCGCAAGCTCATCCTCAAGGGCGTGGACGGTGTGATCTTCGTGGCCGATTCGCAGATGGAGCGGCTCGAAGCGAATCAGGAGAGCGTCGAGAATTTGCGCACCAACCTGGCCGAGCAAGGCTACTCGCTGGAGAAGATCCCCTACGTTATTCAGTACAACAAACGCGATCTGCCGAACGTGGTTTCGGTGGAAGAGCTCCGCCCGTTGATCAATCCGATGAACGTGCCGGACTACGAGGCCAACGCACGCAGCGGCGTAGGCGTGTTCGATACGCTCAAGGCCGTGAGCAAATTGGTCTTGAACGAGCTGAAGCGCGGCGGCTGACGCTCGGCGCTGTCTGGTTCATGGGGAAGCCCCAGAATTACGGCAAGAAGCCGCGTGAGAAGCGGCTACCGAACGTGTCACGCGCCGGCCTCGAAGCGACGGCGTTGCGCTATCTCGAGCGCTTCGACTGCTCGACGGCGCGTTTGAAAAAAGTGCTCAGCGAACGCGTCGCAAAGGCCGCTCGCGCGGGCGTCGACGAGGCTTCCCTGGCCCCGGCGTTCATCGAACAGATCTTGGAACGCTATCAGTCGTCGGGACTGATCGACGATCAGCGGTTCGCCCGGAATTTTGCGGAGCGGCAGCGCGATCGCGGCGCGTCACGGCGCATGATCGAACAGAAGCTGCGCGCACGTGGCATCTCGTCGGAGCTCGTGCAACAGATCTTGCCGCGCGCAGACTCGGCGACGAGTGAGCTCGAAGCGGCACGAGCGTTCGCGCGTCGCCGTCGGCTGGGTCCACATCGAAAGGCCGACGCGCGTGACGCTTTCCGACGGAAAGATCTGATGGCGCTCGCTCGCGCGGGTTTCGACTACGATACGGCGACACGTGTAGTCGGTAACTCATCGTCCGACGACGAGCTCTAACCCCGCACGACGATCAGCGCGCAGCGGTCACTTCTTGAGCTGCTCGCGGCGACCACGGTTCTTTGCGGCGGTCTTGGAGCGAAGGCGCTTCGAGCGCTTGCGGTCGAGCTTACGGGGCGACTTGGTCGGGATATACATGGGGTCCGGGCGTTTAAACCGAAACCGAGGACCGTGCAAGGTCGGGCTGTGCTCCCCGCAGCGGGCTGCGCAGATGTTCCGTCCGATCGCCGCGATTTCGCGGCACCAAGCGACCTCAAGTGTCTTTTGCGGTCAGCAATTTTTCAATCAGTCGGGCGGAGTAGCCGCTGAGCTGTTTGAACACGACGCCCATGCCGGCAGGGTCGGTCTCCACGCGCACCACCTCGCCCACGCCCTCGATCGTCTCGATGCCGTCCATGACAACCGTGAAGCGCAGGTCCACCTCCGTGCCGATGGGCAAGGGCGTGCTCGTTTTCACGAACGCACCCGAACGAGAAATGTTGGTCACGTATTCCTCGATGAACTGATCGAAGGAGTCGAACTCCTTGTTGATCGTGACTCGCTCGTTCTTGCGCGCGTTCGTCATGGTGCCTCCCGGCAACAAACCTCTGACTATTTGCCCTGCAGATCGAATTGTTCGATGTGGTACTCGCGACGTGGGTTGAATTCGATGCGCCTCATGTAGCGCTTCTCGGCCTCCACGACGGCCGCCTTCTCTTCGCCTTGCATCAAATCGACGACCGCCGGGTGTGCATTGACGACGACGGAGTAGCCAGACAACGTCGTGCGCTCGCGCCGAATCTGACGCAAAATTTCATAAGCGATCGTCGTGCGCGACTGAATTTGCCCGGTTCCGTCGCAGTAGAAGCACATCTCGTGCATCGTGCGGTTGAGGCTCTCGCGCGTGCGCTTGCGCGTCATCTCCAGCAAACCAAGCTCGCTGATGCGGTTGATCGTCGTCTTGGCTTTGTCCTTGGCCAGCAGTGCTTCGAGCGCGCGCCAAACCTTCTCGCGGTTGTGCGACACGTCCATGTCGATCAAATCCAAGATCACCAGGCCGCCGATGTTTCGAAAGCGCAACTGGTAGGCGATCTCCTCGACTGCCTCCAAATTGGTCTTGAGCGCTGTTTCTTCGAGATCTCGGCTGCCCTTGCCGACGTAACGCCCGGTATTCACGTCGATGGCCGTGAGCGCCTCCGCTTGATCGATGATCAAGTAGCCGCCGCTCGGCAGCGGTACTTTGCGGCTCAGCGCGCGCGCAATTTCGTCTTCGATGCCGTACGCATCGAAGATCGGCTCGTCGCCGCTATAGTACTGGATGTCCTTCACGCGCGTGGGCATGAACATCTCGACGAAGCGCACGAGCCGCAGGTACTGCTCTTTGTCGTCGATGACGATGCTCTCGATGTCATCGGTGAACAGATCGCGTGCGGTCTTGAGCACCAAGTCGAGCTCGGTACAGAGCACCGCGGGCGCCTTCGCACCGGCCTTCTTTTTCGAGACGTCCTCCCAAAGCTTCACCAGGTAACCGATGTCGGCCTTGAGTGATTTCTTGGTCAAACCCTCGGCAACCGTGCGCACGATGATGCCGCCGGAAGCCGGCTTCATCGGCTCGACCACGTCGCGCAGGCGGGCGCGCTCACGCGCCGAGCCGATGCGCTTCGAAACCCCCACGTGCTCGACCGTCGGCAGGTACACGACGTAGCGGCCGGGCAGCGATACGTGGCTCGTGACGCGTGCGCCTTTGGTGCCGATTGGCTCCTTCGAGATCTGCACGATCACTTCGTCGCCCTCTTTGACGACCTCGGTGATCGGGACCGAGCGCGAGACACGGCTGGTCGGTTTTCCGCCGCTGCTGGCGCTGTTGCTGCCACGGCGATCCCGATTGCCGGAGCCAGGCCTGGCTCCGCGCGCGTTGCGATCCTTGCCGCCGCGATCGTTGCGGTCGCGTGAGTTGCGAGCATCGGGTCGCGCCGCTTGGGAGCTGCCATTGAGACGTGCGGCAGGGACGCCGTTGCTCCGAGCAATCGGCGTCGCCGGCACAAGCGCCGGCGGCGCAGCCGCCCCGGGGGCAGAGGTCGCTTCCGCGCCGTCGCGGCCACCGCGACGACGACGACGGCGGCGACGACGGCGCGTGGCCTCGTCGGCTGCGCCATCTGCGCTCGGATTGGCCACGCCAGCCTCGTGCTCGGCCGGCTCGGCGCCGGGCTCTGCGGCCGTGACGACGAGCAACGGTCCGTCCGCGTCCGCGCTCCAGTTCGAGTCGACGTCCCCGGTGACGACGGTCTCGTCTTCTTCGGAGTCGTCGCTCTCGTCTTCTTCGCCCTCCTCTTCTTCCTCTTCCTCCTCTTCGGGAGTGCCCGCGTCGGGGTCAGGCTCGGCAACGACCGCGTCGTCGTCGTCGCCGTCGCTCTCGGGGCCGGCGTCGGCCTCGCCGCCGCTTTGGGTCTGGATTACGTCTTCGTCTTCTTCGTCTTCTTCGTCGTCCTCATCGTCTTCGTGGCTGTGATCCGGGCCTTCGACTTCGCCCTGCACGGCGCCGGCCTGGCCGTGGCGCTTGCCGCCGTCGCCCTTGGAGAAGCGCTCGGCGTCCTCGTGGCGGCGGGAGCCCGATAAATAGGCTTCGAAGTCATCGGGCCGGATCAGATCTTCGACGTGGAGGAACGCCGCGCGCTCCATCCCGACGTCGATGAACGCAGCCTGCATGCCGGGTAGCACGCGGGTCACGCGACCGAGGACGATGTTGCCGACTGTGCCTCGAGCGGCGGCGCGCTCGATCTGCAGCTCGGCGATGATGCCCTCTTCTATGAGAGCGACGCGGGTTTCACGGATGTCACAATTGATGACGAGAGTATTTCGAGGCATGGCTTTCGAGGTGCCACGTCACAAAACCCCTGAATTTCGAGCGCGAACGCTAGGTAGACAAGATCAGCGCGGAGTGCGGGAGACGACTCGGCTCGAGAGCGGAGGCGCGCCGGACCGCGAAGCGAATCGCACCCGAGCGTCTCCTCTTGCCGGTGAAACCGGGTGGGACGCTGGTCGGTGCGACAGTCGAGCTTGCGTGCGGGGGCAAGACACTGGGATTTTGAGAGGGGCGGAAAAATGGGAAAAAGTTTGTTAGCGGGTGGAGCGTCTCCACCTCGAGGTGGCCCACACGGGCCAATCTGCCCCTGGTCGACATACAGGACATCCCGCAATTGACGGGGCAGAGTCGCTTCGCGACCAACTCAGGTCACCATGGGCAGACCACTCCGTCAAGGGGCGGGAAGTATCTGAAAGAACCGGGGAAAATTGCTTGGCTTTCGGGCCGAATCGGCGCTTGCCGCACGATCCGCGATCTTTCGCACGGCCTCGCGGCCCTGGCTGATACTCGGCCGGGTGAGTACCTCGTTCCTCGTCCTCGACATCGAGACTGTCCTCGACCCTGAGTTGCCGATTCAAGTCAGTGACGCGGAACGGCTACCGGCTCCGCCTCATCACCAAGTGGTGGTGCTGGGCGCGCTGCTCTTCGATGCCGCCTACGAGGTGAAACGCATCGGGGTGATCAGTGAGCTCAAGGACGAGGCCGGCATCTTGGAGGACTTCGCGCGCATGTTGGAGGAGCGTCGTCCGTGCTTGGTGACCTTCAATGGTCGCGGTTTCGACATGCCAGTGATCGCAGCGCGCTGTCTGCGTCATGGCATTCCGTTCCGTCACTACTACCGCTCGCGCGACGTGCGTTATCGCTTCTCTGCCGAGGGCCATCTCGACCTGATGGATTACGTGGCCGACTTTGGCGCCGCGAAGCCGTCCAAGCTCGATATCGTTGCCAAGCTGTGTGGCATGCCCGGCAAAGTCGGGATCGACGGCAAGGACGTGGGCCCCATGGTGCACGCTGGCCGCATTCAAGAGGTTCGCAACTATTGCTTGTGCGACGTGGCACAAACGGCCGGCGTGTTCCTACGCGTGCAGCTCGTCCGAGGCGAAATTGATCGCGCGCAGTACCTTGCGGCGATGCGTGGCTTGATCGGGCAAATTAAAGCGGATGCGCGCCTACAACCGGTCGCAGAAGCGCTCGACGAGCGGCGCCTGTTGCTGGAGACTGAGCCTAGTCAACCGGCTGTCGTCAGCTGAGGAGGAATGCGCATGTCGCTCACCGAGAAACGCAGCACGCACAAGGCCGCGAAGCTTGCGCCCGCTCAAATCGAAGCCCTGCTGCCACAAGTTGCGGGCTACCAGGTCGATGAAAAGCGCGGCGCGATCAGTAAGGCCTACTCGTTCCCCGACTTTTACGAGACGATCGCGTTCGTGAATGCGCTCGCGTACATCGCGAACCAGGAAGACCATCACCCGGATCTCGCGGTGAGCTATGACAATTGCAAAGTGAGCTTCTCCACGCACGACGCCGGTGGCCTCACGGAGAATGATTTCATCTGCGCGGCCAAGGTCAACGCGCTGATTCGCGGTTAGCGCTTTGGGCGCGCGCGGATTTTTTTGATGGTCACGCGTGCCACGTGGGCCGTCGCAGCCTTTCGGCGGCGTGCGCGGCTGCACGGCATTTGACGCCGAAGGCTGCGCCGTCCTGCGCTGCTCCGCGCGACCATCAATTCAAGTCGAACGGGGACCCAGCGCGCCGCTCGCGGTTCGCGCTTACGGTTCGCGCTTAAGGTTCGCGATAGAAGCGAGGCACGCGGCGCGAGATGTCGGTGAGCACCTCCCACGGGATGGTGCCGAGCGTGGTCGCGATTTCTTCGGCCGAGATGGCGTCCTGACCGAGCGGTCCTTTTTGAGCGCCGAGCACGACGCATTCATCGCCGACGCGCACTTCCGGGATCTCCGTTACGTCGAGCATGGTCATGTCCATGCTGACCGCGCCGACGACCGGTGCACGCTTGCCGCGTACCAGCAGCGAGCCGCGATTCGACAGCGCGCGGCTGAACCGCGTAGCCGACGGGGACGGTCGCGATGCGGCTCGTCCGCGCAGTGCGGAAGGTTGCGCCATAACCGACCGGTGAACCCGCTGGCAGCTCACGCAGCGCGACGATTTCCGAGCGCACGCGCATCACTGGCCGAAGCTCGGGACATGCACCGAGAATGGGCTGCACGCCGAACAGGGCGATGCCGGGACGCACGACATCGAGCCAAGAACGCGGGCTCTTGAGCAGCGCGGCGCTGTTGGCAGCGTGACGCAACATTGGCGTGATGCCCTCGTTACGCAGTGCCAGCGTGGCCTGTTCGAACAGGTCGAGCTGGTGCTCGATGGATTCGGTTTCGACCGCGTCAGCACAGGCAAAGTGCGTCATCAGACCCTGAAGCCTCACCTCGGGGCAGCGATGCAGGGCCTTGGCCATGACAGCGATGTCCTTGGGAGCGATGCCGAGGCGCGCCATGCCGGTGTCGATCTTGACGTGGATGTTGACTGGCTCCGCGCCGGAGAACTTCACCTCTTCGGCGATCGATTCGAGCTGGCCAGGGTCATGCACCACCGGCGTGAGATCATGACGGAGCAGCTCGCCCCAGGCGCGGCCGTAGTAGCCACCCGTGATTAGAATCGGCACTTGGATGCCGGCCTCGCGCAGCTCGATGCCTTCCTCGAGTAACGCGACGCAGATGCCATTGGCGCCCGCGCGCTCCAGGGTGCGGGCTACGGCCTTGGCGCCGTGCCCATAGCCGTCCGCCTTGAGCACGGCCCAAACCGCCGCGCCGCCTGCCGCCCGCTGCACGAAGCGCAGATTGTGCCGCAAGTTTGCGAGATTCACCTCGGCGCGCGTAGGCCGAACTGCATCTGACGGGACCGCTCGCTGGGGGCGAAGCACCCGCGGGAGTGGAGTCGCCAAAGCGGGGGAAAGCGCGCTAAGAGCTGGGTGCCGCGTCATCGTGCTGCCTGAGTGGTTACCGGAGGGGTGTGCAGTGCGTCAACTTAATCGCTGATTGTTGGCTGCGCGCATGTCGTGAGGGCGCGCGCGATTGTGACTGTGCTGAACTTTTCGGGGATGTGGCCGCGGGCTTTCGTTTGTCGCGCGGCTGCCTAATAGCGCTCTTTCATTGAAAGCAACGCTTCATGCACGCTCGGTAGTCCGGATCGCAGGCCTTGCACGCCGGGCTGGGTTTGTCGGCGTCCGGGACGCAGGCGTGCGTACACGTTTGGTAACTGTCGCGACAGCCGCTGCCGCAATCATCTTGCGGCGCGCCCGCGAGTTGCGGCGCGCCCGCGAGCGTTGCCGTCGGCGCCGCTGGCGGCGTCCCCGCGTCGCCATACCAGCGCGTAGCGATCGGTGGCGGTGGCGCGTGGACGCTCGTGGGCGCGGGCACGACCAGATAAAACTGTCGGGCCTCGGCCTTCTTCGCGTCGCCGATGTCGAGCTTTGGACAATCGACATCGCCGGTTGCAAAGGCGCGCGCGCGGCGTCGCGCATACTCGATTCGATCTCGCGGTTGACCGTAGGTGTACATTCCCAGCCACTCCTTCCAACACGCCTCTCGGTGGGTCGGCGCGGTATCGACTTCCAAGTCCAGACGGTAACAGTGCTCGAAGCGCACGTTGCCCTCGTAAATGGACTGCACGCTTGGTCCGCAGGCGCCGCTCGCGCTCAGCACGAACAACGCCATTAGGAGTGAACGCCCGAGGTGAGATCGCGGGGCGCGCCGCGGCACTTCGTTCTCGGCTGGGCTGTGCACGGCATCTGTTTTCCCCGACGCGGCCGAGAGGCGCAAGCCGAAGCCGGGCGAACGCGGTCATGTCGCGGCTTTTCTCATGCTATGTGACGCCCAAAGATGTTCACGGGACTGGTCGAGCTGAAGGGAACCCTGGCGCGGCGCGCACGGCGCGGGCCCGGCTTTCGCCTGGCGGTCGAAGCCGCGCTCGGCGACCTGGTGTTGGGCGAGTCGATCTCGGTGAGTGGGGCATGCCTGACCGTCGTCAGCTCGGACGCGCGTGGGTTCGAAGCGGACGTATCGCTCGAGACCGCGCAGCGGACCACGCTCGGATCGCTCGCGCTTGGTCGTTCGTTGAACTTGGAACGCGCGCTCCGGGTTGGTGATCGCCTGGGCGGACACCTAGTCAGCGGTCACGTGGACGCGGTGGCTGAAGTGCGACGCGTGACGCCAGCCGGCGACGCACAACGCCTGGTCGTCTGTTATCCGAGCGAGCTCGCGCGCTTCATCGCGGTCAAAGGCTCGGTCACGCTGGACGGCGTGTCGCTGACCGTGAACGCCGTGACGGGCGACAGCCTCGAAGTAATGGTCATTCCACACACCTTGGCCGTGACCACGCTGGGCGAGCTGAAGCCGGGCGCCGCCGTCAACCTCGAAGTAGATACGATGGCGCGCTACGCGGTGCGCTTCCTCGAAGTCAGCCGCGGGACGGCTGACGAAGCGTCGCTCAAGGCCGCCTTGCACAGCGCTGGCTTCGAGCCGAGCTCGCACTCAGGAAATTCATGAAAAGCGAAGTGTCACCGTCTCTGCGACCCCTGGACATCGCGCCCGAGCATTTGGAGCGCGTGCGCGCAGCGCTCGACGACATTCGAGCCGGCAAGATGGTGATCTTGGTCGACGACGAGGATCGCGAGAACGAAGGCGATCTGTGTCTGGCCGCGGATCGCATCACGCCCGAAGCCATCAACTTCATGGCCATGCATGGGCGCGGCTTGATCTGCCTCACGTTGACCGAGGAACAAGTGGCGCGCTTGGATTTGCCGATGATGAGCGCGCCCGGGCGGAGTGGACCGCGGCTCGGCACCGCGTTTACGGTCAGCATCGAAGCTAGCGAGGGAGTCACGACCGGCATCAGCGCGCAGGACCGCGCGCACACCGTGCGCGTGGCGAGCAATCCGCGCGCGGTGCCTTCCGACATCGTCGTGCCCGGTCACGTGCTGCCTCTGCAAGCGCGTCGCGGTGGCGTTTTGGTGCGCGCAGGTCAGACCGAGGGCTCCGTCGATCTGGCGCGCTTGGCGGGTCTCAACGAAGCGGCCGTGATCTGCGAGATCATCAAAGACGACGGCACGATGGCGCGCATGCAAGATCTGGAGACCTTCGCTGAGCGGCATGGGCTTCGGATTCTCACCATCGCGGATTTGATTTCGTATCGCTTGCAGACCGAGCACCTGGTGTCGCGCCTTTCGCAGGGCGACATCGTG